>Ga0136611_10003282_pt1 | contig 11323 bp, 15 predicted proteins | sample AntDrymUQ2232306_2_FD_106645 | JGI IMG/M metagenome (GOLD analysis project Ga0136611, IMG submission 106645) | Polar desert sand microbial communities from Dry Valleys, Antarctica - metaG UQ223 (23.06) | ecosystem: Environmental > Terrestrial > Soil > Desert | place: Antarctica: Dry Valley... | reverse complement strand
TGCTCGGCACTCAACACCTCGTGCAAATAATCTTCGTGGGGCCAGTGCGCATCGCGCGCTTGCCGCGCCAGGCTCTCAAACGTGCGTGCGACGCCGGGCAACTTGAGCGCACGGGTTTGCGCGACGACGAGCTCGCGGATCAACGTGGCGCTCATGCGGACACCCCGACGAGCCAGCCGTCGTAATCGGCGGCCGACCCACTGGCGACCTCGATCTCGCGCAGGACCGCAGGCACCGCCTCCGCCGCGATGCGGTTGGGGGACCGCGCCGGCGTGAGGGCCAGCAATAATGGCGTGCCCGTCGCGAGCGCGGTGAGGAGCGCGGGGATGACGACGGCTGGGCCGTGCGCCTCGAGGTGGCCGAGGACTTTCGCGAACAGCCGCGCGGCCTCCCGCGGTCCATGCGCGCACTGGAGCTGATCCCAAATGGCCGGAAACGGGCTGCCCAGATCGCGGAGCAGATCCGGCAACACCTGGCGCACGGCCTGCGGCTTGCGCGCGAGCTCGGCCAAATAATGCCGGTAGTCGATCGATCGCTGTCCGAACCGCTTGCGCGGGTGCGCGATGCGCGTCCCGTCGCGGCCGATGATCGTCACGGTCGCGGCGCCGATGCGCACGACGAGATCCAACCCGGCCCACCGCGTCGGCACCGAGTAGACCGCCCCCTCGAGCCGGACCAGGGCGCGCGGTGTGACCGTCGCGAACGTCGTCGCCTCCGGCGCAAAGGGGATCGGCGCGGGTCGGAACACGCGGTGCTCCTCGGCAAAACGGTGGCCGATGGTCTGGCCGGCCGCATCCCGCTGGGTGTCGAGACGCGCATCCATCTGGGCCAGCAGCGCGGCGTTAATCGTCGCGAGCGTCGCGCCACTCGGAATCGGCACGAGCGCCTGCTGTCGCACGGCCTTGCCACGCGATTCGACGCCGCCCTTATCGTGGCCCTCGCCGGGCCGACAGAAGCACGCCTCGATCAAATAGTGCGACGCGAGCGCGGCGAATCGCACCGTGAGAGTGCGCGCGCCGCCGACGAGGATCCGCGCGACCGCGGCCTTCAAATTGTCGTAGGCGACGCGCGCCGGTACGCCACCGAAGTGCGCAAACGCACGGACATGACCATCGAGGAAACTGATCTGGTCTTGGCGCTCGTAAATCCACGCGAAGTCGCGGCCCGAGTACATCAGCCGGATCAGGAACAGCCACGCCTTGCGGCGCGTGCCGTCGATGTCGACGAGCACTTCGAAGAAGTCGACCTCGGCGAGATCCCCCGGCCGATACGTCAGCGGGATGAACACCTCGCGTCGCTGCCGCTTCCACTCGGCCACGGCCTCTTTGACAACGGTCACGCCCACCCGATGGCCCTCGGTCACCAGCAACGCGTGCAGCCGCGTCGCCGTCAGCTGCTGCTTGCCACCGGTCCACTGCGCCGACTCCGTCAGCAGGCCCTGCACCCGCGCGGCGACCGTGTCCCACACCGGCCGCGGCCGTGGCCCCGCCTCCGCCTTTCGTACCGCCATCGCCTGCTCGACGTACTTCGCCACCGTCGTCCGCGACAGCCCCAACTCGCTCGCGACCGACCGCTGTGTCCGTCCCTCGACGAGCACCTTGTGCCGCACCACATGCACTTGATCCATCCTGAGCATCCTCCCAGCGGACCCCGGATCTCGCGATCCAGCAAGTCCGCCATCAGGCCCCCAGGTGGCCTACTTTCCGAGCGGCGAATGGCCTACTTTCTGAGCGGCGCGCCCACAACCGCCCTCCTTCCGCAAACAGAGCACAGCGTTGGTCAGGAAGACACCGGAGGTCCCGCGATCTGTTTGTGTAGGGACACTAATTCCCGCCGATGCCATCAGCTTGCGCAGCATCTGGTTCGTCGCACTACTGGGATCATCTCGACCCGATTGCTTCTCGAAGGCCCGCTGATCTCCCCAGTCTTGCCCGACGATCATCACATCTGCGTTCAGAATTGCTAAGCAACTGACCAGCGGGGGGCGGCAGCGCCCAAACCTTTCGTTCGAGCCGATCCAACCAAGGTTCAACCAGTACAAGGCTGGTCGCCCTCCGGGCACGGAACACATCGGCCAGGAGGACACTTTCGAGGGCGACTATGGGCGCTTGCTCGATAGGTTCTACAGAAACAATTGCGGAAGGGATGGCGTCCCCGACGGGAAGATGCTCATACGGTAGACCCGTTCGTTATAGAAATCGGCGGCCGCGTTCGCGCGGCTTAGCCGTGGCTTTGGCGCGTCAGGTCAAGGCATGCAGCGAGTGCCCACGCGACGACTCTCCGGTCGAATCGCCGCAACGAGCCGACAGAGCGTTTTCTCGCCTTCGGGTGAAGGGTTCGTCGAGTAGGCGCGCAGTGCTATTGCGGCAGCAACAAGGCGTCCCGTGGTCGTGTCGGGTTCAGGGTTGTCAACCTGACCCGCGAGATGTTCATGGTTGTCGAACCCAGCAAAGTGATACGAGACCCCATCGAGCGTAATCACATTTGAAGGCGGAGGGTTTCGAACATCGCGCAACATCACTCCCCATACCTCTTCAACGTCGTCGGCTATTGAGCGGGACAGCGGCACGCACTTAATGCTTGGTGGCCGCCTGGGTCGATGTGGCTCGCTGGGTTTGTCCCCATTCCAGATCGGAGCGGAAGCGACCCGGGAACACGCCTTGGGCTCCGGGCCTTTCAAAACCCAGGCAGACCATTCAACTTCAAGGGAGGGGAGAGACACTACAGTCGGTGCGTCTAGAGGAACATCAGCCAGCAGCACTTTACCTACCGCACTGTAATACTCAGGCAACGAAGAGTGGAATGGGCTCTCGTCAGGCCGTAGGTGACCCTGAGCCCAAACGCTTGTGGAACTCAGCGCGCCCATCAAGATAACCGCTAGAAGTCGCATAGCGATTCCTCCGAGAAATTCAGTTTTGGGCCCAATCCCTCAATGCTCAGTCGTCGTGGGACTTTCGAGGCCGCCGAATGGAAAGCTGATTGTCGGACGGTCTCGAAAACCGGTAGCCAATCCACATCGAGCCTAGAGCTAGCAGGATGAGTAAAACGGGTCCCATTGCCCCCATGTCGACGAAGAACAGCTTGAACATGTAACCGATGGGACTCATGGCTCAAATCCTAATGTTGCGCGACACCCTCAGTTTACGGGTGTCCGCCGTGCACCCTCTGCAGCTGCGCCTCAGCGCGAGCGCGAATTTCCCGTCGGCGGTCGTCATCAAGCGCAAGTTGCCGAGAGTATCGCTCCCGAACCTGCGTTGCGCGCTTCTGTGTGCGATGCGCGTCAACCAGCTGCGTCTCTAACTCCGTTGTTGCGAGCACCGAGAAGTCCTGAGTTTCGTTCGGCAGGCTACGTTTTAGCTCGCCCAAGTGCTTTGCATCGGAGGCGCAGTTGTCCTTGAAGACCTCGATAGCGCCACTCCGCAAGACTCCGTCTGCCGCCGCTACGGCAATACGCGACTGACGGCACTTTCGGATGAGGTCGACGACTTCCTCCAGCTCAATGTGCGCTTCCGCTACCACCTTCCGCAGCTCCAACCGAAGCAGGTTCACTCCGTCCGTGGCACCGCCGCCGCGCGCGAACGGCAGCGGCTCAATCCGCACCTGGCAGTCGTCCCCAATCTCCACCTGCACCAGCATCTGGAGGAAGCCGCACTTCACGCCATCACCCGATTCGCGCGAAGGGTCGCTCGTGAAGCTGTAGATGGCGTCGAAGCCGACAACAGCGCGGTGATTGGTGCGCAGGTTGGTCAATTCGACGACGTCGTCTACCTTCGTCACGAGCCATTCGTCGTCGCGGCCACCCGCCGCGGTGCCTATTGCACTCGGAAAAAGAAGGACCCGCTTGCCAACATTGCCTTTGAACTGCTCCCTCTTCATTGGCGTCTCCGCCTGAGGTCGTAGACTTCGCCGGGGTCCTGCACCAGCAGCAGCACGCGGTCGAAGTCGAAGTCGAAGCGCCACTCCGGCAGGCTGGGCGGCGCGGCGAAACTGCTCTCCAGCGAGCCGAGCGACGACACCAGCAGCAACCAGACGGCCGGAACTTTTCGCCGATACTTAGGAACGAGCCCGTTCTTCTTCGCGATGACGGTCGTCAAGAAGTTGGGTGTCAACAAGCGCGTCTCGCTGTTTCCGAAGCACCGCCACTTCGGGACGCCCGGGTCTTCGGGCGTGTGCTTGCTCATTACCGACAAACCCTTCGGCGAAGTCATCGTGCGGCCCGTGGTGCCGTCCTGCGATGCGGCCACGAACTCCGCCAGCGCGCTGGCGCACCGGTTCAGGTCTGTGAGCGTCACGCCGCGGTGGTAGTAGGTCGTCACGTCCACCGAGGGGCCGAGCTTCCGTGCGGTGTAAATCTCGCCAGCGCGGACGACGAGGTCGCGATGGAACTGCGCCACCTGCAACTCGGGGAACTCGCCGGGTGCTGCCGCGTGGAACAGATGCATGACCTCCAGTCCGATGACGCCGTCTGACGTCGAAAACAGGAAATCGGGTTCCTCCGAGTCTTCAGGATTGCTGGCTGGCAGGTAGCCTGGGTAGTACTGCTGCACGTGCTCGACGTAGTAACGCTCGCCGCGCTTCTTCTGCTCTGCTGTGGCCATCGATGTCCGTCCTCGCTGTGCGGTATCAGCTGCTGCTGGTGGAGGTTCCACCTTGTTGGGAACCGCATCTGTCTAGGTTGCGCTTCGGCGCGGAAGCTGTCAACCGGAGAACTGAAGTCCGTCGCGGCGAGCGTCAACTGCCACCGGCGGCTAGGTCCTGCAGGCCGAACACGCGAGCCATTTCACGGAGGGTTGAGTCCCGCGCTGCCTCCGGTCGTGGAGGGGTAATCGGTTAACAGGCCGTCGCCCAAGTCCAACACAAAAGAACAGCACTAACGACAGCTACAACACCAACACCAACCGTAACTACAACAGCAACACTAAACACAACACCAACGCCAAGCACAAGGTCAAGGACTAGGCCAAGCCGTAGGACAAGGCACGCGCGCGCTCAACGCACGGCGGCCTTCGATTCGTCGCGCCATTAAACCGTTCGCGTCGTTATCGCGCGCGACTCTTGGAACCCATTTTTGGCAGCGAACTTACTACAGGTAGTAGCTCTTGTTACAAACCACTCACTTCCGTTTTACGGTAAGCGCATGCGAGACAACCCGCCGCGCGAGAAGTTCATCGGAATCAAGCTCACAAGCGAAGAGTTGTGGAGACTGCGTCGCGCAGCGCGACGGAACGGTAGCCTCTCCATGTTCGTGCGAGACGCCATTCGGCGCGCGGTCGCAGAATTCGAATCGCCGAAGGCCTGATGGACATGCGCCGTCACGTGGCAACTTGGATTAACGACTCGCTGCTGGTGCAGTTGGACGGGCGCTATGAGGGCGTCATCAGCGGGGTCACCGAGCAGGTCGTCCGCAACCGATACACCGCACAGCAAGAGCTCCATCCGGTCATCACATTCAGCGACGGCCACCGCCTCATCCCGAACATCGGCGCACGCCGCGCACTGATAGAAATGTTCGGACCGAAGACGGAGGGCTGGGATGGCCGCCGCCTCGTCATCACCCGTCGCCGCATCGAACGCACCAATCGTGAGACTGGCAAGGCAACTTCGGCTTGGGAGAAGGTCGTCTCCTGCCCGGACGTCCATGCGCGTGTGGTCGCTGACGAACTCCACGACGACACCGCTGTGGTCGAACCAGTGACGGCCGACGACATCCCGTGGGACGTGAAGCGCCGTGCCGCGTTGCGGGAGGTTCAATGAGACCAGTCGCACTCGTGCGTTCGCTGCCGTCGCTGGCCGCTGCCATCAACGCCGAGCACGACTCGGTGGAGCGTGCCGCCCTATCAGCGGTGGAGCATGCGCGCCGCGCCGGCGCCCTGCTGGTCGACGCGAAGGCGCAGTTGGATCACGGTGCGTGGCTGCCGTGGCTGGCGGCGAACTGTCCGAGCGTCTCCAAGCGCACGGCCCAGGCCTACATGCGACTTGCCAAAGCAAATGCGCAACGCGTTGCGCATTTGACGGTGCGGGAGGCTCTGGCACTCCTCTCCACGCCGAACGAGCGCGAAACGAACGCGCCGCCTTGCGGTGACGAGGAGACTGTCCCGCTCTCGGAACTGGTGGTTACGGACGATGGGTGGACCTACCAGGATGCCGCGTTCGCGGCGAAGCTCGAAGCCAGCCTACGCAAGTTCGGGCAGATTAATCCGCTGCTGGTGCGCACGACAGCGGACTCGCGGATGGTTATCGACGGCCGCAAGCGGTTGACCGCGCTGACAGCCATCGGCGCTCGCGCGGCGAAGGTGCGCGACGTGGGCGCGATGTCTGATGTCGACGCCACAGAACTCGCGCTGAGCGCGATGTTGGCGTCAGAGGTGGACTTCGCGGCACTGGCGCACGAGGTCTGCGGGTTGGTGAAGGCCGGCACTACACCGGACCAACTCGCTGCCATCGGCCCGTTCGACACGGAGCGCATCCAGCACTTCTTGACGCTACACAGCTGGGACTGGTCCCTGTTCAGACAGCCCCCTGCGGTCGTCGACAATGACGACTGCCGGCCGCCGCGGATGAATCCGGAGACGGAGTTCCGCTGCCCCGCATGCGCCTACGAATGGAGCGGACAGCCGAAGCCCGCCCTCGTGTTGCGGGACCCACTCCCGGCAGGCGCAAAGGAACTGAAGAAATGACGGGGCGCCGCTGCCCGAGCTGCGGACGCTGGTTCCAGCCGACCGCATCGGCATCGCGGCACTGCCGTCCGTCATGTGCGCGGAAAGGCCGCAGCAATCGACCGCGAGCATCGAAGCCCGAACGCGAGAACGGCCGGTGACGGTTCCGCTGCCTGCAGAGATGCAGCTGGCGCTGCGGCGACTGCTCGCGCAGGCCCTGGTCGATGACTATCTGCAGGCACAGAAGGAAGTTAGGTCGAAGCACGGCGAGTATCCGCCACCGGACGACAGCCCCAAGGCAGGCCACCAATGAGTGATACCAAGCCGTTCCACGAGAACGGTGACCACGACGGTGCCGTTCCGCCGTCAGGTTCCGCGCCAGAAGCTCCCCCAGCAACTTCCGCAGGCGCGGAGGCACCAGCGGCAGGGAACGCGGCTGCGACGCCTACAGAGCTTCCTACAGCCTCGCCTGTTTGCGCGGTGTGCGGCGCTGGCCGCCACGCCACCCGCGTGGGCTGGTGCGCCAAGGAGCACGACTTCTGCTGGACGGTCGGATGCGGCAAGGGGGCGCACCGCACCAAGCCGAAGCGATGCGCAGGCGGCCACGTGCAGCTGGGCAACCGGGACGCGGTAAAGCATGACCTGTATTCCGCACGGCCTGCCGACGGGAGGGATGGCCCGGATGCGAGCCAGGCGGACATGGAGAGCTACCGCAACGTCTGGCTGGTCGCCTTGTGGCTGGAGGCGTGCGAGCACATCGCATCGCTATCGACGGCGATGCGCGAGCGCCCGCACCGCGTGCGTAGCCTGCGCAACGTGCAGCAGCTGGTGAGCCTGTTCGAACAGGCGCGCACCATCGACGCGGAGTTGCGCGCCTCATCGCCACCCGCGACCGTAGGTCACGTGTTCGCGCAGGCGGCGCGCATCTTCGCCGCCAATGAAACCGAGTTCGGGGACTGCATGCGGCAGGTAATCGAACTGCGGCCGACGTTGGCCGGGGAGTTGCGCGCAGTGCTGGCCGAGCACGATGCGCAGCCTCAGCCGGAGCCTGCCGCAGCGGTGACTGCACCAGACGTGCCGGATGGCGTGCCGAGACCTGTCAATGGCGGTCCTGACGTGGTGCTGCTGTGACAGCGGCACTGAGACCGCACACGTTGGGCGCCCTGCTGGCGCGCCTGCGGCGTGCGGGCGTGCTGATCGCACTGGTCGATGGCCAGGTGAAGGTCACCGGCTGGCAGCAGCTCTCACCCGCCGAGCGCGAGCAACTGCGAGACGAGAAGGCGCGCATCGTGACGTGGCTGGAGGCGCGCGAACTCCGGCGGCAGCGTCGCGATGATCGGAAGAGGCAGCAGCAGGAGGCGGCCACAGTGCAACCGCAGCAGCCGCGCCGAGTCGTCGGACAGGTGGTGAGTCCGGGCCGGCCGCTGCAGCTTCTCTACGAAGACCAGACGGTGCCGATACCGGCGCAACGGGCGCGGGTGCTCGGCACGATTCCCTACGGATGGAGGAAGTGATGATGACGAAGGAAGAGATGGAAGCAATCGTTTCGATGAACCCGCTTGAGTACACGCGCTGGCTGCGCGGCACGCAGGTCGTGCTACGCGGAGCCAGTGCGGCGCGGTCTGACGTGCCGCGCACGGTGGCGCAGGCGCATGCGGCCCAGCGTGACGCCACCGCACCGCCGCAGCCGTGGTCGCTGGCGATTGCGAAGCTGCGCGCGGCAGGCACGCTGCCCCCCGCCGCCACGCGCCTCGACGAGGACGGGGTGCCCCAACCCTGGGCGACCGCACTGCGGCGGCGTGAACCGCGGGGCCGGTGATGGAGACGTTGGACGAACTGCGCACGCGCGTCGAACGATCACTCCGTCAGATCGCCGCCATCGCCGCAGCCGCGCCCGACCCTGACCGGGAGCCGGTTCCATTTGTCCGCCGTGAGCTGATCATGGCCGCGCGACTGCGGACGGCCTTGCGGAATGACATCAGCCTCGGGTCGCAGGTGCTGACGAAGGCCGCGCGACGGGTCGAGAAGCAGCGCGATACTCACGCGCTCATCCTGCGCATGGTCGCCACCTGCAAGGAGCGCGCGGCCACGGCCGACGCCTACAACGGCGAGCAGCAGGCGTGGCTGCTCGGACCGCAGTACCTCGGCGGCGAGGTCACCGGCGACGTTCCAGGTGCGGTCATCGCCCTCTGCCGCGAGCACGGCATTAACCACGTGCCGCCGCTGCCGACATGCGACGAGATGCTGGCCCAGGCGGAAGCCGACCTCAAGCCAGTCGTCGAACGATTGCAGTCGGCATTGGACAAGTGGGATGCCACCGTGAGGGTCACCGGCACCAGCCATGCGGTGCTGCCAGCGCCCGAGGGGCATGCGGTCGCGCACGTGCGGGAACGCTCGACGACGTAGGTCTGGTCAGGTGGGCACTCCTTCGGGTGACGGTCCGAGGCGCGAGAGTGGGAAACCCGGCCGGTGCGCCCGCCGCGGCTGACTTCATCGTCAGCAGCACCAAGCGCCGGTCAGAGGACGCGCCAACTTCACCACATACGGAAGGAGCGGCACGATGCGCGGTCAAACAGCAACATGGCAGAACCAGCGCGAGGGCGAACCTTCGCCGCTGTCGGCGGCGCGGCCGCGTGTGACCGCGTTCGGCTCCTGGTGGACCAGTGTTCCGCGCGCGCAGTGGCGCAGTGCCGTGCATGCCCGCTGGCGCGGCCCCGCACCTGAGGCCCCAATGCAATCGATTGCGAGGTTAGCCTTGGTCCGGCGGCGCGTGCCGCCATCGAAGCGCAAGCCAAGGCGCGGCCGTTGAGCCGCCTTATATGGAGCCGTTAATGAACGAGAAGCAGCAGATCAGAGGCCTCACTCACGCACCACTCGCAGCAATTTATGCGAGGAAGTCCACCGAACAGGAAGGCACCGACGCCGACGCCAAGTCCGTGGCGCGGCAGATTGAGAATGCGCGCGCGTTCGCCGAGCGTCAGGGCTGGCAGGTGTGCGAGCAGCACGTCTACGCCGACGATGCCATCAGCGGCGCTGCCACGAAAAAACTGCTCAGCCGCCAGCGCATGCTAGACAGCATCGCCTCCGGCAGCGCGCCGTTCAAGGTCGTAGTGATGCGCGATGCCTCGCGCTTCTCGCGCCGCGACGGCGATGAGGCGTTCGGGGAACTCAAGCGCATCGCCCTAGCGGGCGTGCAGGTTGTCTTCTACTCCGATGGCAGCAAGTTCGCGCACGGCACTATGGCCACCAACGTAGTGGGCTTCCTGCAGTCCGAGATGGCGGCCGAGTATCGGCGTCAGGTGGCGCTGTCCACGCGCGAGGCGATATGGCGCAAGGCCAAGGCCGGGCACGTCGCAGGCGGCCGCGTGTTCGGCTACGACAACGTGCGCGTCGGCGGTCACGTCGAGCGCCACATCAACGACCGCGAGGCGGCAGTGGTGAGCCGCATCTTCGAGATGGCCGCCGATGGCGCGGGTCAGAAGCGCATCGCCAAGACACTGAACGAGGCACAGTCGCCGTGCCCGCGAGCGCAGCGCAGCCGTCCCGACGGTTGGGCACCGAGCAGCGTGCGGCCGGTGCTGCGCCGCACTCTCTATCGCGGCCTCATCACGTTCGGCAAGACGCACAAGCGAGACGACGGCAGTGGACCGCGACAGGTGCGACAGGACGCCAGCCAGTGGCTGACCGTCGATGCGCCGCAGCTGCGCATCGTCTCCGACGAGCTGTGGGCAGCGGCACACCGACGCCTGCGCGACGCGGAGGCGCTCTACCTGCGCGGCACTGGCGGCCGCGTGTTCGGCCGTCCCGCTCGCAGCCTCGAATCGCGTTATCTGCTGAGCGGGCTCGCGCGCTGCACTTGCGGCTCCAACTTCATGGCGCACTCCACCACCAGCGGCAAAGGCCGCAAGCGGTACTACGTCTGTTGTGGGTATCACAATCGCGGCAAGACGGCGTGCACTAACGGCCTGCAGTTATGGATGGTTGAGGCGGACGGCGCAGTGCTGGAGCAGCTGCGCGACTACGTGCTGCAGCCCTCTGTCGTCGAGGGCGCCGTAGCCGATGCGGTCGCAATGCTGCGCCCAGCGGCTAGCGAACTCGACGCGCAGCGCGCGGAATTCGAGAAGCACGCTCACAGCATCGACGTGGAGATTGCCCACTTGGTCAAGGCCATCGCCGCCGGTGGCCAGCTGGCGAGCCTCATCGCCGCGATGAAGGAGCGCGAGCAGCAGCGCGACCAGCTGCTGCAGCAGGTCGCCTCGCTCAACCAGTTGCGAGACATCGGGCACCTCGACGTGAAGCGCATCGAGAAGGACCTGCGTGTGCGCGTGAAGGAATGGCGCGGGCTGCTCGGCAGGCAGGTGCCGGTGGCGCGTCAGATTGTGAGGAAGCTGCTGGAGGGACGCTTGGTGTTCACGGCGCGCGAGGACCGCACCTACGAGTTCAGCGGCCGAGTGTCCTTAGGCGGATTGCTGCAGGGAACTGTCTTACCGCGTGAGTGGCGTCCCCGACGGGATTGGATCCCTTCCGCGTGAACGGCTCAGTGACGGGCGAGCGGCCTAGCCCGTTGATACCCGCGCCGACGACTCGCATATAATCGCCGAAGTCCATTTGACGGCAATCCCAAATACGTCCTAGAGAAAACTAATGTCTACTTTGAAGCGCGCTTC
>Ga0136611_10003281_pt1 | contig 11327 bp, 16 predicted proteins | sample AntDrymUQ2232306_2_FD_106645 | JGI IMG/M metagenome (GOLD analysis project Ga0136611, IMG submission 106645) | Polar desert sand microbial communities from Dry Valleys, Antarctica - metaG UQ223 (23.06) | ecosystem: Environmental > Terrestrial > Soil > Desert | place: Antarctica: Dry Valley... | reverse complement strand
GTGCTGGCCGTGCATGGCGTGGCCGGCACGCTCGGCGCGGAGCAGTCCGCCGGCCCTGGCCTGCTCGTGGGCCTGCCCGCGTTGGTGGGACAGCTGCTGCTGGCGCTGCTGGTGGCGCGGCGCGGCAGCCGCGGAGGTGGACGATGACGATGCTGACGGATGCGCTGGAGCGCAAGCAATGGGAACTGGCGGTGCTGCTGCTCGCGCTCGGCGTCAGCCGTGTGCTCGCGCGGCTCGGCCAGGGCACGGCGGAGGATCTGCTCGCACTCTTGGAGGGGGATGATGCCTGAGCGTACACCAAGGCGAACCACCCGCCCACGCTCCCGGCCGCGTCCGGTGGAGAATTTCTACCGCAGCGTGCTGGAGGAGACGGACACGCTCGCGGAGGCCACATCCACCGAGGGGCTGAGCGACGAGGTCGCCCTGCTGCGCGTACTCCTGCGCCGCCAGCTCGCGGAGCGACCGGAGAATGTCGAGCTGACGCTCAAAGGTCTGCACCTCTTGGTGCGGATGGTCGTAGCGCAGTTCCGGCTTGCGGGCGTGGACAGCGAGCAGATGGAGGCGCGCACGCAGGAGCTGATCCAGCAGATGACGGCGATCTTCTTGAGCGAGGAGGCCGGCGCGGCCTGAGCGCCGGCGGCAGAGAGAAAGGAGCGAAGCGATGGCGGACAAGCTGGAGCAGACCCTAGTGCAGGTCGCCGCCGCTGGCCGCGCCGCCGCCCGCCGCCGCGTGCAGCAGACCGCCGCGGCGGTGGCCGAGGAGCGTGTGCGCTCCCTGGAAGCGGAGGTCACGGAGCTGAAAGGCCGCGTCAACGGCGTCGTCTTCGTCCTGATCGGCGCGGTGGCGACCCAGGTTGTGCTGCGCCTATTTGGATAGCGAGGTGGCGAGGGAGCGCGCTGGCGAGATAGGGCACGTCTCCCCACCTCGCTATCTCGCCCCAGTGTTGTGTTGATGATTCATTACAAGGATATGCGGTCATGAGCGTCGTGCATTCTCTGCCTGTCCTGCGGCCCTACCAGGAGGATGTTGTGCGCGCGGTGCGCGAGAGCATTCGCGCGCACGCCGGGCGCACCTTTTCTGTGATGGTGGCGCGGCAGGGCGGCAAGAACGAGCTTTCCGCGCAGCTGGAGTTGATGCTGCTGCTGGCGCACGCGCGGCAGGAGGCGGACGCGGTCAAATGCGCGCCCACCTTCATGCCCCAGGCGCGTGTGAGCCTGCGGCGGCTCTGGTCGCGGCTGGCGAGCCTCGCGCTCGTGCCGGCACCCGTATTGGAGCAGGGATTCATCATCCGGCTGGGGCGGGCGCGACAGGTCTTCCTCTCCGCCGAGCCGGGGGCGAACGTCGCCGGGCACACCTGTCACACGCTGCTGGAGGTGGACGAGGCGCAGGACGTGGACGCGGAGAAGTTTGATAAGGACTTTCGCCCGATGGCCTCCACCACGAACGCCACCACCGTCTATTACGGCACCGCGTGGAGCGAGACGGACCTGCTCGCCCAGATGAAGGCGCGTCATCTGGAACTGGAGCGCCGCGATGGCATCCGCCGCCACTTTGAGTTTGATTGGCGCGTGGTCGCCCACTTCAATCCTGCCTATGCGCGCTTTGTCGAGGGCGAGCGGCAGCGCCTCGGCGAGGACCACCCGCTGTTCCAGTCGCAGTACTGCCTGCGCCCGCTCCCCGGCGGCGGACGCTTGTTCCATCCGGCCCAGCTCGCCCTGCTGGAAGGGACGCACCTCCGCGCGCGCACCCCCGCGCGCACCCCCGGTCTGCTCGGCTATATCGCTGGCCTTGATGTCGGCGGCGAAGCGCTCAGCGCTGGCCGCGACCCGGACCGCACCGTGCTGACGCTCGCGCGGGTGGTGCAGCGCACGGCACGCGGCACGCGACACGCGGCACTTGAACCAGACCCCCGCATCGAAGTCCTGGACCACGTTACCTGGAGCGGCGCGCCGCACACGGAGATTGTCGCGGCGCTCGCACGGCTGCTGCGCGATCTGTGGCGCGTGCAGCGGCTGGTGGTGGACGCGACCGGCCTGGGCGAGGGGCTGGCCGGCTCGCTCGCCGCGTTACAAGGCGGTCCAGAGGTCGTGCGCCTGCGGTTCACGGAGACGCTCAAGTCCCGCCTCGGCTATGGCCTGCTCGCGGCAGTTAACGGCGGACGGCTCGCGCTCTATCAGGATGACGGCTCAGCGGAGGCGCGCGCCTGCCGGGATCAATGCCGCCTCGCCCGCGCCACCTACCGGCCCAACCGCGCGCTCGCCTTCGCCGTGGACCCGTCCGACGGCCACGATGATTCCTTGCTCAGCCTCGCCCTCGTTGTGGAGGCGGCAACGGGCCTCGTGCCCCGCGTCGCGCGGGGGAGGATCGAGGAGGCGCCGTCATGGCGATGACGATCCGCCGGCCGGCCGCGATCCAGCTTCCCCTCATTCCCGAGGACGAGCTGCCCCCCGGCCGCGACCGTGTACCAGAGCTCACCCATTACCGGGACGAAGGCTGCCGGCACTGGGAGGCGTGCCTCACCTGTCCCTTCCCTCGCTGCGTGCTGGAGGTACGGGGGCTGGCACGCCGGCTGGACCACGCGGCGCGCGATGCCGAAATCCGCCGCCGCCACGCCGCCGGCGAGCCCGCCATCTCGCTCGCGACCCACTTCAAGATCGCCCGCCGCACCGTCTACCGCGTGCTCGGCGGGATACGCAAGCGATAAGCGATACGTAAGCCGGTAGCGGGTGTTCTACTCATCGCCCATCGCTTCAAAGGAGCGCATCATGTCTGAGCTTCCTCTTCCCCAGGTTCTTGCGCGCATGGACGGCGAGCGGCTGCGGCGCTACAAGGCCAACCTCGATTTCTACCACGGCATGCAGTGGCAGGGCACGGCGCGGCGGCGCGAGCGGCGCCTGACCTTCAACTACGCCCGCGCCGTGGTGGATAAAGTGACCAGCTACCTGATGGTCGGCCTCGACTTCGCGGTGGACCCGCCCGGTGAGGGAACAGGCGAGGGCCGGGAGGTGCTGGCGCGGCGCACGGAGGCGGCGCTGCGCCTCGTCCACGAGGACAATAATCTGGACCAACTGGACTTTGAGACCGAGTTGGACGCGGCGATCCTGGGCGATGCGGCGTTCAAGGTGACGTGGGATGAGGCGGCGCGGCGCGTGCGCGTGAGCGCGCCGGATGTGCAGGGCCTCTTTGCCTGGTGGCGCGGCGATGACCCCGCCCGCATCCGGCGCGTGGCGAGCCGCTATCAAGTCTCCGCCGCCGAGGCCCGCCTGCTCTTCGGCGTAACCGCCGGCGGACCGCTCAGCGCGCCCGGCACCGTCCCGCGCGAGCGCGCCGTGAGCGTGATCGAGGACTGGACCGAGGAATCGTTCGCGCTCTGGGTAGATGGCCGCCTGCACGAGCAGCGCGCCAATCCCTACGGCCTGATCCCGTTTGTGATCTATCCCAACCTGCGCGAGGCGAAGTCGTTCTGGGGCGTCTCCGACATCACCGCGATCGAGGAACCCGCGCGCGAACTAAACCGCGCCCTCTCCCAGCTCAGCATGATCCTGGAGATGAGCGGCAACCCGATCGCCGTGCTGGAGAACGTCACCGAGACGACGGATATCGCCGTCGTGCCGGGCGCGGTCTGGGAGGTGCCGCCGGACGCGAAGGCGTACCTGCTCGATCTGCTCGCCGGCGGCGGCGTGCGCCTCCACGCCGAGTACGTGGACCTCGTCTACCGGACGTTGCCCGACCTCGGTGAATCGCCGCGCACCCCCTTCGGCGAGAACCGCCAGGGCCTCTCCGGCGTGGCGCTGAACACGGAACTGGACCCGCTCCTGAAAAAGGTGCAGCGCAAACGCCTGATCCGCGGCGCGGCCTACCGCCGCCGCAACGAGCTGATCCTGCGCCTGCTGGAGCGCTTCACTGGCGAGTCCTACGCCCCCTATCGCAGCCGGATCGTCTGGGGCCCCGTCCTGCCCCAGGACCGCAGCCGCCAGGTGGCGGACGAGCGCTCACTGGTGGAAGCGGGCATTCACTCCCGCCGTCGCGCCGCCGATGCGCTCGGCGTGGAAGACCCGGAGATGGAGTTCACCCGCTGGCTGGAGGAAGGGCAACGAATCAGTGGCCGGTGATCGACCATCGAGATACGTACATCTCGAATAATTTTCTCAAGCGTGGAGCGCCACAAGAATCTAGCTCTTCGCGATCTCCAGCACCTCCCACGCCGCAACTATCCACGCGGTCCCGTGTGAGTCCGCGCCCAATCGTGGGTTCTGATTGGGTCAGTCCTACCGCGCTCATTACCGAGGATCCCTCGATGCCCTCCTGGCAAGACGATGAGACGTTCATCGCCTCCCACGGTGAGCCCAACCCGTAATGCGGGAGGGGTGGGGTGAACGTGCGATCGGGAGTGCGATCCGTGGCCGCGCTGCCCGCGTGCGCTAGACTGCAACCAGCCGCGCGCCGGGTGGCGCTAAGGAGGAAACGTGAGACGACCGTCGGTCGGGTATGGCTGGTTGGTGAGTGGGCTGATCGGGGGGCTGATCGGCTATGCTCTCGGGGGGTTTGTGGCGACCGTCGTGCTCGTGGTCCGCGGCGTCGACTGGTGGGCGATCGCGATGTTCGGAGGCGTCGGGATTCTGGCCGCGCTCGCCGCTCGCTGGCTGTGGGCGCGGCAGGCCGCTCGCCCATAAGTGCAGGCGTGCGATCCTACCAGGCGGTATAACTCACCGAGTGCAGGCGGCCCAGATAGATGCGGAGAGATGCAGAATGTTATCGAGGATGCCCGACGCTGCTTCCGACGCCGGCGCGGCTGGCGCGGCCTCGATCGTGACGACGTAGCGCGTATGCGGCGCAAGGTCGAGCGGCTGGTCGGGCCGCGGCACCTCGCCGTCATAGAACACGGCAACATTACGCTTCATCGCATCGGCCCTCCGTCGTGCTTCCCTGCCTATGCTACGCCTTTGCCTTGCGGCAGCACCTCGGTCAGGAACGCGTCGAGCGCCGCCGCGAAGGCGCCGGGGTTGTCGCTGTGGACGTTGTGCGTCGCGCGCGCGATCACGACCAGCCGCGCGTCCGGCATCGCCGCCACCGTGCGCTCCGCCACGTCCGCAGAGAGGATCTTGCTCTGCCGCCGTCAGTCACGTAGAAGCGCACGGAAGCCCGCCTGGACAAAGTGCTGGTCGGCGGCCAGCGCCTGCGTGATACCACGGTCTTGCATCACGATGAATGATGTGCAATCCACCAGCCCCCACTCCTTGTCCGGTCGTGCCGCATACAGTGCAATCGCCCGGTCGAGCAAGTGTGAATCGAGGGGGACAACGATCACACGGGGATTCGTGCGGATCTGCGTCAGGAACGACACTCCCAGCGGACGTAAGGGCGGCCGCGACATCGCGTTCCCGGATTCGAGCAGCACTGCCTCGGTTGTGACAAGGTGGGCAGGAAGCTGTGTTGTGAGGGAACGAGCCAAGTGATGCAGCTCATCATCACGGTTCAGCCATGCTAGCCAGTAGCCGGTATCAACAAACCACTCATCCACGTTCATCGCTTTGGCAGTCCGTACAAATAATGATCGTGCTGTGCTGCAAGGTCCGGGATGCCGAAGTGTGCGGAGAGGTCCAGAATGTCATCAAGGATGCCCGGCGCTGGTTCTGGCGCTGGTTCTGGCGCTGGCGTCGGTACTGCTGGCGCGGCCTCGATCGTCACGACATAGCGCGTCTGCGGCGCAAGGTCGAGCGGCTGTTCGGGCCGTAGCACCTCGCCGTCATAGAACACACTCACCATCCGTTTCATCTCGGCCTCCCGCGCGCCGCGCTCCTACTATTCTACCGCTCACGGCTTCGGTAGCACCTCGGTCAGGAACGCATCGAGCGCCGCCGCGAAGGCGCCGGGGTTGTCGCTGTGGACGTTGTGCGTCGCGCGCGCGATCACGACCAGCCGCGCGTCCGGCATCGCCGCCACCGTGCGCGCCGCGACCTCGTGCGAGAGGATCTTGCTCTGTTCGCCACGGAAGAGCAGCGTCGGCACCGTGATTGCCCGGACGTCCGCCCAGAGCGCATCCGCCTGGCGGGCGCGTGCCGCCGCCTGCTCGCCGGCGCTGCCCGCTATTTGCGCGCGGCGGCGGTGGTCCTGCTTCCAGGTCCAACCGTCCGCCGCCTGCTTCAGGCTGTGCGTGAGACTGTAGTGCAGGTGCGCGGGCGGGCGGTGGGGCATGAACTTCACCGCGCGCTCCAAGAAATCCTCGAAGCGCCCCAGCGTCTCCGTCTCCCGCCGGAACGCCTCCATCTCCAACTGTCCCTCGCGCATCGTCTCCGGCGCGATGTCCACGATCCCGACCGCGTCGAGCCGCTCCGGATAGCGCGCCGCGTAGCGGATCGTGTTCATGCCGCCCATGGACATCCCCACCAGACTGAAGCGTTCGTAGCCGAGGTGATCGAGAAAGAGACGCGTATCCTCCAGCATCAGCGCGCCGTTGTCCTGCTCCAGTTGGTCCTCCGGCGTCCACTCTGTATCACCGTGGCCGCGCTGGTCGAGCGCAACAAGATGGTAGCGGTCGCGCAGCAGCAGCGCCGCCATGTCCCAGGTATGGGCGGTGAGCGAGCCGCCGTGCAACAGCACGACATGCGGCAGCTCTGGATTGCCCCAATCGAGGTAATGGAAGCGGATCCCGTTGAGCTGCACCCGGTGGTCCACGGGCTGGACGATCGTCCGCGGGTGCAGGCCGGCCGCCGCCGCCGCCGCTGCCATCAGGGCGGTATAGTCTGTCGTCTGTGCGGTCATCGCTCGCTCCTGCCGGTGTGCGCGGCCACGCCTTGCGCGCCGGTGCCTGTGATCGGCGTACGCGCCACTATTCGCCGTACTCGATCGCGTCCCCGTGGCCGTCCGCGGCGGGACCGCCACCGGGGTTGGTGAGGATGCCGCCGCTGATCGCGCGCCGGTCCTCAAGGTACTTGCGCGGGTGGCGTCCGTCCACGTTGCCGACCAGGTTGCCGTGGACGTTGTAGCCGAGCAGTTCTTGGAGGCGCGGGCTGAGGTCGCGCACGATTTGCTTGGGCACGCCGAGGACATGGTTCTCCTGCGGCCGCAGCCAGCCCGCGCAGAAGTGGAGGATCACGCCCAGGCGTGGGCGGTCGCTCTGGTTGGCGCCGCCGCCGTGGAAGACGCTGCCGGTGAAGAACATCACCGACCCGGCGGGCATCGTCGCCTGAATGATCGAATCGCTGGCCTCATCCGGGCGGCGGTCCACTCACTGGTTGCTGCCGGGGATCACGCGCGTCGCGCCGTTCTCAAGCGTGAAGTCGTCCAGCGCCCACATCGTATTCAGCACGAGTTCCTGGTGCGGGCGCGCGATTGGCAGGCTCTCGTCGCGGTGCAGGCGCTGGGCGGTCTCGTTCGGGCCGATGCTGATCCCCACCGGGGCGGAGAGTTGATAGCTGGGGCCGAGCACGCGCTCCAGCACGCCGAGCAGCAGCGGGTCGGTCGCCGTCTCGTCAAAGGTGCGCGTCTTTGCAAAGAGGGCATAGATGCGCTGGGTGGCGAACCCCTCAAAGTCGTTGCGCCCGGTCTGGACGGACTGCAAGATCCGGTGCAGATCGTCCCGCTTGCGCGCGACATCCGCGGGCGAGAGATACCCTTCCAGGACCGCGAAGCCGTCACGGTCGAGCTGGGCGACAACCTCTTCAACGCTGGACGTGGGCGCGAGCGTCGTGATGGGCATGGTAGACCTCCGCTTTCGCACGCCGGTGCGATCTCCGTTCGGACGGTATCGCCGCCCGGCCGGGCTGTCAACGCTGCCTGCGCGCGGGCTCAGCGTTGCGCGACGTGAAAGATGCTCGTGTGGCGGGTGAGCGCAACCTCGCGCCCGTCCGCGCCAAAGACAATCCCGTCGGTCTCACAATAGTGGTTGCCATGACGCTCATATGCGTTTGTAAGTCGTCCGGCGACCGTCACCGGCTCGTCAATTTCGAGCGTGTCCAGATACTGCACCTGGCTGCGCGCGTGCAGCGCCGGTCCCGCGTAGTCCCAGACCGCGTGCGTGTACCAGGTCATGCGTCCGCAGACCGAGGCCGGGCTCTGCACCGTGCGCCCATCCAGGATCAGCGGGCCGTTTCCGCGCGTGCTTGCCTCGTTGAAAAGGTTTGCCAGCCGGTCACGCCCCTCGGCGCGCAGCATCGGCAGGTCGGAGCCAACCGGTGCCGTCGCGAGCGTGAGCCGCGGTTGCGGGTCGGGCGCCGGCTCCGGTGTCAGCCGCCGCGAGCGCTGGTGTGCGGCGAGCCAGGGGCCACGTCCCCGCCCGACCGTTGCGCCGACGCGCACCTTGCCCTCGGGTCCGGTGGCCTCGACGCGCTGCCCCCCGTCCTCGTCCGGTGCAAGCGTGATCGTGAGCGCCTCCCCAGCGTAGACCGGCCGCAGGATGCGCAGGTCCGCCCAGCCATCGCGCATCCACTCCGTGCCGAGCGATTCAAGCACGAGCGGCGTCGCCCAGGCGAAGACGGAGGTGCCGTAGACGAGACCGCCCCGGTAGCCCATTTTTTGCGCGGCGACGTCCGTGTGGAGGTTTGTCGGTTGATCCTGGCGCGCGGTCCCTTCGAGATAGGTCACGATCTCCCGCACACGCGGCGCAGACGATGGCATCAGCGTTCCCCGTTCACTTCCAGACTCGTTCAACTGCAATGCCCGGACGGCGATCGCGCGGCACGGATAGACCGAACCCTCCCCGGATGACGCCGCTATCATACACAGGAACCGCGTCGTGAGATGATCTCGAAAGGGCGGAGATGCGCCGGTGAAGTTCGGCTTATTCTACGAGTGGCCCAATCCCGCGTTCTGCGACCATGCCCGCCGCCGCGCGGGATTTGAATCTAATTCGCGCCGTCTGTGGCATCGCTGCGTGACCCTGACAGACTATCTGACAGAGTATCCCCTGTGAGGAGCGCATCAATCTGTGCTGCGGCGGCACGCAAATGGGCACCATCAGCGTGCGTGTAGGCGAGTGCGGTCACCGCGCTGCGGTGGCCCAACTGCTCCATCCGGGCGCGTACGCCAACTCCTTCGCCCTCTGCGAGCGAAGCCCAGCCGTGGCGTAAATCATGGAAGCGACGATGCGGCAGACCCGCACGTTCGAGCGCACGTTTGAGCGTGAGCCACGCCGTCCGATGCAGCGCCGCGTGTCCATTCGGCCGGGTGAAGACAAGGCCGGTCTACTGCCACAGATCTTCGGCGCGCACGCGCTCTACGTCCTGCCGCACACGCTCCAGCCGCAGCGCCTCTACCACGAGCGCGGGCAGCGGCAGGACGCGCGCGTAGCGGCGCTTGAGCGGGCCGCTCACGCCGTCGCGGCGTAGCTGCTGGCGCACCTGCACGGTTGCCGCATCGAGGTCCACGTCAATCCAGCGCAACCCCAGCACCTCACCCTGGCGCAGGCCGAGGGCGAGGCCGGTGAGCACGACCGCGGCGAGCCGTTCATGCGCGACGGCGGCGAGGATCGCGCGCGCCTCGGACGCGGTGAGCGCGGCGGGTTCGGGCATGTCCGGCGGCGCGACCAGACGCACGAGCGCGGCAACGTTGCGATCCACAAGCTCCAGCCGTACCGCATCACCGAGCGCCTCGGAGAGCACGGCCATATGCAGGCGCACGCTGCGCGCGGCGAGGCCGGAGGCCACCTGGCCGGCCTGGAACGTTTGGATGTGCACGGGCGTGAGGCGGGAGCGCGCGATCGCGCCGAGCGCGGGCACGATGTGCAGCCGGATGATGGCCGCGTAGGTGTTGCGCGTGGAGGGTGCCCAGGCGCGCTCTGGTTGTGCCTGCCAGCGGGTGAGCCACGCGGCGAGCGTGAGGCGTGCCGTCACTGGCCGGCGCGCGAGGCGGAGCAACTCTAACCGGATGCGCTTTGCTTCGCGTTCGGTCGCGGCGTAGCGTACGACCGGCTTGCCCTCAACCCGCACCTCGGCAACCCAACGCGCGCGGTCGGCGCGATAAAAGACGGAGCCAGAGCCACGAGGGGCGCGGGATGGAGGCATCGGCGGCCGTCCTATTAGTATACTCGTGGCAGCGAAAGAGAGAGTGTGCAATAGACCAATCGCATTGTGTGACCTGCCGGTGTGCGCCGGTGCAGAGAGAGACGCCGAAGCGGCCGTCCTTGCGGCGGTAGATGGAGCCTTCGTTCTGGCCGCGCTTCTTGCCTGCCATCAGTCCACCACGAAGCGGTGCGCGTGGTCCGGACACTCGGCGTCCAGGCGCGTCACAGCCTGGTACTCGCAGCTCACGGCGTTGTCCTGCATACCGGACACGAGTGGCTCTCTTTTCGACGGGGCACAATAAGCGCGACATCGCCGGCGCGAAGCCACTTCGGGTCATAGACATACCCCGTCCAACCCTCCGGACGTCTCCTCTGATGCTCGATCGCAATCACCGCGTCGTTCCGGTCCACCAGCTCCCACGTTCGCGAGTCCCCGTCCGGGTTGCCACCACGTTTGCGCGGATTTCGTGGACGCGCGCGGCGACGCAGGTCATCCCGCGCTACTTCCTCGTCGTACTTGGCGCAGTTGTAGGCGTTGCGTAGGATAGTGGGGCAGACCTCCAATTGTGGCAGGTCAGCGTTGGAAGGGTTCATCATGGCGTTGCTACAAGAACTCCGGGAACTAGTGGCTGCATACCTCCGCGGTGAGCAGACCATTGATGCCCTATGGCTATGGATCACCGGTCATGTCCAGTCGGTCGGCGACGCCCAGAACGAGGACCTCTCGCTGCTAGACGGCACGCTCTGGAATCTCCTCGTGGACGAGGGGGACGGCTGGATCAGTGAAGCTGAGGTATGCGCCACGTTGGCCGATCTCATCAACCCGGCTCCGATTCGCGGCGTGCCGTTCACGATGGTTGTGGACACGGACAGCCCTTCCGTCGGTCACCTGAACCTGCCCGCGAGGCTGAAGACCGACATGGTGAGCCGATACCAGCACAAAGAGCTCCTGCTCACGGCCTGACCTCGTCCACCATTCGGTGTCGGTAGTTCACGCGCACGAGGGTGCGGGTGACGAGGCGGCCGTCGATGAGCACGTTGAACCAGTGGCGCCCTGGTTCCTGAAAGATGGTCCGCACACGAATGACGAGGCTGGTTCCCTCGTCCGGACCGTCAAACTGAATCGGCAATGAGGCGGGCGCAGCAGCCGGATGGCCGTTGGGTCGAATCGGTTCGATCGCGAGCTCATGTGACCCGCGCGCCTGGTCGGCAAACACCACCACAACCATCGTCATGTCGGTTTGGAAGGCCGGCCACTCGTCGCCGTCGCCCGCCGGGTCAATTTCATGCGTGACGTGGTCGAACATGTGAATCGGCGACATGGAG
>Ga0136611_10003280_pt1 | contig 11329 bp, 14 predicted proteins | sample AntDrymUQ2232306_2_FD_106645 | JGI IMG/M metagenome (GOLD analysis project Ga0136611, IMG submission 106645) | Polar desert sand microbial communities from Dry Valleys, Antarctica - metaG UQ223 (23.06) | ecosystem: Environmental > Terrestrial > Soil > Desert | place: Antarctica: Dry Valley... | reverse complement strand
CGATTATGTCAATAGTACATTAGTTACCCACCCCTTATAGCTGTATATTTACTAAGCTCCATTACGAGATATAGCAACTAAATCAATATCAAACACTAAGTCACTATTTGCTGGAATATTAGGTGCTGGGCTACTTGCTCCATAAGCCATCTCGGCAGGTATAATCAGCCGGCGGGTACCGCCAACTTTCATACCAGGTACACCCTGAGTCCAGCCAGCGATAACCCCACTTAGTGGAAACGTAATCGCTTTGCCGAGATCGTGGCTACTTTGAAAAATAATCCCATTCTTCACCAGTGCGCCGGTATAATGCGCCGTTATTGTCGCCCCCGGCCGAACTTCTTCGCCGGTACCGACCTCTAGGTCAATAATTTCAAGGTCTTTGATTTCGTCTCGTGGTTCGAAGTCTGGTAATTTAGTACCTTCGTATTTCATATAATCTCCTACTTTATCAATTCTTCAATACTCACTCTTGTTTGCTCCGTGGTATCACGGTTGCGCACTGAAACAAGGCCATCGCTCTCAATCGTCTCAAAATCTACTACGACGCAGTGAGGCGTTCCAATCTCGTCCTGGCGGCGGTAGCGCTTACCAATATTACCATTATCGTCCCACATGACTGCTCCGTGCTTCTTTTTAAGCAACTCGTAAACTTCACGGGCCTTTGCAACCAATTCAGGCTTATTCTTGAGTAGTGGGGAAACACAGTACTTTACTGGTGCCAGGTGATTGGGAAACTTCATTACAATACGCTTGTCGCCATTAACTTCATCCTCAGTATAGGCAGTCGATAACACTGCCATCAGGGCGCGCTCAACACCAAAGCTCGGCTCGATAACATGTGGAACAAATCGTTCGTTTGATCCTTTTACGATGTAATCCATGGACTTACCGGCACTCCGCTGGATATTACCGAGATCGAAGTCAGTTCGATATGCCAGCCCCATCAGTTCTTCCCGACCGATTGGGAAATCAAATTCAAAGTCGATTGTTCGCGTGCTATAGTGAGCTCTGTCTTCTGCGGGCACTTCTAGCTCATGCACGCTATCTTCAGGTAGGCCAAGTGCCATAAACCATTCTTTGCAAAGCGACATCCACTTTTCAAACTCTGCTTCCCAGTCCTTTGGATCAATAAAGTATTCAATTTCCATTTGCTCAAATTCACGTGAGCGGAACACGAAATCACGGGGACTAATTTCGTTACGAAACGCTTTACCCTGCTGAGCGATACCGAATGGCAGGTCTGGATAAAAATTGTCTACAACATTTTTGTAGTTTATGAAGATACCTTGTGCAGTCTCTGGGCGTAAATAACTTATAGACGCTTCGTCGTCAACCGGGCCGACATTGGTTTTGAACATCATATTGAACTGACGGGCCTCACCAAATGTTCCTTCTTTACTACAATTCGGGCATTTATTCGGATCATCAAGCTTGTCAGCACGGAATCTTCCCTTGCAATTAGAGCACTCAACGAGCGGATCAGTAAAGGTATCGACATGGCCACTTGCTTGCCACACCTTTGGGTTCATCAAAATCGCGGAATCAACTGGGTACATATCCTCCCTGCCTTCGACGAACATCTTCCACCAGAGATTCATAATATTACGCTTTAGAGCCACACCAAGCGGGCCATAATCCCAAGTTCCACTAAGGCCACCGAAAATTTCGCTCCCTTGATAAATAAAGCCACGTCGTTTGGCGAGGCTGACGATATCTTCCATGTTAACATTCTTATTCATAATTTATACTCCGATGTAAAGTTACCCTACAGTTTGTCTAGAAAATTACTGTAGGCCAAGGCCGGTTGAATAAAAATAGTTCATACTTTTATTTTATTGTAACAGATTGGTTAAATACTTGCATGTTGCCGAGTAGTCAACAGGCAGACCGGTAAAATCGGTTCAAGGCCGCTAATTTGGCCGAGGACCCTGAGGGACTTAGCGCTTGCGAGACGAAGTAGTTTGATATGATCGACTCGGATTTCTCCTGAGACTGCTTCACGGAGACCCTGCTCGCTTACGTCGTAAAGATAGCTTTTTTCAGCAGATAGTGGCATTCCGGCCGCATCCTGACGAAGGTTCAAAGCGTGACCAAGTAAATCAGCATACCTGAGATAAAACCATGTTTCTACAAGACGAAGAGACACCGTTTTATCATCAAGCGCGCCTAGCACTTCTGAAAGCACCTCAAACCATTCCGGCTCATCAACCGCCTCACTCGCCCGAGCAACTTGCTTAACGGCTTCATAGGCAAACTGAAGCCTATCGTAATCTTCAAGTATGTGCCTAAAGAATATTTCTAGCCGAGCTGATGTAATGATCCCTAAATCACCTCGACCTTGGGTAATCACTATATCACTGATAGCGAAGAGTTCTATTCCTCCAGCCAAACGACTTTTTTCGCGCCGTACGCCCCTAGCGAGCACACTATGCTTCCCGGTAGGAGTCAGAAGTTGAAGTATTCTGTCAGCCTCACTGTAATTAGTTCTTCTCAGTACAATCGCCTTGGTTCGAAGGCTTTTTGTCATAGTAGTACTCTTCTAATTGCGCTCACGATGTCATTTGGCTTCATGGTATTTTTATCGAGTATCTCCACCACTCCATATGGTGCTAATCTGTCTAGTGGAATATTTGAAGCGCTTCCACAACAAATAATTACTGGAAGTCTAGATAGGTCAGCATATGATTGCATTTCATGGAGCAATACCATAGCATTTGGTCCAGGGAGGAACATATCAAGCAAGACCGCGTCCGGCAGTTCTTGGTCTAGCATACCAATAGCAGCAATCCCGTCCGTAGCGTATTTTGTATTAAAATTAGCTTTTTTAAGTACACGAAGATGCTGCTTTGCAAACCATGGATCATCTTCAACGACGAGTATTGTTTGCGGACTTTTCATAGCAGTTTCATTTGCTGCGAAGCGAGCAGATCAACATAGAATGTAGCACCGTCACGATGCCGAGTCGCACCAATAGAACCGTGCATCACTTCCGCAAACTGGCCAGAAATATATAAACCTAGTCCGCTACTCGCTGGCCGATTCTGCATAGCTTGTGGACTAGCGCCGAGGTTGCGCTTAAGTCTTCGCCATATGTCGCTCGATACTGCCGGGCCATAATCACGGACTCCAAGCCTTATTTTTTGTCCCTCCTGATACCCTGCAGATTGAATCAGAACAGGCGTGCGGGCATCTGCATAATGCAATGCGTTATCACTAAAGTTTACTAAAATTCTACGAAGTAAATCTCGGTTCGCGACTGCTAATAGCTGCCTTTTTCCTGCAACCACCTGTAGCTCACGGCCACAGGCTTTGTATAGAGGCGATAACTCATGTGCAACATCTTCGCATAGTTGGCGGGCATTGACGGGCTCAAGTTCAAAAAGACTATCTTCGAGCCGAACTGTGCGCGTTAAGTCACTCGTCAACCTTAAGCCTCGCTCAGAGGTAAGGAGAATCTGCCTTAGCATTTGGCGTTGATTCTCCGCCCCCTCCAATCCCTCTTCAAGGCTCAGTGACAGTTGTCGAATTAGCGCTAAGGGCGCCTTCAGTTCGTGAGCGGCAGCAACCATAAAAGGTATTTGATCGTCGCTTAGCTCTTCCCCTTTAGTCCAGCCTATTTCACTCCCCTTCATACTACTTCAAGTGTAGCATGAGGCCAGGGAGCAATGCGACTGTAAGCACTATTAGTCGTTAAAATCTATGGTCTTGAGAATTTCATCAAAGTACTCTTTGAAAGTCTCTGCTTGCGAGGTAATCGTAATAGTCTTGTCACGTACCCTAAAGAGTGCGGCCGACCCTCGTATATCCTTGTTGAAGTTACCATCTAATCGCGTGCCATCGTGATCGTTGACTTTAATTGGACTACTTTTCAACTCACCCTTTTCGATCCTCGCCCTATATGAATCTAGCTCCTTATCGAAAGCGGCGTTCTCGATAGAAACCATTAGTGCAAAACGAGCGTTTTTAGAATCAATAGGCGGCACTATTATCGGGCTTAGATAGGCACTGTACTTAGTTCCGTCAGTTGATGGATCATCAGCGACGTACACACTCCAGTTCTTCGGGTATTGAAATGACAGTCCGCCGTAATCTTCAGGTCCGACAAATTCTCGATTCGGCTCTTCTTCGACTGCCTTGATTTTGATATCATCTTCCTCAGACTGCACTTTTCGGGCGGCCGCTTCGGCGACGGCAATCTTACTATCAACATTAGTCTTTTGGTCGATATATTGCATGTACAGCCAGGCAGAAAGAGAAGTCAGCCCGACAACAAGAACAAGAAGACCGATGATGACGAGTAGCTGGGAGCTTATACCTCCCTGCTGAGAGAATTGTCGATGTTGCACCATATAGGATGTATTATACTTACGCTTCACTTATCTGTAAAGGTTCAATCTGGTATAAATAGTGTGCACCGACTTTCTTTTGAGGTACCAGACCGGGAACGTCGAAACCATAACTGATGAGCGCAATACTATGCTTCATTTCTGTCGCTGATTCCCTAACTTTGTCTGTCATTTTCACGATATCGCGAGAATCCCCAAATACATACACGACAGTTGTCTCCGGCGTTAATTTGGCATGCCAAAAGCTGGCAAAATGCACAATCACCAATGGATCCGAGCGGGACAAAAACCTAGATAATATGACAAGTAGCGGATTTATCTCATAGCCAATCGCTTGGGCTCCTCGCTTGGCCGCCAGACGCAACACAACTCCGTCCCCCGACCCAATATCAACCAGCGTATCAGAGTTATCAAGTGTGTATAGTTCGTCAAACGCGCGTACCAAATCACTTTTCTTGGTCGGAACATACGGAGCGCCAAAGAAAACGACGAATCCAAACAATAAGACGACGAAAAAAATGACCCATATCATTATTTTTTTCGATCAAACTGCTCACTGAGGACAGTAATACTGTTTTTTACCTCAAGCAAGTCGTTTTCAATTGAAGTTGCGAGTTCCCTTGCTTGAATGAACTTGGCTGTAGCGGCTTCAAGTTCAAATTCATCTCCATCAAACCATGCCAACAGTGCGTCGAGCTTCGCCATTTTCTCAGTAATACTATTTTTTGCTTTTGACATACACTACCTCCGCAGTCGCGATTTTAAAATTTGTTTCGATTTCCACAGTCTTTCCTATCTTTAAGTCACCTCGAATCATTGCGTATCCCCTGGCTAGTACTTTTTCAGGATCAAGCCCGGATAGTATTTGTTTTCTGTATTCCAGTTGATCATCGTATGCTTCCTGCCGTCTTCTTATGGAGCTAATCGCTTCTTCTAACCTTCCCTTCAGAGCTTCCCTGTTTCTATCAATTTCAGTCGATAACTGGTTTGCAACTGCATTTACCCGATACCGTATATGTCTCAAAACCTCCTGTTTCTCGGGAATAATTAGCTGCGCAGCGTTACTCGGAGTTGCCGCTCTTTGATCAGACGCCAAGTCTGATAGCGTCGTATCAGTCTCGTGCCCAACGCCAACAAGTGTTGGTACTCTACTCATAGCAATTTCGCGAACTAGTTGCTCATCATTAAAGGGGCTTAAGTCATCCAGGCTGCCGCCTCCGCGAATTATGACAATTACTTCGGGCAGAACTTCTTTTGCATTAAAAAACTGCAAGGCTCGTATAATTTGATCTGGCGCTTCTTTTCCTTGCACTTGAACGTGTGCGACATCAACTTCTAGTCCGCCCCACCGATCGTTAATAATTTTTATAAAATCAGCATACCCTGCTGCCTGAGTGCTACTAATAACTGCAATATAGTGTGGCATTTTAGGCAAAAGACGTTTACGCTCTGGCCTGAACAAACCTTCTAGAGCCAGCTTTTCTTTGAGTAAATCAAAGCTTCTCTTTAAATCACCTTTTCCGCTGGGACGGATAGTTTTTATCGTCAAGCTAAATTTGCCCCAATCGGTTAATTTTGGGGCGGCCGTAATAATTACCTTCATGCCGTCTTCAATAGGTTGGCGCAACTGCCAGACTGTCATAAAGCAACCGACGCTTCCCGTCTCATCTTTAAGGTCAAAGAAAACATATTTATTCTGATTCACCTTAAAACCCGACACTTCACCCTCAATAGCAACGCTCGTAAACGCATATTCGAGCGTTTGGTTGGTTAGTGCGATAAAATCACTAACCGCGAGAAGAGGCGTTGGAGAATTTTCCATGCCGTAATATAGCCCTTTGGTAAAAAACATATCCAAAAACAATTGTTCCTAATAGAAGAATAACTCTTGTTAATACAACGCCGGCAATCGCTTCGCTTTTATCGATGCCAGAGATAGCCAAGAAACCAATCATAACTGCCTCGTACGCACCGGTACCGCCAGGGGTTACGACAACTAAACCGGCGATACTTGCCATCCCGTAAGCGATTAAGAGCGGAGCTGGATTAAATATGATTCCCATTGCCCAAAAAGTAATTAAGTATAGAGCTACATCGCCAAGTGTATAGACAATGCCCCATAAGAACGGCCCTTTTAAAATATTCCTGTCTCGCCTGAGCGCCATATAATCAAAGTGCATATCAGTGAAGAATTTTTCTACCTCAGCATACTGAAGTACTCCTTTTTTACGCCCAAATGTTACTTTTTTAATTATCATATTTCCGTGACGCACCACTTTATCTGCAAATCGCCACATGCGTCGTCTACTGCTTAATACATAAACACCGCTCACGCCACCAACGACAGATATTAGCACCACACTAAAACTTGCAAAAATAATCCACCTATTAATATTTCCATCAATCGTTATGATTACAACTGCTATGAGTACCAATGCAACGTACGCCACGAAGGCCATAGCATAACGAACTAATTGTGCCATAGTTGCGCGTCCAGCTGATATATCATATTTACTAAGTCGCCATGTCATGTAAGAAATACCGCTGACTCCGCCACTAGGCAAAACATGGTTAACAAAATTCATTTCCAGCGCCATTCGCGTTTGGTCCCGGGCTGGTATTTTGCTTATAGAACCCTTGGCCCGCAAATATGAAAACATCATTTCCCCACCCACGTAGTACACCGCAATCTGACTTGGGATAAGCAATAAGAGTATCCAAATATTGACGTCCGTCAGTAGTTCCCACGCTTGAAATAATTCTTTACGTGAGAAAAATATCATTATCGCAATGAGTGAAAGTGTAACAATACTGAGTAAAGTTTTAAACGACATACCCCAATTAGTATATACCAATCAAAGTACCGCTGTAACGCTTCAGGGGCCTAAGAAATTTAGAGCCGACAATTTTTCATTCACCTCTAAGTGCTATACTGTACCAATGTATATTAGTATTTTGGGGCGTCAGCCTAACCTAAGTATGGCCGAATTAGAGAGCTGCTTTGGCGCAGCAAAAACTCGCTGGTTCTCATCTACTGCCGCGACTATTGAGGTAAATGATCTGACTATTAGCCATCTAGGCGGCACCCTTAAGGCAGGTAAAGTTGTCATGAACATCTCGCGCGGCAACTGGCAACAAATTAGTGCACAAGTTATTTCTGCATACTCGCAAAAATGGAATAATTCTGAAGGTAAAATCACTCTCGGTATTAGTGCGTACGGATTTGATGCACCGGCACGCGAAGTCCAACGAATCGGGATTGTTATCAAAAAAAATCTCAAAAAAAGTGGCACCAGCCTACGACTCATCCCGAATGTAGAATCCTCGCTCAATACCGCCACCTCCCACCATAATAAACTTGGTCTCTCACCCAACAAAGTAGAGCTACTCCTGGTCCGGAGTGAATCAGGTGCAGTCATTGTTGCGGAGAGTACTGGCGCACAAAATATTACCGCACTTGCTCGGCGGGATCAAGGACGGCCAAAGCGAGACGCATTCGTTGGGATGCTACCACCTAAGTTGGCACTGATACTTATCAATCTTGCTAGCAAAGAATTGAACAAGGAAGTAAAAGAAAACCCGCAACTCCTCGACGCATTTTGTGGCACCGGTGTCGTATTACAAGAGGCCGGACTTATCGGATATCGTGTATACGGAACTGACCTGTCTGAGAAAATGATTGACTATTCAAGAGAAAATATTAACTGGTTAGAGCAATCCCATAGTATTAAAGTTGAATCGTATCTTCACGAGGGAGATGCCATGACCACAACTTGGCGACCACCTATCGATTTGGTGGTTAGTGAAACGTATCTTGGGCAGCCATTTAGTGCACCACCTTCTCCTAAAAAGCTCGATGAAGTAAAGAGAAACGTAGATCACATTACTACCAGTTTTCTAAAAAATATTCATCCGCAGTTAGCACCCGGAACCCCCCTCTGTCTAGCCATACCCGCCTGGCGAAACGTTGACGGCAACATTTCCCATCTCCCCTTTACCCTTTCGCTCAGTAAACTAGGTTATTCTCAAGTTGATTTTAAACATGTTAACAACCGCGAACTTATCTATTACCGCGAAGATCAAGTGGTCGCGAGAGAGCTTATTGTCCTGACAAGAACTTGACCCATTACCTCCTTTGAGGTACAATGGTTTAGATTTAGTTATACAAGGTAAGGAAATAAGCCATGGCACATGTCAAAGCTGGTGGAACCAGTAAAAATAATCATAATAACGCCGGTGCCCGACTGGGTGTCAAGCGTTATGGTGGTCAAAAAGTGAACATAGGTGAAGTTTTGGTTCGCCAAACAGGATCAACTAAAGTTGCTGGGCCTGGTACCTTTATGAGCAAAAATTTTACTATTCATGCCGCGGTTGAAGGCACAGTCTTTTTTGATAAAGTTAAAAAAGCCAGCTTCACAGGCAAAACCGTCCCTCGCACTCGAGTCGCTGTAAAATAAATAAAAACCGCCTTCCCTGGCGGTTTTTTATAACTGGTGTTCCCTCTGATCGTCTTGTCTTCACATACCTAAATGATGTTTGATTCGCTCAACAACATCGCCGATCACGACTTGGGATTTAACTAGATATTCGTCAACGCCAAGCGACTGTGCCTTTTCTTTATCTTTTGGCTGGCTCAGTGCAGTGAGCATAATAACGTGGATATTGGCAGTCTCTGGAGTGTTCCTAAGAATATCGAGAACATCAAACCCGCTTATCTTTGGCATCATCACATCGAGTAAAATGAGATCTGGCCTGAACTCAATTGCTGCGGCTAAAGCCTTCTCGCCGTTATTCACTTCCATCGTTTCGAACTCTTCAAGCTCTAAACGTGACTTATATACAGCTGCGAGTGCTTCGTCGTCTTCGACTAATAGAATTTTTTTCTTTGTTTGCATAACTGCTCCTATAGTACTTAATGTCTGTGAAATAAACAAGACTGCTTGCATTACCCCTTAAGGAAGGCTTTTGCTGCGTCCAATTGAGGATCCCTACCGGCGTTGACGTCTTCAGCCGAAAGCTCGACCGTTTGATCGGGAACAATACCTTCGCTGGTTATATTCCGCCCCTTTGGCGTATACCAGCGCGCTATTGTCACTTTAAGCTGGGCGCCGCGATCAAGTGGGACAAGTTTCTGGACTGTTCCCTTACCGAATGTTTTCTTTCCCATAATCTCTGCTACATCGTAATCTTGGAGGGCTCCTGCCACAATTTCACTGGCACTAGCACTTGATTCGTCAACTAATACAACCGTTCGCACACCAGCTAATATTGGGTTACTCTTTGAACGTAGCTCTTCCTGGACTTTATCACCACGTCGCTCTGATACGATCACTTTATCATCAAGCCACAACCCAGCCACATCTTGCGCTGAAGTCAGATATCCGCCACCGTTCCCCCTAAGATCGACTACTATGCTTTTTACGTTAGCGCGTTTAAAGTCCTCGGCAGCCGCCTTAGTAAGAGATGATGTTTGGTCGTCAAAGCGACGAATAGTCAGTATGCCGATACCGTCTATAGTTTCTGCTTCGACACTCGAACTTGTGATTTCAGCACGTGTAATGACGAATTCTTGGGCATTCTGGCCCTCCCTTACGACGGCTATTTTCACGGTCGTATCAATCTCGCCTCTAATTTCCTTAACGACCTCATTGGCAGTCCAACCAGCAGTCGGCTTAGCATTAATCATAACAATCACATCACCAGCCCTTATTCCCGCTTTTTCGGCTGGTGTATCTGCTAAGGTCCGCAAAATAGTTGCTTGGTCATTCCTTATGCCAATCTCGGCGCCTATACCACCACCAATATTACCACTAAGGTCCTTATCAAACTGTTCAGCTTCTTCAGCAGACATAAACGTCGTATAATCGTCGCCAACTGCTGTCACAAGCCCTCTGTTTGCACCTTCAATAAGCATTGGTATATCAAGTTGACCGTCGTACTCTTCTTGAAGCCTTTGGAAAGTAGATTGCAACGACGAAGTATCGATTGTTTCAGTAGAGATCCGGACACCAAATAACGACCCGGCCGCACTGTACATCTCGTTCTGTCGAGTGCCAGCCACAAAGCCAACTATCGCCACTACGGCAATTGTTAACAAATACATGTTTTTTGAAACACCGGTACTCGGCTCAACTGGCGATGCCATTGAATTATTCACTGCCACTCTTATACCCCTTTGTTTAGTCGCGTAACCTTTAATGCTAATTATAACAAAAAAGCACCTAGTTAAGGTGCTTTTTATAAAGTAGGTTTAACTACCTAAAAGTAAATATATGTATCATACGTACTAGGATGGACATTATATCGTTCCGAGTAATTGCCCCATCCAGGGCCACCAGCATTCAGCTCGTTATACTGGCTTATGTTAATTGTGCCATCGCCGTTTACACTTTCAACCCAGACAACGTGACCATACTGACCAGCAAATATCACACCGACAGAACCTGCACGCGGCGTTGAGCCCCGTCCGATACCTGCATTATCCGCATTGCCAGGCCACTGGTTGGCATTACCAACGCCGCCCCAATAAGGCATATATCCATTCTTCTGGTAAACCTTCCACGCGGTGTAGCTGACGCACTGGCGAGAGTACATTCCCCAAGGATCTACAACAGGGTTGTAATAGTCTGTATTCCCTAAGTTATTGGGATAACCGCCTCTCCCTGAATCGCCAGCAACTGCAGCACCGGCAGAACTAGCATAACGCCTCGCAATCTCAATCTGTTGCTGACGCTCGAGTTCCTGACGCTTTGCCTTACCCTCTGCACTCAATTGCTGATAAGCAGCTTCCTGGCCTTTTGTAGCATCGAGCAAGCTTTGCTGCTCAGCCTCTTTCTCAGCGAGCAAATTACGTTGGTTAGTAAGGTCTTCAATAAGTTGCGTAGTTTTTATCTTCTGTTGCTCTAGCTCATCTTTAAGTCGCTTAATCTCTGCGATTGTTTTAGAAAGCGAGTCACGAATCGAAGAACGTTGAGTCTGTT
>Ga0136611_10003279_pt1 | contig 11330 bp, 11 predicted proteins | sample AntDrymUQ2232306_2_FD_106645 | JGI IMG/M metagenome (GOLD analysis project Ga0136611, IMG submission 106645) | Polar desert sand microbial communities from Dry Valleys, Antarctica - metaG UQ223 (23.06) | ecosystem: Environmental > Terrestrial > Soil > Desert | place: Antarctica: Dry Valley... | reverse complement strand
GCCGGGTCGCCGAGGACCCTAGGGGTTTCCTCCGGTGCGCCGCCGGACCTCGTCTCGAGCCTCGTCGCCAAGTCGTGGCACGACGTCGCACCGTCGAGCGCCATCGCCGTCCGATGGCAGAGCACCGACCTCCGATGACCCACCCCGCCCGCCGGGTGGTCTGCGCTCCGGGCGTGGGTTACCGTCCGCCACCCCGAACCTGCGAAGGGAGAGTCGGCTGACATGCAGATCGGTCTGTTCCACTCCATCCAGTGGCCGGAGGGCAGCGACCAGTCGGACCGGTACACCCAGGCGCTGGCACAGGCCTGTCATGCCGACGCCCTGGGCTTCGACTCCGTCTGGCTGACCGAGCACCACTTCAGCCGGCACGGCATCGTGTCGGACAGCCTCATGGTGCTCGCCCACCTCGCCGCCCACACGAGCCATGTGCGCCTGGGCACGGCGGTGTCCGTCCTCCCGCTGCACCACCCGCTGCGCTTCGCCGAGGCGGCTGCCACGGTCGACCAGCTCAGCCACGGTCGCGTGGACCTCGGTATCGGGCGGGGCTACCAGCCGGGTGAGTTCCGTGGCTTCGGCGTCGACATCGCCGAGAAGTACGAGCGCTTCGACGAGGCGCTCGACGTGCTCCGCAAGGTGTGGTCATCCGAATCTCCGGTGTCGCACTCGGGCAAGTACTACGCCTTCGAGGACGCAGCACCGCAACCGCGCCCGTTCCAGAAGCCTCACCCCCCGCTGTGGCTGGCAACCGACAGCCCCGATGGCCTCGCGCTGTGCGCAGAGGAGGACTTCGGCGTCCTGCTGCCGCAGGGCACCTCGCTGACCGTCACCGCCGGCCAGATGAAGCGCTACGCCGACGCGCTCGTCGGGGCGGGTCAGGGCCCGGAGCGAGCTCGTGCCTACCTCGCACGTGCGACCTACGTCGCCCCGACCGACGAGCAGGCCTGGGCCGACGCCGAAGGGCCCTACAAGGGCTTCCTCAACTACGCCGACCAGCTCCGGCGGGCGACCGAATCCGGCGGGGAGAACGGCGGTCGCAGCCCCTTCGACCTCGACGCCGACCTGCGCTCGAGCGTGCTCTTCGGAAGCCCCGACACCGTCATCGCCGGGTTGCGCGAGATCCGGGCGCTCGGCATCGAGCGGGTGATGCTGTTCGTGCACATGGGAGCGCTGCCCCACGAGAAGATCATGGCCTCCCTCGACCTGTTCGCCACCGAGGTCCTGCCGGTGGTCAGGGACCTGTGAGCACGCCTGTCGTCGACGCCCAGGTCCACGTCTGGCTCCCCGAGGGCCCAGAGAGGCCGTGGCCGCCGGGCGGCGCCGAGCGGGCGCTGGCGATGCACCGGCGCGTGCCCATCAGCGGTCCGGCGCTCCTCGAGGAGATGCGCTCGGTCGGGGTGGACCGCGCCGTGCTCGTGCCGCCGTTCTTCGAGGGCTACCGCAACGACTACGCGGTGGCGTGCGCGTCGGATGCGCCGGCGGCCTATCGCGTCATGGCGCGGGTCGATCTGCGCACCGGTGAACCGGGCCCCGTGCGCGAGCTCCTGCGCAGCCCGGTCGTCGCCGGCGTGCGACTCGTCTTCTTGCCTGCCGACGCAGGGCGGGTGGACGACGCAGCGTCCACCTGGTTCTGGGACTTCGCTGAGCAGGAGGGGGTGCCCGTCATGCTGCTCGCGTCCGACCAGCTCGACGCCGTCGCCGACCTCGCTCGGTCGCGTCCCGGCCTGCGCCTCGCCGTCGACCACCTGGGGCTCACCGGGCAGGTGACCGACGCGGCGATCGCCCCGGAGATCGCCGCGCTCGTCGGGCTGGCCAAGCTCGACAACGTCTCTGTCAAGGCGACCGCCGCACCCTGCTACAGCACCGAGCCCTCCCCTCACCCTGCGCTGCACCCCTTCCTGCACCAGCTCTACGACGCCTTCGGCCCACACCGCCTGTTCTGGGGCTCGGACCTGTCCCGCCTGCGGGGCACCTACGCCGACCTCGTCCGCCTGTTCCGCGAGGATCTCGACTTCTTGTCGCCTGACGACGTCGACGCGATCATGGGCGGCAGCGTCCTGGCGTGGCTCGGCTGGGACGCCTAGCACGAGCGGGCGTCAACCCGCCTGGAGCAGCTCGACCCAGTTCCCGTCCGGGTCTTCGACCATGGCGATCGTGACCCCGGGCCTGACCTCCGTGGGCGGCACGACGACCGGGCGTCCCGCCGCCTCGCAGGCCGCCAACACCTCGGACAGGTTCGTCACCGTGATCGTCCAGTAGCGGTAGCCCGTCCCACCGGGAAGCCCTCCGGGCGGCGCGTCGGCGGGCGGGCCCTCGGTGAGCGAGACGATCTTGATCGCACTCGTGCCGCAGACGAGGCGGTGGAGGACGCCCCACGGGATCGGGTTCGTCCCGCGGTCCTCCATGCCGAGCACGTCCCGGTAGAACGCCACCGAGGCGGCGGCGTCGCGCGTCACGATGCCGAGGTCGATCGAGTCCTTGGCCAGCTTCATCACCATCGTGGGGCAACCTCATCTTTCCGTCTTGGTCAGGGGCGTCTTGGTCCGGGGCGTCTTGGTCCGGGGACCGGTGGACCGTATCTGCACGAGCCGGGCGGGCCCCGGCGTGCTCGGTCGCTCGGTCACCGCCGCAGGGCTGCTTGACAGCGACGGGTCCTTGACCTAGATCATTCAACATTCAATGGTCGTCGAGGTCGACGCCCGCTTTCGTTCGGCGGCGCAGCCATCTCGTCGATTCGACCTAGGTGCCGGGGGGCTGGGGTTCGTGGTGGCGATGCCGACCATCGACGTTGTGCTGCAGGGCTACGCCATGGGCACCGACACGGGCCATCCCGCCCTGTGCGGGGTCTTCCTGATCGAAGGTCCCGATGCCGAAGGCCGTCACACCCGGATCCTCGTCGACCCCGCCCACGTCGGCCGCCGGCCCTACCTCTGGGCCGCCCTGGCAGCACGGAACCTGACGCCCCAGGACATCGACCTGGTCGCGGTCACCCACGCCCACTGGGACCACGTGCAGAACATCGACGTGTTCGCCCACGCCCCGCTGCTCCTCCACCCCGACGAGCGCCTGTACTCGCTCAACCCGCACGTCAACGACTGGGCGACGCCGAGCTGGACGGGGCTGATGCTCGAGTCGATGCAGATCCGCGAGGTGCGCGAGGGCGACGAGATCATCCCCGGGGTCGGCGTGATCGACATGCCCGGGCACTCACCGGGGAGCATCGGCATCACGGTCGGCACCGTCGACGGGTTGGCGGTGATCACCGGTGACGCCATCCACTTCGCGGGTGTGGCACTGACGAAGGTCAACCCCCTCGTGTTCTGGGACACCGCGCAGGCCACGCACAGCATCGAGCGGGTGGTCGACCTCGCGGACGTGATCTACCCCGGCCACGACCAGCCCTTCCGGATCACTGCCGCCGGGGAGATCGACTTCCTGGTGGAGAAGGACATCACCATCATCGGGCTGACACCGGGCATGCCAGGCGTCCGCTTCCAGAACGCCATGAGCCTGGCGGCAGCGGAGATGCCAGGCATCGAGGAGCAGCGGCCCGCTTTCGAGGCGTTCCGAGCGGTCGCCGAGGAGGCCGCCGGCAGGCGGGCGGAGACCGGGGACGCAGCGGTTGGCGCACAACGGCGGCGCCCGGACCCGGGGTCCCATGGCCACTGAGGCGCAACCGTCGATCGAACCGATCCTCTCGGTCGTCGACGTCACCATCGACTTCCGGGGCGTCCACGCCCTTGACGGCGTCAGCTTCGATGTGGCACCCGGCGGCGTCACCGCCCTGATCGGGCCGAACGGCGCCGGCAAGACCACCCTCTTCAACTGCGTCACGGGTCTGAGCCGCCCGAGGGGCAAGATCCGCTTCAGCGGACGGGACATCACCGATGAGCCGGCGCACCGCCGGGCTGCGCTCGGCCTCGGCCGGACGTTCCAGACCCCGGCGGTGGTCGACGGGAGCAGCGTCCTCGACAACGTGCTGCTGGGCTCGGAGGCGCAGGTGCCGGTCGGGGTCATGGCCGGCCTGCTCCGCCCGAGGTCCGTCAGAGCCGCCAACCGCACCGCCACCGACCAGGCCGTCGACCTGCTCGAGCGCTTCGAGATCCTCCACCTCCGAGACCGCCCCGTCGAGAGCCTGCCGCACGGCGTCCGGCGGCGCGTCGAGATCCTGCGGGCGCTGATGGCCCACCCGTCCCTGCTGCTCCTCGACGAGCCGGCCGCCGGGCTCGACCTCAGCGAGGCCCGAGCCCTGCTGGCGGGCCTCGGCCGGCTCGCGGTGGACCGCGGCTTCACCATCCTCCTCGTGGAGCACTCCGTCGCCCTGGTGCTGGAGGTCGCCCACCACGTCGTGGTGCTCGACGCCGGCCGCCTCATCGGCGAGGGGTCACCGCAGCGGATCCGGTCTGATCCGGTGGTGATCGCCGCCTACCTCGGCAGCGACCCGGACGAGGCGGCGGCGGAGGCGGGCGATCGGGGCGCAAGCGTCCCGGCTGCAGGCCAGGAGCGGGGAGCATGAGCGAGCGGCTGCTGTCCGTCGAGGACCTCTCGGCCTTCTACGGCCGGGTGCAGGTGCTGCGGGGGGTGTCCCTCCACGTCGCGCCCCGCGAGTGCGTCGCCGTGCTCGGCCCCAACGGGGCCGGCAAGACCTCGCTGCTGCGCGCCATCACCGGTGCCATCAAGATCGAGGGCGAGGTCGTGTTCGAGGGCCGGTCGATCAGCCACGCCCCCACCCATCGGATCGCCCGCCTCGGCATCGGACACGTCCCTGAAGGACGCGGGACCTTCGTGGACCTCACGGTGGAGGAGAACCTCCGCCTCGGCCTCATGGGCCGGACGAGGGCGAAGGAGGCCACGGACGAGGATCTCGAGTGGGTGTACGCCACCTTCCCGATCCTCAAGCGCTTCAGGACCCGTCCTGGTGGAGCCCTCTCGGGCGGCCAACAGCAGATCCTGGCCTTGATGAGGGCCCTGCTGGCGCGCCCCACGCTCTTGCTCATCGACGAGCCGTCGCTCGGGCTCGCCCCCCTGGTGACCGCAGAGCTGTTCGACCTGTTTGCCAGCGTCCGGGAGACGTGGGACCTGGCCGTGCTGCTGGCCGAGCAGAACGTGCGCCGCGCCTTCGGCGTGGCCGACCGGGCGTACGTGCTCAGCTCGGGGTCGGTCGCCTCCGAGGGGACCGTGGACGAGCTGACGAGCGGCTCCGACCTGCTCGCGGCCTACCTGGGCGACACCGAGACCTTGACGTCGACCCACCCGGGGGACGAGACATGACCCTGCTCACACAACAGGTGCTGTCCGGCCTGGCGACCGGTCTCATCTACGGGAGCCTGGCACTGGCGCTGGTGGTGGTGTTCGACGGCACCGGCGTCTTGAACTTCGCCCAGGGCGAGATGGCGGCGCTCAGCGCCTACGTCAGCTGGCAGCTCGTCGACAAGGGCATGAGCTACTGGCTCGCCTTCGTGGTGACCATCGTGATCTCCTTCGTCCTCGGGGTCATCATCGAACGCGTGCTGATACGCCCCGTCGAGGGGAGAGCGGAGATCAACATCGTCATCGTGACCCTGGCCCTGCTCATCGGGATCAACGCGCTGATGGGCCTGATCTGGGGCTTCATCGGCAAGTCGGTGGAGAGCCCGTTCGGTACGGGCCTCGTGACCATCGTCGGTGCCAACCTCACCTCTCAGCAGGTCGGCTTGGCCGCCTGCACCCTGGTGGCCCTCCTCATCGTGGGTGCCTTCTTCCGCCTGACCCCGATCGGGCTGATCGTGCGGGCCGCCTCCGTCAACCCCGGGTCGGCCCGCCACCTCGGCATCAACGTCGGCCGGATGCTCGGGATCGGGTGGGGCATCGCCGCCGCCGTCGGCGCCGTGGTCGGCATGGCCACCGCCCAGATCACGGGGATTAACCCCGACATGATGGGCGGCGTCCTGCTGCTCGCCATCGCCGGCTACATCCTGGGGGGCGAGGGCAGCAGGATCGGCGCCGTGGTCGGGGGCCTCATCATCGGGGTCCTCACCAACCTCGGCGTGACCTACATCGACTGGCTGGGGGGCGACCTGCAGAACCTGGTGCCCTTCGGCGTGATCATCCTGGTGCTGCTCGTCCGCCCCCAGGGCATCTTCGGGCGGGTCTCGGCGGCTCGACCATGACCCGTCGCCGCATGGCCATCGGACTCCTCGGCGCGGTGGCGTTCAGCCTCACCTTCCTCCTCGACGACTACACCCTCTTCCAGCTCAGCCGGGTGATCTGCATCGGGATCGCGGTGATCGGCCTCAACCTGCTCACCGGCCACGCCGGCCTGATCTCCGCCGGGCAGGGAGCCATCTTCGGGCTCGGCGCCTACACGACGGTCGTCCTGATGTACCACCTCGACCTGCCCTACCCCCTGGCGGTCCTGTCATCGACGCTGCTGTGCCTGGTGTTCGGCCTGCTGCTCGGTCTGCCTGCCCTGCGCATCAAGGGCATACCGCTGGTCCTCGTCACGCTCTCGCTCACGATCTTGTTCCCCCCGGTGGTCAAGCGCTTCGACAGCCTGACCGGCGGGAACAACGGGCTCGGGATCACCCAGCCCCAGGCGCCGTTCCGGCTCGACCTGGTCGTACCGCAGTGGCTCTACATCCTCGACCTGGCGGTCCTCGGCCTCGTGCTCCTCGTCATGGGCAACCTGCTCAGGTCGCGCTACGGCCGGGCGTTGAGCGCGCTGCGCACGAGCGAGCCCCTCGCCCTGTCGGTCGGCGTGGCGGTGCGGCGGACCAAGATTGTCACCTTCGGCATCTCGGCCGCCCTGGCCGGGCTCGGCGGCGGCCTGTACCTGCTGCTCATCGCGTTCGCCACGGCCGACACGTTCGGCTTCGCCCTGTCCCTCGGCATGATCTTCGCCGTGGTCGTCGGGGGTGTTCGCTCGTGGACGGGGAGCCTGCTCGGGGCGGCCTTCGTGGTGTTCGTCCCCGACTACACCGCCCCCCTGGGTGACCGCGGTCCCCAGCTGGTGTACGCCGTCGCCCTGCTGCTGACGGTGTACCTGTTCCCCACCGGGTTGGCCGGCATCGGCCAGATGCTGGTCAACCGGTTCCGCCCGGCGGGGCGCGACAGGTCCGGGCAGGGGGGCGAAGGTGGCGCCGGGATCGACGGCGACCCCCTCTCGCCCGCAGCTCTCCCAGGAAGCGCAGAAGACCAACCAGCAGTCCGTCCACCGTCGGCGGTCGGTACCGCCGAGAGAGAAGGGGTGTCCTGATGTCAACCAACAAGGGCCGTCGATCGCAGGCGGTGATCCTGGCGACGCTGCTGCTGTTCTTGGCAGCGGCGTGTCGCTCCAGCGACGAGACGGAGACGAGTGCAGGGACGACGACCCCCGGTGCCACCACGGCTCCGGGCGACACCACCGCCGGTGAGACCACCGCCCCGAGCGCGGCGGGCCCGGTGGGCCAGGGCGTGACGGACACGGAGATCAAGATCGGCATGTCGATCCCGCTCAGCGGGCCGCTCGCCGTCTCCGGCGCGCTCTCCAAGGGAGTGGCGGCAGTCTTCAACCAGGTCAACGCCGAAGGTGGGATCGACGGCCGTCAGATCAAGTTCGTCGTCCTCGACGACGCCTACGACCCGTCCCGGGCCGCCAGCAACCAGCGCCAGCTCGCCGAGCAGGAGAAGGTGTTCGCCTCGTTCCAGTTCGGTGCACCGGCGCTGGCCACCCGCGACTACATGGAGACGAGGAAGGTGGCGCAGTTCGCCTTTGCCGGCAACGTGCCTCTGTCGGACACCGACGCGTACCAGTACACCAGGTCGCTGTGGCCCGACGTCCGCCTTGAGATGGGCCTCGTCACCCAGCACATCCTGAAGGAGGACCCGGACGCCAAGGTCGGGATCCTCGGCCTCAACAACGACTTCACGTCGAGCGTCATCGAGGGTGTGGAGGCGGGCCTCGGCGACAAGAAGGACCAGCTGGTGGCCATCGAGAAGTACGAGCCGGGGGCCCCGGAGCTGTCCGGACAGGTCAACAAGCTGCGGGCGGCCGGCGTCACGGCCCTGGCCACCACCCTGCAGGGCCCATCGGCCAAGGCGGTCGAGTACATCCGTCAGATCGGGTGGGAGGTACCGATCTATAACTACTCGAACTCGACGAGCAAGCTGGCCTTCCTCGACCTGATCCCGGCCTCCGCCGCCACGGGGGTGCGACAGGCTCGTTGGTTCAGGGATCCCGCCGACCCCGCCCTGAAAGACGACGCTGGGATGAAGGAGTACCGCGAGATCATCGCCGAGTTCGGCGACGGCGCGAACCCCGATGACGCCCTGGTGATCAACGGGTTCGGCCTCGGCCAGGCGGTCCTGGTGGCGCTGCAGAACATGGCGGAGCCCACGCCCGAGGCGCTCATCGAGTCGTGGGACAACCTGCCTCCCACGCCGTCTCCTGCCCTGCCCAAGGGCGTCGAGTTCAAGCCCGTCCTCGGTGGGCGGGTCGTCAGCTCCTACGAGATCGTCGAGTGGGATGGCACGACCTGGAAGAGCCTGGAGCCCGTCAAGGACGCCATCGGCGAGGGCTTCATCGACTAGCGAGACCAGTCGAGCTCGGGGGGCGCCACTCCGGGGCGCCCCCCGAGCCGCGTTCGACCGGCGTCAGTACATGATGAGCCCGGCGGCGACGTTGACGTCCTCCCCGGTGATGGAGGCGGCACGGGGGGAGGCCAGGAAGGCCACGGTGTCCGCCACCTCGACGGGGCTCACCAGCTTCTTGAGCGGTGACCCCTCGGCGAAGCCCGCCCGCACGTCCTCGACGGAGACACCCTGCGCCGCCGCCTGCTGCTCGACGACCCACTCGAGGCGCTCGCCCTCCACCCCGCCCGGTGACACCAGGTTGACCCGGATGCCTGAGGGGCCGACCTCCCAGGCGAGGGTGCGGACGAGGCCGATGAGGGCGGTCTTGGAGGCAGCGTAGGGGGTGCGGTTGAGGAGCGGGCGCTTCCCGGTGATGGATCCGACGACCACGATCGACCCCGACCCCTGCGCCAACATCGCTGGCAGGAACGCCTTGCAGCACAGGAAGGTCCCGGTGACGTTGACGAGGAACGTGTCCTCCCACTCCTCGGCGTCGATCTCCCACAGCGGCTTGCTCGGGCCGCCCACGCCGCTGTTGTTGACCAGCACGTCGACGTGACCGAACTCGTCCTGCGCGGCCTGCGCCGCCGTCACGATCGAGGCGGGGTCGCGCAGGTCCATGGGGACCGTCAGCGTCTTGCGCCCACCCGCCCGGATCTGCTCGGCGACCTCCTCCATGGGCCCCACGGAGCGGCCGGTCAGGACGACGTCGGCGCCCTCCTCAGCCAACCGCAGCGCGATCTCACGCCCGATCCCGGTACCCGCACCGGTGATCACTGCAACAGAGCCGTCGAGCAACATGGGTTCCTCCTCCTGCCTAGGGCGGTGCGGTGGAGTCATGAAGCTCCTCCACCGTCCGATGCCGAGCTCCTCTCGCCACCCCCCGTTGCGTGCGGCGTAGCTCTCGTCGTGAGCCTTGCAGATCCTCGGTCGTGACGGTGCCAAGCGGCCTCGTGTCGGGCAGGACAGCTCTCCGAGGTCGACGACAGACGGCGCGGATCGAGGTTCACGGCGCAGGGCCCGTCGTGGCGTGCGACTGCAGCGAAGCTGATGAGCACTGCAAAGCGCCGCCTCCTCAGCACGTCAGCACCACCACGCCCGGCGTCCCAGGTTCAACGTCTGCTCCAGGCGCCCCTTCGAGCACTCCGGTGGCGACGGTCTTCAGGAGCCGGGGTGGCGGTGCGCCCGCAGATGGTGAGCCCGCAGCAGGTCCTCCCCGAAGTCACCGTCGACATCTCGCCACACGGTGTGGACGTGGTTGGCGCCGCGCTGGGTGTTGTCGTACTCGACCAGCAGCCGAGGGCCCTGGACCCGGTAGTAGTGGCCCTGGCCGGGCTCCATGCCTCCGGCCCAGGCGAAGGCGAGGTCGTTGATGGACTCGCCCCGGTACTTCGCAGCCTCCTCGTCGGCAACTGCGTCAGGGATCCGCCCGACGTAGACGTCGAGGAGGGTCCGGAGCAGCCGCTGCTGGTCCTGGGAGAGCAACGCTGCCTGGATGCCCTTCGGTGCGAGCGAGAGCCGGACGGCGTCGAGGTGCTCGGTCGTGAGGCCCGCGACCCGCTCGGCGTCGTCCTGGTACGCGTCCACGGCGCGAGCGAGCTCGCCTTCGAAGCGGCCACGCCAGATCGCGGCCAGGGGCAGTGGGAGGTCTCCACCGGCCACGCGTGCCCGGTTGGCCCCGACGATGTCGACGGGCGCGACCGCGGCCACCACCGACTGGGCGCGCTGGGCGTCGTCGAGCGAGCGCACCAGCTCACGGCCGAGATCCTCCGCCCCCGCGAGCGGCCGGAGCGAGTGCGGCCCGAGCAGTGGTGAGCTGGCCGGATCGGCTCCGAGGAAGCACGGCGTCGTGGCGCTGGCCCGGCCGTCGACCACGGTGTGGTTGATCGACACGTGGTGGCCGCCGAAGCGCCACGACCACGTTCGGTCCCTTGCCGGATCGCCGAAGATCCGCATGTAGTAGCGGCCCGGGTCGCGTCCCCGCTCTCGACCCCACATCGACATCCACCCCTCGGTCTCGTCGAGCACGTCCTCGAGACCCATGATCGTGGAGACGGTCACGTAGCCGGCTCGCGACAGGCCACTGGCCACGAGCCGGAGGACGAGCCGCTGCTGCGCAGGGCGCAGGTCACCGAGCGCGACCCCTCCATGGTCGGTCGGCGTGTAGAACCAGCGCCGCCGTTCGCCATCGGACGGGAACGGCCAGGCAGCCACCTCGAGATCGGCCGCGTCGAGCGACTCCAACACCGAGGCCGCAGCCACGGCCATCGAGGCGGCGAGCTCGTGACGAGGCGAGCTCACCTTGCGGGACGGTCGGGGCCGCACATGACCTCGGTGCCGCTCGGGATCCACGTGCCATCGACCGGTGAGCGCTGACCGATCCGGGGGGTGCGGTCGTCGAGGTGGCGAACGGGCTGCACCTGTTCAGGTTCTCACGCCAGCAGTGACCCTGCGACTTCCGAAGCGTGGCAGGGGTCATGTCAGCCCGGCGGCGACGACCTCCCGAGCTGGTCGACGAGGGTCGCACCTTCCTTCCCGCCAGGGTGCAGGCGATGCCCGGCAGCAAGCAGCCGGCCGCCTGTGCATGACCAGGTCCGCGAATCCAGGCCGGGGGGGCCATGTCGACAAGCAGGGTCGCAGCGGACGGCTCCAGCCGTTCGACATGAGCGGGGTCGAGCGCGGTGACTGAGGTTCCCCCGGTTTGACGGACATCGAGCCTGTGGCGACGAGGTCGCCGCTGGAAG
>Ga0136611_10003278_pt1 | contig 11336 bp, 7 predicted proteins | sample AntDrymUQ2232306_2_FD_106645 | JGI IMG/M metagenome (GOLD analysis project Ga0136611, IMG submission 106645) | Polar desert sand microbial communities from Dry Valleys, Antarctica - metaG UQ223 (23.06) | ecosystem: Environmental > Terrestrial > Soil > Desert | place: Antarctica: Dry Valley... | reverse complement strand
CCTGTCGTGCATTGCAGCCGGTCAGGCCATCGCGTCGGCGATGACGCGATGGGACAGACAGATGATTGATGACGGAGAGTTCAGGGACCATGATCGCGATTGTCGAGCCACGACTGGTTTGCCCGGCAGCGGCGCTCGTTCACGTTCCGCCGCGCCGGGCCTGCGAGCTGTCAGTTGTCATCCCCGTTCGCGATGAGGAGGCCAGCCTGCCGAGAACGCTGGCCGCGTTGGCGCGGCAGCGTGACACCGATGGCTCGCCGCTTTCTCCGGACTGCTACGAGATCATCCTGTTGATCAACAACTCGGTCGATGCCTCGGCGGCAGTCGCACGAGCGTTTGCACGCGCGCATCCGACGCTCGCACTGCATGTCATCGAGGTCCATTTGCCTGACGACGAAGCGCATGTTGGCCGCGCCCGCCGGATGTTGATGGATGCGGCGGCTGCCAGGTTGGCGTCGCTGGGGCGCCAGCGCGGCGTCATCGCGACGACCGATGCTGACACGATCGTCGCGCCGGATTGGGTCGCGATGACGCTGGACGAAGTGGGGGCAGGCGCTGACGCGGTCGCGGGCCGTATCCTGGTTGATCCATCCGGCTTCGCGCTCCACGACCGGCACGCCCGCGCCTTTCACTTGCGTGACGTGACCTACCGCTATCTGGTGACTGAACTGGAGGCGCGGCTCGATCCCGATCCGTTTGACTCCTGGCCGCGCCACTTCCAGCACTTCGGCGCGAGCATGGCCGTCACAGTCGACGCCTACCGCCGGGCAGGCGGGATCCCGCCGTTGCCGTTCCTTGAGGATGTCGCGCTGTATGATGCGCTGCGCCGGATCGCTGCGCGCATTCGTCACTCGCCAGCCGTCCGGGTTGAGACATCGGCCCGCCCCGAAGGACGGACCGGCTTTGGCTTCGCCGTCCAGCTCCGGCAGTGGTCGGACATGGGCGAGCGACACCAACCATTCCTCGTCGAGTCGCTGCCAGCGATCCTTGCACGAATCAGCGGGCGACACGGATTGCGCGTCGCTCAACCGGCATCGTGCCAACCGTTGGTTCCGATTGAGATGGCGATCAGCGATCTGCGTCGGTATCTGGCGAGGTTGCGCTCCGAGAGCGCAAAATCAATCTCTACGCTCGAACAGGTCCATCCGGTACGTCTCCTGACGGCTGCTGATTAGATGTCGTAGGCCGTTCCCAGCATCCGCGCCTTGCAGGAATGCCTCGTGGACCTGGTCGCCGGTCAGTGGGTAGTCTTCGACAAACGGCGTCCAATGGACGAGTAGCAGGTGTCCGTGCGGTTTCAGATGCTCGCTGATGAGTTGCTGGGCTGTCGCGAGTCCGTCCCAGCCCCAGTAGTAGCCAACCTCGGAGACGAGAATCAGGTCGAAGCACTCGTCTGGAAACTCGTCCGGCACCGCCATCCGCGCCAAGCGGACGTGTGGAAGGTGCCGACAGCGCTTGCGCGCCTGTTCCAGCGCCCGCCCGGCGACATCGACCGCCAACAACCGCTCACAGCGACCGGCAAGCTGCTCCGTCAGGACGCCGATCGAGCAGCCGATCTCGAAGGCGGACTGATAGCGGTTCCGTGGGAGTGCGTCGAGCGTGGCCGCGTACTTGCGCGCCTCGTATGGGCGCGTCGCGAACCCCCACGGGTCGTCGTTCTCCGCGTAGACGCGCGCGAAGTATTCAGGTGGTAGCGACTCGCGCTCATTCATGCAGTTCGGATTCCCTGACCGGCTCAAGGAAGGCTTCCCAGGGAGTCGTGAATCGTTCGAGCATGTCCGGCTTGAGATACCAGCTGGCTGGATCGTCGTCGATGAGCGGCGTCGTCTGCGAGACGTGCGCGGCAATCGCGGCCAGCTTGCGCTCCAACACTGAACTGATGTCCAGCCGCCAGCCCGCCATTTCGTCTGTTCGCGGCAGGTCGTCCGCCTCTCCCAGCGTCCAGACCCAGATCGGGTACTCGATGACACGCGGCCCCGGGGTCGTTCCCGCCAGCGCGCCCGTCACGATCTCCCAGGCGGCGCGGTGGTCGGTGTGCGGGTCGCGACGCCACGGGAGGAAGATCGTCCGCGGGGGTTCCGGCAGCGAGGCGATCACCCGACGCACGAGCGCGACAGCCTCGCCAAAGCCTTCCCCACCTGTACGCGGCACATATCGATCTGGCAGGCGCAGGAACGTCATACTCGTTGGCGGCACCCCCAGGATATCGAGCGCGGCCAATGCCTCCCGCTCACGCAACGCCGTCAATGCGGGCGCGGGATACCTCCGCGACTCTGGGTGCGATCCGCTGCCGTCACTGACGAACAGAACATGGACCGGCACTGATGCATCGCACAACAATGCGATTGCGCCGCCGCACCCCAGCGACTCGTCATCCTGATGCGGCGCGACGACCAATGTCGGACCGAGGGTACGAATCTTTTCGGCTGACAGCAGCGGCAATTCTTCTATGCAATGTAGGGGCGAATCGGTGATTTGCCCACCAATAGGATCGGCGTTCAGCCGATCGCAATGACCAATAGCCATTGTGGCCGCTGGACGCGGACCTATTGATTGTGGGCGAATCTCCCTGCCCAGAGGGCGCCCGGCCCCTACATTGTCGCCATTGCGCCACATCGCGCTCGGACGCTCCTCTGACTCCAACACAAACGTGCCTGCGTAGGTCAACGCGGCGTCCGGGGCTGGCTGGCGCAGGTAGAGGGTCAGGTCGCGGACGATCCGTTCGACGGGATGCGGGCGCAGCAGGCCGCGTGCACCGACCGCGTGCTCAACAAGTTGCATCACCTCCTGGCAGGCTCGCTCGATCGCCAGCCGCGTCATGTTGGCGTAGGCGATGGATGGCGCGGGATCGTCGGTTCGGGCAGCATCGGGCGTCAGATCGACGTGGCGGGCCGCGCCAGACAGCCAGAGGTTACCGGTCTCGACAGCGATCGCGGCCTGACCTGCCCTCATGCGCTGGAAGGGGTCGCCGGTGCGCTCAAGGCCGCGCAGGTAGTCGCGCAGCGCATCCAGCAGCGCGACGGCTCCACCGAGCTGGACGGCGGCGAAGCGGACCGCGCCGGCTGAGAACCACGGCTGGCGATGATAGTCACCCGCTGCGCCGAGCAGGTTGCTCTGGTCGATCTCGACGCCGGTGAAATCAACCCGGTAGCTGGCCGAGGCGCGCATGCCAATCGGCTGCCACCAGCTCGGGTCGATGTCGACAGCAACCTCGTCCAGCGGCACGATCGTCATCTGCCAGCCGCCGTCCGGCAGGGCACCCGGCACGATTGCCCGCTGAACGTGGCCCGCGCCCGAGGCAAACGTCTTCGCGCCGTCGAGCCGGTAGCGACCGTCGCCGAGCGGCTCGATCTTGACGCCGTCGCCTGCCTCGGTGTTCCAGACGCCGAAGAGTAGGCCGCGTTCATTGACTTCACTTGCCGCGCAGTCGATCTGTTCGGATGTCCCGAAGGTCTGGATGAGGTGCAGGGCGTTGACATGCCCCTCGTAGACGCGCCCGACCGAGAGATTGCCGCGCCCGATCTCCTTCAGGAGCAGTAGCAGTTCCAGCGCCGTGTCTGGCGAACCTTCCAGCCCGTTGCCGCCAAGATCGCGCGCTAGCGGTGCCGCCAGCAGCCCGGCTTCGCGGATCAACCGGAACTCCTCGATCGGGAAGCTACGTTCGTCGTCGCTGCCAGCGGCGAGCGCCGCGATCTCGTCAGCGATCCTTACCGCAGTTTCGAGTAGCCGCTCCGTCGTTGGCGTCATGCCGGGGTTTGACTCTCTCCGTCCGGCGAGAGCTGGATGTGTTGCGGGCGCTCACGGATCGGATCGGGCGCTGGCGGCCAGGACTGCGCCTCGTAGCTCGGGGTGATGAGGATGCGGCCAGCCTCCTCGCGTACCTCGAATGTCCGCAGCGGCGCCGAGGCTGGCCCCTGCAAGGGCGCGCCATCCGCCAGGCAGAAGCGTGATTGGTGCCACGGGCATTCGACGACATCGCCATCAAACGTCCCCTGCGAGAGCGGCCCACCGGCATGCGGACACCAGTCCTGGACAGCGTGGATCGCGCCGTCGCGCCGCAGCAAGAGAACCGGCACGCGGCCAACCTCAACGACGACCGGCATGCCCTCGACCAGTGCAGCGCTGGCGAGGACATCGCTCTCACCCTCCGGCGGCTTCGGGTAGATCGTGTGCGGGACGTTGACGCCCAGCGTGTAGACCAGTTCTCCGCCGAGCGCGCCGCTCAGTGCCAGAACGCCGTAGCCCGCGCCGGAGAGTGTCTTCGCCAGCCCGCGTTGCTCGCTGCCGCTCATCCGCAATGCCAGCGAGACGCCGTAACAACCGAGCGCGACCGTGTTGAGCAGCGCATGCGCCATCCCAACCCGTCGCTGATGGTCGTACAGGTCAACCCAGTCGGCCACGCCACTCATCGCCGTCGGCAACGCGCTGACCAGCCCGACGGCCACCGACGTGTCGGCTGCGGCCCGCAACCCCTGCCGCTCGCGCCGACCAGCCCGCCCCTCAATCACGTCAAGCACCGCCGTCATCGTCCAGGCTCCGATAGGGATAGTGACCAGCGCCGGATGCACGCGATGCCGCTGCGGTGTCCCGTTCAGCAGACTCTTGACCTTCATCCCAACCGGACTGGCGCGGTACAGCGCATGCGCCGCCCCCTGGACCGGCCCAGCAACCGCATCCAGCCAGCCCCACCCGGGCGACGCAAGGAACGATGACAATGTCCGCGCCTGTTTGGTCATGGTGTGCCGTCTCCATTTCGTCGGGAATCGGGAATCGGGAATCGGGGCACGCATCGTGGCACAATCCCGGTTCCCGGACCCCGATTCCCGACGTTCTACGCCAGCCCGTCTGCTTCAAACTCGCGCAGGAAGCCTTCGAAGAGGCGGCGGTGGCCCTGCTCGTCGCGCAGGATGTCGATCACCATGTCCTGGGTGGCATAGTCGACGCCGTCGGTTTCTTCGATGAGCAGGTTGTAGTGCTGGATCGCGCCCTTCTCGGCTTCGATCACGCCCTTGATGATATGGACGATGTCGGTCTGCTTCTCCGGAGGCTGCAGGAACGACTGCTCGGCCTTGAAATCCATCGAGCCAGGCACGACGCCGTATAGCTCCTTGATGCGCTCCGCGAACTGCTGGGCGTGGCCGAGTTCTTCGGTCACGTCTTCCGCGAGCGACTCGATGATCTCCTGGGCGCGGACGCCGTCGGGGTTGACGGAGTTGGCGATGTAGTTCATCACCGTCTCCATCTCCATCCAGTACGCCTTCGTCAGAAGCTTGACGATCTTGTCGCGCTTCTTGGCGTTCTCTGGCGCAAGGATGTCGTTACTGGTCTTCGTCGCGGCCATCTCCGGTTCCCTCCTGGGGTCTGTCCCCGTTCGCTGCGTGTATCGACCTGATGTTGGCAATATCCGTGCCGGAGCCAGCCAACCCTCGGGCAACACACCGTGCCGGTTGTGTCCGCGCAAACACTCGGGTATTCTGTCGTCACGTGGTATTCATCGATGCGGATAGCCGATATGGTCAGCATCGCGTCCGGCAGCCTATGCCGTGTGTGGGCGGCGACTGCGCGGAACCAGTAGCCCAGAAAGCCTGTCAATGACATCGGTCCAGCAGCGCGTGTTCATCTCCTACCAGCGTGCGGACGAGGCGTTCGCCCGGCAGGTGCGCGATCACCTTGCTGCGCACGGTGTGACAACCTGGATGGACCAGTACGATATCTCGGTTGGCGCCTACTGGCCGGACGAGATCGACAAGGGGCTGGGCGGGAGCGACATCGTTGTTGGTGTGCTGTCACCGGCTGCTGTCGAGAGCCGCAACGTCAAGAACGAGTGGGACTGGGCGATCCAGAACGAGAAGCCGCTGTTGCTGCTCCAGTACCGGCCCTGTGCGATTCCTCATCGCTATGTCTCGATCAACTTCATCGACGCCAGTGGCCCGCAACCAGCGCTCGCGTTCGATGCGTTGTTGCGCACGCTCGGCGTCGTCGACGTTGGGGAGGCGCAATCGCAGCTAACAACCGGCGAGTCAATCCCACAGTCGATACGGCACAGTGCCCGCCTTCGAGCCGTACGCCGGCAGCCGCCGCTGATCGTTGGACGAGAGCGCGAACAGGAGCAGTTGCGCGCGCGGCTGGCTGACCTGGCCGCTGGACACGGCTGTCTGGTTCTGCTGGCTGGTGAGGCTGGCATCGGCAAGACGACGCTGACCAACTGGCTGGCGTGGGCCGCTGAAGAGCAGGGCGCGCTCGTCCTGACTGGCGGCTGCTACGATCTGACGATTACCCCGCCGTACGGTCCGTGGGGCAGGCTGACGGCTGAGTGGCCCGACGATCCGGCGATGCCCGCCATGCCAGACGAACTGCGCGAAGGCACCGGCATGGGCGCGATCCGCAACCAGGCCGAGTTCATCGCGCTCTTCGAGCGGTTCCTTGCTGGTGCCAGCGCGGCCCGGCCGCTCCTGTTGTTGCTGGAGGACTTTCATTGGGCGGACCAGGCCAGTCTTGACATGCTGCGCAGCCTGGCTCGATCGGTCAGCGCTTTGCGCGTCGTCCTCGTCGTCACCTATCGAGACGATGAGTTGACGCGCCGCCATCCTCTTGCCCAGGTGCTCCCGTCGCTCGCCCGCGAGGCCGGGACCGAGCGGATAACGCTGTCACGGCTGGCACTCCCGGCTACCCGTGACCTCGTGACCGGTCGCTATCAATTCTCGAGAGCCGATACGACGCGGCTTGGCACGTATGTCTATCGTCTCTCGGAAGGCAACCCGTTTTTCTCCGGTGAGATCCTGCGCTCCCTCGAAGAGGTGGGCGCGCTGCGCCGTGAAGGCGAAGGGTGGCGGATCGCCAATCTCGATCGGGTCCAGGTGCCGGTCCTCGTCCGGCAGGTCATCGAGGGTCGGCTGGAGAGGCTTGACGACGACGCCCGCCATCTGCTTCAGGTCGCGGCGGTTATCGGCCATGAGGTGTCCGTCGACCTCTGGGTCGAGGTGAGCGGCGGCGGCGACGAGCACCTGGCGGAGACGCTCGATCGTGCGACCGAGGCGCGGCTGGTGGAGGAGATGCATGGCGGGACCGCCTTTCGCTTCACCCACGCATTGATCCGCGAAACGCTCTACGAGAGCCTCGTCTCGCTTCGCCGCCGGCGCTGGCACCGTGCGACGGCTGAGGCGCTCGAACGGATGAGCCGTCCGGATCCGGACGGGGTCGCCCATCACTACCAGCAGGCGAACGACGAGCGCGCCTACGAGTGGCTGATCAGCGCGGGGCGACGCGCGATGGACAGATTCGTGTGGCGCACCGCCGTCGAACGCTGGGAGGCGGCGGCGGCGCTGCTGGGCGGCGATGACGAACGCCGGCGAGAGTTCGGCTGGCTGCTCTTCCTGATGGGTTCCCACCTACGCTACGCGAGCCGGGAACGTGCGCTGGATTACCTCAGCGAGGCACAGCAGATCGGGCTGGCGATTGACGACCCGCTGCTCATCGTCTGCGCGCGCGCCGGCGTCGGCTTTCAACTGCTCTTCACCGGACGAGTCGATCGCGGGCTGGATGAACTGGTGAACAGCGTCGCCGATTACGATCGGCTCGGTCCAGAGCATCTTGAGACACTTCCAGAGCTTGTTGACCGAGACGCCCTGCTCTTGCTGATGGAGAACCGGCGACACATGCAGGTGGCTGGATTGGTGACGCTCGGTCGCCCCCTGGACGCACTTCGTATCAGCGACGAACTGATGACTCGCCTCGGGGCGAACGCGCTCGCCAGCGTGCGCGCCGGGACGGGAAACATCTTTCTCGGGCGGGGACTTGCGTTCGCCAGCATGGGCCAGCCCGGCGACGCGACTCAGGCGTTCACACGTGCGCGCGAGGACTTCGAGGCGTCGCCTGAGACGAACCCGTATGTGTTTGGCATTGGCGCCTTCTTCGCGCTACATACCGTCGAATTGCCGTTCCACGCGGACCAGATCGACAGGCTCGAGGCGCTCGCCAGCTATGGTGTCGACGCCTGGATCGGTGCGCGTGACAGCGCGACGGAAGGGCGCTCATCGCGCATTGCGATGCTCGGCATGCTGCTCGTCCACGGAGCATGGGCGGAGGCGCGCGAGATCGCTGAGGCAGGTGTCGCTGGTGAGCTCATCATGGTGCTCTGGGACGAGACAGTGCGTGTCCTCGGCATCCTGAACCGCAACCAGGGTCAGGGCGCGCAAGCGTGGGAGCAGGTTGCCCTCCACTTCCCAGACGGTCCCGAGTCATCGCCCCGCCCGACGTACGTCCCAGCCGCCACCGCGATGCAACGCCTGGCGGCGGCGCTGGCCCTCGGCGCAGCCGATCTCTCGGGTGCTCACGATTGGCTCAGCGCGCACGATGACTGGTTGGCGTGGTTGGGCGCCGTCGTCGGCCAGGCCGAGGGCACGCTGCTCTGGGCGCAGTACCACCACGCGCGCGGCGACAGCGATCTCGCCCACCAGCACGTCGATCGAGCGCTCGCCCAGGCCAGCGACCCGCGCCAACCACTGGCGCTGATCGCCATCCATCGCTTCCTCGGCCAACTCGCAATCGAGAACGGCGACGCGCCTCTCGCTGAGCAGCATCTGGCACAGTCGCTCGACCTCGCCGACGCCTGCCGCGCGCCGTTCGAGCGCGCGCTGACGCTGCTGGCACTGGCCGATCTGGACATCGCGCGCGGGAACAACGACATCGCCAAACAGCGGGCTGCCGAGGTGCACGCGATCTGCGAGCCGCTGGAAGCGCGGCCAACGTTGGAGCGCGTGGCGGCATTGGAACAGCGCCTGGGCTAAGAGTGCCTGACACAACCTCGCCTGGACGTCGTTCCAGCAGATGAGGGCGCAGCCGAGGGAGAGGAAGGCCCGGTGGAGATCGGCCCGCCGGGCGATGCGCGGCACGATGCAGCGGCGCCGCAGCCGACTGATCGGATAGTCGTAGCCCTTGTCGGCGTGCAGCGTGACCGGTCGTCGCCGGGGTCGGCCACGGGGCCGCGTGATCGAGGGCACGGCATCGACAGTCGCTTCCGGCATCTGCGAGTCGTGCATGTTGGTCGCCGAGAGGGTCACGGTCAGCGGGATGCCCTGCCGATCGACGAGCAGGTGGTGCTTGGAGCCGGGTGCCCTCTGGGCGTTGCCCCGATCCGTCGGGTTCGGCCCGGACTCCGCGCCCCACTTGGGTTTGGGCGACTCCGGCGGCAGTAAGGGCTCGCCGATGGCCCACAACTCGTCACTCACCAGCGGCTTGGCCATGATGGCACCTCCCTGCCGGCTGGTCTCGGCACGGACGGTTCCACCGTTTTTTTCGACACTCTAACTCTCTCCCCTGGGAGAGGGGACTCGAACGGTGCGGATGACGACCCTAAAGGTCTATTCCTCCTGGTAGTACTCCCGGCCGAGGTGCGTGATCTGGTCTTCGCTCATCATCCAGCGCAGGGTGTTCTTGAGCTTCGTCTGCTGGATGAAGATGTCGTGCTCCGGGTAGATATTGGAAGCGTGCTGGGGACTCTTAAAGTAGAAGGACAACCATTCCTGGATGCCCTTCATGCCGGCTCGCTGGGCGAGGTCGAGGAACAGCGCGAGGTCAAGCACAAGGGGCGCGGCGAGAATCGAATCGCGGCAGAGGAAGTCGATCTTTAGCTGCATTGGGTAGTCGAGCCACCCGAAGATGTCGATGTTGTCCCATCCCTCTTTGTTGTCGCCGCGGGGTGGGTAGTAGTTGATGCGCACCTTGTGATAGACGTCGCCATAGAGTTCGGGGTAGAGCTCGGGCTGGAGGATGTATTCGAGGACGCCGAGCTTCGACTCCTCCTTGGTCTTGAAGCTCTCTGGGTCGTCGAGCACCTCGCCGTCGCGGTTGCCGAGGATGTTCGTCGAGTACCAGCCGTTGAGACCGAGCATGCGCGCCTTCAGCATCGGCGCGAGCACTGTCTTGATCAGCGTCTGGCCGGTCTTGAAGTCCTTGCCGCAGATCGGAACGCCCTGGTCGGTCGCGAGCTCAACCAGCGCCGGGATGTCAGCCGTCAGGTTAGGGGCGCCGTTGGCGAAGGGAATCCCTTCCATCAGGGCGGCATAGGCATAGAGCATCGAGGGGGCGATCGTGTCGTCATTGTCGCCCAGCGCCGCCTCGAAGCTTTCGAGGTTGCGGTGGTCTGGTCCCTCCTCGATGTAAATTTCAGTCGAGGCGCACCAGATCATGACCAGGCGGTCGCAATGGTGAGCGGACTTGAAGTTGCGAATGTCCGCGCGAATCTGCTCGGTCATCTCCATCTTCGTGCCGCGCTTGACGTTCGGCCCGTTGAGACGCTTGACGTAGTACTGGTCGAAGGCGGCTGGCATCGGGTTGATGGATTTCAGGAAGTCGGCGATAGGCTCGATGTGTTCGTGGCGGTCGAGGACGCCGCACTTCAGCGCTGCTTCGTAGGCGTTGTCGGGGAAGGGGTCCCAGGCGCCGAAGACGATGTCGTCGAGGTTTGCGAGCGGGACGAACTCGCGGATGAGGGGCGAGCGGTTGTCCGTTCGCTTGCCGAGGCGGATGGTGCCCATCTGGGTTAGCGAGCCTATGGGCCGGCCGCTGCCGCGACGGGCGTGCTCGACGCCGCTGATGAACGTCGAGGCGACGGCGCCGAGGCCGACGAGAAGGATCCCGAGGCGGCCCTCTGCCGGCTGGATCGGGTTGGGCTTGAGTTCGACGAAGTCTTTTGCTTCCAAGATCACACCTCTCAAGCGGGCGAGCGACATGAGTGGCATTTGCCATTGCGCGGGCACCCGCCCTGTCTTCGCCCAGTGTTCGATCGTGCTCTGCCGCTTGCCGAGCAGGGCGGCCAGTGCGCTTTGGCCGCCGAAGCGCTTGATTATCCGCTCGGCGGCGTTCGCTCCATCTTCCATGGTAGATATCCTAACGAATTTTTCGTTATCATGCAAGTCGCGGCAGAAGGGGGCAGGGCGACATATACACCTGTGCAAGGTCTTGGTGACATGGGCGAGGGCCATTTCGGGATTGACAGGCAATGCGAGGACTGGCCCTGCGGATGAACGAGCGATGAACGAGGGCCGGTCATGTCCAGAATCTGCTGGCAACTGACATCTTCGGTAGACCGCTGTCTGTAAGGGACCAGGCGGTTTGCATCGTCACCTCCCTCCCGGCTGGCCTCGGCACGGACGGTTCCACCGTTTTGTTGGACACTCTAATCTGTCCCCGAATTACCTCGCGACACTCTATACTCCGCCGGACCGCTCGGCTGAGGCGGTGCTGGTCGTGCTGGCGAGGATGGGGCGCAATGCTGACCTGGCGCGATATGCTCAGGTTGCTGCTGGCCGCCGGAACGCTTGCGGCCTGGCCAGTCT
>Ga0136611_10003277_pt1 | contig 11338 bp, 9 predicted proteins | sample AntDrymUQ2232306_2_FD_106645 | JGI IMG/M metagenome (GOLD analysis project Ga0136611, IMG submission 106645) | Polar desert sand microbial communities from Dry Valleys, Antarctica - metaG UQ223 (23.06) | ecosystem: Environmental > Terrestrial > Soil > Desert | place: Antarctica: Dry Valley... | reverse complement strand
GGCGCGGATCTGCTTCGTGAGCTCATAGCCGTCCATCCCCGGCATGACGACATCGCTGAGCACGAGATCGACTGCCTGCTCGCCGAGGATTTCGAGCGCGCGACTGCCGCGCCGGGCGATCGAAGTCGCGAAGCCGTCGCGCTCGAGCAGCTCGGCGAGTGCCGCCGCCTGCGTCGCGCTGTCTTCGACGACCAGAATGCGCTGGATCGGTCCCGGGGACGTCACGCGGTGAGGCTCACAAGAGCTCGCGCAATTCCGTCAATGCCGATCACCGAATCGACGACGCCGGCACGCGCCGCCTCGCGCGGCATGCCGAAGATCACCGACGATGCTTCGTCCTGCGCAATGACGTGTCCGCCGGACGCCTTGGCGTCTCGAAGGCCGGCGACTCCGTCCTCGCCCATGCCGGTGAGAATCACCGAGAGCGCGTGCACGCCGAGTGCTGTCGCGACGGAGCTGAAGAGATAGGAGGCGGACGGACGGAACACGCCCACAGCCGGGGCATCGTCGAGTTGAATGCGGATCGTGCCCGTTCCGTCGAGCCGACAGCCGATGTGTCGATTGTCGGGCGCGATGTAGACTGTGCCCGGTCTGGCATGCTCCCCGAGCTCCGCCAGCTTCACGGTCAGAGCCGTGTTGCAGTCGAGCCAGTGCGCCAGTCCACTGGTGAATCCCTGTGCGATGTGCTGCACTACGAGGATGGGAACCGGAAACGAGCGCGGCAGATCAGCGAGAATCGTGCAGAGGGCTGCTGGTCCACCAGTGGATGCCGCGATCGCAACAAGGCGGATGGCTCCCGAAGACGGCCTCGCTCGCACTGACGTATACGGCGAGTGCCCCGCGCCGGAGTCCGACCCATGATCCGATGCCGACGCCGAGCCGCCATGCCGCCGTACGACCTTCACCTGTGACATCGCGCGCACCATGCTCACGATCTGCCGTCGGTCGGACGCGAAGCCCGGTGAAAGCGGTCCTTCCGGCTTGGGGAGCACCATCAGGGCGCCGGCGCGCATGGCTTCCAGCGAGAGCGCTACCTCATCATCTCGCACCGTGCTTGAAACGATGATGATCGGGCGTGGCGAATGCACCATGATCTGCCTCGTCGCCTCGAGACCGCCCATCACGGGCATCTGCACGTCCATCGTGATCAGGTCGGGTCGGAGCCGTTCCGCCATCTCCAGTGCTTCCTGCCCGTTCTGTGCCTCGCCGACGACACGAAAGTCCTCTTCGCTCGAGAGCATGCCTGTGAGCAGCGCGCGCGAAGTCGCTGAATCATCGGCTACGAGGATGCGAATCATGCGTGAGCTCCCGTGTTCAGGCCAATCAGCATGCGCACCGTGTCCAGCAGTGTGTCCTGATCGAAGCTCGACTTGGTGATGTAGGCGTCAGCGCCGACCTCGAGCCCGCGGGCCCGCTGTTCCGGTGCGTCGAGCGAAGTCACGAGAATGACGGGCAGCGATGCGGTCCCTGGATTGCCGCGGATGCGCTGGCAGAGGCCAAAGCCGTCGAGTTGCGGCATCTCGACATCGCTGACGACGAGCGAGACGGACTGTGCCTCGAGCGTGCGCCACGCTTCCTCGCCATCCACGGCCGTGATAACGATGTATCCGGCGGCGGTGAGCACACTCTGTTCAAGCGTTCGGGACGTGATCGAGTCGTCGACGACGAGGATGCGTGACTGCTCGCGGGGTCCCTCGGTTCCGGCGGAGAGGATGCCCGCAGACTCCGCGAGCCTGCCCTCGCTTCGTGCCAACAGCGCAGGGACGCTCAGTACCAACGCGACCTCCCCGGCCCCAAGAAGCGCGACCCCGACCGTGGCCTCGGCGGCGGCGCGGCCCGCATGCTCGAGTGGGCGAATCACGAGCTCACGCTCGTCGATCAGCTCGTCGACGACCACAGCAAGACGGTGCGCGCCGCTCTCCAGCGCAACCAACTGAAGCATCTTCGGCGCGACCGTCTCCTCGAACGGTGGACCAAGGAGTGCGGCGAGCGTTGTGACAGGAGTCGGACGCCCGTGCGTCACAAGCATCGCGCGCCCATCCAGCCGGGCGAGCGTGCGTGGGTCGGCACGGCCGACTCTTGTCACGAAGGCGCTTGGCACACCGAGCATGACTCCGCCGACTTCTACCAGTACCACGCGCATCGTCGCGATGCTCAGCGGTACGTCGATCATTATGCGCGTGCCCTTTCCGGCTTCGGACGATACCGCCGTGGTTCCTCCCATGCGCTCGGCGGCAACTCGGACGATCCCCATTCCGACGCCGCGCCCGGATAGCGTTGTCGCGGTATCGCGCGTCGAGAATCCTTCGTCGAAGATCGTTTGCGCAACGGCATCCGGATCCGTGGGCACTGCGCGCCCCCGCCGAATCAGTCCGCGACGCACGGCCTCGAGATCGACGCCTCGCCCATCGTCGACAATTGTCACCTGAAGCCGATCGCCACGAAGAGAGCCCTCGATGCGAATCTCTCCCTCAGGATCCTTTCCCGCCGCGACGCGGGCAGCGGGAAGCTCGAGTCCGTGGTCGAGTGCATTCCGCAGGAGATGAATCAAGGGTTCGCGCAGCGCTTCCAGCACAACGCGGTCCGCCTCTATCTCACCTCCGGTAATCACGACTCGCACCTGCTTGTCGATGTCTCGCGCGATATCACGTGCCACACGAGGAAGTGTCTCCGTGAGTTCGGAGAGCGGCCGCTGGCGAAGGCTTCGCGAGGAGGCCCCGAGCCGGCCCGACACGGCGGCCAGTGCACGCGCGTCGTCGCTGGCGTTCCGCAGCAGGCGAGTGAGCTCCTGATCAGCGTCGTTACTGCTCGTTCCGCGACCGGGTTCCGTACGGCGGCGCGCTCGCATCGCGGTCAACGCGACCGCACGATCAGCGAGCACGGCGGCGAGTCCGGAGATTTCGCCTGCCGCGTCGGTGATCGCGTCCACCTGTTGCAGGCTCACGCGGACGTGGCCGCCGGAGCGCTCAGCTTCCCCAACTCGATCCGGCGCGGCTTCCGGTCCTTTTGTTTCTTCGGACGCGCTCGGCGGTGGAACTCTCACCTCGGCGACGGGAGGCGCGACGGCAGCTACAGCCGGTTTGCCTGCGACGGCGACCGGCGCGAGGGGCGCGGCGCCTCCGCGAGCACGCGCGCGCTCGAGCACTGTCGTCAGCGACTTGTCGGGCACAGGTTGCCCAGCGCGCAACCTGTCCCGCGTTTCTCCGAGTGCGTCCGCGGCCTCGAACAGCAGGGCGATCTGCGCGCCCCCCAACACAGCCCCGCCGTCACGAACACGACTCAACTCGTTTTCGAGGGCGTGGCACAGCGCCTCCACGAGAGGAAAACCGGCAGCGCGAGAGGCACCCTTCAGCGTGTGCATCACGCGAAAAACCGCGCGCAGCAACTCCTCATCGCCGGGCGCACGCTCCAGCGCGAGAAGATCCTCGTTCAGTTGCTGGACCTGCTCATCGAGCTCGTCGGTGAAGATGGCACGCAGCCGGACCGCCAGCGCATCATCGCCCATCAGCAGCGCTCGACTGGGCCACCGCCCAGGAGCCCATCGATCATTTCTTTCCTCTGGCGCCGACCATATCGACCAGCTGATTGCCGAGCTGGCTCAGGTCCTGCGCGGCGGTTTCGGACTGTCGAGTCGCGATCAGGTTCTGCTGCGTGGCATCGTGGATGTTCGCGATCGCCTGGCGAATCTGGTCCATGCCGAGTGCCTGCTGCCCAGCCGACGCAACGATCTGCGCCGCGGCTCGCGCTGCCTCCTCAACGACTGTCGCGAGCTGCGAGATCACTTCACCCGCCTGATTGACCTGCCGAACGGCCGCCGCGCTCTGCTTCGTGCCCTGTTCCGTCGCCATTACCACGGCGCTCGTGGATTTCTGAATCTCACTGAGGAGCCGACGTACCTGCACGGTCGCTTCCTTTGCTTCGCCGGCAAGCGTCTTGATCTCGGCGGCGACGAGCGCGAATCCTCGCCCGTGCTCTCCGGCGCGCGTGCTCTCCACAGCCGCGTTCAGCGCGAGCAATTTCGTCTGCTCGGCGATGTCGCTCACCGCCGTCGTGATCTCGCCAATTGCCTGCGCCTGCTCGGCAAGCGCCACGATGCCATGCGCCATCGTCTCTACCTGCGACTGAACGAGTCTCATGGCGGTGACCGCATCGTCGACGACTTTTTGTCCGGCGCGCCCGCCATCGGCGGCGCGCTGAGCGGCATCTGCGACCGTACGAGCCCGCTGCGAGGACTGCGTGGCCGTCTGCGCGACTTCATCCACAGTCGCCACCGTCTCGGTCACCGCTGCCATGGACTCGTTGGTGCCTGCTGCCTGCTGCGTTGTTGCTGCCAGAATCTCCGCGCTGCTGGACGCGATCACGTTTGCCGACTCCTGGAGCGGCCGGGTGATCGACCGGCTGAGAACCCAGGCGGCAAAACTGCCGAGAAGCACCGCGAGGATCGTCGACGCCATGACTGACACTCGCGCCGTCTCGGCGAGAGTCCTTCCACCGAGCGCCTGCTCATCGGATCGCCGTCGCGCCTCGGTGCTGCCCGCGCGCATGAGCACGTCCAGCGTATCGAGCAGCGGCTCTACACGGCTCGCGCGAATACGAAGGGCGTTGGCCTGATCACCCGCCTCGCTGGCGGCCGCGGCTGCCAGCATCGCGGCGCTCCACTGGGAGAGAGTCGACCCAGCGATTGTCCACCGCTCGCGCTCCTGCGCGGTGCGAGAGGTGTCGCGCAATTCGGTCAGCGCCGTGCGCGAAACCGCCACGAGGCTGTCACGTGCGCGCGAATATTTCGAATTGTTACTGAGCATGAAACGCAGTTGCTCGACGTTTGCTGCGCGAATGTCCGACTCGGCGCGGAGTGCGGGAACCACCGTTGATCGGCGGTAGACCAGCGCCGACTCGTATGTTCGCGTGGTCCGCTGAAGAGCGCTGACGCCGATCATCGCGACAACGGCCAGCAGAACGAGCTCGATCGCGATCGCCAGCGCAATGCGCCGGCCGACTGTCCAGGACATCACAACCTCAGCCTGAGAGTGAACGAAGTCACGCGGTCGCAACCGCGTTCAACAACAAGTCCGCATCGAGCACCAGAACTGCATCGTCTGTCACACCCATCGCCAGGTGACGACGAGGGCCGGCCAACGCTGGTGTCAGTGCTGACCGGATGACAACCCGGGTGTCGTCAATCGAGTCCGTCAACAGCCCTACCGCGGCGCGGCGATCGCTGCCCAGCACTATGAGGCGGCTCTCGGTACCCGAAGAATCCGCTCGCGCCCCAAGGGAGAGCACCGTCAACGGACGTCCGCGCCAAGCCGAGACGCCGAACACCGGCGCCACCGCGCGTGGCAGCGGCGCGATAATCGCGCCACGCATCACCCCGACAATGGACTCGAGCGGCAACGCGAGTCGCTCAGTGCCAACGATGAAGACGAGCACATCCGTACGGTCCGCGGCGGAAGCGGGATCGTACTGGGCTCGCGGGGTCGCGAGCACTCTCGCGCGCTCGGCTAACAGGGCCCGCCCTGCTTCTGCGTCAACTATACTTGCCGAGCCGGTCCCGGCCCCGACGAGACGAGCAAGCCGTTCGTCGAGGAGACCCGCCCCGCTGGCACCTGAAGCGTTGGTGGGCGACGTCATCCGCGCGCCGGGGAGCTGAGCTCGCGAAGACGCAGCGCCGCAACCTGCCGCAGCCGCGAGGCAGAAACGCCATCTGCAGCATCGATCGGCGCGGAAGCATCGGCATGGCTCAGCAGGGCAACGACATTCTCGAACGAGATGCGGGCGCCATTCGAATCGCCGGTGTGTGCCAGCGCGTCCCCAAGCGCCAGGTGGCCCATGACGAAGCGACGATCGAGATATATCGAGCGGCGTGCGGCGATGGCGGCGTCTGCCTGCCACCCAGCCTGGGCAAGCAATGTGGCGTGCAGGTAGTGCAACTCAGGGGCGAGCGGATGCATCTCGAGTGCGCGCGCACACACCTTACCCGCGTCGTGAAGGCGACCCTGATTTGCAACGGCGCGGACGTAGCGAATCCAGAGGCCGACGGTGTCCCGCCCTTCGCCCGCTGACGACAGTGCGAACATCACGAGGGACTCCGCCGCCGGGTAATTCGCTTGCTCGTAGGCACGAATGATTTCCGCGTCGCTGAGTGCATCGGCATCGCGTTCTACTTCGTACGGAGGGATGGAGGCCGCTACCGACTCCTCGTCAGCCAGTTGGCCGACGGGCTCGATGATCAGATCAGCCGGCGCAGGATCAGGGATTGGCTCCACATACGCATACGTCTCAGCCGCAGTATTCCCGATTCTGTACGAGACGCGCGCCGGCGATCCGGGACGGCCAGCACGACGATAGGCGACGCCGGCAGGCGTCACCACCGCTTCGCAGGGAACGATCTCCGCGAGTGGCGGATCCGACGGGCCGAGCACGAGCCAACCGTCATGCGCTAGCGAGCCGAGCAGTCGAGTTGCGATCGAGGTGATCGTCGGGATATCGAAATAGATCATGACATTCCGGCACACCACGAGGTCGAACCCAGCGGTGCCGGAGTTCGCACTCGAATACTCGTCGTGCACCAGGTTCAGCGGGCGGAACTCCACCGAATCGCGAACCGCGCGATCGAGGTCGAAGTAGTTGCCCTCTCGACGGAACCAGCGGGCTACGCGGTCCTCTGAAACTCCACGAAGTGCCCAGCGCGTGTACCGCCCGCGCATCGCAGCTTCGAGTCGGGGAACGGCGACATCAGTGCCAAGGATTCGCGCGGGATGTGGCCAGGCCAGCTCGCGCAACCTGATGGCGATGGTGTAAGGCTCCTCGCCCGTGGCGCAGCCTGCGCTCCATATGCGTAGTGGACGAGTAACGCCGGTGCTGCTGAGCCGCGCAGGCAGTATCTCGCTGGCGAGTACATCGAGCTGAGCCGCATCACGAAAGAAGTAGCTCTCGCCGACCGTCAGCTCAGCGAGCACTACGTCACGAGCCGGACCCGGCGTCTCTGTCGCACGCAACAGGGCGTTCGGTTCGGAGATGCGCAACGTCACCATCGCCCGCCGCATCCCCGCTTCGGCGGAGGGCTGTCTGTTGGGCGGGAAGACGAGTCCCGCGAGCAGGTGAGCCAGAACCGACAACTTCTCGAAGGCAGGGTCGCTGAAACCGGACGCGCGCATTGCCGGTCGCGACCCGCGCAGTTCTCGCGTCACCATCACATCGTGACGAGTTCGGCCTGATCGATCGCGTCTCGCTCGGCCTGGGTCAGGAACGCATCCACATCGTAGATCACGAGGGCGCCACTCTCCGTTGGCGCAACACCCTGGAGACGTTGCAGCACGGGAGACAGCGACGAGGGCGACTCGAGGTTTTCCCTGACGACTGTGGTCACGTCCTCGACATCGTCGACTCGGACGACGATGAGCCGGTCGGATATCTGCAGTGTTACGAGGAAGTGCTCCGGAGTGATGGGCGCGGCCGGCAGTGCGAGTCGGTGCCGGATGTCGATCACGAGCACGATGCGACCATGAAGATTGATCACTCCCTCGATAATGGGCGGCGCACCCAGGCATGGGGTGATCGCGACGGCGCGGACGATTTCCCTGACGGAGAGAGCGGGAAGGCCTAACATGGTTCCGTCCACCCGTGTCATGAGAATTGGCACGGTTGTGTGTGGCAGGGACATAGCTCCGGGTGAGTGCATGAACAGGGCCGGATCAGCCCGGATCGCTCACAGCTTCCTGGCCAACAGCCGCGCTGTCGGCGAGCGCTGCGTCGTCCCCTTCGTCCGCATGACCGACGATGATCTCCAGGCCATCCCTGGCACACACGGTCTCGCCGAACAGTTCGCGAGCTTCTCGCAGCAGATCCCCTGCATCGCGAGAGTAACGCGCGGAGAAGTGAGTCAGGACGAGCCTGCGCACGCCCGCATCGCGCGCGACGGCCGCCGCCTCGCGTGCTGTAGAGTGGCCAGTCTCGACAGCCCTCACGGCTTCCTCTTCGGCGAACGTCGCTTCGTGCACCAGCAGATCGGCGTCGCGCGCGGCGGCAACCGTCGTCGCCGCCGGCCGCGTGTCGCCGGTGATGGCAATGCACCGGCCCGGGCGACTTCCGCCCACCAGTCGGGCCGGATCGACTACGGTACCGTCATCGAGCGACACAGTTTCGCCACGATGCAGCCGCCCCCACAACGGTCCCTCGGGCACGCCGGCAGCACGAGCGAGGTCAGGATGAAAGCGGCCCAGTCGTGTGTCCTCTATCAGAACATAACCAACGGCGGTCGTACCCCGATGCTCCGCCGCGAACGCGCGCACCTCGTATCCGCGCAATCGTACAGCTTCGTCCGGCGAAAGCTCCCGCACCTCGATTGGAAAACTCAGCCGGTCCATTCCCAGCGACTCGGCCCGATTCATCCACTTCGTGGCGCCGCGCGGGCCATACACGCGCAGTGGGTCAGTGCGCCCGTTCAGCGACATGGTCCGCAGAAGCCCGATCACGCCCAGATAGTGATCGGTGTGGAAGTGCGTAAAGAAAATGTGCTCAACTGAAAATGAGACGCCGTAGCGCATCATCTGCCGCTGCGTGCCCTCCCCGCAATCAAAGAGCAGTGTGTCTCCATCGCGCACGACAGCAAGGCCGGCCACGTTGCGTTCAACGGTCGGTCGGCTTGCGGCGGTGCCAAGGAAGCGGAGTGAGAGCGACACGGGTGGTCGTGGGACGGAGTCGAGACGCAGGCGGGCCGAATATATATCGGGTCCCCTCTGCTGCACCGGCTCGAGTCACTCCGCCGGAGAGCTCAACCCGCGAGGCGAGCTACGCAACGAGCCGCGCGACGAACCTCGGGGGGCTCTGCTGGATCGCGGGCCTGTGATCGAGCGAGTGCCGCGATGCGACCGGACAGATCGGCGGGAACCGGGGAACCCGATCCTCGCGGCAGCGACGTGATCTCGCTGCGCCATGCGCAGAAACGAGGAAAGGCCACACGTTCTGCATCATCGGCGGTGAATTCCGCCGTGGTGAGGTTGCGTGTCGGGTCAACCAGCGCCGCCAGCGCGCGCCATGCGTGCACCCGCGGCTGCTCGTCCGCGCCCACATCGCCTGCAAGGTCGAGAGCCGCGCGCAACAGCAATCCATCGCGCAGGCGGAACGCGACGCGAACGATCGCATCGAGTCGCGCCGTGTCGGACGAGAGGCGCATCGTGCGAAGCGCGCTCGCGGCCGCAGCCCCGCCAAAGGGTCCGCAGTCAGCGAGCAGTGCGTATGCGTCGCGCCACGAGCTCGCGATACCTGCAGCCGCGACAGCGCTCTGCCACCCCGCCGCTGTATCGCCGCGCGCCACGAGCGGGGCGACTGCGTTGCAACGCGATCTCCGAGATGCCGTGACGGTCGCACGCGCCGCATCGCCGTCTCGTGCTTCAGGCACGGGTGACAGCAGTACCGCGCGCCACTGCACGATGGAATTAACCGGCTTTCCGCGGCGGCGCGCCGGTACCACCGTGGCCGAGCGGACCGCTGCGAGGGCTGCCCCGGCAAACTCTCGATCCGATGATTCGTGGACAATCGCGCTGGCAGCATCGACGCGCCCGTCGGGAGCAGTCATGAATCGGATTACGGCGAAAGCGCCGCGCGTTCGACCAGCCGGGAACGACAGTGGCGGCACTCCACCTGCCCAGCGCGCGGGCACGTCCACCTGGCAGGGGAAGAAAGTTGGTGCGCCATCGCGGGCGGCGAGTGCTCGCGTCGGGCAGCGCGAGCCCGCCTCGGAGTTCGCTCTGGCCGCGTCGACCGAGGGCGTTCCGGAGCACGCGATCAGCAGCGCCGGAATTGCGAGCAACGAGGCGCTCGCACGTCGATAACGGAGACTATCGGGCGAAGTGCACATCGTCATGAGATCGGCACGGGCAAGGGGTCCGCAGTTCGCGTGCGCGGTTCGAGATACACGACTCATGGCTGAAGGTACCAGAACGAGATCTCGATTTTCCTCCCGTACGAGCACGAATATCGGGCTCCTCTGAAGGTCATTTACTGACAAGCTGCCGGGGATAACCCGCACATGACCAATTTCTGCTCGTTCGCAGCGAATTCGGCCCGCTGATTGCTCGTCGCGACAACTGTTTGCACAAGCTGCGGCGCGGAGCCGTCACACTGGGTGGATGGGGGTCGAGAATGTCAGCAGAGTCGTCAGGTGGGGGACGTCCCACGAATCAGGGCAGCCGTGGATTCGCCGCGATGGACAGGGCGGTACAGCGCGAGATTGCGAGCAAGGGCGGTCGGGCCGCCCACGCCAGGGGAACGGCGCACCAGTGGACCGTCGACGAGGCGCGCCAGGCAGGTCGAAAGGGCGGCGAAGCCGTGAGCCAGGATCGCGCGCACATGGCCGCGATCGGGCGCGAGGGCGGCGGCGCCCGCGGACAGAAGGGCCGGGCGAAGCGCAGCGCGGATCTCGATACTCCCTGAGGCGAGTCAGCGTCAGCCAGTGATTCGCTCGTTTCCGAAATCGCGCACGAGCTGTTCGTGGCGTGATTGATCGATGTTGCCGCCGCTTATCGTAATGACGGCGGGCGTAACGAGATCGGGCAGATGGCCGTGCAGGACCGCAGCCGCGGCGACGGCGCCGGCGCCTTCGACTATCGCGCCGTCGCTCCGCGCGAGCCACGCAATGGTGTCCGCTATCTCGCGCTCACTGACGGTGACGATGTCGTCCAGCGCATGTCGCCCGATGTCGAAAGCATCCTCGTCGATCTGTCCCGCCAGCCCGTCGGCGAGCGTTGGCACGCTCGGTATGGCCACCAGATGGCCGGCGCGCAGCGAAAGGCTCATCGCAGCCGTCTGATCGCTCTGCGCGCCGAGCAGCCGAACGTGCGGAGCTACCGCGCGAGTGAAGCTTCCGATGCCGCCAATGAGACCGCCGCCGCCCACACACACCACCATCGCAGCGACTGACGGCAGCTCCTCGAGGATCTCGAGCGCCACCGTGCCTTGGCCGGCGAGCAACTCCGCTCCGAGGCAGGGGTTCACGTAGCGCGCCCCGATCTCGATCGCATACGCCTTTGCCGCCGTCATCGCATCGTCGTAATCGGCCTGCCCGGCGTCTACCACGGCGCCGAGTGCGGCAATCCCCTGACGTTTGACGAGCGGAGCGCCACGCGGAACGTAGATGGTCGCCGTAGTGCCGAAGTGGTGCGCCGCCCACGCGATACCGAGTCCGTGGTTGCCCGCGGAGCTCGCGACGACGCCACGCGCGCGCTCTTCGGCGGTCATGCTGGCGAGCACGTTGAACGCGCCGCGGAGCTTGAACGAGCCGGTGAGCTGTTCGTTCTCGCACTTGAGGTACACCGGTCCGCGGGCGATCTCGGAAAGG
>Ga0136611_10003276_pt1 | contig 11340 bp, 8 predicted proteins | sample AntDrymUQ2232306_2_FD_106645 | JGI IMG/M metagenome (GOLD analysis project Ga0136611, IMG submission 106645) | Polar desert sand microbial communities from Dry Valleys, Antarctica - metaG UQ223 (23.06) | ecosystem: Environmental > Terrestrial > Soil > Desert | place: Antarctica: Dry Valley... | reverse complement strand
TATGCCCGTCCCTTCACCAGCTCGACGTAGTCGTCGCAGAAGGTCCAGAAGAAGGCCTCCGTCCGCTGCAGGGCGCGGGCGTAGTCGTAACGCTCGAAGGCGACGGTGGCATCGGCGACGAGCTCGGCCAGTGAGGCCAACATGGCCAGATCCAGTGGATCGGTCACGGGGCGGTCGTCGGCCGCCTGGCCTGACAGGCCCAACACGAACTTCGATGCGTTCAACAGCTTGATGGCCAGCCGGCGGCCGACCCGCATCTGGTTCTCGTCGAAGGCGGTGTCCGTGCCGGGCCGCGCGCTGGCTGCCCAGTAGCGCACCGCGTCGCTGCCGTGTTGGTCGAGCACGGCCGCCGGTGTGACGACGTTGCCCTTCGACTTCGACATCTTCTTGCGGTCCGGGTCGAGGATCCAGCCGTTGATGCTCGTGTCGGTCCACGGCAGGGCCCCGAACTCGGCGTGGGCCCGGACGACGGTGGCGAAGAGCCAGGTGCGGATGATCTCGGGGCCCTGGGGACGGAGATCCATGGGGAAGGTGCGCTCGAACAGGTCAGGGTCGTCCATCCAGCCGGTGGTGATCTGCGGGGTGAGCGACGAGGTGGCCCAGGTGTCCATGACATCCGGGTCGCTGACGAACCCGCCCGGGCGGCCCCGCTGATCGGGCGTGTAGCCACTGGGCACGTCCGACGACGGGTCGACCGGGAGGGAGGCTTCGTCGGGGACGATGGGGTGCTCGTAGTCGATCGTTCCGTGCTCGTTGAGCGGGTACCACAGCGGGAAGGGCACGCCGAAGAAGCGCTGGCGGCTGATGAGCCAGTCACCGTTGAGGCCTTCCACCCAGCTGTCGTAGCGCTGCTTCATGAAGGCTGGGTGCCACTCGAGCTCGGCGCCGCTGGACAGCAGGGTGTCCCGGAGCTGGCCATCACGACCGCCGTTACGGATGTACCACTGACGGCTGGTGACGATCTCGAGCGGCAGCGAGCCCCGCTCGTAGAACTTCACCGGGTGGGTGATGGCCACCGGCTCGCCGCTGAGCTCGCCGGCGTCGCGGAGCAGCTCGACGATCCGGACCCGCGCCTGCTTGATGGTCTTGCCGGCCATCTCGGCGTACGCGCCACGGCCTTCGGCGGAGGAGATCGCGTCAGGAGGCTCGGCGCGCAGGCGGCCGTTGCGCTCGAGCACACTGCGCACGGGCAGCTGCAGCTCGCGCCACCACGTGACGTCGGTGGTGTCACCGAAGGTGCAGATCATGGCGATGCCCGACCCCTTGTCCGGGTCGGCCAGCTCGTGGGCCAGGATCGGGACCTCCACGCCGAACAGAGGAGACACCACCGTCGTGCCGACCAGCGGCCGGTAGCGCTCGTCGTCGGGATGGGCCACCAGGGCGACGCAGGCGGGGAGCAGCTCGGGGCGGGTCGTCTCGATGAACACCTTGTCACCGTCGCCGCCGTAGCCGGAAGCGTCGTCAGTGCGCCGGAACCCGTACCGGTGGTAGGCGCCGGGCTGCTCCCGGTCCTCCAGCTCGGCTTGGGCCACCGCGGTCTGGTCGGTGACGTCCCAGAGCGTGGGTGACTCCGCGGCGTACGCGTCGCCCCGACCGAGGTCCCTCAGGAACGCCCGCTGGCTGGCCCGTTGAGCCTTGGGGCCGATGGTGGTGTACGTGAGCGACCAGTCGACGGACAGGCCGACGTGGCGCCACAGGTCCTCGAAGACGGTCTCGTCCTCCACCGTCAGCTGGAGGCACAGCTCGACGAAGTCGGGCCGGCTGCACGGCACCTTCCGCTTCGGATCCGGCGTCGCCGGTGGGGTGAAGTCCGGGTCGTGGGGGAGCGACGGGTCGCAACGCACACCGAAGTGGTTCTCGACCCGACGCTCGGTCGGCAGGCCGTTGTCGTCCCATCCCATCGGATAGAAGACGGCCTTGCCCCGCATGCGGTGAAACCGGGCCAGGGCGTCGGTCTGCACATAGCCGAACACCGAGCCCATGTGCAGCGAGCCGCTCACCGTCGGGGGCGGCGTGTCGATGCTGAACACCTCGGAGCGTGGCCGGGTGCGGTCGAAGCGGTAGATGCCGGCCTCTTCCCATGCTGCGCCCCACTTCGCCTCGAGGCCCTCGAGGGACGGCTTGTCGGGGACGGCGGCGCACATGGTCCGCCTAACGTATCTGCGTGCTGCGCATCCACGACACTGCGAGGGGACGTCTGGTCGACCTCGAGCCGAGGGACCCGGGCAAGGTGTCGATGTACGTCTGCGGGCCCACCGTGTACGACGTCGCCCACCTGGGGCATGGGCGGCATCTGCTGGTGTTCGACGTGGTGCGTCGCTACCTCGAGTGGAGTGGGCACCAGGTGCGCTACGTCTCCAACGTCACCGACATCGAGGACAAGATCATCGCCAAGGCCAACGCGACCGGACGGTCTACGGACGACGTTGTGGCCACCTACGAGGCCGAGTGGTGGCGCCTGGTGGAGCGCCTCGGCTGCCGCCGGCCCGACGAGGTGCCGCACGCCACCGACTACGTCGACCAGATGGTCGCCTACATCGAAGACCTGATCGAGCGCGGTCGGGCCTATGCCACCGACGACGGCGTGTACTTCTCGGTCGAGTCGCTGGAGGGCTACGGGCAGCTGGCTCGGCAGTCGCTGGACAGCCTGCGCGAGGGCGGAGGCGATCGCGATGTCGTCGGCAGGACGAACAAGCGCAACCCGCTGGACTTCGCTCTTTGGAAGAATGCCAAGCCTGGCGAGCCGTCGTGGCCGTCCCCCTGGGCGCCCGGCCGTCCCGGATGGCACATCGAGTGCACCGTCATGGCTCTGGGCCTGCTGGGCGACGGGTTCGACATCCACGGCGGCGGGCTCGACCTGCAGTTCCCTCACCACGAGAACGAGCGGGCGCAGGCCGTCGCCGCGGATCACGACTTCGCCACCGTCTGGCTCCATCACGGCATGGTCCTCGCTCCGGGAGGACAGGAGATGCACCGCTCGGCCGGCAACTTCGTGTCCCTCGACGACCTGCTGTCCCGCACCGACCCCCGGGCCTACCGGCTGCTCGTCGCCCGGTCGCACTACCGCTCGCCCATGGAGGTGAGCGAGAAGAACCTGGCCGACGCCACCGAGGCCCTCCGTGGCCTCGACCGACTGGTCGACGCCGTGGGGCCCACCGACGCGGCTCCTGATGAGGCCACCGTGCGGCGGTTCCGGGCCTACATGGACGACGACTTCAACACCCCGCAAGCCGCAGCTGTTCTGTTCGAGACCCGTCGCTCGGCCAACGCCGCCCTGGACACCGAGGATCGGGCCCATGCGGAGGCGCTGACCGCAGCCCTGCTCTCCATCGCTCGCGCCTTGGGCCTGCCGCTCGGCTCCGTCGGGGAGACGGTGGTGGACGCGGCGGCTGCCGCGCTGGCTCAAGAGCGGGATGCGGCTCGGGTGGCGAAGGACTGGGCTCGAGCTGACGTACTTCGCGGCGAGCTGGAAGGGCTCGGCTGGGCCGTCGAGGACGGCCCCGAGGGCACCCGGCTGAAGCGGCGAGACGGTTGAGCCCGGCGGGCCCCCGCCGCACTCGACGCCGGGCCAGGCGGGGGGTGCGGGTGGCCTTGCTCCTGGCGAGCCTCTGGATCCTTGCCGCCGTGGTCTCCTTGACGATTGCGGCCCGTGAGCTGCAGGCGGGCGTGGCCACCGCCGAGAACCTCGAGAGCAGCCTGTCGCTGTCCGCCGTCCTGAGCGGCGACTCGCAGGCCCAGTTGGCGGAGACGCACCGGCACTTCGAGCGGGCGGCGATGCTGACGAACAGCCCGGTGGTGAGCCCCCTGCGGGTATTGCCGGTCGCCGGGCGCCAGCTGCGCTCCGTCGCCGCGTTGAGCAGGGCTGCGTCGGAGGTAGTGGACGTTGGACGATCCGTCCTGAGGGAAGGCGAGCGTGCTTCCCAGGCGTCGGTCACGGACGGCCCCGAGCGCCTGGAGCTGGTTCGATCCCTCCGCGACGAGGCCGGACGTGCATCAGGGCGTCTCCAGCGGGTGGAGCTGGGTCCGGCCGATGCGCTCGTAGGCCCGCTGCACTCGCGGCGCGCCACGTTTGCGGAGAGGTTGGCGCAAGTGCAGGAGGCGTCGACCCGTGCCACCGATGTCCTCACCGCCGTCCACTCGCTGCTCGACGGGGACGGGCGCTACCTACTCCTCGCGGCCAACAACTCCGAGATGCGGGCCGGCTCGGGGATGTTCCTCTCCGCCGGGGTGCTCAGCGTGTCGCAGGGCGCCCTGTCGCTCGACGGCATGCAGCCCACCGAAGAGCTGTTCCTGCGCGAGGGGGTGCCCATGTCGGGTGACTTCGCCGCTCGTTGGGGCGCCTTCATGCCCAACCAGGAGTGGCGGAACCTCGCCCTCAGCCCGAGGTTCGACCAGACCGGGGCCTTGGCCGCCGACATGTGGCAGGCCCGCACCGGTGAGCGGGTCGACGGGGTGCTGGCCATGGACGTCATCGCCCTGCAGGCGGTGCTGCGATCGGTGGGGTCAGTGACGGTGGAGGACGACCAGATCGACGCGGATGGCGTCGTGGCGTTCGTGCTCCATGATCAGTACGTCCGCTTCGAGCAGGACCGGACACAGCAGGTGACGGCGCGCCGCGACCACCTCGGGCAGATCGCCTCGGCCGTCGTGACCGCCTTGGAGACCCAGGGCACCGACATCCCGCAGCTGGCCGAGGCACTGACCGGTGCCGCGGCCGGGCGGCACCTCCTGGCCTGGAGCGCGGATCCCCGGGAGCAGCGGGGATGGCAGGCGGCGCACGTGTCAGGGGAGATGGACGCCTCGTCGTTGCTGGTGACCGTGCAGAACCGGGGCGTGAACAAGCTCGACTGGTTCTTCCACCTGGACTGCGAGCTGCGGGTCTCGGCCCTCGGCGACCGCACGCTGGTGGAGGTGCTGATGACGATGGAGAACGGTACGCCTCCGGGGGAGCCGTCCTACGTCGCGGGCGGGCCGACCGGCGATGCCGATGGCCTGTATCGCGGGCTCGTCACTGCCTACCTTCCCGGATCGGCGCAGGCCATCAACTTCCAAGGGCGGCCGCTGGCAGTTGCCGGACCGGACGGGCCGAGCCAGGTGGCGAGTACGGCGGTGAGCATTGAAGCGCGGACCTCCCAGCAGCTCACGCTGAGCTTCGAGCTGCCAGCCGATTTCGGCGCCCTCGAGATCGTGCCCTCCGCCCGGGTGCCGTCGGTGTCGTGGCGTTTCGGTGATCTTCTGTGGCAGGACGAAAGCATGCAGCGGATCGAACTAAATTGACACTCGTAGTGATAGTTCACGCTGCGTGGGGTACCATATGTGCAACCCGATCGGAAGGTCACCCCGGATGAAGAAGCTCCTCCTTGCTCCCGTCGTTGCGCTGGGCATCCTGGCCGGATCCGCTCCTGCTTTTGCCCAGACCACCTGCTACACGCCCTGTGTCGCTGACACCCAGCAGAGTGCTCCGAGCTCCGGCTCTGGGACGGGTCCGTCTACCCAAGTGCGGGCCGTCACGCAGTCCCGGACGCTTCCGGTGACGGGTACTGACATCGGCGGCCTGGCCGTTCTCGGCGCCGGCGCAGTCGCCGCCGGAGTTCTCCTCGTCCGGCGCAGCCGACCCGAGGTCGTCGAGATCAGCTGATTCGCTGCATCGCCCAGCGGCGTCCAGTGTGGCGCCGCTGGGTATTTGCGCGCTTCCCGTGTAATGCGCACAGAATCTGTCCCTCCGAGACCCTCGGGTCACTACAGCCCGCGCTGAGCAGCGATCCGGCCGAGCGCAGCTAGACGAGCTGGCTGGTCGCCGTCTCCTGGTCGGAATCATGAAGGACAAGCTGCGGGGCAGCCACCAGCGCCAGGCCGACGAGGAGCGCCGGCACGTTCAAGACGTAGGCGAAGTACGTCGGCGTGAGCACGGACACCAGCAGCAGAGCGCCAGCCGCGCGGCCCGCACCTACGCCCAGGAGCCGAGCGGCGCCGACCGCAGCAAGCGGTCCCCCGATCGAGAAGACCCCGACCAGGAGACGCGCATCCGCATTGACGTTCCCGAGGGACAAGAGAGCCACCGACGCACCGACGACCGCCCACACGAGCGCCCCGATCTGCAGAACTCGTCGTCGCCTGTCCATGTTCGTCTCCACTCAGTCGTCTGCCGTGATCAGCAGCGGCACGCCTCAACTCATCCCGGCACCGTCAGATCGCGCCCGCCCGCCGGCGCATGTCCCGCTGGAGGTCAGGCGGCGGCCCAGTAGAACCGGTCGTCGATCTGGGCGGTGGCGATGAGATGCTCGAGCTGCTTGAGCCGGGTGAAGCCCCGGAACTCGAAGGTCTCGGCCGTCATGGCGATCCGGTCGAAGAGCTCGGCCAGCTGCTGGGCGCCTCGTGCCGCACTCCAGTCACAGCAGAACCCCGGCAGCTCCGAGTTGATCTTCTCGAACGAGACCCGGTAGCTCCGGTTGTCGCCGGTGCTGTCGCCGAAGGTCAGCTTGCAGTCCGGGAACACGTCGGCCACCGCCTGAGCGATCTCCCGCACCTGGTAGTTCTGGGCGGTGTCACCGACGTTGTACACCTGGTTGTGCACGAGTTCACGCGGGGCGCCAAGCGCACAGCGGATCGCTTTGGCGATGTCCAGCCCGTGCACCAGCGGGCGCCACGGGGTGCCGTCGCTCGTCATGGCGATCTCGTTCGTCGTGCGGGCCAGGCCGGCCAGGTTGTTGAGCACGATGTCGAACCGCATGCGGGGGGAGGCGCCGAAGGCGGTGGCGTTGCGCAGAAAGGTCGGGGAGAACGAGTCGTCGGCCATGGCGGCGACGTCCCGCTCCACATAGGTCTTGCACTCTGCATAGGCGGTCTGGGGGTTGGTCGGCGACGTCTCGTCCACGTCCCCGGCGGTGGCGACCCCGTACACACTGCACGACGACATGTACACGAACCGGGTCACTCGGGCCTGCTTGGCCAGCGCCGCCAGGTGGAGCGAGCCCACGTGGTTGATCTCATAGGTGATCGTGGGGGCGAGCTGGCCCAGCGGGTCGTTCGACAGCTCGGCCATGTGCACGATGGCATCGACGCCCTCGAGGTCGTCCACGGTGAGGCTCCGGATGTCCTTGTTCAGCGTCATGGGCGTGAGCGCCGACCCGTTGTAGAGCCAGCCCACCTTGTAGAAGCCGGTGTCCACCCCCACCACCTCGTGGCCTTCGGCCAGCAACGTCGGGGCGAGCAGGCTGCCGAGGTATCCCTCGGTGCCGGTGACGAGGATCTTCATGGTGTGGCGCTCCTGTGCACCGACGTGAGGTGCGGTTGGTCGGGAAGGGCTTCGACGACGGCCTTGCCGATCTCGATGGATGACGTGGCCGCGGGGGAAGGTGCGTTGCAGACGTGGACCGAGGTCGGGCCCGGCACCAGGAGGAAGTCGTCGACCAGGCGACCGTCGGCGAGGAGCGCCTGGGCCCGGACGCCGGCGTGGGTCGGCACGACGTCATCGGCGGTGACCTCGGGGATGAGTCGCTGCAGGCTCCGCACGAAGGCCTTCTTGCTCAGGGAGCGCAGGATCTCCTTGCGCCCCTCGGCATGGTTCTTCTTCGCCATCTTCCAGAACCCGGGGTAGGCGAGCGTCTCGGCCATGTCGCGTGCGCTGATGTCGCGCTTGCGGTACCCCTCCCGCTTCAGGCCGGGAACCGCGTTGGGTCCGGCGTGGACGCTGCCGTCGATCATCCTGGTGAAGTGCACCCCGAGGAACGGGAAGTCGGGGTTCGGTACCGGATAGACGAGCGCCTTCACCAGGTGTCGCCGCTCCGGCACGAGCTCGTAGTACTCCCCCCGGAAGGGCACGATGCGGGCCCCGGGGTCGACGCCGCCCAGGCGGGCCACCCGATCGCTGTGGAGGCCGGCGCAGTTGACGACGAAGCGGGCCCGAAAGTGACCGGCCGTCGTCTCCAGGGTGTGTCCGTCGGGGACCTGCCGCAGGGCCACCACCTTGGTGCCGAGGCGCAGATCCCCACCTTGGCGCTCGATGATCCCGGCATACGCGCGGCACACCGCGGCGAAGTCCACGATGCCGGTCGAAGGCACGTGGAGGCCGGCCAGGCTGTGCACGTGCGGCTCGATCTCGGTGACCTCCTCGCGGGTGAGGCGGCGGACGTCGAGACCGTTGGCCAGCCCGCGAGCGTGGAGCACGTCGAGCTGAGCCAGCTCCCCCGCATCGGAGGCCACGATGACCTTGCCGCAGATCTCGTGGGGGATGTCGTGGGCGCGACAGAACTCGACCATGGACGCATTGCCGTCGCGGCAGAACCGGGCCTTGAAGCTACCGGGCTTGTAGTAGATGCCCGAATGGATGACACCACTGTTGTGGCCCGTCTGGTGGGCGGCCCAGCCGTCTTCCTTCTCGACCAGGAGGATGCGGGCCCCGGGGTACCGCTGGCCGAGGGCCATGGCCGTGGAGAGCCCGACGATGCCGCCGCCTATCACCGCGAAGTCGTGAACCATCAGTGCGCCGTTGCCACGGTTGTCATCCGCTCTTCTCCCCGTCGTCATGGATTGTGGCGCACCGCAGTGTCGAGCGGCACGTGCCGCGCCTCGCCCGCGAAGAGTCGACCACGTCAGACGAATGTCGGTGAGGAGGGGGATTCCTTGAGCGACGGCTCCGGCGACTTGCCGCGCAACGCCTGCAGGCACCCGACTACACCTCGCACGGCGACGGCCTGGGCGGTGCCACCGAGGATGGCGAGGTCGAGCCACATCGACCAGTTCTCGACGTAGAAGATGTCCAGTCGCCTGTAGGCGGAGAAGGAGGGGTTGTCCCGCGCTTCCATCTGCCAGAGGCCGGTGATCCCCGGGCGCACGCTGTGCCTCGATGTCGAGAGCTCGAGGTCGAACTCCGCCACCTCGCGGGCGAGGGCAGGTCGGGGGCCAACGAGGCTCATGCTGCCCCGGAGCACGTTCCACAGCTGCGGAAGCTCGTCGAGGCTGGCGGCCCGCAAGAACCGTCCGATTCGTGTGACCCGGGGATCGGCGGCCGCCTTGAACAGCGGTCCGGTCCGATCGTTGCTCGAGGCCAGCTCGGCCAGGCGCTTGTCGGCGTCGGTCGTCATGGTGCGGAACTTGTGCATGGTGAAGGGCTTGCCGTCCTCGCCGATGCGCTCGCTGCTGTAGAACACCGGAGCGCCGTCCTGCAGACGGATGGCCAGGGCGATCAGTGCGAACACCGGCGCGGTGACGAGGAGGGCGAAGGAGCCGATCACGACGTCGAGGGCCCGCTTCAGGAGGATCTGCCAGGCGGACAGCACGGGACGCTCGACGTAGAGGAAGGGCTCGTGAGCGAGCGGCACCGATCGAAGCCGGCGAGAGTCGATGCCCACCAGCCCAACGGACAGCTGCACATGGACGTTGGCGGCGGTGAGCGTCCGCACCAGCCGGTTCAGGGTGCCGGACGGAATGCTGGACGTGGCGATGATCACGCCGTTGGCTCCGGCGGCCTGCACCAGCTCGAGGGTGTGGCCGCCCAGCCACGGGTCATCGCGTCCGCTGAGGGGCAGATCGGCGGGAGAGACCACGCCGGCCACGCGGTACCCGAGCTCCGGGTGGCTGGCCAGGAGGTCGACCAGGTCCGTGCCGTCCGATCCCGACCCGACGACCACCACGGGACGACTGAAGTGGCCCCGACCCCGGGCCGAGTTGACGCTGCGGCTGAAGATGCCGCGGAGCAACGAGTCCACCACGAACGTCCCGGCCGCACCCAGCACCGCCTCTCGCACGTGAGCCCGGTCGCTCACGACCGCCTCGGTGAGGAGAAGCCCGACGCCCGACGCCGCGCACGCGTAGAGCAGGCGGCCTACCTCCACCGAGCGCACTGCGCACACCCGCGACAGGTACAGCTCCTTGGACCGGAAGACGGCCAACGTGATGACCGTGGCCGCCAAGGTGAGCAGGGCCAGCTGGGCCGGATCGTCCTGATGGGCGGGCTCGCTCGACAGGGCCACGCCCCAGACGACGAGCGACGTGACCGTGTCGATGGCCAGCAGCACCCGCCTGAGGTTCGACGGGGCGGGCCCGACCTTGATGTCGGGCACCGCCGCGGCCGGGGTGAAGAGCTCCGGCGCAGGGGTGTCCCGAGTCTCGGTGGCCGGAACAGCATCGAGAACGTTGCGCCACATGCCACGGAGAGTAGCGGTATGGCCGCCTGTTGGCAACCACTTGCCACCGTCCGCGTTCGGTATCTTCAGGAGGAAAAGGCGGCGAAGACCTCCTCGAGCGCCTTCAGCTGACCGCCTGAGGTGGACGAGGGCACGAGGATCGGGGTGTCGACGCCGGCGTCGTACCACGCCTCGACGCCCTCCCGCACCTCCGAGGCGCTGCCGAACAGGGTGACGTCCGCCAGCCAGCGGTCCGACATCAGGCCCGGCACGGCATCACGGTCACCCCGGGCCAGCGCGGCTGCGATGGCATCCATCTCCTCCACGTAGCCGGCTTCTCGCCAGTAGTTCTGGTAGTTGGGCAGAGCGACGTAGCTGCTCAGGGTCTTCCGGTTCACCGCCGCAGCCGCCTTCCGGTCGTCGTCGACCGTGGTCGGCACCATGTTCCCCACGAAGAACCCGGTCGACCGACGCTCGGCCGGCACGATCTGCAGCGACTCGCTCATGTGGCTGCGGGCGGCGTTGGCCCACACCGCCCCGTCGGCGATCTCCACGGCCAGGCTCAGCATCTTCTTCCGCAGCGTGGCCAGGACGATGTGGGGCATCGGGGCCCGGTCACCCACCGCCGCCCGCAGATCCGCCACGTACTGGCGTATGTCGGTAAGCGGCCGCCCACCTCGCATCCCCATGCGCTGCAGGGCCGGCGCATGGCTAACGCCCAAGCCCAGGTGGAAGCGGCCGCCACTCACCTCTGCGGCATAGGAAGCCGCCGCGGCCAGGTCTGCCGGGCGACGGTGATAGATGGGCTGGATGGCGGTGCCGAAGATGACCCGCTCGGTGACGTGGGCCAGCGACACGGACAGCGACATGAGGTCGCCGAGGGACGGGCTGAAGATGCCTTGGTAACCCCGACTCTCGATCTCGCGGGCGATCTCGAGGGTGCGGACACGGCGGCCGGGGACGGCGGCCAGGGAGATGGCTGGCAGGCGGGGCATGCCGGACCCTAGCGCCACGTGTATTTCGCGTGCTCGGCGAACAGATGTTCGTTACGATCGAGCCATGCCGGTTGCGCTCCCTTCCTCCGTCCCGGGCATGGAGCGTCTGCAGCCATCCCTCTTCGGCTGGCACCAGCCCGGCATCCCGACCGACCTCTCGGGGCTCCGCCGGGAGCACCTCTCTGCCGGCGCATGGGTCGACGTGGCCACGTCGGTCGTGG
>Ga0136611_10003275_pt1 | contig 11342 bp, 2 predicted proteins | sample AntDrymUQ2232306_2_FD_106645 | JGI IMG/M metagenome (GOLD analysis project Ga0136611, IMG submission 106645) | Polar desert sand microbial communities from Dry Valleys, Antarctica - metaG UQ223 (23.06) | ecosystem: Environmental > Terrestrial > Soil > Desert | place: Antarctica: Dry Valley... | reverse complement strand
GTGAAAGAACAGCTCGCGCAGCTGCATCTGCAGCAAGGGGATCGGCAGGCGGAACAAGGCGAAGAAAACATCCCGGCGCGACCCGAGCTCGCCGCGCAAGAGCTGACGAGTGCCCTCGATCACTTCCAGGAAGCACAGCGGCTGGACCCGGAAAACGGTGAGATTCCCCCGCGCATCGAAAAGGTGCAGGCACAGCTTCCCGAGCTACTCGTGCAGCTTGGACAAAAGGAGCAAGAGGCCGCGGAAAATGCGGAGCCACGCTCGCCCGAACAGGCCGTGGCGCATCTCGAAAACGCGGAGACGAGCTTTGATCGCGCGCAGGAGATTTCCCCCGAGAATGGTGCGGCGAAGGAGGGTCAGCAGCAGGTGCAGGAGGCGCTCGCCCGCTTGCGGCAGCAGCTCGCCGAGCAGGCGAATAAGGGGCAGCAACCTGGCCAGGAACCGCCAAAGCAGCCCGGAGAGAGCTTCGAAGCGATGCTTTCGAAGTTCAAGCCGCGGAAGGAGCAGGAGCGAGTCAATGCCCGGCCGAACCGCGGCGAGAAGTATGAGCAGGAGCGAGAGAAAGGCTTCCGCAACTGGTAGTGGACGGACTGGGCACTGTTTGCGCCCGGCTCAATCCACACCTGCGTCGGCATCCTACTGCGCAGCTCCTCTAGCGCGCTGGCAGCCCGTTAATAGCTGCGCACGGTCGTCGACTGCGACGCGGTTCCCACCGGCGTGTGAACGCGCGTGCTCTCGCTCGTCGTTGTGCTGGTGCGCGCGCTGGGCGTGTCGCTTTCCACTTCAGTGACGCAGGACGGCAGAACGAACAGGGCAGCGACGGCAAGTGCCAGCAGAGCAATGGTTTTCATGTAGCCTCTCTTCGCGTGTTCTCATCCAGCTGGCCGGCTTTGATCGCAGAATGCTCGAATCAGCACTCCCGCCGCGGGGCGGTCTGTTGACCGGAGTTCGTTCTCGGGCGAACACTGCAACCCGTGCCCCCACCTCCCCAAAGTCGCATCTGGGCAAACTCGCTGCGGCAGCTTGGCGCCCTCTTTGCCGCAGTAGCCGCACTCGCTTCGACGGCGTCCGCGGACAGCGTGGTGACCTTCAACGAACTGCACTATCACCCGACGGCTGCACAGAGCGGCGGCGAGTGGATCGAGCTTCAGAACCAGCATGCTGTGAATGTCGATCTCTCCGGCTGGCGACTGACGGACGGCGTAGATTTTGTCTTCCCCAAGGACACCGTGATCCCCGCGCGCGGCTATCTGGTCGTGGCCGCAAATCCGGGCGCCTTGCAAGCAGAGGCCGGGATCTCCGGGGTGCTCGGGCCCTACAGCGGGCAACTGAGCAACGATGGCGAGCGCGTCGCGTTGCAAGACAACAGCGGCCGGGTGATGGACGAGATCGACTACGGCACGGACGGCGCGTGGGCGACTGCCGCCGACGGCGGAGGCGCCTCCTTAGCCAAGAACGCGGAGCACAGTGCCAGCGGCGCCGCGTCTTCCTGGCGTGCGAGCAGGAGCGCCCGCGGCACCCCCGGCACCGGGAACTTCACCGCGTTCCTTCCTCCCGTGAGGACCACGCTGATGGACGCCAACGGCGCGTGGAAATATCGCGCCGACGGCGCGGATCTCGGGACCTCCTGGAAAGACCCAGCCGCCAGCGAAGCCGGTTGGTCCTCGGGCGCCGGCACCTTCCATCTCGGCAGCAACGCGCTGCCCGCTCCGGCCGTCGCAGGAACCGCACTGCCGTCCGGGCCGGTGACTTACTATTTCCGCAGGACTTTCGATTACGCGGGGCAGCCGAATTACACGGAGCTGAAATTGCGCCTTCTCGTCGACGACTCCGCCGCCGTTTATCTGAACGGCACGGAGATCACGCGTTTCAACCTCGCGCCGGGCGCTCAAACTGGGACGACGGGACTCAGTCCGCAGCGCGGAGCACCAGCGTGGCGGGAGTTTGTTGTGCCGACTTTTCTGCTTCAACCGACTGGCAACGTGCTGGCGGTCGAGGTGCATCAGGCGGCGGTGTTGCCTTCGTATGCGGCGGCGGTGCTTGCTTCGGGGCCGACGGCGTATGCGCGCCTGGGAGAAAGTCCGGCAGCCCCGGGATCAGCGCGCGATCTTGCTGATCTCCCGGGCGCGCCGGAGCAGGGTGCGCAGGACGGGACGCCGCAAGGGCTTACGGCTGCGAATCTCGCCAGCGCCGGACCGCGCCCGACGGATTCAACCGGCGGGCAGCCGCTGCTCGGCTTCGAATCCCAGAATGCCGCGCCCGCCTTCCAAGGCAACAGCGACGGAGGTGATGATGTCATCCTCCTGCCGGGCGACGGTGTCCTCAACTTCGCGGCGAACGGCCACAAATTCAGCGCGGAGGCATGGGTCAAAGGACCGGCAGCGCAGGAAGATGGCGCGGCGGTTTTCGCGAAGGGCACGGGTGGCGGAGGAGAACAATTCGCCCTTGATGTTGTTTCGAACCGCTTCCGATTTTTCGTGCGCGATGGCGTGAATTCCGGGACCTACGAGGCCTTTCAGCACGGAAGCCTCGGGCCAAACGGGACGTGGCAGCACGTCGTGCTCACCTACGACGCGGGCGCGGGCATCATGCGCATGTATGTGAATGGGGTGGACGTCGGAGGCGCAACGCCGCGACCGACGATCTGGAACACCACCGCGCCGGTTGGCATTGGAGCACGTCGCTCGGCAAACGGGCCATATGACATGAACTTCAACGGCTCCGTGGATGAGGTCGCACTCTTCAGCCGGGCGCTCAGCGCGGCCGAGGTGGCGCAGCATTACAACGCCGCGTTCGCCGCGAGCCCGAGCGGTGCGGACACCGCCGACGCAGTCTTCGCTGCGGAGTTGATCGCAACGGAAACCGCACCCGCGTCAGCTCCTTCCGCCATCGTGTTCAATGAAGTGTCCACCGGTGGTGTGGAGCTGATGAATCTCGGCGCGTCAATGAGCACGGCGGGACTGACGGTCGCCCGCGTCACGGCGTCCGGACTGGTCTCCGAGGCGGTGCCGACGCAGTCCCTCGCGTCTGGCGGTTTGCAGCAACTAACCCTGGCGCTCGAGAGCGGCGAGCGCCTCGTGCTCTTCGCCGCGGACGGTGTCACCGTGCTTGATTCGATCGACGTGAAGAGCACGCCGCGGAGCCGATCTCCGGACGGCTCGGGCGAATGGTTGCGTCCGGCTTCGCTAACGCCGGGTGCGCCCAACAACGTCGCGCTGAACACCGCGGTCGTGATCAACGAGATCATGTTTGATCCGCCGGCTGACGCGCTCTTCGCCGCTGGCGCGCCGCGCGCGGGGAAATGGATCGAGCTGCACAATCGCTCCACGGCCCAAGTTGACTTGAGCGGATGGGCGCTGGCGGACGGCGTAGGTTTCACTTTTCCCGCGGGCTCCCTGCTCGCCGCAGGCGGGTATCTCGTGGTCGCGGAGAATCCTTCCGCGCTCATCGCGACGCACGGTCTCCCGTCTGCGCAGGTGTTTGGGCCATGGACGGGGAACCTCTCTGGCAGCGGTGAGCGGATCGTGCTGGATGACGCTGCCGGCAATCCTGCCGATCGCGTGCACTACAAGAGTGGCGGGCGCTGGGCGGAGGCGAGCGACGGAGGCGGATCGAGCCTCGAGCTACGCCAAGCCGATGTCGCCAACTCCAGCCCCGAAGCGTGGGCGGCAAGCGACGAGACGAACAAAGCCGCCTGGCAAACATTCACGTGGAGCGGTGTGAACACTCCCTCACAGCCGGGGGAGCCGACCTTATGGCACGAACTGGATCTGTTGCTCGTGGACGGTGCCGGCGAGGTCCTCATCGACGACGTGCGCGTGACCGACACGACGACCAACGCCAACCTCATCCAGAACGGCGACTTTAATGTCAGCACCGGCGCGACGCACTGGCGGATGCTCGGGAATCATCGAACCTCGCGGATTGAGCCGGAGCCGGGGAATGCCGCGAATCAGGTGCTGCACGTCATCGCCAGCGGCGCGGGAGAGTATCAGGGCAACCAGATCGAAACGACCTTCTCCGGCAACCAGACGCTCGTCGAAGGACGCACCTATGAGATCTCGCTCCGGGCGCGCTGGCTGAGCGGCGGCGGGCGGCTGAACACACGGCTCTATTTCAACCGCCTGCCCCGCACGCACACGCTCGCCGTCGCGCCGAATGGCGGCACGCCAGGGGCGGCGAACTCGCGTGCCGTCGCAAACATCGGTCCGACTTTCGCGAACCTCGCGCATTCCCTGGTGCTCCCGGCACCGGGCCAGCCGGTCGTCATCTCCGTGGATGCCGCAGACCCGCAGGGCGTTGCCGCGATCAGCGTGAAATACTCCGTCGGCGGCGGGGCATGGCAGAGCGCCGCGATGAGCGCGGCGGGAGCCCGATTCACGGCGACGCTCCCGCCTCAAACGGCGGGCACCGTCGTGCAGTTTTATGTCGAGGCGCAGGATGCGGCAGGGGCGGTGAGCACCTTCCCCGCGCGCGGTGCGGCGTCGCGGGCGCTCTACGTCGTGAATGATGGCCAGAGCAGTGCGCTTCCTGCGCTGCGGCTGGTGATGAAGACGGCGGATGCCAACTATCTCCACACTGCCGCGAATGTGCTGAGTAACGAATTCCTCGGGGCGACCGTGATCGCGGATGGAGGCGACGTTTACTACGATGTCGGTGTGCGGCTGAAGGGCAGCTTCGTCGGACGCAATGTCGCGCGGGTTGGCTTCAATCTGCGTTTCGGTCCCGACCAGCTTTTCCGCGGCGTCCACGACAAGGTCGCGGTGGATCGTTCGCAGCATACCACGATCGGCGTCGCCGAGATCGTCGCGAAACATATCGCCACCGCCGCCGGGGAAATTCCCGGGATGTATGACGACCTCGCGTATTTCATCCATCCGCTCGGCACCTACACGTCCCCGGCGATGTTGCGGCTTGCGGGGTTCGATGAAGTCTATTTGGACTCGCAGTTCCCGAATGGCAGCGAAGGACGGATGTTTGAGGTCGAAGTGCACCGCTGGTCGCTCCAGACCGTGGATGGAAATCCCGAATCACCAAAGCTCCCCGGCAACGAAAGCGCAGGGACCGGTTACAACAATCTGGAACTGCAGGACTACGGCAACAACCAGGAAGCCTACCGCTGGAACGCGCTGCAGGCGATGCATCGCGATGAGGACGACTACTCGGCGCTGATCGTTGTCGAGAAGATGTTCAGCCAAAACGGTGCGGCTTTTGCCGCCACCGCGGGGCAGTTGCTGGATGTAGAGTCATGGTTGCGCACGCTGGCGTATCAATCGCTCGTCGGCGCCGCGGACGCTGCTTACACGGGCGGCGCGGTCCACAATTTCCGCCTGTATCTTCGACCCAACGATGGGCGCATGATGTATCTGCCTTGGGATTGGGACTCCTCCTGGCAGCGCGGGACGAGTGACTCGCTGATCGGCGGCGGCAACATTGCCAAAGTCGTGACCGCGAATGCCAACCTGACGCGGCGCTATTACGCGCATCTCTACGACCTCGTCGCGACGACCTATAACACCACCTACATGGCACCCTGGACAGCGCACTACGGCGCCGTGTCGGGACAGGATCTCTCCGGGGTGCTCAGCTACATCGGCGCGCGCGCGAACTTCGTGACGGGCCAGCTCCCGACCGGCACTGCTTTCACCGCGTCGGCGGGCACTGTGTCGAACAATGGCGCGGTGGCGATCACCGGCACGGCCAACATCAAGGTCGTCTCAATCGAGGTGAACGGCGTCTTATACACGCCCGTGTGGAGCTCGAATACCGCCTGGAGTATCGTCGTCCCGCTGGCCTCCGGCGATAACGAGCTGATCATCCGCGGGATCGATGCGCAGGGGAACCTGGTGAGCGGCACGCCCACGACGTTGAACGTCAACAATCCCTACACGCACGGGTGGCCTGCCGTGAAGATCAACGAATGGCTCGCTGAGAATGATGGCGCATTTGCTGATCCTGCCGATGGCGACAGCGACGACTGGCTCGAGCTCTACAATCCGACCGGCGCTGCGGTGAACCTCGCCGGCTGGACACTCACCGACCTCTCAGCCGCAAGCTTCACGATACCTTCCGGCTGGAGCATCCCCCCGGGCGGTTACCTCCTCGTGTGGGCGGACGACGAATCAGCGCAAAATCCTACGACACCCGCCGCCAGCAGTGCCCTGCATGTCGGCTTCAAGTTGAGCAACAGCGGTGAAACGATTCGGCTTTCCGCGCCGGATGGTCGCGTCATCGAGCTCGTCGCTTTCAGCTCGCAACGCGCGAACCAATCCGAAGGCCGTCTCCCGAATGGATCCGCCACGATCGCGGTGCTCACGCTGCCGACACCTGCAAGCGCGAACGTGCTCACGGTTCTCGCTCCGGTGGAACTCAGCCCCGGTGCCGCCACCATTCGTTTCACGACCACGCCCGGCATCCGCTACACGCTGCAATGGAGCACGGACCTCGCGACGTGGAACGACGTGGCACCCGAGCAAACCGCGACCGGCTCCGAACTAACGATCACCGATCCGTCTCCTGCCGGCCCGAACCGCTTCTACCGGGTGCGTATCGTTCGTTAGCGCTACGGATGCGCTTCGACGCGGAGGAAACGGGTTCCTGTCGATGGCCCACCGCCTTGGGGGACAAGCCGCACCGTGCGTAGCGAGGAGCCATCTGGCTGCGCGACTTCAGACACCGTCTCCACGGTGTCGCCAGTATCGTTCCAAGTCACCAGATTCGCGGAGATCGAGACCTGGTAAACCCAGCCACTGCCAGGCGGAAGTGCGCGATATTGAATGGCGAGGGCTCCGCCGGCTTCAACGAGCTGCGCGGCAGGAGCATCGGAGATCTGCGGTGAACGCACGTAGACGTATTCATCGAGATTGCTGAGACCGTCCCCGTCAGAATCCGCGGCCAAGGCGGTTTGTGCAGAAGGGGTGCCCGCGGGAAACTTCGCCTGCACCCACGCGCCGTAGCCCGGCACAGCGCCGGAGTTGTTGCTTCCCAACGTTGGGCTGGCGAGCAGTTCGAGGCCGCCGCTTCCGCCGGCGGGACGCCCCCACGTCATCCCTCCAGGCGCGGGACCAAACTCGAGGCGATCGACAAAGCGCAACAGATTACCGGCGGCGTCCGCAGTGAGGAGGAAAACGTCGTCACCACCGTCTCCATCCAGCGCGAACGGCACGAGCGACGCCGCGTTTCCAGCATTGTTGAAGTCGTTTTCACGCACCACCACATAGTCGCCGCCGTAGATCGTTGTCCCTTCGGGGAAACGATACTTCTTATAGTTCGCCGAGCTGTCGCTGAGATACCAACCGCCGATGGCGATCGGCCCGTCGGTGGTGTTCAGCAGTTCGATCGCATCGGTCTGCGGTGCAATCGATGCGCTCAAAACTTCGTTGATCACCACCTCGGAGCTGGGGCTGCTGCCGGCCTCTCCCGGCGACCCATGGAACTCGACGCTGGGCCGCCAGTTTTCCGGGTTCGCAAGGCTCGCGCTCTTGAGCGCAGCGCTCGCGATAGCCACCAGGCTGGGGTCCTTGAGCTCGAGTGAACTGCCCTTGCCGTCCGCACGTCCAGGCCACGTGCCAGCATCGCTGAACCCAAACGCGGCGATCGGCGCGCCACCATTCGCGAAGATCTGCAGCGTCTCACCAGCATTTTCGAGCGAGCCGGTCCACTCTCCCGCGACGAGAACCCCAGCGCGGAACCAGGGCGATGTCCCGTTGCGATAGCGGGCGTCGAACTGTGAGCGGTTTTTCACCACCACGATGCGCTGCCCCGGAGCGAAGACGCTGCCGAGTGGGAAAACGAAATCCACGGCGTCGGCGAGCATCACGCCGCTCGCGTCGACATGCGCGGCGCTGGTGTTCGCGAATTCGATGAACTCCGTCTCTGCCTGATCGATCGGGTTGTAGTGAATCTCAGTCGGGCAGAGATTTGCGAAGCTCGCTGCCACCGTTCCCTCGGGCGTGAAAAGCGCTTCGTTCAACCCAGACCAGTCGCTCCCGCTGAACGCCCGCGTGCGCACGACCGTGGCGCCGTTGATCGTGAGTGGCGTGGTGTTCGCGTTGCGCGCCGTCGAGTTGATCGCGCCGCCAGGAAGACGCGGGTCACTCCCATCGGTGGTGTAATATTTGGTGCCGGTCGGCGCGGTGAAAGTGACCTGAAAGCCATTCGCGACGGGGCCTCCGTGCTGGTTCATTTCGGGAGGGTCGAGAGTCCACCAGCCACGCGCACGGAGCTGCCGAACGAGCTCCGCGGCTCGTCCGGGAAAGAACGTATTTTTTAAATAGTTCCATTCGTTCACCCATTCCTGATCGCGATCCCACGGCAGCGGCGAAACACTCGATCCGGGCTGCCAACGCGCCGTTTCCGCAACGATTGCGGTGGAGATTTCGTTGATCCGGTAGTCGTAAAAAGCACCCGCGTTGACCGGGGTGAGCACACCGCCATGGAAGCAGTGTTTGTAAACCCGATCGCGAAAGAGCACCCGGAAATCCGGAAAGTTCATCAGCGTGTTGAAGATGCCGTCCGGCACGTTCTGGTCGGTGTTGTCCGCGTTCAGTGCCTGGAGCGCGATGTCGGAGTCCTGCGCAAAGAATTTCCAACCGCCTTTGTCCGGCTGCTTCGGGCCGGCAGCCGCCCAGTTATGCCGAGTCAGCAAGTCCCAGTCGTTCCCCGCGTAAAAGATCACCGTCGCGAAGTCGGCGAGGTTGGTCACATCGACCCAGCGCTTTGCCTGAGTGTAGTTGTTCAGGCTGCTCTTCACCGATGCCCACGTGGTCGTCCAGATGTCGCCATTGCCGTGATCGCTCCCTTTGGTCGCGCTGGTCGTGAAGTGAAAGTCATCCGAGCTGCCCGGATAGTAGCTGGCGAGGTAATCTTCGTCCGGATGCTCGACTACGTGATAAATGCCGTGATACGCGCCGTTCAAATACAGGTGCACCTGCCGTCCATGTTTGCCGGGCTGCCCGACCGCGAGTTGCATCTCATCCACCCAGAGATTGCGCATCAGTTGCGCATCGCCACTGCGCGTCACTGACGGGTTCCCGTAAGGCACCGGCGGGTTTTCCGACGTGCCGAGCCAGAAAAACGTATCGTGCGAATGACTGCGCAGCCGCAGCTCCTTGAATTCCGTCGCGGCTCGCACTGGAAACCGCGACCCTCGCGCAAACACGGGATAGCTGAGCTTTGGCTCCCCATAACGCGTGCGAAACTTCGCTGCCATGCTGCGCTTCGGCTGGCCGAAGCTGCTCGTTCCGGTCGCGTTGATGCCGCAGTCGATTTGAAAACCTGGCTCCGCGCCCGTTGGGTCGAAGAGTTCGATGGACGCGGCAGTCTCCGAATCAGGAATGCCGCCGGGCAGGACGACGGAGAGCGCCGGGAGGGCGACTAACGCGTCGTCAAGCAGCGCGTTGTAAGTCGGGTTGGCACGGATCGCGTTGGTCTGTGTTGGGTTGTTCGAGTTCGTCTGGGCGGTGACCGCGTTGGTGCTGCTGCCGAGACCATTGATGAAGAGATACGTCTGCGTCTGCACCGGTGCATACGCCGCCGTGGGATTCACCGCGATCGCGCGAATGATCCGGGTGCCGCGCGTGGCTGCGATGGTGTCGGGCGAGATCGTGATCGGACCATTGTAAACCGTTCCCGTGGTCGCCGTCGGCCTCGTCCCATTGGTCGTGTAGCGAATCGTTGAGCCCGGCGCGCTGGCCGTCAGAGTTAGCGGGAAAGTCGCGGAATAAAAGCCGTGAGGGTGGCTGAAGGTGACAGTGTTTTTCCCGTAAGCCGCGAGCCCCGAGTTAGCCGCGTTCGGGGTCGACGCGAGGAGATAGCCGAGCTGCGACGCGTCCGCGTTGTAGCCATAAGTTACGTTGGGGAATTGTTCCGGAGGATTGATCTCGCTGGCGACGGTGACCCCGTCTGGTTTGACGAGGAGGATGCGCTCGCCGTCGCCGCTCAGCGAAAAACTCGTATGCAATACGGAGGAGCCGTCGGGCGGGTTGCCGCGCCCGTCCGCAAAAACGGTGAGGAAGCCATTCGGCGGCACCACGCGCTCGGGGAAGCGCCACTTCGTGAGATTGTCCGGATCATCGGTCAGATACCAGCCGGCAATGTTCGTTGATTGCGGGAGTTCGTTATAGATCTCGATCCAGTCCTGCGGCACGAGCGTCTCGTCCTTCAGCCCGGTCGTGTTTCCCGCGAGGAATTCATTGATGCGCAACTTCGGGTCGATCACCGGCAAGGTGAACGCCGTCTCGACGCTCAGCCCGGCGAGGTCCGTCGCGCGAAGGCGAATGGCGACACTCCCCTTCCCTGCGGGCAACGCCTGCGCGAAACGCAGCTCCCGGCCGGTGATTGTGAAGAGCGCGTTGTCCTCGCCTCCGGCGCCGTTCACGAAGTTGAAGGTATGCTGATCGAAGGCGTTCTCGTCCGCGGCGCCGAGAATTCCTGCGAGCATCCCGCTTTGAGACGCGCTGCTTACCGCCGATGCATCGAGCGTGACCGCGCTCGGCGCGCGTGCTTCCGCCACCGTGATCGTCAGCTGCTTTTCGAAAACACGTTCCGGCGCCACCGCGTCGTTCGCCCGCACGCGGATCGAGTAAGTCGTCCCCGGCGCAGCTCCGGAAAAATCGAACGGCGCCGCGAGGAGTTGCATCCCGGAAATCGTAAACTTCGCGTTGTCCACATCGCCGGCCCCGCTGACGAAACTCAGCGTGTGAGAGACCGGCCGCGACTTCCGATCGGCCACCGTGAACGTCCCGACCGGCGCCGTCTGATTCCCAAAGAACTGCGATGGCGCGAGCGTCAGATCATCCGGGGCGGGCGGGATGAAAACCCGCTCGAGCGTCAACGCTTGCCAGATCGGGTTGCGATCGCCACCTTCGTTGGCGCCGAAAAACGAGCCCATCTCGACCACCACCGTCGCTGTCGGGGCGGTGAACTGATAGGTGAACATCGTGGAGCGCGACTGCGCGTAGGTCTGACCCGGCGAAGCTCCGAGCGAGGTCACCTCGTCCACGCAATTCTGGCCGTTTACGCGGATATCCCACTTGCGGTTTTCGAAGCTGTTCCCGGAAAAAAGCACCTGCAGCTTATATTCCTCGCCCGCATTCACCGTGAGCCGCGCGCTCAGCTTGTCCGGGTTTGTCGCCCATCGAATGTCATGCATGATTTCTTCGAATTCGTTCGCGTCCACCGACGCGCCGAATTCAGGCCGCGTCTGCCACGGTGTAACATTGTTCGGCCCGTAGAGCGTCGCCCCGGAGATCGGCTGGTTATCCGGGCGAAACTGCACCCCCGCGACAGTGCGCACCGGGTCATCGGTTGAGAAGTTGATCGCGTAAACAATCTCGCCGACG
>Ga0136611_10003274_pt1 | contig 11343 bp, 16 predicted proteins | sample AntDrymUQ2232306_2_FD_106645 | JGI IMG/M metagenome (GOLD analysis project Ga0136611, IMG submission 106645) | Polar desert sand microbial communities from Dry Valleys, Antarctica - metaG UQ223 (23.06) | ecosystem: Environmental > Terrestrial > Soil > Desert | place: Antarctica: Dry Valley... | reverse complement strand
GCGCTGTTCGGCGGGGCGGGGGCGGACCTGCTTAGCGGCGAGGACGGGAACGACCAGCTGTTCGGGTCGCTCGACAACGACGTGCAGCTGGGCGGGGCGGGGAACGACGCGGTCAACGGCGAGCAGGGTGACGACGCGCTGTTCGGCGGGGCGGGGTCGGACAGCCTGTCGGGCGAGGACGGCAACGACCGGCTCTACGGCGACGCCGGCAACGACGTGCTGGTGGGCGGCGCGGGTCGCGACGTGTTCATCTACCGCGAGGTCGGCGACAGCTCGACCGCGGGGGGCGTGGACATCGTGGCCGACTTCACCGCCGGGCAGGACACGGTCGACCTGAGCCTGGTGGACGCCAACACCGCGCTGGCGGGGGATCAGGCGTTCAGCTTCGTCGGGGCGCTCACGGGCGTGGCCGGGCAGGCGACGCTGGCGTTCCAGTCGGGCTCCAACCGCACGATCTTCAGCGGCGACGTCAACGGCGACGGCGTGGCCGATCTGGTGATCGTGTTCGTCGGCCAGGTGGGGCAGGGCGACGGGTTCGTGCTTTAGGGGGCGGGTTGGGCGTCCGTCTCTGGATCGGCGAGCGCACCGGGCTATAGGGTGACGCTGGGACGTTTCAGTCGAGTTCCCGCCATGGCCACCATCACCGGCGCCAACGGCGCCGATCTGCTGACCGGCACGGAAGACGCCGATGAGATATTCACCCTGGACGGCTCCGACGTGGTCGAGGGGCGCGGCGGAAATGACCGGCTCGACCTGAGCCAATTGGACCCCAACGTGAACGCCGCCGGCGACCAGGCTTTCGTGGTGGTCGGCGCGCTGACGGGCGTGGCCGGGCAGCTGCTGGTGGCGGCCTCCGGCGGCCTGACGTTCGTGCGAGGCGACACCAATGGCGACGGGATCGGCGACTTCGAGTTCGAGGTGCTCGCCGGCGACGGCGTGCTGGTTCCGCCCAGCGACTTCATCCTCTAGGTCCCGTGGCCGATCCGCCCGATCCGCCGCCGGCACGGCCGCCGACCGCCCGCGAGGCGCGGCTGGCGGCGGCGCTGCGGGGCAATCTGAAGCGTCGCAAGCTCGCCGCTTCGCTCCCGCCGAAAGCGCCGCCCCCGGAGGACTGAGGCCCTCGCTTGCGTGCGCGGCGGCGCGCGATAGAACGGCTGCCGTTCCGTCGCCCCTCCCGGCGTCGCGTGAGACGTCCATGGACCGCATCGCCATCCAAGGCGGGCGGCCGCTGCACGGCGAAATCCCGATCAGCGGCGCCAAGAACTCGGCCATCAAGCTGATGGCGGCGAGCCTGCTGACCGACGAGCCGGTGCGGCTGACCAACATGCCGCGCCTGGCCGACACCCGCCTGCTCGGGCGGCTTATGGGGCGGCTGGGCTCCAGCGTGGCGGAGAGCGAGGGGGAGGGCGGGCCCGAGGCGCTGCTGCATACGCCGGAGATCGTCAGCGCCATCGCGCCCTACGGCCTGGTCAGCCAGATGCGGGCCTCGTTCAACGTGCTGGGGCCGCTGCTGGCCCGGGCCGGCCACGCCAAGGTGTCGCTGCCCGGCGGCTGCACCATCGGCGCGCGGCCGGTGGACCTGCACCTGCAGGCGCTGGAGGCGTTGGGCGTGCAGATCGACCTGCACGAGGGCTACGTCTACGCCCAGGCGCCGCGGGGGCTGCGCGGCGGGACCGTGCGCTTCCCGTTCGTGTCGGTGGGGGCCACCGAACACGCGCTGATGGCGGCGGTGCTGGCGCGGGGCGAGACGGTGCTGGAGAACGCCGCCTGCGAGCCGGAGATCGTCGACCTGGCCGACATGCTGAACGCCATGGGGGCGAAGGTGTCGGGCGCGGGGCTGTCGACCATCACCGTCACCGGCGTGGCGCGGCTGGGCGGCGGTACCTACGCCGTCATCCCCGACCGCATCGAGACCGGAACCTACGCGGTGGCCGCCGCCATGGCCGGCGGCGAGGTGCGCATCACCCGCACCCGCAGCGACTTCGTCGAGGCCCTGCTCGGCAAGCTGGAGGAGGCCGGGGCCACGGTGGAGCGGCGCGACGACGGCATGACCGTGCGCCGTGACGGCGCCCGGCTGACGGCGGTGGACCTGTCGACCGACCCCTATCCCGGATTCGCCACCGACCTGCAGGCGCAGTTCATGGCGCTGATGACCGTGGCCGACGGGGAGAGCGTGATCCGCGAGACCATCTTCGAGAACCGCTTCATGCACGCCCCCGAACTGGCGCGGCTGGGGGCCGACATCAGCGTCTCGGGCGGGGAGGCGCGGGTCCGCGGCGTGCCGGCGCTGACCGGCGCCCAGGTGATGGCCACCGACCTGCGCGCCTCGGTCAGCCTGGTGATCGCGGGCCTGGCGGCGGAGGGCGAGACCACCGTCAGCCGGGTCTATCATCTGGATCGCGGGTTCGAGCGTTTGGAGGACAAGCTGAACGCCTGCGGCGCGAGCGTGCGCCGGCTGAAGGGCGAGGGCGAGGAGGACTGAGCGTGGGCGACGCCGACCCCTTGCGGCTGCTGGCCGAGGACGACGAGGATCTGGCGATCCTGTCCGCCGCCCTGCAGGACGCTATCGTCCGCGTGGGCGACGTGTCGTGGGAGCCGGGCGGCCGGCGGCTGACGCTGGAGCTGTGCCGCTACTGCTGGGAGAGCGTAGAGGGCGGCAAGCGCGTGCGCGCCGGGCTGCAGCTCGGCGGGGTGCTGCGGGTGCGGGCCCGCGACCTGCCGCAGGACGTGCCCGACGCCATGCTGGAGCTGCTGACGCTGGACTTCGCGCCGGGCGAGGCGCCGGGCGGAACCCTGTGGCTGCGCTTCGCCGGCGGCGGCGACCTGCGGGCCGAGGTGGAGTGCGTCGACGTGGCGCTGGCCGACCTGACCCCCGCCTGGACCGCCCGGCGCACCCCGCGCCACACCGTGGACGCGTGAGCGACGTCCACCGTCTGGCCGCCGTCGAGATCGACGAGGCGTCGCTGTCGGCCCAGTCCGGAGACGCCGAGCACGAGCGGCGGGTGGCGATCTTCGACCTGTTGCAGGACAACGTCTTCCAGCCGGCCGGCGCGACAGGCGGGCCCTATGCGCTGAAGATATCACTGCTGGCCGACCGGCTGGGGCTGGACGTCACCGGTCCGGACTACGCGCGGCGCCACCTGCTGTCGCTGAACCCGCTGAAGCCGGTGGTGCGCGACTACCTGATGATCTGCGAGAGCTACTACCAGGCCATCCGCGACGCCTCGCCGGGGCAAATCGAGACGCTCGACATGGGCCGGAGGGGTCTGCACAACCAGGGCTCGGAGCTGTTGCAGGCGCGGCTGGCCGGCAGGATCGACACCGACCCGGAGACCGCCCGGCGGCTGTTCACGCTGGTCTGCGCCCTGCACTGGCGGCCGGTGTGAGCGCGCCGGGCTCGGTCCTGTTCGTCTGCAACCACAACCGGGTGCGCTCGCCCATGGCCGCGGCCCTGCTGCGCGCGCGGCTCGGCGACGCCGTGCGGGTCGACAGTTGCGGCCTCTCCGGCCACGGCGAGGAGGCGGACGGCTTCGCTGCGGCGGTCATGGCCGAACTGGGCGTGGACCTGCTGGCCCACGGCGCCAAGAGCGTCGCCGTGGTGCAGGACGAGCCGTTCGACCTGGTGGTCTCGCTGACGCCGGAGGCGCACGCCCGCACCCTGGCGCTGAAGAAGGACCCCGCGACAGTGCTGGAGGTGTGGCCCATCGAGGATCCGGCGGCCGAGCAGGGCGCTCGCGAGGTGCGTCTAGAGGCCTACCGACGCGTGCGGGACGTCCTCGCCCGGCGCATCGCCGACCGGTTCGGCGCGTGAGCCGGCCGCCGCTGATCCTGGCCAGCGCCAGTCCGCGCCGCCTCGAACTGCTGCGGCAGGTCGGCATCGTTCCGGACGCCGTGGAGCCCGCCGACGTCGACGAGACCCCGCTGAAGAAGGAGACCCCGCGCCTGCTCGCCATGCGGCTGGCCCGGGCCAAGGCGGAGGCCGCCGCCGCCCGCCGCCCGGACGCCTTCGTGCTGGCGGCGGACACCGTGGTGGCGGTCGGCCGCCGGGTGCTGGAGAAGGCGGCCGACGAGGCGGAGGAGCGCGCCTTTCTGGAGCTGCTATCAGGCCGCGCGCACAAGGTGCTGACCGCCGTCGCCGTGCGCACGCCCGCCGGCGCGGTGTCGACCCGGCTCTCGGAAACCCGCATCAAGTTCAAGCGCCTGATGTCCCAGGAGATCGACGGCTACGTCGCCTCCGGCGAGTGGCGCGGCAAGGCCGGCGGCTACGGCGTGCAGGGCCTGGCCGGGGCCTTCGTGCTGGAACTGCAGGGGAGCTACACCGGCGTGGTCGGCCTACCGCTCTACGAGACCTTGGCGCTGCTGGAGGGACGCGGATGGTGCCGGTGACCGAACGCCGCCAGCTGTTCCTCGACCGCTCCGTGGGCGAGACCCGCGGCGTGGTCATGCTGCGCGGCCGCCCGGAGCGGCTGCTGGTCGAGCGCGATGGCGATCCGGGGGGGGCGCGGCTGGGCGCCGCCTACGCCGCCCGGCTGCGGCGGGCCGACGCCAAGCTCGGCATGGGCTTCCTCGACCTGGGCGACGGCCCCGACGCGGTGCTGCCGCTCACCGCGCTCAAGGGCGTGGCCGAAGGCGCCACGCTGGAGGTGGAGATCACCGCCGAGGCCCGCGCCGACAAGGGCCCCGCCGTCGCCCTAGTCGGCCCCGCCGAAGGCCCGGCGCCGCGCCTGCTCCGCGAACCGCCGTCGCTGGCCGAGCGGCTGCAGGCGTTCTCGCCGCGCTCCTCGATCACCCGCGGACCGGACGCCCGCGAGGCCGCCGACCTCGCCGAGGGGCAGGCGCTGGCCACCGTCCACCCGCTGCCGGAGGGCGGCACGCTCAGCGTGGAGGCCACCCGCGGGCTGGTCGCCTGCGACATCGACGTGGGCGCCCGCACCGGCTCCGACGCCAAGCGCGTGGGCCGCGCCGTCAACCTTGCCGCCCTGGTCGAGCTCGCCCGCCTGCTGCGGCTGAAGAGCCTGGCCGGGCTGATCGTGGTCGATCTCGCCGGCCGCGGCCACGACGCCGAGGCGCTAATCCGCGCGGCGCGGGAGGCCTTCCACCCCGACAACCCCGGCGTCCAGATCGGCGGCGTCAGCCGGCTCGGCCTGATGGAGATCGCCAAGCCCTGGCGCGAACGCCCGCTGCGCGAACGCTTGCTCGACCCCGACGGCCGCCCGAGCGCCGCGACCATGGCCCTGCGCCTCGCCCGCGCCCTCGAACGCGAGGGCCGCGTCCACGGCGGCGCCCGGCTGGAGGCCCGCGCCGCGCCGGAGGTGGTCGCCGCCTTCGACCCGCTGCGCGCCGGTCTGATCGAGCGTCTCGGCGCCCGTTTCACCCTCGAGCCCGACCCCGCCTTCGCTCGCGACCGCCTCGAGCTCGCTGCCCGATGACCGCCGCCCCCGCCTGCGCCGTCTGCGGCAAGCCGCAGCACGCCGACTATCGCCCCTTCTGCTCCCGCCGCTGCGCCGACGTCGACCTGAACCGCTGGTTCAGCGGCCGCTACGCCGTGCCCGCGGTCGAGGAGCCGGAGGAGGACGGCGGCGAGAAAACGTAACGGATCAGGCGAGCGTGAAGCGGGCGGGCAGGTCCATGTTGTCGTGAAGGACCCTGACGATCGTCACCGAGGCGTCGTCGAAGCAGAACACCAGGAGGTGGCGCGGACGGGCCACCCTCGCCGATCTCGTCTGCCGTGTCCGACTGTGGCGTAGATGGTAGAAGCGAAGTTCGGGAGGCACGCCCCTCAGCGTGCGAGCGCCTGGGCGCGAAGGGTCGGAGGCGACGTCAACGAACGCCTGTTCCAGCAACCGGTCGTATCGCCGTCGGGCCGCGGGTCCGAACGTGTCGAGACTGGAACTGAGGATGAAGCGGATGTCCCGGCGTGCTTCCGGAGCGAACGCGAGGTGTCTCACGCGGCGCGGTCGGCCGCCTCGGCGTCGATCTCCGCCTCGATCTCGTCGAGGAACGCACGGACGTCGGCGACCTTTATCCCTTCGCCGCGGTCCAGCTGGTCCAACCCGACCTGAATGGCTGACCGCAGTTGTGTCAGCTTGTGCGCGTCTTCTTCGTACTGCCGCTGAAAGCGCCTCAGACTCGCCTGCACGACCTCCTCGGCGTTCGCATAAGCGCCCGACTCCACCTGCTGGTGGACGAAGGCGTTCAGCGGGTCCGGCAGGCTCACGGTCAGCATAGTCATGCGAGGAGGGTAGCGCCGCCAGCGGCGGTCCGCCAGCACGCGTCCGCTTGTCACCTCCCCGGCCCTGCCGTAAGAGCCTCCTCCTCGCGAGCGCCTGGGTAGCTCAGGGGTAGAGCAGCGGATTGAAAATCCGCGTGTCGGTGGTTCGATTCCGCCCCCAGGCACCATCGTTATTTCAACGACTTAGCCGCGCGCGCGAGCCACAGCGCGGACGCGGTTACCATTCCGGTTTCCAAGCCGATGTTCGCGAAGCGTTTCTGCACCTCGGTCAGCACCGCTTCTTGCGCCTCCGCGGGAGATGAAGCGGCGGATTGCCGGGGCGCGCCGGTTGAGCGATAAGGGTTGGCCATGACCCGTCCCGCCTATTCATCGAGTCGTCTCTCTCGCAACTGATCGCGGGTCAGCACCCGCGTGTCTGGCGGGTGGCGAGCATGGCGCTCAAACGGTCCCGAAAACCGCGCCAACCGAAAGGTTGAGGGTTCGATTCCTTCACCCGCCGCCAACGGCCAGTTGGCAGAGTGGTAATGCAGCGGCTTGCTAAGCCGTAGGACCGTAAGGTTCCCAGGGTTCGATCCCCTGACTGGCCGCCACCTAATTCCGCCCCCGCGCCATCGCGGCCGCCCGACAGGCGTCGCTGTTGTGACGCGGGCAGCCCGCGCGGCTGTTTTCCAGATCGCCGTAAGTGCTTGATTCTACGTCGGGCGTTTTCCACGCCCGGAAAGGCCTAAGGTGCGGATCGGGCTGTCGAAGCGCGGCGATTGAAAATCCGCGTGTCGGTGGTTCGATTCCGCCCCCAGGCACCACGCTTTTCAGCGGCTTAGGGCGGTCGTCACCCAAGCTGAAGCGTAACCGCCTTGTCGGAAGTCTTTGGCATTCTTGCGGGGTGAAGGCGTCCAGCATCGTTCCGATGCGCTCCCAGAGAGGGCGTCGCGGGGTCGCTCGGCGGCTCTCGCACCAGGCCTCGAGCTCGGCGAAGGCGAGTTTCGATGGGGTTCAGGGGGAATCTCGGCGCGATCCTGACGGAACTCGCCGAGCGTGGGGACGCGGCGGCGCGCGCGGCCAGGCAGGCCGAAGCCGCACGATCCTCTCGGAGGCGCTTCCCGCCGCACGCCAGTCCGGCGACGCCGCCCTGGTGGCTCTGATCGAGAGAAGCCTGGCGCGTGTCCAAGCGCCCGCCCGCTGATCAACAGTAGGCGATCAGTCGCCCGAAGCTGATCGCCGCCAGCCAGCAGGCCAGCGACACCCCGCCGGCCGCCGCCGCCCCGCAGGTCGGCTCGTCCCGCGCGAGAGCCCCCGAGCGGTGCAGCAGCGCCACGTTCAGCAAGCCCGCGCTGATGGCCGCGAACTTCAGATACAGGAACGGGTTGTTCACGTAGTCGGTGGCCTGGGCGGCGAACAGCGCCGCGCCGGTGGGCAGCGCCACCGCTACGCCTGTCCCGGCCACCCGCACCGTCGGCCCGGCCAACGTCGCCAGCGGGATCGCCCGCCAAAACCCCATCAGGCGCAGGTCCAGCACCGCGATCGCGCCGAACAGCAGCGCGATCCCCAGCACATGGGCCACGTTGACACCGGCGTAGAGCCAGCCCTCGCCGAGCGCCCGCGCGACCGGCGTCGCCTGCAGCCAGACGGCGAAAGCCGTCACGGCGGCGGTCAGCTGCGGTCGGGGTAGATGTCGAAGGTCCGCCGGCCGATCACCAGCCGTTCGGTCTTCATCTCCAGCCGCTGGGCGTCGCGGTGGCGGTGGCCGCGGGCGGTGACCGTGGCGCCGACCGGCACGGTCTGGGCCGACAGGCCCGCGCGGCTGTTGCGGCTGGACGGGCCCAGCACCACCAGCCAGACGCCGCTGCGGTCGCGCACGCGCAACTCGCCGTGCGGCCCGGCGAAGTCGGCGGCCTCGACCCGGCCGGTCAGGGCGAAGTCGGCGTCGCCGTAGCCGGCCCAGCCGTGATGGGCGAGCGCGCCCCCGGCCGCGGCGAGCGCGACGGCCAGGGCGGCGAGAGGGGCGAAAGGTTTCATGCGGCGGTCTCCCGAGATCGAGCCGGCGGAGGCGGCGCCGTCACCCTACAGCCGGTCGCGCCTCGCCGCACGTCTGCGTCGGCCACAGCCGGTCGGCGCGGCGACGGATCCAGTCGCGGGCGGGACGCTCCCACAGCAGGTGGGCCGCCACCGCCGCGACGATCGTGACGGCGAAGACGAGCAGCACCTCGGCGAGCGGCATGGCCTGCTGCAGCGGCCGGCCGGTCAGCAGTCCCGCCGCGTGACGCCAGGCGATCAGAATCGGCATGTGCAGCAGGTAGAGCGCAAAGGAGGCCTCGCCGAGGAGCAGCATCGACGGCCGTGCCAGCCCCGCGTCCGCGCCGCCCTTGGACAGCAGCGCCAGCGACAGCACCAGCGGTCCCGCCGCCAGCACGATCAGCCGATCGTCCGCGCCGAAATGCATGAGCGCCAGGAACGCCGCCGCCGCGGCCACCGCGCCCGCCACGGCGCTCCGGCGGTCGACGGTCAGCCGCTCGCCCAGCCGGTAGAGGCCCACGCCGTAGAGGAACTCCGGCACGATGCGCAGGACGCCCAGGCCGTCCTCGGCCCGCGGCAGTATCCGGCCGTAGGCGGAGAGGTAGACGGCGTCCAACGCCACGAACAGCGCCGTTGCCAGCGCCAGAAGCACGACGGGGCGCCGGCCTAGCTTCAGCCCGATCCAGGCGAAGGCGGGGAACAGCAGATAGGCGAACCACTCCGCCGACAGCGACCACGACGGCCCGTTCCACAGGTTCGGCCGCGGGTCCGGCGTCCACGCCTGCACCAGCAGAACGGTCCGTCCGAGGTCGCCCCACGGATAGTTGGCCCCGTCGAAGCTGGCGCCGAGCAATCGCCCCGCCAGCACCATGGCGACGAACACCGCCAGCGCCGCCAGATGCATCGGATAGATGCGGGCGATCCGCGCGACCAGGAAACGCCGATGGCTGTAGCGACCCTCGGCGTACTGGCGCTGATACACGTGCGTCAGAATGAAACCGGACAGGATGAAGAACACGTCCAGTCCCAGCCGCGACCGCTCCAGGAGCGAGGTCCACGCCATGTCGTCCACGCCCCACACCAGGTGGTAGTGGAAGAAGGCCACCCCCGCCGCCAGCAGGAAGCGCACGCCGGTGAGTCCCGGCAACTCGGCGGGAAAGGCCGCCTCGGCCGGACCCTGGGTTCCGCACCGGCCGTCGGCGCGCGCGGAGGGTCTCAGTATTGACATGCCGAATGGACCTGCACATTTCGGACCAGCTCCCGTCCGGCGTTCGCATATTTCGGCAGACAGGGGCGCTCGCACGTGTTCTCTCCGGGCCGGTGAGGGCTCGGAGGACCGACGATGAAGGCGACGACGACTCTCTTCGCCGCGCTGGCGGTGCTCTCGCTCGCCGACGCTTCGGCTGTCGAGGCGCGACAGCCGGCCGCCGCGCGTGACGCGGCTCTGCCGGCGGCGGAAGCGGAAGCGGCCCGCGTGGTCGACGCCTTTCACGCCGCGCTTGGTCGCGGCGACACGGCCGCGGCGCTGGCCCAGCTGGCTGAGGACGTGATCATCTTCGAGGCGGGCGGCGCCGAACGCAGCAAGGCGGAGTACGCCTCCCACCACCTGGCCGCCGACGCCGCCTTCGCTCAGGCCGTGCCGGACACGCGGTCGCGCCGCACCGGCCGCGCGGTCGGCGATCTCGCCTGGATCGCCAGCGAGGGGCGGACCACCGGCCGCTACCGGAACGCCGCGGTCGATCGCCTGTCGACGGAGACCATGGTCTTGCGTCGGGAGGGCGGTACCTGGCGTATCGTCCATATCCACTGGTCGTCGCGAGCTCCGCGTTGAAGCCCCTGTCGTTCATTGCCGCGGTCGCCCTAGTCGCCGTCGCGGCCCCCGCCGCGCAGGCGCACGCCCGCCTGGAGGTCTCCAATCCGGGCCCGTCGGCGGTGGTCGGGACCGCCCCGACCGAAGTCCGATTGCGCTTCAACGAGCCGGTGCTGCCGCCGCTCACCAGCGTTTCGGTGGTCGGCCCCGATCGCCGGACCGCTCCGGCGACGGACCACGCCGCCATGGGCCACTCGCCCGCGCCCGGCGTCGCCCCAATGGGCGGTGACGACGCCGCCATGGATCACTCGGCCATGCCCGGCATGGACCGCGCGACCGCGCCGCCCGCGGCTCCAGGCGCCCATGCGGGGATGGATCACGGCGGCGGCTCGACCGCCGCGGCTCAGGCCCTGGCGTCCTCGACGCCGGCGAACGGCGCGGTGCTGGACGCCGCGCCGGGCGACCTGACCCTGCGCTTCGCCCACGCCATGACCCTGGAGTCGCTGCGCCTGACCGCCGCCACCGGCGAGCGCGTGCCCGTGACCTTCGACCAGACCGCGTCCGAGGTCGCCCAGGTCCGCCTGCCGTCCCTGATCGACGACGACTACCAGGCCGCCTGGAGCGCGCGGGGCACCGACGGCCACCTGATGAGTGGAGTCGTGAACTTCACGGTCCGCTAGCCCCGTGGCACCCCCCCCGACCCACCGCCTGTCCGTCGCCCCGATGATGGACTGGACCGACCGCCACTGCCGGGCGTTCCACCGCACGCTCACGCGCCGGGCCCTGCTCTACACCGAGATGATCACCACCGGCGCGGTGCTGCACGGCGACCGCGAGCGGCTGCTGGGGTTCTCGGCCGTGGAACATCCCGTGGCGTTGCAGCTCGGCGGCTCCGACCCGGCCGACCTCGCCGCCGCGGCGCGGATCGGCGAGGACTTCGGCTACGACGAGATCAACCTCAACGTCGGCTGCCCCTCGGACCGGGTGCAGTCCGGCCGATTCGGCGCCTGCCTGATGCGCGAGCCGGAACTGGTCGCCGAGTGCATGGCCGCCGTCGCCGCCGCCGTCGCCGTCCCCGCGACGGTCAAGTGCCGCATCGGCGTCGACGAGCACGACCCGTCCGACAGCCTGTTCCGCATGGTCGACCTGTGCGCCGTCGCCGGCGTCACCGTGTTCGCCGTCCACGCCCGCAAGGCCTGGCTGGAAGGCCTCAGCCCCAAGGAGAACCGCGACGTCCCGCCGCTCGACTACCCGCTGGTCTACCGGCTGAAGCGCGAGCGGCCGTCGC
>Ga0136611_10003273_pt1 | contig 11344 bp, 9 predicted proteins | sample AntDrymUQ2232306_2_FD_106645 | JGI IMG/M metagenome (GOLD analysis project Ga0136611, IMG submission 106645) | Polar desert sand microbial communities from Dry Valleys, Antarctica - metaG UQ223 (23.06) | ecosystem: Environmental > Terrestrial > Soil > Desert | place: Antarctica: Dry Valley... | reverse complement strand
TACGTGCTCTCGATGTACCCCTATCCGAGCGGCCCGGCCCACATGGGCCACGTGCGCAACTACACGTTCGGCGACCTGCTGGTCCGTTACAAGACGATGCAGGGGCACGCCGTGCTCAGCCCCCTCGGATTCGACTCGTTCGGACTTCCGGCCGAGAACGCCGCCATCAAGAGCGGCGCCCATCCGCGCGCCTTCACGGACGAAAAGATCGTCGAGCTGACCGAGTCGATCAAGGGGATCGGCGCGGTCTACGACTGGCGGCGCGAGGTGAAGAGCCATGACCCCGAGTTCATGCGCTTCAGCCAGACGATCTTCCTGAAGCTGCTCGAGGCCGGACTCGCCTACCGCAAGAACGCGCCGGTGAACTGGTGCCCCGGATGCAACACGGTGCTCGCCAACGAGCAGGTGCTGGTCGATGGAACGTGCGAGCGCAGCGGCGACATCGTGGAGAAGCGCGATCTCGAGCAGTGGTACTTCCGCATCACGAACTACGCCCAGGAGCTGCTCGACGATCTCGACGGGCTGGACTGGCCGCCGCGGGTCAAGACCATGCAACGCAACTGGATCGGCCGCAGCGAGGGCGCCCAGTTCACCATGCAGGTCGAAGGGACCGAGCACCGCCTCGAGGTGTTCACCACCCGCCCCGACACGAGCTTCGGAATGACCTATGCCGTCATGGCGCCAGAGCATCCGCTGGCCCTCGAGATCACCACCGCCGGGCAACGCATCGAGGTCGAACGCTTCATCGCCCAGGTGCGCATGACCAGCGACATCGACCGGCTCTCTTCCGAGGGGTCGCTCGACAAGCGGGGCGTCTACACCGGTGCGCAGGCCCTGAACCCGTTCACCGGCGAGCCCGTGCCGATCTATCTGGCCGACTACGTCCTCGGCACGTACGGCACCGGCGCGATCATGGCCGTGCCGGGCCAGGACCAGCGCGACTGGGATTTCGCCAAGGCCTATGACCTGCCGATCGTGCGCACCGTCGAGCCGCCAGAGGGCTGGGAGGGCGAGGCGTACACCGGTGATGGGCCGGCCATCAACAGCCAATGGCTGGACGGTCTCGGCGTGACGGAGGCCAAGGCCAAGGCCATCGACTGGCTGGAGGAACAAGGCACCGGCGAGCGCAAGATCAACTTCCGCTTGCGCGACTGGTTGCTGTCCCGCCAGCGGTTCTGGGGCTGCCCGATCCCGATCGTCTACTGCCCCGAGCATGGCGCCGTTCCCGTGCCCGAATCGCAATTGCCGATCGTCGCCCCCGACGACGTGGAGTTCCGCCCCACCGGCGAGTCGCCGTTGAAGTTCCACGAAGGGTTCCGCACCACCACCTGCCCGGTGTGCGGGGGTCCGGCCGAGCGCGAGACCGACACGATGGACACGTTCGTCGACTCGTCCTGGTACTTCCTGCGCTTCTGCGATCCGGACAACCGCTTGGAGCCGTTCTCGACCGCAGCCGTCGAGAAGTGGATGCCGATCGACCAGTACATCGGCGGCATCGAGCACGCCATCCTCCACCTCATGTACGCCCGCTTCTTCATGAAGGCGTTGGGCGACGTCGGGCTGGCCCCGCCGACGATCCGCGAGCCGTTCCGGCGGCTGTTCACCCAGGGAATGATCCGGATGGGGGGCACGAAGATGTCGAAGTCGAAGGGCAATCTGGTCGCTCCCTCCCGGTACCTCGACACCAGCGGCGCCGACGCCCTCCGCCTCTTCCACCTCTTCGTGGGACCGCCGGCCGACGACGTCGACTGGAGCGACCAGACCGACGAGGTCATCGAAGGGTGCTCGAGGTTCCTCCGCCGGGTCTGGCGGTTGGCCATCGACGAGAGCGTCGCTCCTTCGCCCACCAATCCCAAGCTGGTCGATCGGGCCGCCCACCGGGCCATCGCCCGCATCACCGACGACTTCGACCGGTGGTCGTACAACACCGCGGTGGCGGCGCTGATGGAGTACACCAACCTGCTCTACAAGGACGGGGCCACGCCGTTCGCCATCGACACCCTGCTGCTTCTCCTGGCGCCCATGACCCCCCACGTCTCGGCCGAACTGTGGGAGCTACGCCATCCCGGCGTGCACATCCATACCCAGACGTGGCCGGTCGCCGACCCGTCGATGATCACGGTCGACTCGACCACCATGGTCGTGCAGGTCAACGGCAAGGTGCGCGACCGCATCGACGTTTCCCCGTCTATCGCGGCCGACGAAGCCGAGCGGCTGGCGCTGGCTTCACCGAAGGTGCAAGACCAGCTCGGCGGGGCCATTCCCAGGAATGTGATCGTCCGCCCGCCCAAGCTCGTCAACATCGTCGTGTAACCGAACTCGGGTCGTGGAGGTCAGAGCGCCATGACGCTTGCGGAGAGCCCTTCTTTCACCCTGCCCGAGCGGATCACCGCGGGGGCGGCACGAGGGGGCACCGTCACCTTCGTCACCAACAACACCGTCGACCCGCTGCCGTGGAGCCAGCTCCACGACGAGGCCAAAGCCACGGCGGCTGCATTGCAGGCCAAGGGCGTCGGCCCGGGCTCTCACATCAGCCTCCTTGCCCCCACCAGTCGCGCGCTCGTGACCGCCATCCAGGCCGTTTGGCTGGCCGGTGCCACCGTGGTCGTGTTGCCCCTTCCCATGCGTCTCGGCTCGCTCGAGGAGTTCGTCGCTCAGACCCGGGCCCGCATCCTGGGTGCCGACAGCGCCATGGTCATCGCCGACGACGACCTGGCCGCCTTCCTCGAACCCGATCCGTCCGACCCGCCGATCGTGCTGCTCGGCGAGATCGTGCCGTGGCTCGACAGCAACTTCACCTCCGACGATTTCGTCGCCCCGGCGGTCGATCCCGGGTCACTCGGCATCCTCCAGTTCACCAGCGGCTCGACGAGCGATCCCAAGGGCGTGATGCTCCCGCACCGCGTCGTCGTCACCAACCTCGACGGTGTGGCGTTGGCGGCCGAACTCGACCCCGAGACCGACGTCCTCGTCTCGTGGCTCCCGCTCTATCACGACATGGGACTGATCGGGATCATGTCCCTGGCCATGTACAGCGGCACCGACCTCGTGCTCGGCGCTCCTCAGGACTTCATGGCCGCTCCTGCCAGGTGGATGCAGTGGATCAGCGACTTCGGCGGAACGGCCACGGCCGGCCCCAACTTCTCCTACGCCCTTGCCGCCCGCGCCCTCAAGCGCATGGAGAACCTCGATCTCTCGAAGATGCGCGTCGCCCTCAACGGTGCTGAGCCCGTCGACCCGGAGACGGTCGAGGAGTTCTGCGCCGCCGCGGCTCGGCATGGCTTCAGGCCCGGTGCCGCCTTTCCGGCCTTCGGCATGGCCGAAGTTGCCATCGGCGGAAGCTTCCCGCCGCCGATGCGAGGGCTGGCCGTCGACACCGTCGACAAGTACATCCTCGAGACCGAGCGTTACGCCGCGGCGGTGGAACCGGGCGCCGAGGGATCGCGGACGCTGGCCCGGCTTGGCAAGGCCATACCCGGTCTCGAACTGCGCATCTGTGATCCCGCCTCCGGTGACGTCATGGCCGAGCGCGAGGTCGGCGAACTCGAGATCCGGGGCTCGTCGGTCACGACCGGCTACTACAAGCACCCCGAAGCCACGGCCGCCGCCTTCCACGACGACTGGCTGAAGACCGGCGACCTCGCTTACCTGGTCGACGAAGAGCTGGTGATCTGCGGCCGCATCAAGGACGTCATCATCGTGGGCGGTCGCAACGTCTTCCCCGAGGATGTCGAGCGGGCCGTGGCCGAGGTCGACGGTGTGCGCGCCGGCAACGTCATCGCCTTCGGCGTCGAGGGACGTCGCGGACGCGAGGCGCTCGTCGTCGTGGCCGAGACCAAGGTGACCGAGGAAGCCGATGCCGTACGCGCCGCCGTCTCCGTCCGGGTGCGGGAGGCCATCGGTCTTCCGGCCGAGGAGATCGTGCTCGTCAGCCCCGGCACCCTGCCGAAGACCTCGTCCGGGAAGCTCCAGCGGTCGCTGTGTCGCACCCGGTACCTCGAAGCGGCGCTGACCCCCGTCTGAAATTAAGGTCGGGCGCGTGCCGACCTTCGACACCGTCGTCGTGGTGGGCGCGTCGCTGGCCGGCCTCCGCGCCGTACAGACCCTGCGGCGCGAGGGTCACACCGGGCGGATCGTGCTCGTCGGGGCCGAGCGCCACTGGCCGCCCTACGACCGGCCGCCGCTGTCGAAGCAGGTGCTGACCGGTACCTGGGAACCTGAGAAGGCACGACTTCGCGTCGACGACTCCTTTTCTGCCGACCTCATCCTCGGTCGACGGGCCGTGGGCCTCGACCTCGAGGCGCGACAGGTTGCGCTCGATGACGGGACACTGCTCGACTTCGACGGCTTGGTGGTGGCCACCGGCGCCTCTGCTCGCACACTGCCCGGCACCGAGTCGACGGCCGGCGTCCACGTGCTGCGGACGATGGACGACTGTTCGGTCTTGAAACGGGAGTTCGGCGCGGCTCGCCGGGTGGCGGTGGTCGGCGCCGGGTTCATCGGGAGCGAGGCGGCATCCTCGTGTCGGAGCCTCGGCCTCGACGTCACCGTGATCGAGGCCCTCTCCCTTCCGCTGGTCCGCGTGCTCGGTCCGCAGATGGGGGAGTTCGCAGCGGCCCTCCAACGCAAGAACGGTGTGGACCTTCGCCTCGGCGTGGGGGTCGAGGCCATCGAGGGGGATGGCCGTGTCGAGCGAGTGCGGTTGAGCGACGGGACGTCGGTCGAGGCCGACGTCGTCGTCGTCGGCATCGGGGTGGTGCCCGAAACGGGGTGGCTCGCGGGGTCGGGTCTCGAGATCGGTGACGGCCTCATCTGCGACGAACGGTGCGTCGCCACCGGTTCGGACGGACGGGTCGTCGCCGCCGGCGACGTCGCCCGCTGGACGAATCCGTTCTTCGGCGTGTCGATGCGGATCGAGCACTGGACGAATGCCAGCGACCAAGCCGCGCACGCCGCTCGCGCTCTGCTGCACGGCGGGGATGTCGCCGGGCCCTTCGCGCCGATCCCGTACTTCTGGTCCGACCAGTTCGGGACCAAGCTGCAGTTCGTCGGCACGTCGGCGTCGACCGATGAGGTCGTCGTGGTCGAAGGCTCGATCGACGACGCCAAGTTCGTCGCCGCCTACGTCCGCGATGGTGTCCTCGTCGGCGCGCTGTGCGTCAACTGGCCGGCTCGCACCGTCCCGTGGCGCAAATCCATCGAAGCCCGGGAATCGCCGCCGACGACGGCGTAGTCAGGGCTGACGATCCCTCAGGCCGACTGGAGCTTCTTGATGACCTGGGCCTTGGCGTCGGCATCGCTGGTGATCGGCCCGTAGAAGCCGGTGCGGTCGACCGCCCCACCGAAGCGCTCGAGAAGACGATCGGCGACCTGGTCGAGATCGCACACCACGGCGAACGTCTCGAGGATGTCGTCAGTGATCAGGGCGGCCATCTCGGCCCACTTGCCCTGCTTCGACAGTCCGTTGAGCTCGGTCTGGAGATCGCCCCATCCGTGGAGTTCGAGGACGGGGCGGTAGGCCGGAGTCGAACCGTAGAACGAAACCTGACCCCGCACCATCGAGGCCGCAGCCTCCCGCTCGGCTCCCTCGCCGGTGACGACGAAGGCGGTGTAGCTCGTCTCGTAATCGGCGCGCGAGCGTCCGCCCTTGTCGAAGCCCCGTTCGAGCGCCGGCAGCGTCACCTCCTTGAGGTACCGCTCGGTCGTGAACGGGTGTACGAGAAAGCCGTCGCACACCTCGCCTGCGACCTCGGTCATGTGCTGGCCGACGCCGGCCAGGAAGACCTTGGGCGGCCCGTGGGGATTGGGGCCAGGCGAGAAGAACGGGGTCATCAACGTATGGCGGTAGAACTCGCCCTCGAACGCCAGCTTCGTGCCGTTGTTCCAGTTGTCCCAGATGGCCCGCATGGCGAGGACGAACTCACGCATCCGCGGCGCGGGATGCGACCAGGGCATCGAGAACCGCTTCTCGATGTGGGGCTTGATCTGGCTGCCGAGGCCGAGGATGAACCGGCCCTTCGAGGCGAGCTGCAGATCGTTGGCCTGCATGGCGGTGACCATCGGGTTGCGGGCGAAGGCGACGGCGATGCCAGTGCCGAGTTCGATCCGTTCGGTGGCCAAGCCGGCGATCAACAACGGGAAGAACGGATCGTGGCCGGTCTCGGCCGTCCACAGCCCGTCGTACCCCTCGGATTCCTGCAGCTTGGCCAGGTCTGCGGCCGAGTCGAATCCACCGATGCCTCCGTCGACCTTCATGCGTGCGTCTCCATGCGGCGACCCTATGACGTTCGTACCCTGGTGCGCATGCCCGTCTCCGACCGTCCCGGTCCGCCAGGTTGGTTCGATGACCGACGCCTACCCTGGACCTGGGCCGAGCGCCAGATCGAACGGGCCCGCAACTACTGGGTGGCGACCGCGTCTGCGGCGGGGCAGGTGCACACACGACCGGTGTGGGGCGTGTGGATCGATGGTTCCCTCTACCTGAGCGTGGGCGGCGCCCGCATGGCCGCCAACCTTCGGTCGGCCCAGGCTCTTTCCCACTCGGAACGCGCCAACGTCACGGTGCACCTCGAGTCGGGCGACCGCGTCGTCATTCTCGAGGGGTCAGCTCAGCTCGTCCCGACACCGGCACCCCGCGAGTTCTACGAGACATACAACGCCAAATACGAGTGGGACTACACGCCGGAGTTCCCCGGCGACATCGTCGCTTTCCGCCCGGCCCGGGCCTACGGCTGGATCAGCGACGTCGATGACCGGGGCGAGTCGTTTCAGAATTCCGCGACCCGCTGGACGTTCTAGCCCTGCTGTCCCTCCTCGCGGAGGAAGCGCTGCAACTCGGCGGCGATCTCGTCGCCGGACGGCAGGTTGTCCACGTCGAGGGGCGGGTGGTCGATGATGTTCGAGCTCGTGCTCTCGGAGTCGTGCTGCTGCTCGAGTCCGGCCACCATGGCGACGTGTTCGGGATTCTGCGCGATGAGTCCGTCGATGCGCTCGCGGGTCACGTCGGCCGCAGCTCGGAGTTCAGTGACGTCGACGGTGAGACCACCGAGGCGCGACAGCTGGTCGAGCAGGCGGACGCTGGCCTGCGGATAGGGCATCCCTGAGACGTAATGGGGGACCATGGCCCACAGGCTGAGGGCCTGGATGCCGCCCTCCTCGAATCCCTTCAACAGTGACGCGTGGATGCCGGCCGGCACCTCGCGCACGCCGGGGATGAAGCCGACGTCGTTGGCGAGGACCTGGTCGATGGCGGTGGCGATGATCCGCGTCGGCCGGGTGTGGGGCATCGGGGCCGGGAAGCCACCGAGACCGATGGCCATGCGCACGCCGAGTTCGCCCGACACGCGGACGAGCTCCTTGGTGAACTCGCGCCAGCGGTAATCGGGCTCGGGACCGACCAGAAGGAGGATGTCGTTGCCGGCATTGTCAGCGCCGTAGCGCAACTGGATCTCCGGCCAGGTCACGCTCTCGAGCACGCCGTCGACGATCTTCTGCGTGGGGCGGCGCGAACGCTGGTCGACGAGCTGATCAGCATCGAAGGTGAAGATCGGTTCCGTTCGGGTCGACCCGAGCAGCGCGGCGAGGGCGTTCCCGCCGGCGAGACCGGCGTCGACCCATCCTTCGAGGCCCATCACGAGCAGCGGGCGATCGAGGGTCACGTCGAGTTCGCGACGAGCGAGGCTCATTCGGCGAGGCTGCCGGCAGCCGCTTTCGAAGCTTCGGCCAGGCGGATCACCGAGTCGCCGAAGGCTTCCCATGACGCGCCGTCGGAGCCCATGGCTCCCTTGGCGTAGCGGGTGTACACGCCGTCGAGGATGCAGGCGAGCTTCCAGTAGCCGAAGGCGACGTAGAAATCGAGATGGCTCAGGTCTCGGTCGGACTTGGCCGCATACATGGCCCGGAGGTCGTTGCGTCGGGGAAATCCCTCGGCCGTGGTGGCCCCGCCGCCGGCGAGCGTAGCGACGCGGTCGTCGGGATCGTTCCAGTAGACCATCAACAGGCCGAGGTCGGCGAGGGGGTCGCCGAGGGTGCAGATCTCCCAGTCGAGGACGGCGAGGACGTCGCCCTCGGGGCTGAGCATGCAGTTGTCGAGGCGGTAGTCGCCGTGGACGATGGCCGCCCCCTGCTGTTCGGGAATGTGAGCGCTGAGGAAGTCGTGCATCTCGTCGACCGCCGGTACCTCACGCATCTTCGACTGGTTGAACTGGGAGTACCACCGCTTCAGCTGACGGGCGATGTACCCCTCCTTGCGACCGAGTTCGCCGAGTCCGACGTCGTCCGGATCGACGGCGTGGATGGCGACGAGAACGTCGATGAGGCTCTGCCCGGCCTTGGAGCGAGCTTCGGGGGCGAGGGCGTTGCCCGATCCGGGATCGCGCACGATGAGACCGTCGACATAGGCCATCACGTAGAAGGGTGCGCCGTTCACCTCGACGTCGTCGCAGAACCCGAGGGCGGGGGCAACCGGAACCGGTGTGGGCGCCAACGCCGAGATGATGCGATGTTCGCGGGCCATGTCGTGGGCGGTGGCAAGGACGTGACCGAGTGGCGGTCGGCGCAGCACGTAGTTCTGGCCGCCTGCATCGGTGACGCGGAACGTCAGGTTGGAACGGCCACCGGCGATGAGCTCGAACTGGAGGGGCCCCGTGGCCCCAGCGATGTGCTGCTCGAACCATGTCGTGACCTTGGGAACGTCGATACCGTCCATCACGCCGGTACCGTAGTTCCGGGGCGCAGGTACCTTCGTGGCCCCCGTCGTTCCTGAGGAGCCGTCATGGCCGATGTCACCGATGCCACCTTCGAATCCGACGTCCTGATGCGATCGGAGACCGTGCCCGTGGTCGTCGACCTCTGGGCGCCGTGGTGCGGCCCCTGCAAGACGCTCGGGCCCATCATCGAGAAGGTGATCGCCGAGACCGACGGCAAGGTCGAATTGGCCAAGATCAACGTCGACGAGAACCCTCAGGCGTCGGCAACCTTTCGGGTGCAGTCGATCCCGGCGGTGTTCGCCATCAAGGATCGGGCCATCGTCGACCAGTTCCTCGGAGCGCAGCCCGAACCCGCAGTCCGACAGTTTGTCGAGAAGCTGTCGCCGTCGAAGTCACCCGCCGACAAGCTGCTTGAAGTCGGAACCGAGGACGCGCTCCGGGCCGCACTCGATCTCGAGCCCGGCCATCCCGGAGCGGTCGTCGCGCTGGCTGAACTCCTCGTCTCCGGGGGGTCGCCCGAATTCATCGAAGAGGCCCTGGCGCTTCTGGCGCGAATTCCCGAGACCGAAGAGGTTCGGCGCGTCGCCGCCCTGGCCCGCATGGGTGGAGGCTCGGCAGCCTCTGCCGTGATCGGTGACGGTGTCGAAGCGAAGCTCGACGCACTCCTCGAACGGGTGAAGGACGACGAGGGGGCGCGCCAGGAGTTCCTCGACCTCCTCGCCGTGCTCGGAAACGACGATCCCCGCACCATGCGCTACCGCCGGGCCATGACGTCGCGTCTCTTCTGAAACGACCGGAGAGGCCCCGCTTCCTCCGCGGGGAGGCGGGTTCTTGGCTGTTGGTCGGAGGCCCGGTGCCGCGCGGTGCAGCGGCGATCACGATCGGTCGGGTGGTGTCCGTGCGCCGGTCGTTCGCAGCCGACGAGCGACTTCTGCGCCACGAACTCGTTCACGTGCGGCAATGGCGCGAACTCGGCGTTCCCGGCTTTCTGATGCGGTTCCTCGGCGCCTACGTCCGATGGCGCCTGCGGGGCTACGGCCACGAGGGGGCCTACCGCCACATCCCCCTCGAGGTCGAGGCTGAATGGGAGGCCCGCAGAACGCGGAAGGAGGGTCTGGTCGGCGGACATCGACCTGGATAGGGTCGTTGTTGTCGTTGTTGTCGTTGTTCTCGTCGTTGTCGTGGTTGCATCGAAGCCGCCTCCCCCGGTCGATCCCCCATCCCGGTGGTGCGCGTGCCCGAGCTGCCCCCTCCTCCCGGCGTCACTTCGCCGCCCAAACCGTCGCCAACCGTGGCCGCCCGGCTGGCGTCCGTGCGCAGCCGACTCGGTACGGCGGGCGCGGCGCTCGGCGGCGCGCTGGCCCTCGTCGTACTCGGGGCCGTGGCCTGGATGGCCTTCGCCGGACCGGGTCGCGCCGAACCTCCGGAGTTGGAGCTCCCGACGGTCGGCTCGTCGGGCGATCCGGGGGCCCGGCAGCAGGACTCGGGTTCTTCACCCCGTGAGTCATCCAACGATCCTGCGTCGACGGCCCCGGCCGAGGTGGTGGTCGTGCACGTCGCCGGCGCCGTCATGCGGCCCGGCGTCTACCGGTTGGCCGGCGAGTCTCGCCTCGCCGACGCCCTCGACGCCGCCGGCGGCCCGGCGGCCGACGCCGAACCCGATGGGGTCAACCTGGCCGCTCGACTGACCGACGGAGAACGGGTCTACGTGCCTCGAAGAGGCGAAGCCCCGCCGTCCGGTGCCATGACGGCGTCGGGCGGAGCATCAGGTACGGGCGCGCCGGCCGGACCCATCGATCTGAATACGGCCACCGCCGCAGATCTGGAGGCGCTCCCGGGCGTGGGGCCGGCGACGGCCGCCGCCATCGTCGAGTACCGCCAGCAGCAGGGTCGCTTCCGCTCGGTCGACGAGCTGCTCGAGGTTCGGGGCATCGGCGAGGCCAAGTTGGCGGTCATTCGTCCCAAGGTTCGCGTTCGATGACCGATCGTCAGGTCGTCATCTTGGCGTGCGCCGCGCTACTCGGAGCTTGGTGGTCGCATCCGGTGCCGATACTCGCCCTCGGCGCCATCGTCGCAGCCGCCTTCGTGCGTCGGCATCGTGCGTGCTTCTGGCTCGCCGTCGGACTCTTTGCGTCGTTCCTCGGGGCACGGTCGTGGGAGGGAGTACGTTCCGCACCGACGACCGGAGTCGTCGACGAACGAGTGCAGATCGTGCGCGACCCCGAGTGGACCCACGGCGCCGTGCGCACCGAACTCCGCCTCGCCGACGGGCGCCGGGTGCAGGCCACTGCGAATGGCAGCGCGGGCGCCGTGCTACAACGGGGTCTCGCCGGCGAGACGGTGCGGATCGCGGGACGGTTGGGCCCCTTGCGCGGCCGGAGTCCTGCTTTTCTGCATCGCCGCCATGTCGGGTCGCGGCTCGACGTGCGGGTGGCCGGCAGTTTACAACCGGGCGGGCCGGTGAGTCGCTTCTCGAACGAGCTTCGGCGCACGCTGATCGTCGGGGCGGCGTCGCTCCCCGACGCCGATCGGGCGCTGTTCACCGGCATCGTGCTCGGCGACGATCGCGACCAGACGCCTGCGGCCATCGACGACTTCCGAGCCTCCGGCCTCACCCACCTCTTGGCCGTCTCCGG
>Ga0136611_10003272_pt1 | contig 11344 bp, 10 predicted proteins | sample AntDrymUQ2232306_2_FD_106645 | JGI IMG/M metagenome (GOLD analysis project Ga0136611, IMG submission 106645) | Polar desert sand microbial communities from Dry Valleys, Antarctica - metaG UQ223 (23.06) | ecosystem: Environmental > Terrestrial > Soil > Desert | place: Antarctica: Dry Valley... | reverse complement strand
TTACGACTGCCTGCAACGGGGCCAGCACGTCAAAGAGGTCTTTGCGCGGTTGTTTGCTAAGCAACGATTGGCGGCGCTTCCATGACACCTGATCGCTCATTCACTAAAACACAACAGTCGAGTATTAAGCTCCGTCTTGGCGTTCTTGGCGTCTTGGCGGTTCGTCTGTTTTTTAGGATTGGAGGTAAACGGCGCGGATCTTCGGCCACAGCAGGTAGGCGGCGATGACCGCCAGGATCGTCAGGCCGACAATGCTATTCTGTCCGCGCTCGGCGATGCCACGCAGCAGGTAAAAGGCGCTGACTGCAATGAAGCTCAACATCGAAAGGTAAGCCCAGCGGCGGCGGCGGAAGAGGCCGGTCGCCAGCATTGCCAGCGCCAGGCTACCCAGCAGCGGCACCCAGCGCGGCAGCCCTTCCAGAGCGGCAGCAGGCAGCACTAGCCCGGCGGCCGCAGAGACAAGTCCGCCTGCGTAAAGCAGCAGGCCAAGAAAAATGACGCCCCGTGGCACTTTCCGGCGTTCCGAGCGGTGATCGGACACCTCCGGCGCGAGAGCCTCCGGTTTCTGTGGCACCAAGACCGGGCTTCGCTCAGCGTCCAATCCCGCCCTCCGCCGCGCGCACGATCAGCTGATCGATGACCCATTCGACCGGGGCCCAGTCGTCGGTGAACGGACGCTGCTGGGCATCCGCGGCGGTCCACTCGCGCAGGGGCAGCTTGCCCCGCGCGGGGTTCGCGTCCAGCGCCTGGCGCATGACGCCGGCGAGGACCGGATCGTCCATGCGCTCCAAGTTGGCGCGAAAGTTCGCGACGCCATCTCCGACCGGCTGCTTGACGCCGAAGATGATGCTATTGCCAAAGGTCGGCACATCCATGATATAGACTTGTGGAAAGACATCACGCATCGTACTCGCGAGCACATGCACCAGGCGATAATCTGAGCCTGGCTTGCCGGCATTCACCACCGCGACACCCTGATCGGTCAGGTGATCCGCGACGTCGGCAAAGAACTCACGTGTCGTTAAGTGAAAGGGAATGTAGGGTTGATGGTAGGCGTCCATGCCGATGATGTCATAGGTCTGGTCGCTTTCACGCAGGTAGACGCGACCATCTGCGGCATGGGTGCGGTAATTGGGCGCCTGGAGGTCTTCCACACCAAAATAGTCCCGCCCGACCCGGACAATGGCCGGGTCGATCTCAACCGCGTCGATCCGCGCGTCCGCGCCATAGAATGCCAGGAATTGCTTGGGAACCGTGCCGGCCGCTGAGCCGATCATCATCAGTCCATCGACGGCGGATTTGGAACGATCAGCATACAGGTACGGCGCGATGTTGAAGAAGTCCCAAGGGCCCGATGTGAGAAGATCGGCTGGGTTTCGGCTTTCGGCGTAGCGGGTATTGAAGATCGAATGGATCGCCTGGCCCTCGTTTAAGATCAAGCCGATCTGCTCCGTTCCGCCAGGTCCAAAATCGCTGCGCGCGACCTGAATATAGTTGTAGGAACTTTCTTCTTCATGGAGCGAGGTACAGCCCGCGCAGAAGGGCTCGCGAATACCGCGAATGCCGAGTTGCAGCAGCGCCAGCAGCAACACCGCCGGCACAGCCAGGTAGGCAACCGGGCGGCGCATGCCGATCGCGCCGGTGACGACCAGCATCAGCGCAAATACATAGAAGGTACGACTTGTCCCAAGCGCGGGGATCAGCACCAGCACCGATAAAAACGTACCGATGATCGATCCCAGCGTCGACAAACCAGAAAGTGATCCGGCGGTTGTTCCAGCGGTTGCCACGTCACGCAAGGAAAGCCTGACCGCAAAAGGCGACACCATGCCCAGCAAAATAATCGGAGCCGAGAAGAGCAACAGCACACCAAAGAGTGAACCAAAGAAAACGCCGACCGAGAAACTGCTAAACGCGGTCGCCGACCATTGCAGGATTGGTCGCGCCACTAACGGAATGAACGCGGTAAGCAGTCCCGCGACGAGCATAATCGTCGCGAGCAGTCGCTCATCCGGTCGACGGTCGACGAGCTGGCCACCAAGCCGGTAGCCGATCGTGAGATAGATCAGCGTCAGGCCGATCACATTCGCCCATATCAGTTGCGAGGTGCCGAAAAAGGGCGCCAGGAGTCGCGAGGCGGAGAGTTCGACTCCAAGCGTAGAAACGCCGCCGATGAAGACGGCGGCCAGTAAGTACCGGCGATTTGCCAAACTGTGTCTCCTTTATCTCCCCTGTAGTGCCCCAACCAGAATGCTGCTCAGAACTTGAAGCAGAATGAGGGCGACCATCGGTGAGAAATCCAGCATCCCCGTGTTCGGCATAATCCGACGGATCGGCCCAATAATCGGCTCCGTTATCTCGTGGAGAAACTGGGTGATCCGCATTTGACCACCCTGGTCGATCCACGACATGATAAAACGACCGAATATCGCGAACCAGAGCACTCGTAGGAGGATCTGGAAGAATGTTGCTAAAAAATCAGCCATAATTTTCTGCCCTTAACGCAAGGCGTAGTTTTTATATTATAGCACGCTCTTTTCCCCATTTCTTGGACATTATAGTTGTGCAAAGCATTGACAAGCTTAGGGCAGAGCTGGTATAGTAAGGCATGGAGACAAGATGAGGCACGAGCGTTTTGGGGACAGCTACTCAACTACGGCACGCTACAACACGAAAGTTGTGGTGCGTGAGACGGGAGTGCCTGCCGACACGTTCCGTGCCTGGGAACGCCGTTATGGTGTGCCGCTGCCCCATCGTACTCCCACAGGCCAGCGGCTCTATTCCGAGCGCGACATAGCCTTGGTACGCTGGCTACGCGACCGGACAGCTGATGGACTGACGATCAGCCAGGCCGTGCGGCTGCTCGAAAGCGATGCCGGGCCGTCCGAGACCAAACAGCCTTTGGATCCTGCGAACTGGGACACGCTCGAACAGCAGTTGGTCGACGCGTTGCAGCGCCTGGATTCAAGCGCTGCCGAGGCGATTTTCAGTCAGGCATTCGCTCGATACCCAATTGACGATATTTGTCTGAAGTTAATCGAGCCGGTCCTGGTGACGATCGGCGAAGGCTGGCATGCCGGCGAAATATCGATCGGACAGGAGCATTTCGCGACTGCCTTTCTCCGTCGCAAGCTGAGCGCGCTCCTGAGTGTCTACGACATCGTCGGCGGTCATGCCACAATTGTCGCGGCCGGCGCGCCCGGCGATCAGCACGACATGGGCCTGCTGATCCTGGCGCTTGCGCTGGTCCGCCGTGGCTACCGTGTTGTGTACCTTGGCGCGGACGTGCCGCAGGAAGGATTGTTGCCGGTGGTGGAACAAGTGCGCCCCGATCTTGTCTGCCTTTCAGCTACTATCAAGGCCAGCGCGGAGCAAGTAGGCATGATCGCGACCGCATTGCGCGCGTTAAAACACCCGCCGCTTGTGGTGGTGGGCGGACAAGCTATCGGTGAATATCCAGCCCAGCCGGAGCTATACAAAACGCTGACCGGCAATGCGATTGACGCAGTCGCCCAGATTGGAGATTTACTAGCGCGCAATCGTGAGCCAAATGCTTTATAGTGCTGTGGGAGGAGAATAAGAGGGTCATGGCAATTCATTCCGCGCAATCCGGAAATGTCACGGCACATGCGCCCACCGAGGCGTCCTCCGGGCATCCGCAGGAACTCGCCATGGCCTACACGCACTGCCGCCGTGTTACCCGTGGCGCATCGAAGAGCTTCTTTCTCGCGGCTTCGCTCTTACCGCCGCCGAAACGACGCGCCATCGAAGCCCTGTATGCCTTTGCCCGCACGTCGGACGACCTTGTCGACGAGCATACCGAACCGCTTGTCGCGCTTGAAGCGTGGATCGCGCAGGTGCGCAACGCAGCCAGCAGCGCTGATCCAGTCCTCCAGGCCTGGGCCGACACGTGTCAAGGGTATGACCTTCCATGCGCACTTGCGGATGAACTGCTCGCCGGTGTCGGGATGGACCTGCGCATCGACCGCTACCAAACCTTCGAGGACCTCCAGGTCTATTGCTATCGGGTCGCCTCGGTGGTTGGACTGCTGTCGATGCATATCATCGGTTCCCAGGATGGCGCGGAACCCTTCGCGATCCAGCTTGGCATAGCTTTACAGCTCACCAATATTCTGCGCGACATTGGGGAAGACGCCGCGCGTGGGCGGATCTACTTGCCCCAGGAAGACCTTGAGCGTTTCGGTGTTCGGGAAGTGGATATCCTTAATGGCACACGGGATGCTCGTTTTCGGGCGCTGATGCGCTGGGAGATCGAGCGCGCGGAAACGCTGTACCAGAGCAGCTGGCGTGGCATCGCGATGTTGCATGGCGATGGCCAGTTCGCCGTCGCGGCGGCCGCGCTGCTGTATCGCGGGATACTGCCGAAGATCGTCGCGAACGATTACGATGTCTTCACTGAACGCGCCTGTGTGCCGGCCCACGAGAAACTGCTGATGCTTCCCCGCATTCGCCTCCGCCTCAGCGCCTTACGACGCGGCGACACGCGTCTCCCGCCACTGCGTTACCTGAAAACGGCAACCGGGATGCCCGCCTACTGATCAGCCGCTATGAGCTGTAATCCGTCAAATAACGTCAAAGGAGCCTGCGCATGATTCTCTTAACCGGTGGCACCGGCTATGTTGGGAGCCACCTCCTGGCCCGCCTACGACAGCGTGGCGAGCCGGTGCGGATATTAGTTCGCGATCCCGGAAAATACCAGCACCTCGTTACCGGCAACGTCGGCGTCGTCAAAGGCGATGTAACCGATCCAAACAGTTTGGGCGAGGCAATGCAGGGGATCGAGACGGTTGTTCACCTGGTCGCGATTATTCGCGAGCGGCCTGGTGGGGTAACGTTCGAACGGGTCAATTACGGTGGAACCGTCAATGTCGTCGACGCGGCAAAGGCAGCCGGCGTCAAACGAATGATCTACCAGAGCGCCCTGGGCGCACGGCCCGATCCGAAGTTGCCATACTTCGACACGAAGCACCGCGCCGAACAGTATGTGCAGGCAAGTGATCTCCAGTATGCTATCCTACGGCCATCGATCATCTTTGGCGAAGGTGACGAGTTCGTAAACAAGCTCGCGGACCTGGTGCGTAAGCCGCTGTTTATTCTGCCGGCACCGATCGTGCCTGTCGTCGGCGACGGCTCGACACCCTTCGCTCCGATCTGGATCGACGACTTTGTGGACGTGGTGAGCAATATCCTTGACCATCCGGAATACGACGGCCAGGTCTATGAGCTCGGCGGGCCGCGAACGGTGACGTACGAGCGAATGATGGACGAGATCATGGAAGTGACCGGCATCAAACGCGCCAAGCTGCATGTGCCGATCGCGCTGATGCGACTGCCGGTGCTGATCATGGACCGGGTGCTTCCGAACCCACCCGTCGCGATCGAGCAGCTTAAGATGCTGGCACTGGACAACTCGACATCGAACAACGCAGCCGAACGGCTGGCCGGCCATCCACTTACCGATTTCCGGCAGGGCATTAAATTTATCAACACTCCGGTCAAGGAACAGCAGCAGCATGTCCAGGCGCTCGCGGCGGGCAAAGCCAAGCGAGACTAGCTGGCGCGCCGAACAGAGCGCCTACACCGGGTCCAATGGAAGGGACAATCTCAAGCGTGCTCAAACCAACATCGCTCCAGGCCATGTCGCCACGGCAGACGCGCCGCACGCTCGTGCGCCTCGTCCTCGCGTTCCTCGGGTTGATCCTGATCATCATCTCGGCCCGCACGTTGCGCAACGACTGGTGGAACGCGGCGGTCCTGGGGCTGGTGCAGGGATTGACCGAGTTCTTACCTATCTCATCAACCGGACACCTGCTGATCGTCTCGGATCTGTTGCGTTTTCAAAGCAGCATTGGCGGCACCTTTGAGATCTTCATCCAACTGGGAACCGTGCTGGCGGTCGCCGGATACTACGCTCGCGACCTTCTCGGGCAGGCGCGAGCGCTGCCGTCCGATGCGGCGACGCGCCGGTTCTGGCTCGGCATTGTGGTTGCCTTTGTGCCGGCGGCGATCTTCGGGCTCTTGCTGCGTGACTGGATTAAGCAGGTATTGTTCGAGTCTCCGATGGTCATCGCGTCGTCGCTGATCATCGGCGGAATTGTCTTCCTGCTGGTCGAGCGTCTGCCGCAACAGATTGTTTCGACCCGCGAGGTCACGCGGATAACGCTCCGGCAGGCGCTTGGCGTCGGGGTCAGCCAGGTGCTTGCGCTTATACCAGGCGTCTCGCGTTCCGGGGCATCCATCGTTGGGGGCATGTTGAGCGGACTGGATCGCAAGACAGCGACCGCGTTTTCGTTTTACCTCGCGATCCCAACCTTAGGAGCCGCGACGGTCGTCGATCTGCTCGCAAGCCTGGGCGACCTTACCGCCGCCGACATCGGACGATTGGCTATCGGCGCGATCGTCGCCATGGTCATCGGATGGTTCAGCATCGCGTGGCTGCTGCGCTACGTGGCAAACCACAGCTTCGTCGTCTTCGGGTATTATCGAATCATAGTTGGCGTGGTGATTCTAGCCCTGGTAGCTGCCGGCGGGCTGTGAGGAAACGAACACCACGGAGGCACACATCCTTATGGGTTACTTTGGGCATAGGCCACGATGTCCTGTAGGATCTGCTCAAGCGAGAAGCTCGGCGCCCAGCCGGTATAGGACTTGATCTTTGCAAGATCCGGCACACGCTGGCGCATATCCTCGAAGCCGTTGGCGTAGACCTCCTCGTATGGCACCAGGACTGTACGAACTTTCAGCGTTGCACCTGGCCCCTCGAAACTCGTATGGGCCGGCTCGACGATCCTGAGGACCCTCCGCGCGACGTCGAGCATCGTAATCTCTTCGTTCGACCCGACATTGAACACCTGGCCGACGGCAGATGGACACTCGGCGAGCGCGATAATGGCGGCCACCGCGTCGCGCACATGCAGAAAGCAGCGTGATTGTTGTCCATCGCCATGCACAGTAAGTGGCTCACCGCACTCGCTCAGCGCCTGCTCGACGAACCGCGGGAGGACCATCCCATACTGTCCGGATTGGCGCGGACCAACAGTATTAAACAGTCTGAAGATGACGACTGGCAGGCCTTTTTCATGGTGGTAGGCTAAGGCCAGAAATTCGTCGACCATCTTGGAGGCCGCGTAGCCCCAGCGATTACGACTGGTCGGACCTAAAACCACATCATCGTCTTCCCGGAACGGAATACGGTTGCCCTTGCCGTACACTTCAGACGTTGAGGCGATCAGGACTTTGGCGCGGTAGCGTAGAGCTGCCTTTAGCACGACCTCGGTGCCCATGACATTGGTTTCAAGGGTATGAACAGGATTTTCCATGATCAGCTTGACGCCAACAGCCGCCGCCAGGTGAAAAATGACGTCACACTGGCTGGCTAGACGATCCAGTACCACCTCATTGGTGATAGTGTCGATAGCGAAGCGAAACGTCGGTCCACCGTCGCTCCCATCTCGCTCGACGAGGTGCCCGATGTTCGCGAAGTTCCCGGTTGAGAGATCGTCGATGATCGTCACATGGTAGCCGCGATCCAGCAGCGCCTCGGCCAGATGAGAACCGATAAAGCCGGCGCCGCCAGTGATCAACGCTCGTTTTGTCATGCGCGACCCCCTCTGTGGACGAAACCACCAAGACACCAACGCCCAGAGGGTGCCCGCCAAGTACAGAAGATAATACTATCTTAGTGAGCTTGGTTCTTGGTGGTTCAAATCGTCCTAATGTCCACGATGTTGTACGAGTCATCTGTAAAAGAACGTGCCGCGCCTAGCGCCCGACCTCAAGCACCGTCGGGACTGGCGGCAGCGGCGTCCCGGCGCGGCCCGCGCGCGCGCGTTCATAGATCGCCTGGATTTGAAGCGCGCCGAGTTCCCAGGAATGCTCACTGATCGCCTTCGCGCGTCCGGCAGCGCTGAGGATCTCCATTTCGCGCCGATCACCGAGCAACGCCAGGATTTCGTCGGCTAACGACGCGACATCGCCATAGCGCGCATAGCGACCGACATCACCCAGGATTTCATGGCTGACCGGCGTGTCGAAGGCGACGACGGGCAGACCCATCGCCAGATAGTTGGTGATCTTGCCGGCGCCTTCGGTCTCCGACATCTTGGGCGCGACCGCGACATCGCCGAGCGCCAGGTAGGCATGCAAATCGCGATACATGATCCGGCCCGGCAGGGTCACATGATCGCGCACACCGAGCGCCGCGGCCATCGCCAGGTAAGAAGTAACGTCGGGGTAGCCCATGATCAGGAAATGGACATCCCGCTGCCGCTCCGTGACGATACGCGCCGCCTGTAACAACCGGTCGGTGCCCTGGTAGGCAGCCAGCAGTCCAACATAGACCACCAGCCGCCGGTCCTGCGGAATACCCAGCTCGTCGCGCAAACGCCACCGTTGCGCTTCCCATTCCGGCGTGTCGTCGAAGGGCCGGAAGCGCTCGGTGTTGACCGAGTCCGGTACGGTATACAAACGATCGCGTGGAAAATGCCAGTCGCGATGGAGCGTCGCCGCGGCATTGTACGACGACGTGATCAGCGCGTCCGGCACGCGATTGATCACATGCTCCAACGCGCGCATCGGCCCTATCAGGGGGCTGCCATGACGCAAAAAGCCATGGTCGAGCATTTCGCTGGTCAAGGAACCCTGGTAGTCGAAGACCAGCGGAACGCGCAGCAGCCGGCTGACAAACATCCCGATCAACGCGCCTTCATGCAGGTGCGCGTGAATAATATCCGGTTTGATCTCTGCCGCCACGCGCAGCGTGCGCCAGAGCAACGCGGCGTCAAGGTAGAGCTTGTGGCGCGACGAGCCGACCATCACGCGCTTGATCCAGGGAACGTCCCAGGAGCGGCGGATATCAAGATCCGGCATATCGTCGCCATTATGGTATGTAGCCATAACGACCCGATGCCCCAGGCTGCGCAGCGTCTTCACCTCTTCCCAGATACGGACATGACAGCCGTAGTCGGCAAAAAACGAAGTTGGCGCGATGGTTAATATGGTGTACGGCATACGTGGGGGCACATTCTACCATGCATAGTCGGTGAAGCGCCGATTATCCCTGTATCCTCTCTTTGCCATAGCCTTTGACAAGCCTGTCGGCAGCCCCGTACAATTCCTATCGATGAAAGAGGGGACATGGCTCTGATCAACAGCAAAATGGTGCGCGCTTTTGTCGAGGGCAAGTATTGGCACCACCCAATCCGCGCGCTGCGGATCTTTCGCGCCGAGACAGCTCGCAAGAACCGTGGCTACAAAGCGGCGTGGGAAGCTGTCGGCAAAGATGCCGGCTGGACCTTCACAATGATGAACGGCAGCCCCGACGAAGCGACCCTGCAACGGACTGGTCAAGAAATGGCCATGCGGCTCCAGCCGGCGCTGATCCTCGACCGGCAGCAACGCGTCCTGGAATTAGGCTGCGGCGTGGCCCGCATCGGTCGCGAGGTGGCGCCGTTGGTCGGGCAGTGGCATGGTGTGGATATCGCGTCGTCAATTTTACGGATCGCACGGTACCGGACTGTCCATCTGCCCAACGCGCATTTTCATGAGGTCGATGGGATGGTGTTGCCTTTCGCCGACCACAGCTTTGACCGGGCGTATTGTCATCTTGTGCTCTTCCACCTCGACAAAGAAGACCTGTTCATCTATCTCAATGAGTTGCGACGCGTGCTGGCGCCGGGCGGACTGGTCTACTTCGACACCTGGAACCTGCTGCATCCCGAAGGTTGGAACCGATTCCTTTGGGAGATCGAGCATAATCGCCATAAGCGCGTGAAGCCCGCTCATCGTAACCAGTTCGCTACCGCCGAAGAGATCCGCCTGTACACCGAGAAGGCGGGGCTGGCGCCGCTGCATGTGCTTTACGAAAGCTTCTGGGTTCAAACGATCGCCGCCAAGCCGGGGCCGAATGTCGACCTCGTCGCGTTGAAAGGGCAGATCTCTGGTCTGGAGGAGCTCGTGCCGCGGGGCCATTGGTATTATTAGCATCCGACTGAGCGCATGGCTGCTCATACTCCTACTGACGAGTTGCGCCGGAGCGCCGGAAGCCGTCCAGCCAACCCCGCCTCAAACGTCGCCACCTCGCCAACCGCCAGTCGCCGCCCAGGCGACTCTGCGGCCACGCGCCACTCCGCAGCCACCGGCTACACCGATCCCGACGCCCGACCTCCGGCGTTTCCCAGAGACCGGGCACACCATCAGGGGAGCCTTGCGCGACTTCTGGGAGCAGTACGGCGGACAGGCCATCTTTGGCCTCCCGCTCACCGAGGCGTTGCCGATCAACGGCGCAACGGTCCAATATTTTGAACAGGCGCGCTTCGAGCTCCAGGCAGACGGGAGTGTTTCCCTTGCGAGGCTCGTCGGCGAAGAAGCGCTCGCGAGCATGGCCGGGGGCAGTGTGTTGCGCGACGCGCGGTCGGCGCCGAGCGATCTATCCGCGATGATTATTGGGCAGACCGCAGCGGTGCGTCCGCTTGGACGCGCGACGATCCACCTGCGCATACCTGGCTACTCCGGACCGGTCGAGCTCATCATCGCGGACCGGCGCGGACCGACCGGACGCTACCCGGCGGATGTGCGTGACGGTAGCGCCGAGGTAGAGGTCGATGCGCTCGGCAGCCTTGGCTCGCAAGCGGCGATCGCCTTGCGCGACAACCAGGTGCTGGCGGTCCATACCAGTGCGCTGGCGTTGCGCGCCGAGACCGCGATTACGACCGGACAGCCGCGCTTCGACGAGATGCTGCCACGCGTCAAGCATTTCATGGATCAGGATATATCGCGCTACGATTTCGATGGGCGTCGAGTCAAAGGGTATCGCTCGCCGGACTCGGATCTGCTCTGGCTGCGTGACCATGTTCACCAGGGTAAAGGTTATGCCTACTGGGAAACAGATATGACCAGCCTGCTCGACCAGTTCCGCCATTTTCAGTATCCGGAAGGCTACTTCGACGACTACATTGCCAACAAGCCATGGGGTGTTGTCCGCACACGGTATGACGTCGAGGCGGATGTCGAATACCTGTTCATCGAAGGCGTCTACCGCGCGTGGCAGGCAACCGGCGACGACGCCTGGATGCGCCGGCAGGTCGCTGCCATGGAGCGTGGACTGCGGTATATTCAGACGAATCCTATGCGCTGGGACCCTCAATACCAGCTGGTGAAGCGGCCGTTCACTGTCGATACCTGGGACTTTGAGTATGGCCCACCGACGGTGGCACCGGATGGCAAGCTTGGTCCACGACACTGGTTCGACGCCGACACCAAGTGGTCGATCTTTCACGGCGACAACACCGGCTACGCCCATAGCATGGAGCTTCTCGCGCGCATG
>Ga0136611_10003271_pt1 | contig 11355 bp, 8 predicted proteins | sample AntDrymUQ2232306_2_FD_106645 | JGI IMG/M metagenome (GOLD analysis project Ga0136611, IMG submission 106645) | Polar desert sand microbial communities from Dry Valleys, Antarctica - metaG UQ223 (23.06) | ecosystem: Environmental > Terrestrial > Soil > Desert | place: Antarctica: Dry Valley... | reverse complement strand
GACGGAAGCGCGCGGTTCCTCGGCAATGCTGCTGGGTGGTGAGCAGGGCCGGGAACGAGCCAGGCCCCTCCCGTCGGCGCGTTCCCATGCGTCAGGCGGTTTCCAATGTATGCATGACTAACGCAACGAATCATTGCAACAGCATAGTGTACGTACTGGACGTACGTACACTATGCTGGTAGGCTGTGGAGACGGTCGGTTCGCCGGTTCGATCGGTGGCTGATGGGTTCACGGGGCGTGCTGCATCGTTGGCGAGGGGGTGGCCATGCTGCGAGTCGCGACGGTTGCTGGCGAGCGGGGGGTCTTCTGCCTGGATCGTGGCGAGGAGTGCGCGGCGTCGCCGTTCCTGTTTGTTGGGGACGAGGGTTCGGCGATTGGGGAACGGGCGAGGCTGATGCTGGCGTTGGCCGATCCGGTTGAGCGGGCGCCGGGAGATCGAGACGCGGCGCTGGCGATTATTGATGAGCTACGGGACGCGATCGACGGGCGCGATCCGGACGAGGTGATCGGTGCGCTGCATGCGGCGTTCGCGAGTATGAGCCGTTGGCTGGTGGGTGAGAATCGGGCGAACGGGAGCCGGAGGAAGGTCTTTCTCGGGCTGACGTGTGTTGTGGGCTGCGGCGACGATCTGTTCGTCGCGCAGGTGCCGCCGGGGCAGGCGTTGATCCGTCAGGACAATCGTCTGTACGCATTTCCGAAGTTGCGGAGCTGGCTGCCGTCCTATCAGCCATCGCGGACGTACGAGCTTCCAAACCCGTTGGGGCTGCGCGAGATCACTGAACCACAGGTGTACTACTCGCGCGTTGTTGCTGGTGATCTGCTGGCGGTGGTGTCGTCCTCAATCGCAGGGCGGTTGGAGCCACTGGAGGACGAGATTCGGGATGCGGCAGGGGTCGAGGATGTGATCGATACAATCGCCGATGCCTGTGAGCGGCATGGCGTCGTGAGTGGTGAAGCGGGTGTCGCGCTGATCTGAATAACGGTGAGCGCATGCCGCGACTTGACAGAATATACCGCATTCGTACGCATGTTGGGTATCCGACACAAAGCCTGTGTGACGAGGAGGCATAGACACGCCTCGCGGGTACTGGATTTGAGTGAATTTCCAGATTGGTGTGCTCCACCCCTTGACCCAGATGCACCAAAGGTGCAGACTGAGAGTGTTCAACGCAGGTCGCCTGACTGGCTCGGTCAAACGCCGGGGATTTCTCGGTCTTGCCTCGGCGTGCGCGTGAACCGGGATGCTGGGCCTGATGACTGACTGTGTTGCTGCCCAGAGGGTCGACACCGGACACCACCGCCCTTGCTGAGTGGCGGACATCGTTGGGGGAATCAGCCGCCGCCGCTGGTCACAGGGGACTGGAGAGCAGGCGATCGTGCATGCGCCGGGTGGGTCCACAGGCTGCGTGTGCATGCCACGCATAAGATAGCAACACGAATGGCCCGGTTGGCGGCGACAGGAACCGGCGACGGAACCAGGCTGGCAGACGGGCACTTGAGAGGGATCACGTTGTACGAACTGCTGGCGGGGCTCGTCCTCAGCCTTACGGCGGCAGTCGTTGGTGTCTGGGGCGCTACCAGGCGCGACCGGCCATTGCATGGGCCGCTCGATGACGGCACATTGGGACTGCCACGACTCCAGCGCTGGGATGCGAGTTACCGACCGCCACGCATGCAGCGGTTGCGCAGCCGTTTCCCGCGTATCGAAATCAGCCGTTTCGTGATCGCGTTCTGCGTGGTGGTACTCGTCGCGGCGAGCGTGGCCCTTGTCTACTCGCGTTCGGCGGAGCAATCGGTCATTGCTGAGCAGACGTTCGAGAGCAGCCTGGCGCAGGTCGGTCAGCAGCGGCAAGATGCGCTGGCTGCCGACGATCTCGAAGCGGCCTGGGCGATGCTGGTGGACGCTCGCGCGGACCTTGACGAGGTTGCCACCCTGTCGCCTGACGGGACCGACGATGCACGGATCGTGGCCGAACGCGCGGCCATCGACGGGCAACTGGCGGAACTGTCCGGGATGCAGCAGGTCGCGAATGTCCAGACGGTTGGCGCGGCGCCAACTGCGGCAGATGGTGCGACGGCGCGGCTTGTGTCCGGTGACGGGCGCGTCTACCTGTTGTCAAACGCGATCTACCAGGTCGATGTCGCCAGTGCATCACTGGTGTTGTTGCTGGAGCCGGGTGACATGGTCGAGAGCGTGCCGGTCCAAACGTTGCAGGCGGCTGCATGGCGCGAGAACCGGTTGATGGTCCTTGATGCCCGCCGGGCGTATATCTTCGATCCGACGAGCGGTGGTTGGACGGTCGAGCCGCTTGGCACGTTTGACAGCGAGGGGTTCACGGATGTCGCGGCTGGCGACACCTTCGATTTCAATCTGTACCTGCTGGCGCGTGGAAGCGGGCAGATCCTGAAGTTCCAGGCCGGGCTGTATGCGAACAAGCCGGAGGACTGGACGGGCGGGGTGGCGCGCGAGGAGTTGACGACGGCTGCCGACATGGCGGTCGATGGCGATGTCTGGGTGCTGTTGCCGGATGGACGGATCCTGAACTTCTTCCGTTCGCGGCTGGAGGCAACGATCGTTCCACGGGTCGTGCCACAATTGGAGCGGGCGAGCGCGATCTTCACGACGGCGGAGAGCGACTTTCTCTACGTGCTGAGCGCGACGGATGGGCGCATCCTGCGGCTGACGCGCGAGGGCGCGCTGGTACAGCAACTGACGACTGGCGCTGAGGATTCGCCGATTGCGGGCGCTGACGATCTGGTGATCGATGAGGAGAGCGGGATCGCCTACGTGCTCGCGAACGATACCGTCTACACGTTGCGGCTACCGGCCGCTCCGGCTGTTGTTGACGAGGTGGCGACGCCAGAGCCTGAGTGATACGGCCTGATCCTCCGGTAGGGGCGATCATCGCAATGTCGCCCTTCCCCAACCGCCCGAGCGCCTGGAAGGGCGACATTGCGATGATCGCCTCTACCGGAGGTTGTTGCGCCATTGTTAGCGCCAATGCGCTTCATGCGAAACGCCCTCGACGGCAAATCCGTCGAGGGCGTTGTCTGTGCGTTCGTCGTGGGTTAGCGGTTCTCGAAGTACTGGCGGTTGCTGAGCAGGAACTTCGACCACTGTTCGGGGAGGTCGTCCTCGAAGAAGATGGCTTCGACGGGGCAAACTTCGGCACAGACGCCGCAGTCGATGCACTCGTCGGGGTCGATGAAATACTGCTCCGAGCTATCGTCGGAATGGATGCAGTCGACCGGGCAGACTTCGACGCAGGAGGCGTCCTTGACGCTGATGCATGGTTCGCTGATCACATACGTCATCGAGTGATCGCCTTTCTCGGAAGGTAGTCGTCGTTGACTCGGTCTATCGTTCGCGGGCGCGCGGCGGATGCCGGGCGCGCCGGGTGTGCGCTGTCGAGCCGGAGTATAGCATCGGGACGAGGGGCGATGGTCGGGAACCGGGATTCGGGATTCGGGGAAGACTACGGCGCTCATCTCGATCCCCGGTTCCTGAATCCCGGTTCCCGATCGTTCATCCCAACGACACAGGCAGCGACTTCAGGCTGCGGAAGACGTGGTTACGCTGCCATTCGATGTGGTTGGTGGTAGGGGTGAGGTGAGGGAAGCGAGCGACGAGGGTGTTGATGGCGATCTGGCCTTCGGCGCGGGCGAGGGGCGCGCCGAGGCAGAAGTGGATGCCGTGGGCGAAGCCGATGTGGCGGTTCGGGCGGCGGGTGAGGTCGAGCGTTTCGGGGTGGTCGAACTGGGCCGGGTCGCGGTTGGCTGCGCCGAGGATGGTGCGGACGCCCTGACCGGCGAGGATGCGCTGGCCACCGATCTCGATGTCGTCGAGGACGAGCCGGTCGGTGAACTGGACAGGGGCTTCCCAGCGCAGGAACTCTTCGATGGCGGTGCGGATAAGGGCTGGTTGTTCGCGCAGTTGGGTATGGGCGTCGGGGTTACGTAGCAGGGTCAGGACGCCGTTTCCGATCAGGTTGGTGGTGGTTTCGTTGCCGGCGAAGAGGAGCAGGAAGCAGGTGGCGACGAGCTCGTCGTGGGTGAGCCGTTCGCCGTGGTCTTCGGCCTGGACGAGGGCGGTGATGAGGTCGTCGCGCGGCTCGACGCGGCGCTGGCTGGCGACCTCACGGATGTAGTCGCTGAGCTCGATGACGGCGCGGTTGGCGTCGTCGCGCAGTTCCGTTTCGGCGCTGAGGGTGCCGAGGAAGCGGGCGTAGTCGTTGGCCCACTCCTTGAAGCGCGGTTGGTCTTCCTGCGGGACGCCGAGCATGTCAGCAATGACGATACCTGGGAGAGGGTTGGCGAGGTCGGCAATGATGTCCATCTCTCCGGATGGTGCGGCATTGTTGAGCAATTCATCGACGGCGGATTGGATCTTGGGGCGCATGGCTTCGATCATTTTGGCCGAGAATGCCTGGGCGACGAGGGAGCGCAGGCGGGTGTGGTCGGGCGGGTCCATGAAGAGGATCATGAGGTTGCTGACATCGTAGAGCGGTGCGACCTCGCGGGCGTAGTCCGGTTCGAGCCAGTCGGGCGGGCCGAAGCGGTCGGAGGAGAAGCGTGGGTCGGTGAAGGCGAGCATGACGTCGGCGTGGCGGGTCAGATTCCAGACCCAGCCGTCGAAGTGGACCGGGTCCTCTTCGCGCATTTGGCGGTAGAGTGGGTACGGGTCGGCGCGGGTGAGGTCGCTGAAGATGTCGTAGGTGGTCTGCACGGTGAGACTCCTCACAATGGCGGCGCGATTGGGACGACTGCCAGGACGCGCTGGAGCGCACCGCGGCGATAACTGACGGGTGACGGCGACTTCGAGTTTCACACGGCGGTGATGCGGATGCAAGCCAACAATGAGACGGCGCGGAAAGGCGGTACTGGCCAGTGAGCGACAATCGGGACCGAAGCATGGGATGGAGGTTGCCCAATGTCTGGTAGGGTTCATTCCACGAGTCACAGGTGTATCAACGGAGAGTCGTTCTTATGCAAGTATTGATTGTTGTCTCCGTTTTGCTCGCCGCGCTATCAATGGCTGGCTGCGGGGAAGCGGACGAGGCGATGACCGCACCGGCAGGCGGGACGACCGGCTCTCCCACGATCGAGGATGTGGCGACATCGACGAATACGGCGGCTACCGCTACGCGGACTGTTGGCGCTTCGCCGTCAGCAGAAATCACGTCGCGGTACTTTTTAAGAGTGGCGGAGGACGCGGGACAGCCACCGAGTGCGGAACTCGTTCAGGCGGCGAGCAATGTGGTCAAACAGCGGTTGGAGACCTTCCTTCGGAGCGGCGTGCGGATCAGTCCTGATCCCGCGTTCCCGGATCTCATCGGCGCCGACATCGCGACCGCGGGCCTGACGGATACCGAGATGGCAACCATCCTGGAGTTGATGACCGAGACGGGGTTGATGGAGATCATCGACACGCAGGGAACTGCGCTGCCGGTCGGAACCATGGTTTCGACGACGTTGGGGGCGTCAGAAGACAGTGGACCGACCTACGAGACGGTTGTCAGCGGGATGGATCTTGCGCGGGCGTTTGTATCGACTGACCAGTTCGGCGCGCAGGTCGTCGGGTTCGAGTTAGGCGACGATGGGTCGACGCGGTTTGAAGCACATACACGTGACCATATCGGCCAGCCCATGTCGATCGTGATTGACAAGCGGGTTGTGAACACGGCAACGATTCAGGACACGATCAGCGGCGAGGGTGTCAATAGCGGTTTGACTGGCGAGGAGGTGATGGCGCTGGCAATACAACTTCAAAGAGGCGCGCTGCCGATTGCTCTGTCACTGACCGACGATCCCGGCACTCCGCCGCTACGTGTGCTACCGACGGTGCCAGCTACGCCAACGTGAGAGCTGGTCATTGGAACGCTGTTCCCTACCGTCGTGCCGGTGAGTGTGTTGCGCCTCGGAACAGTTGAGATGCGATGGAGACGTCGTTGGGTGGGGGACCAGGCGGTTCGGCGATGTTGTGCCGAGTCGAGGTGATTGGGTGGGTGACCGGGCGGGTCTCTTGACGTGTTTGGGTGTCAGGTTGGCCACAACGACCCGCCCCTACTTTCCGAGAACGTGCCAGCCCTTCCGACGAGTGGGATGAGATCAGAGGAAGCGAACGAAACAGCATTGGCCGGACGATCGCTTACGTAGATGTGGCACGTCGGGGGCGGCGTGGATGAGTTGGAGATGCTAGCTCGATGCGTTCCAGAGATCGCGGGTGAGTTCGGCTTGTCCGAGGTGCTCGGCTGCGTGTCGAGCGACGACGATGAGCACGTCGCGACCGTACAGGGCCCCGCGACGGGGATGCATGACGTCGCAGCCGAGGTCAGAAGTCGACAGACGCGAGAGGGCGGATTCGAGACGGGGACGCAGGTATTGCCAGCGTTCGCGAAGTTCGGCAGCAGTCAACGGTTGGACAGCGAATTCGTCTCCACGCTGGAGTCCGATTGGCTGACCGCACAACGTTTCCAGGATGTTCTCTTCAGCATTCCCGAGCGTGTGGAGGATGAGAACGGCAATGCTGTTCGCCGACGGTGCTGGTGGTGTCCAGTGCAGCCCTTCGCGATCGATGGATTCAGCGAGGTGGACGAGGCGGTCCAGTGACGATGAGATGAAGCGCCAGAACGACGCGGACTCAGGGCTGGCGAATGTGCTGTCGGTCACTGGCGAACCTCTCTCCACTGGAATGCGCCATTGTCTACACAGCATGCCTTCAATCGCTGAGATCCCTCGACTCCGTTCCGCTCCGCTCGGGATGACAGGGGGATGGGGCCGCCAACAATCGCGTCGCGCTCATCGACCACGGAGTTTCAGCCGTTCTCGATGAGCCAGTCAGAGGCGGACCAGACGTTCTCTAACAGGCTCCATTGTTCGTCGATGTTCATGACGCGCGGGCGGTGGTAGTCCTCGATGAGGATGGGGACGATGTCGAGCTTGAGGGGTTTGTCGCCCTGCATCCAGAGGTGGGCGATCATGCCTTGTTTGGTTTCGAGTGACCATTCCTGGTCGAAGATGAAGTTGCCGAGCGAGTAGAGGATCGGGCGGCCATTGTAGGTTTCGACGGCCTGGACCCAGTGGGGGTGGGAGCCCATGACGACGGCGGCGCCGTTGTCGATGGCGAGCTGGGCGAAGTAGAGCTGCTCGTCGGTTGGGTCGTAGATGTACTCGGTGCCCCAGTGGAAATAGGGGATGACGACGTGACCGGCGGCGATCTCGCGCTGGATGTCTTCGACGACCATCCAGTCGACGAGCGGGGCGGTGCCGGCATGGTCGTGTCCGGCGGCGTCCCAGTCGTCAGAGATGCCGTTGTAGCCGAGGAAGGCGAAGCTGGTGCCGTTGTGCTCGACAACGACGGCGCGGCGCGCTTCTTCGAGGGTGTTGCCCATGCCGAAGTGCTTGATGCCGGCAGCGTCGAGGACGGCGGTCGTGTCGTTCATGCCGATGTCGCCGTAGTTGAACGAGTGGTTGTTGGCGCGTGAGAGGACGTCGATCCCGGCCAGTTGGAGTCCTTCGATGGCGGGCGGGTCGGTCTTGAAGGTGAAGGTGGTTGGGTCGGTGATCGACTCGAAGCTGTCGGAGAGCGAGGTTTCGAGGTTGGAGATGGTGATGTCGGCCCAGGTCAGGCTGGGGTGGATCGAGCGGAAGGGCGCGGCCCAGTCGCCGGTTTCGAGGATGCGACGCTGGACCTGACGGGCGATGATGATGTCGCCGGCCCAGGTCATTGAGACGGGGGCGGGTAGGCTGGGGGTGACGGCGGCTTTCAGGGCGTTGAGGATGCCGGTGTCGGAGGATGCCTGCGGTGTGACCTGGAGCCAGGCGCGGAGGGGCCATTTCGCGTCGCCGGGGCGCATGACGTTGATGTCGTCGAGATTGAGGGCGCGGAAGCGGAAGTCGAGCTGGTCGAAGGGGATCAGGGCGAGTGCGCCGCGCTCCTGGAGGAAGTAGACGGCGAGGTCGTCGATCGTTGCGAAGTTGCCGACGGCTTTGTCTTGCGCGAACGGGCCGGACGAGTTGTCGAGGCTGACGCGGACGACGCCGTGCGGGACGGGTGAGCCGAGGGCTGACCAGTCGGTGATGTCGCCGTTCCAGAGTTGCTGGAGCTGGCTGGAGGTTGTCTCGCGGACGAGCAGGCGGCGTGAGACGACGGGGACGAAGTCGATTGGCAGCGCGGCGATGTCCGTTGTTGGGTTATCGGTAGCGCTGATGACGAGAGCGCCAGCGGCGGTCAGGCCGGGGGTGGACGTGAGCAGGTTGCGCAGGCGGGCGGCGGGCGGCTGGAGATGTGCCGGGATGGCTGGGTCAATCGTGATGGTGAGGCCGTCGCTGGTCGTCGCTGTTGCACTGGGGCCGGTGGTCGGGCTGCCGGGCGCGGGCGTGCTGCCGGGCGTGCCGGTTGATTGCGTGAACTGACCGGGCGTTTGTGGCGATTCGGTGGGCGTCGTGCCGGTTGTGCCGGTTGTAGTTGGGAAGCTAGCGCGGGTTGCGTCGGGCTGACGGGTGGACGGCTGGCTCTCGGAGCGGCTCTCGGGACGCTCCTCATCAGGGCCGCTACAGGCGGCGAGGAGACTGGCGCCAGGCGCGGCGGCGATGGCGACGAAACGACGGCGTGACAGAAGAATGCGGCGCATGCGCGTATACCCCAAGTGCTCTTACGGCCGAGTCCGGATGGTCAGCGCACAAGTGTACGCGGCCCAGCGGTCGCGTCACAGGCGAAGCAGCCACCAGGACTCCAATGATGTGAGCTGAATAGCGATGCGGTATTGAGGAGGATTGACCCAGTTCCGCTGTCATCCAGAGCCGCAGCGAAGGACCTCTCCGGTCTTGACCAGCAGGTAGCTACGGCGGAGAGGTCCTTCGCTGCGGCTCTGGATGACAGCGGAACTGGGTCAATCCTCCTCAACACCGCATCGCTATTCAATCAAGCGCGAATATATCCGTCCGCGAGCATCAGTTCGGCGTTGAGGATGCTGGCACCGGCTGCGCCGCGGATGGTGTTGTGGCCGAGGACGACGAACTTGATGTCGAAGATGGAGCATTCACGGACGCGACCGACGATTGAGGCCATGCCGTTGGCGACATCGCGGTCGAGGACGGGTTGTGGGCGGTCGTTCTGGTCGCGGACGATGATTGGGGAGTCGGGCGCGAAATGGAGGCCGAGCTCCTGTGGGCGGCCACGGAAGGCGCGCAGGACTTCGACGACCTGTTCGGGGGTTGCCTTCGTCTTGAGCTTGAGGTTGACGGTTTCGGTGTGGCCGTGGCGGACCGGGACGCGGTTGCACTGGGCGGACATCTTCAGGTCGGCGTAGTCGAAGCCGGCGCCATCCCATGCACCGAGCAGTTTCTTCGATTCGATCTCCATCTTCTCTTCCTCGCCGCCGATGTAGGGGACGACGTTGTCGATCATGTCGAGCGAGGGGACGCCGGGGTAGCCAGCTCCGGAGACGGCCTGCATCGTGGTGACCATGCACGACTCGATGCCGAAGGCGTCCCAGATCGGCTTGAGGGCGAGGACGAGGTGGATGGTCGAGCAGTTGGGGTTGGTGACGATGAAGCCGTTGTGCCAGCCGCGCTGCTCACGCTGGACGTCGATCGCTTTGGCGTGGTCGGCGTTGACTTCGGGGATCATGAGTGGGACATCTGGGTCGAGGCGGTTGTCGCGGGCGTTGGAGAAGACTGCGTGGCCTTCGGAGGCGAGTCGTGACTCGACCTCTTTAGCGATGCCGCCGGGGAGGGAGGCGAAGACGATCGGCGAGTTGACCGGATGCTCGTGATGCTTGATGGTCATGTTGGCGGCGGTGTCGGGCGGGCCGGCGCTCGTGCGCCAGTCGGCGATGTCGGCATAGCGCTTGCCGGCGCTGCGCTCACTGCCGAAGAGTTCGGCGAGCTGGAACTGCGGGTGGTTGTCGAGCAGCTCGATGTAACGTTGGCCGACACTGCCGGTCGCGCCGAGGACGGCGACATCGATCTTGCCTGCTGCCATTGGATGGTTCCCTTCGTCGTTCCCGCGCCCGGCGGGCAACAAAAAAGCAGGAGCACTCGCTCCTGCCGATACGTTCACGCGCTGTCGGGTTACTGTCAGGCAGTAGCCCCGCGCGTCGCCGTACCGGCGCGCGCGGTAGTCGTCTCGTTTGTCCAGATTGTGACACAGCCTGTCATGGCCAGAACCTCTGGATCCCACAGCCCGGACATCGCGGCCCGGTGAGGTTGTGCCAGCGGACTCGCGAGAGTACGCTGCCAACAACACGATCGACTTCGTTCATTCGGGACAATAACAGTCAGATGGCGTCGCCGTCAAGTCCATTTGGACAGGTTGAGTTGGTCAGGCGGCGGTTGCGTTCGAGAGGGGAACTCAGATGGGGGAACGGGTTATTGGTGTCGGCGTGCTCGGGGCCGGGAACATCGGCGGGGCGGTCGCGCGATCGATCGTCGAGAACGCGGACGCGATCGAGCGATCGAGCGGGTTGCGGCTGCGGCTGGTCGGGGCAGTCAACCGGAGTGGGGCGGCGAAGGCGGGGGAGATCGGGATCGATCCCGGTCTGATATCGACCGATGGCGCGGCGCTGGTCGACCATCCGGACGTGCAGGTGATCGTTGAGACGATGGGTGGTGAGCAGCCGGCGGCGGCGATGATGGCGCGTGCGTTGGCGGCGGGCAAGCACGTCGTGACGGCCAACAAGGAGGCGGTGGCGAAGCAGATGCCGGCGTTGCTGGCTGCGGCGAGGGATGGCGAGGCGGGCTTCCTGTGTGAGGCGAGCGTCGGCGGTGGGATTCCGCTGATCGTCTCGCTGCGGCAGATCATGGCGACCAACCGGGTTGAGAAGGTGCGCGGGATCGTCAATGGGACGACGAACTTTATCCTCTCGAAGATGGATTCCGAAGGGGCAGGATACGCCGAGACGCTGCGCGAGGCGCAGGAGCTTGGCTACGCCGAGCCGGATCCGACTGCGGATGTCGAGGGGTTCGACGCGAGCTACAAGCTGGCGATTCTGGCGTCGATGATGCTGGGGCGCTGGGTCAACCCGGAGGAGATTGACCGAACGGGGATCAGCGGCGTGTCGGCGGCGGACATCGCTGAGGCGAAGGCGCGCGGTGGGACGATCCGGTTGATTGCCAGCGCCGAGCGTGACGGTGACGGGGCGATTCTGCGGGTCGCACCGACGTTTGTAGTGGGGGACGATCTGTTTTCGCGGGTGGTGCGCAACTACAACGCAATTGAGATCGTGGGGGATCGGGTCGGGCCGGTGTGGTTGCACGGGCAGGGAGCCGGGGCTGCGCCGACATCGAGCGCGATCTTGTCGGATGTCGTGGAGGTGGCGCGGGTTGGGGGTGTGGCGCGGTTGCGGGTGGGGT
>Ga0136611_10003270_pt1 | contig 11356 bp, 9 predicted proteins | sample AntDrymUQ2232306_2_FD_106645 | JGI IMG/M metagenome (GOLD analysis project Ga0136611, IMG submission 106645) | Polar desert sand microbial communities from Dry Valleys, Antarctica - metaG UQ223 (23.06) | ecosystem: Environmental > Terrestrial > Soil > Desert | place: Antarctica: Dry Valley... | reverse complement strand
TTCAAGCCAAGCACCTTGGTGATCGCCGCCGTCAGCGTCGTCTTCCCATGGTCCACATGCCCAATCGTCCCCACATTCACGTGGGGCTTGTTCCGCTCAAACTTCTGCTTCGCCATGATGTTTGTTCTCCTGAGTGACCTGCGTGGTTCGAAGCCATAGGACAGGGTAGGTCCAGGCCGCCTATCACTAGACTCAGGGAACCTCTTGGCACTCTGCTGGAGCCCACATCCGGGATCGAACCGGAGACCTCAGTCTTACCAAGACTGTGCTCTACCTACTGAGCTATGTGGGCCGGTGGCTGCCGGCTGAGTGCCAGTGGTGGTATCCCGTACTGGGCAGGACCGCTCCCGGAGCCGGCGAAGGGACTTGAACCCATAACCTGCGGTTTACAAAACCGCTGCTCTGCCAATTGAGCTACGCCGGCGTCGTAGGCCAAACAAGTATACATACGGGTCTTCGTCAGATGGGCGTTTCAACCCGGTCGCGTGACCGCCTCACCGCGTACAGCGCCAGGGACGTTGCGACCGACACATTCAGCGATTCAACCCGCCCGCGCAAAGGAATGCCGACGACGATGTCACAGTGTTCTCGGACCAGCCGGCCCAGCCCTTTTCCCTCCGCGCCTGCAACGAGGGCTACGCCCTCGGAATAGTCCGGCGCATCGTACTCCTGCCCGCCGTCCATATCCAGGCCGTAGACCCAGACGCCTGCCTGCTTCAATTCCTGGAGGGTCCGCGCAATATTGGTCACTTGCGCCACCCGGACATGGTCTACCGCCCCCGCCGACGAGCGCGCAACGGCCGGCGTAACCGGCGCCGACCGCCGATCTGGCACGATGACGCCGTGTACGCCGGCTGCATCGGCCGTGCGCAGGATAGCGCCAAAGTTGTGGGGATCCTCGATACCATCCAGCACCAACAGGAAGGGTGGGTCACCAGCATCAGCGGATGCCGCCAACACTTCTTCCAGAGTGTGGTAGCGGAACGGTCGAACTTCGGCAAGGGCGCCCTGGTGGCGGTCTGACTGCGAGCGCTGAGCCAGCGATTGCTGATCCAGGGGGGAGACCGGCACCCCCGCTTCGTAGGCGAGGGCAGCAAGCGCGGCCAAACGAGGACGGGACTGGAACCCGATTTCTAGGAGCACCCGCCGCACGGCACCCGCGCGCAGCGCTTCTTCGACCGCGTGGATGCCGAACCGCACATCGGCGGCCGCAGGTATTGCTTGCGACTCGAATGGCCGCCGTACCGTCGGGCGCTGGCGTAATGTTCGGGAGGCGCCGGGGGATGCGGCAGGCTGCGCCTCAGTCCTTCCAGCCTTCCATGGCCTTGATCCGCGCTTCGACCGATCCTTCTGCATCTTGAGCCCCATTTGGCCGTGCCCGGTCCTCCAGGCGGATATTGCGGCTGCCAGCCGGGCGGCGCTCAACCACTGCCAAGCGTGCCTCTAGCTCCTGAACGCGCACCATCAGCCCGCGCATTAGGTCGAGCTCCGGGTCTGGCAAGTCCACGGTGCGCGGCGCGCCATCCGTGACACGACGCTCGGTACCTGTGGTTGGATCACGCTCGATCACGACTCGGCCAGGCACGCCTACTACTGTGGTATGCGCGGGCACGTCCTTCACTACGACCGAACCTGCTCCGACAATTGCGCCTTCGCCAACGGTGATCGCCCCTAGGATCTTTGCCCCGACGGTAACGGTGACATGGTTGGCCAGAGTAGGATGGCGTTTCTTGCCCCGCAGACTGCGCACGTCTCGTGTGTGCGAGATGCCGAGCGTGACGCCCTGGTAGAGGGTGACGTGGTCGCCAATCTCGGCGGTTTCTCCAATGACCACACCCATGCCGTGGTCGATGAAGAGCTTACGCCCGATCTTGGCGCCGGGGTGGATCTCGATCCCCGTCATGAAGCGATTGAAATGAGAAATCAAGCGGGGCACCACGGGCATGCCCGCTTGGTGCAGGCTGTGCGCAATGCGATGCAGCCAGACGGCGTGCAACCCCGGTTGGGTCAGCACGATCTCCAATGTGTTCTTGGCCGCCGGGTCTCTCTCATAAACCGCGCTTAAGTCTTCCCGAAAGACCCGCAGAGCTTGCCTCAGCACGAAGTCTCGTTCTCCTCTATCGGGTGCGGCCGCGTTAGCACGTCAACTCGATATTCACGCACCGGTCTCATTGAGATTATGGCGTGCGCCGCAATTGCCTCGCCTCTCCCTACCGCGTCAAAACCTTCATTGGTCTTTGCCTTTATATTGACGGCGTTGACTGGCAGGTGCAGCGCGGCCGCAATCCGAACACGCATGGCGCCAATATGAGGAGCGAGCTTGGGCTGCTCGCAGACCACGGTGCTGTCCACGTTGACCGCCGCCCAGCCAGCGTCACGGGCTAGGCGGGCTGCTTCCCTCAACAGGGCGACGCTGTCTGCTCCCGCGTAACGCGGGTCACCGGGTGGAAAGTGCCACCCAATGTCTGGCAAGCCGCACGCGCCAAAAAACGCGTCGATAATCGCATGGGTCAACACGTCGGCGTCAGAGTGACCGACCAGACCAGCGCTATGAGGCACATCTACCCCTCCCATGATCAATCGCCGCCCAGGCTCAAGTCGATGGATGTCGTAGCCAGTACCTACGCGCGGGACTGACCCCGCCATTAGCTGTTGATTGCCCGCCACGCCAACAGTGCCTCGATCACCGCAATGTCCTCAGGCAACGTGACCTTCATGTTCTGCACATCGCCCGTGTAGAGATGAACTGGAAAGCCCGCCGCCTGCACAACGGAAGCGTCATCGGTGAGCGCACTGGCGTTTGCGCCCACCCGAGCAAACGCTTTCCGCAGCAGGCTCACCCGAAACACCTGTGGCGTCTGTGCAGCCCAAAGCTCAGACCTATCCACGGTCTCGTGCACAGCCGGCCAAGGTTCCGCCGTTTCCGCCGCGGACACTCGCTTGAGCGTGTCTCGTACCGGTGTGGCGGCAACCGCGGCTCCGGTAGCAGCGCCCGCGGTCAATCCGCGAGTGATCAATTCGTGCGAAACCAGCGGCCGCGCAGCATCATGGACCAGTACCCAATCGCAGTGCGTCAGCGCGTCTAACCCGGCGCGCACGGAGCCCTGCCGTTCAGTACCGCCGGAAACGACGGCCGTAACCTTGCGCCAGCCGCGCTCACGGCTCATCGCCCACGAGCGTGCGATGCTCTCGCCGCTCACCACCATACAGACTTCGTCCACCTCTGGGTGCGCGCAGAATACCTCCACCGAGTAAGCGATGAGCGGGCACCCCCCAATCTGCATGAACGCCTTCTCTACACCGCCCAACCGCTTACCACCGCCCGCCCCAACAACAATCGCGCCGGTCCGGCCCCTACGCTTCGACTTTGACTGATTCATGCCGGGTTGTGCTGAGACAGGACCTCACCCGGCTGAGTGTAGGTTACACCGGTTCTTCGAGCAGTGACTCGTCTATCAGCGCGTTAAGCGCCGACCGGGAGCTTATGGGTGGTGGGAATGACTGCCGGCCGCCGTTGGAGCGCACGGCCGCGGGGGGCGCGGGGCCGAGCGCAATCTCAAACGCCTCCCCGACGCTGGTCGCGCCCTGAATCCGCAGTCCGGTCAGCCTGGCAGTTTCACCTGAGTTGACCATCCGGCGATAGTCAACGTCGGGAATGATGGCGCGGTCAAAGCCGAGGCGAACCGCTTCACTCAGCCGGCGCTCAATCTGGCTCACAGTGCGTAGCTCACCTGAAAGGCCGATCTCGCCTACCGCCACTAGTCCTGCGTCCACTGGCACGTCTCGCGCACTGGAGCCGATCGCAAGCGCAACGCCTAGGTCAACCGCTGGCTCAGCGATCTTCAACCCGGCGACGACGTTCAAGTACACATCTTGCGATCCCAGAGGCATTCCCACACGCTTCGCGAGGACGGCAGTAAGTAGCGCCAGCCGGTTGTGATCTATCCCTACCGCTGTCCGTCGAGGCGCGCCCATGGCCGTTCCGGCGACGAGCGCCTGCACCTCCACGAGCAGCGCGCGACTGCCTTCGAGTGGCACGGTCACGGCCGAACCTGACGCGCTTGGCGCACGACCAGAGAGAAAAGCAGCGGAGGGATTGGCTACCTCTCGCATGCCGCCCGGCTCCATCTCAAAGACGCCAATCTCGTTGGTGGAGCCGAACCGGTTCTTCGCGGCCCGTAGGAGGCGGTACGAATGAAAGCGCTCGCCCTCCAGATAGAGTACGCAATCCACAATGTGCTCGAGCACACGCGGTCCAGCGATGTTGCCTTCTTTAGTGACATGACCGACAAGGAAGATGGGCAGCTCTCGCGCTTTGGCGACGTTCATAAGGCGCATTGTGCATTCGCGCAGCTGGGCCACGTTACCGGGGGAAGACGCCACGTCTTCAAGGTACGCCGTCTGAATTGAGTCGACGATCACTACTTGGGGATTAAGCCGCTCAATATGGCCGAGTGTGGCATCTAGGCTCGTCTCGGCAAGGACGTAGAGCGAGTCTGAAAGCGCATCTAGGCGATCCGCTCGAAGTCGCACTTGCCTCGCGGACTCCTCACCGCTGACGTAGAGCACCGTGCTGCCGCGTGCAACATTTGCGGCCATTTGAAGGAGTAGGGTGGACTTGCCGATGCCTGGGTCGCCTCCAATCAATACCAGAGATCCCGGCACGATCCCGCCACCGAGTACGCGATCAAACTCACCCATACCTGAAGGAATGCGCAGCGAGTCCTGGAGGGAGACATCGGCTAAGCGTTCGGGACCGGTAGCGCCAGCGCGTGCCCGCGTATCAGCCGAAAGCCCGGCGGTGGCGGCGCGCGCGCTGGCGGTCAGTTTGGCTTCTTCGACGTAGCTGTTCCAGGCGCCGCATTCCGGACAGCGGCCAAGCCACTTGGCGGCCTCGGCGCCGCACTCCTGGCAGGCAAAAGTGGATCTGAGCTTAGGCATTGATGGATGCTTTGGACCAGTTGCACGAGAAATGCCGGTCCACGTGGACCGGCATTTCTGCGCGCATTGTGCGTGTTAGGAAGCGGAGCCGGCTAGCTCTGGTTCTGGCTTCGCCTCGGGCGCTTCGGGCGGGATGCTTGCCTCCGGATCGACGACGGGAGGCTCTGGCGCCGTTGTCTCAATCTTGAGTGCGTCGGCATCTGGGTCTTTGATGATGGTGACCGTACCGCCTGATTTGAGCAGACCTCCAAGGAGGCGCTCCGCCAGCTCATCTTCGATGTTTTGCTGGATCACTCGGCGCAGCGGACGCGCGCCAAAATCTGGATCATAGCCCTTGTCAACCAGCCACTCCTTGGATTCTTGGGTAAGCCCCCAGGTGATCTGCTGGTCCTTGAGCTGCTTCTCCACTCGCTTCAGCTCGATGTCCACAATGTTCAGCACATCCGCTTTGGCCAGCGCCTTGAAGACGACCACAAGGTCAACGCGGTTCAAAAATTCCGGCCGGAATACGTTCTTCACCTCGGTCATGACGCGTTCACGCATACGCTCATACTGCTGCTGCTCGGAACGCTCATCGCCGGTGTTCTTGTGGAAACCTATCTGCCCTTCGCGCTTGATGAGGGTCGCGCCGACATTGCCGGACATGATAATGATGGTGTTCCGGAAGTCAACTGTGCGGCCCTTGGCATCGGTGAGCCGCCCGTCCTCCATGATCTGGAGCAGAATATTGAAGACCTCGGGATGCGCCTTCTCAATCTCGTCCATCAGGATGACGGCGTAGCTGCGACGGCGCACCGCTTCGGTGAGCTGTCCGCCCTCTTCATACCCAACGTAGCCGGGGGGCGCCCCAGTCAAACGCGCCACTGAATGGCGCTCCATGTATTCGCTCATGTCTAGACGGATCATGGCGTCTTCTGATCCGAACATGAACTCGGCCAGTTTCTTGGAAAGGTGCGTCTTGCCAACACCGGTAGGCCCAAGAAAGATGAAGCTACCGATGGGGCGCTTGGGATCCTTCATTCCGGCTCGAGCGCGGCGCACGGCGCGCGCCACCGCTCTCACCGCTTCTTCTTGGCTAATGACCGTTTGGTGAAGGTTTTCCTCCATCTTCAAGAGGCGCTCAGATTCCTCCTGCGCGATCCGCATCACGGGGATGCCGGTCCACATGGAAACAACTTGAGCCACGTCGTCTTCGGTCACTTTTGGCCGGGCGATGTCTTCAGACTTGTGCCAGCCCGACTCCAGGCGCTGGATCTTCTCGCGCACCTTCGATTCGGAGTCTCGCAACGAGGCGGCGGTCTCGTAGTTCTGCCCCTCGATCGCGGACTCTTTCTCCTTTATTACGCTTTCAAGCTCACGCATGGCGTCCTTGAGACTGTTTGGCGCGGTAGCGCGCTGAATGCGCACTCTGGACCCGGCCTCGTCAATGATGTCAATAGCCTTGTCCGGTAAGAACCGGTCAGGCACGTAGCGGCCCGCCATCTCGGCGGCGGCCACCAGCGCATCATCGGTGATATCGACCTTGTGGTGATCCTCGTAGTTCTTACGGACTCCCTTGAGGATCAGAATCGTCTCTTCGACGGTCGCCTCGCGCACCTGTACAGGCTGGAAACGGCGTTCGAGGGCGGCGTCGCGTTCAATGTACTTGCGGTACTCGTCCAGGGTGGTTGCACCAATCACTTGGAGCTCCCCCCGCGAAAGCGATGGCTTCAGAATGTTCGCGGCATCGACGGCGCCTTCGGCCGCGCCAGCGCCGACAAGCGTGTGCAGCTCATCAATGAACATGACGCAGTCGCCCGAGGAGCGCATCTCCTCAACGACCTTTTTAAGGCGCTCCTCAAACTCACCCCGGTATTTGGTTCCCGCGACGAGTGAGCCAATGTCCAATGTAACCAGGCGCTTGCCGGTCAGCGTCTCCGGCACATCGCCCGCGATAATGCGCTGGGCAAGGCCCTCAGCGATAGCCGTCTTGCCGACGCCCGGCTCGCCAATTAACGCTGGGTTGTTCTTGGTGCGACGCGAAAGGATCTGAATGACGCGCTCGATCTCGGTCTCTCGTCCAATTACAGGGTCCAGTTTGCCTGCACGCGCTGCGGCGGTGAGGTCCGTTCCCATCGCGTCAATTGTTGGCGTCTTGGACTGATGCTTGCCTTCGGCCTGCTGACCCGCGCCCGACTGGCTGACGACGGTGATGACCTGTGTGCGCACCTTCTCTAGGTTGACGCCCAGGCTTTCCAGCACGCCGGCGGCAATTCCTTCGCCTTCACGCACAAGTCCCAGGAGCAGGTGCTCAGTGCCGATGTAGTTATGGTTGAGCCGGCGTGCCTCTTCGACTGCGAGCTCAATGACCTTCTTAGCGCGCGGTGTCAGCGAGATGTCGCCAATCACCATTCGGTCTCCTCGCCCGATGATGAACTCAACCGCGCTGCGGACCTTGTTCAACTCAACGCCGAGGTTGGAGAGAACTTTGGCGGCGATGCCTTCACCCTCGCGGACGAGGCCCAGCAGAAGATGCTCGGTCCCGATGTAATTGTGGTTGAAGCGCTGAGCTTCCTCCTGTGCAAGAACGAGCACTTTCTTCGCCCGCTCGGTGAACTTGTCGAACCGGTCGCTCATGAAGACTCCTTGAAACGGGCCAACCCAGAAGGGCCTCCCGAGGGAAAGTATACGCCCTGCCGCGCGCCGCTACGGGCGCTGGAAAAGCACGAATCGGGCCGCGGGAGACCCGCGGCCCAGATGCAAGAGCGATCGGTTGGAACGACTATTCGAGGCGGCGTGCGCTAGCTGCTGCCCTCGTTACTCGTGCTGGTGGCGGGGTCATTGGCACTCGTAGAACTGCCCGCCGGCTGATCGCCGGTTGGTGCAAGGCCCGCTGCGGCAGGTCCGTCGCCCGGCTCACCGGCGTCAACGTCGCCGGCACCGCTAAACGCTGCTTGTGCTTCATCGCCAACGTCTCTGCCACCGCCGTCATTCGAAATATCATCGCTCATGCTGTCGGGCGCCGGGCTAAGCCTTAGCCGCCGCCGATCCAAATCAACGGAAATAACTCGGAATGGCAGAACGCGACCTTCTTGCAATAGTCGCCGGTCGGACGGCGCGATCTCGGAGTTGTGCACTAGTCCCTCGACGCCGTCCTCGATCTTCACAAAGACGCCGAATTGGGCCTGCTTAATGACTTCACCATCCACAAGTGAGTTCAATGGGTACCGTTCCTCGATAGTTACCCAAGGGTCTTCCTGCGCACGGCGAAGGCTGAGTTGGATTTTCTTTGTGTCGCGGTCAATGCCGATGACAAAGACATCCACTTCTTGGCCGGGCTTGACTACTTCGCTTGGGTGCTTCACGCGGCTCCATGAAAGCTCCGAGATGTGCACCAGGCCGTCGGCGCCGCCGAGATCGACGAAGACGCCGAAGCTTGCGATATTGCTGACGCGCCCGCGGCGAACCTGCCCCGCATCTAGTTCGTGGAGGAGGGTGTCTCGACGCTGCGAGCGCAGCTCGCGGTTGGCCTGACGCTCGGAGAGGATAAGGCGGTTGCGCTTGCGGTCCGCCTCGATGACTTTGAGCTTGAGGCGCTGACCGACCAGGCCCTTGAGCTGCTCAACCAGCTGTTCCTGCTCTTCTTCTGACTCGCCCACACGCTGCACACTTACCAGCTGAGAAATAGGAACGAAGGCACGGTTGCCGAAGTCCACTACTACGCCGCCGCGGTTGACTTCAAGCACGCGTGCTTCAACCACCTCGCCGGTCTGGACTTGCTCCTGCGCGCGGCGCCAGAAGCGCTCGCTGCCCGCTCGCCGGAACGAAAGGACAGGATTCCCTTCCGTAGACTCGGTGGCCAGGACGTAGACCAGCACCTTGTCGCCTACTCTCGGGCGGCGCCCAAGCTCTTGCTCAATGTCAGCAATCTCGCGGCCGGGCACGACGCCTTCGGATTTGAGACCGACGTCTACCAGGACCTCATCTGGATCGACGTGGACTATCGATCCCTCAACGACTGACCCGCGTTTGACATCACGAACGGTTGCGTCTTCTGCCGCGAGCAGTTCTTGCATACTCATGGCGTCGGAATCATCATCCACGTCGGTGGCCTCTCCCGGAGTATTTTGTTGTCCCGGACTGGGCGACCGCTGCTGTTCTTCCATCTACACCCCAGATGCTCCCGCACGGCCGGCGTCGTGACTCCGAGGGATGCGCCATCGCTCCGATCTGGTGATTGGGGCGAGGCGTGAAAGGTGCCGACAGCGCGCCCGCGGCGCGTGCCAAGCCCCGATCCCAGTCGGGCGGGATATATCAGGGCCAGTATAAACGTGCTCCTGATACAGGCGCAATCAGAAGCGCACGCCGACCGCTGTTGGCAAATTTAACTTCCGGAAGACATGCGTTCCAGCGCACTGGCGCTGCAAGGGGCATGGATCGGACCGGCTGGTGGTGGGCGGGCCTGGGCGGTACACCAGGAGGAGGGTGTCCAGTTTTTGGCGGGTTACAGGGGGTGTTCTCTGGTGGGACGAGGCGAAAGTGGTGGTTTGAAGGGGTATTAAGGGGCGATTTGTCCAGGTATTGGGGCAGATGGCCCAGGGAGAAATTGGACAGATCAGGGAACAAACTGGACACCTGCCATGCGGCAGGCTGACATGGGACACGTTTCAGTGTGGTCGATGAAGACGGCGGCGGGGAGGCGGCGCTGGCGAGGTCGGGACGGGGCGAATGACGTGCTCGGGTGTGACGCGGGCGGCGGTGGGCGGCGCGGACGTGCCGCTCGGGGCGCCGGGCGAGGCAGACGAATGCCTCGGTGAAGTGGACGCACAGGACCTGGGAGGTGGTCTGGCGGGTCATGCCGCCGGTATCGCCGGGAGGCATGACGCCACAGCCGGGACGGGCGCAGCAGGAAATATCAAGCGCAGGCACCTGCGGGTAAGGGACGTCCATCGTACGCGGCGGACGAACATCAACGTCAGGACAGTGCAATCAGCCGATGCCCTTATTTGCCTCTGCCTCGCCATTGCCGGTTTCCCGAAGCGACCTCGCGAACCGCGCCTAACCGAGCAGCGTCATGAGGCCGTTGGCCAGCGTCCCGCGCCACCAGATGTAGTCGTGGCTGCCGGCGAACTCGGTGTAGCGGACGTCTTAGCCTTTCGCACGCAACACATCGCGGAGGTGCCGGTTGGTCGCCAGCAGCGTGGGGCCGTCCTCTTCAGGAGTCGGGCCAAATTGCGGGACCGTTTCGAACTCTCCCACGTCGAGCCAGAAGCGGAGGGGGAGCCGTGGCGTCCGCTCGAACTCGTGGATCAGCCACTCCCACTCGCTCTCGCCCGCGGACTGCCACTCGTCGGCGGACTTCCAGTTGAAGGCGCCGGACTGCGACAGGACGTTGCCGAAAACGTCGGGCCGACGAAGTGCGGCGAAGCTAGCGGCCAAGCCTCCCATACTCGACCCGGCGATCACTGATCGGGCGGGATCGGAGGTCGCGCTGGCCTGCACCCGGACCCACGGCACCAGCTCCTCTGTGAGAAAGTCGACAAACGCTGGAAAGCCGGCGAGCTCGTGTGCGCGGCGGACGTTGCCCACGAAGGCGGCCACCATCGGCGGCACCATCCCCGCCGCGATCAGGTTGTCCAACGTGGTCGGGGCGGCCATCCACGCGACGTACGACTTGCCGTCAAATGCTTCCATGTCCGCTTGAGCCAGCGCCGCTACCACTCGACTGACTGACCCGCCAGGATCGGACCATGCGATGTCGGATCGGTGGATATCCGGCACGTACATCGTACGCATGCCCGCGTAGCCTCCGCGGGCGAACACCGCAGAGCGATTGCGGGGAACCGCGAACGGCAACGCCACTCCGGCCAGAGCCGCCAAGATGGCGTGATCGCGCTCGACCCGCGCCGCTTGATTGCCGTGCCGCGAGATGCGCGCAACGACGTAGGGCGCAATGATCGCAACGTTGTGGAAGCACGCGTGGGTCAGCGTTGCGCGGGTTCAGTCGTATGGCGGCCACGACTGCTGTAGCCATCGGAGATCCGCGGAAGCGGCTGGGTCTGCCCCGCCGGGCCGACCCAGCCGGGCGCACGAGATGGCCCTCCTGCGCGCCGAGTGACTGCCACGCGTGCTCGAACGAGTGTCAGAGGCCGAGTGCGTCCCGCGAAGGAGCTCTTCGGTTTACGGGGCGCGGGATCGGCCCGTAAACCGACCGAACTGCGGACACGGGGCCCGGAAGGTGTCCGGTTGTCAGCTCAGCACCCGCTGCCCAAGCTGCTGGAAGCTCCAAAATCCAGTTATGAGGTCAGAGTACCCTGTGGAGACGAGGGGACTCGAACCCCTGACCCTCTGCTTGCAAAGCAGATGCTCTCCCAACTGAGCTACGTCCCCTAAATGAAGAGTGCCGGGCGTTTGGGAAACGCTCAGCACCAAGTTT
>Ga0136611_10003269_pt1 | contig 11357 bp, 5 predicted proteins | sample AntDrymUQ2232306_2_FD_106645 | JGI IMG/M metagenome (GOLD analysis project Ga0136611, IMG submission 106645) | Polar desert sand microbial communities from Dry Valleys, Antarctica - metaG UQ223 (23.06) | ecosystem: Environmental > Terrestrial > Soil > Desert | place: Antarctica: Dry Valley... | reverse complement strand
TTCCGGCATGGCTTCGAGGTTGTGCTCGAGAAGGCGACGTTTAATTACGACTTGGGCGCGACCGGAGGTGCGTTGCGCATCCGGCAGAATGGCGCTGACACCGCTGTCCCGCTTCAGCAGCCAGAAGCGCACCAGGCGGAAATTGAGGACTTTTGTGCGCGAGTCGCGGACCCTTCGTTGCCGGAGCGGGTGCCACTGGAGGAGAGTCTGGCCGCGGTGCGCCTGGCGCTGGAAGAGCTGCGGCAGGTGGTAGGCCGGTCCTGAGGTCTGCTGCTTATCGAAGCTGCGTGCCCGCGGGAGCAAAGGTCGTATAACCGCTCTCCGAAGTCCCAAGGAAGAAGCCGAAGCCGGCATTCTGCTTTTGGAAAATCACACCGCCGAACTTCGTTGTCGCGTTCGTGGAAGGGTGCACGAACTTGCCCTTAAACCGGCCTGACTTCGTCTTCACCTCGACGCTTACGCCGGAGACCACTGGGCTGCCAACGGCGACGGAATTATCCTGCGCCAGCGTCGTTGGTTGCACGAGCTGGTTGAGAAGCCCCCCGTCTCCCAGTGCGAGCGTGGTGTTATTCACGAGCGCTGGCACCGCGAGCACCGCCACACCAGGGGCCGGCGCTGTATAGAGAGAGCCGAGGACCGGGACCGCCGCGCTGAACGCGCCGCCCACCGATACGGTCGATCCAGCCGGTTTCTTCCAGAAGAACACCGCATCGAAGTCGCTGCCTGCGTTCGCCCGGAAAAGCACGGTCCCGGTGAGAACTCCTGCGTTCTCGTAGAGGGGCAGGTAAAGCGCCAGCGTGCCAGCTGTGGTCACGAAGCCGCTGCCGAGCACCTTCGTGCCGTCTGCCAAAGTGCCTGAGAAGGTGGCGGTGCCATCTGCGTCCACCAGCAACGAGCCGAAACCATCGCCGTTCGGCGTCGCGGGGTTCGCGTCGTCGAGCGCCGGAATGACGAGCGTGTAGCGGCCGGCGTAAGCGCTCGTGGCGCCCGGTGCTCCGCCGCTGCGGCCGATCGTAAATGGTGCCGAGAAGTTTCCGTCAGTAAGCGTTCCGGTCACCTGCGGAAGGGAGCCGGTGAGGTCGAGGTGCAAGGACAGCGAGAGGGTCGCGCCGCCAGGGAGCAAGGTGCTCACGGTGGCGTTTCCGTCGGGGGTGAAGCGGCCTTTTAAAGAGATTTTCCGGCCGTCGTAACGAACGCGTGTGGTGAATGCGCCGGTGGCGTCCATTTTCACGCGCACCTCGCCATGTGTCTCACCACTGGCAAACAAGCCCTCGTAGCGACCCGTGCGGGAGACAAACGGGTTTGCCGCGAAGTTGGCGGTCACGTTCACGCCAGGCGCCATGACGAAGGACAACTTCGCACCCGACTGGGAGAAGCTGCCGGTCCAGCCGGTGAACAATGCTCCCGCTGCCGGGGTCGCAACGATTTCGTAGGCTCGCCCAACCTCTCGATCGGTGGTTCCGGCGAACTTTTCGCTCACGGAGCCGGCCCCGGAGGTTTGCACCGTCAGTGGAGCCATGACGACGTAGCGCACCGTCCGAGTTGCCCGATCAAGCACCGCGCCAGCGGCATCCAGGCTGCGCACGATAACAGCGTTTTCGCCAGGCTGGAGCCCTGCCACGGTGGCAGTCCAGTTCCGGGCACCGACTGCGGGAAGCCACGGTCCGCTGCCGACGGCCGTCTGCACACTCGCCGCTGCAGGAGCGCCGCTCGTGCTCCCGGTGAAGACGGCTTCAGGCGTCGTGACTTTCAAGTCCGGGGCAGGGGAGCTAATGGCAAGGGCCGGTCCAGATGGCGGTGCGGTGATCACCACCCAGTAATGAGTGTAGGTGCTGCCTGGATCGTTGACGTAGCCCACGCCGACAGAAGTCTGAGCTGCATAGAACGCGCTCTTTCCGAGCACATGCTGCGCATGGGCGCTCGAACCCATCCATGAACTCCACGCATCCGTCGCGGAAGCGCGGCCGGCGGTCAGTGATTCCACGTTATTCGCCGACGGCGAATCGCTGTATTCCGGCGGCAACGCGTAGCCAGCGCGGACCACGAGCCAGTTCGCGCCGTGCCCATCAGGATCGGTATGATCGTAATAACCCCGTGAGGCCATATCTGCCGCCTTTTCGCGTGCGACCCGTGAGAGCGTTGCATCGACCCGAAGAAAGGCCCGGCCTTGATCCGAATGGCCTTCCATGAGGCGAAACATCGCCTCCTCCTGAGCGTTTAGGGCGCCTGCTGCGCCGCTTGGCAAGAACGCGGAGACCGCGCCAGAGACCAAAAGGAAACTACGAACTCGGCTACAAACTATGGAAAATACGGCAGTCATGAGGGGATGACAAAGCCGCTGCTGTGCCAAGGGTGACCCCGATCATGCACAGCGCACAATCCGTGACGACCCTATTCTCCCCTTTGCGCCAAAAAAGCTCTGGCACCGCTACTTCTTCGGTCAACGCGGAGGCGGAAACCGCCCCGCGTTCTGCCTAGCTCTCCTCTTTTACGACCACAAACCGGCTGACGCCCTTCGTTGATACACGCAGGAGAACCTGCTTCTCGTTCTTCAACTTCTCACTGAGGGCAATCGCCTCTTTTGCCGTCTTCACCGCCTGCTTTTCGATCTCCTGCACCACGTCACCGACTTTTAGCCCCGCGAGAGCGCTTGGAGATTCTGGATCGATCTTCGTGATCACGACGCCCTTGGTTCCTTCAGTCAGCCCGAACTGCTTGCGCGTCTCGTCGTCGACGTCCGCAACCGTCACGCCATCAAGGACATCGGGCGCGCTGTCTTCGGGTTGATCAGCCTTCGCCAGCGCCTCCTTTGGCTCGAGTTCCGCGAGTTCGACCTGCACCGTCTTCTCTTGTCCCGCCCGCTGAATCTTCAAGTCGGCCTTCGTCCCGGGTGCCATTCCTCCGATCGTCATGCGTAACTGTTGCGTGCCTTCCACCTTTCGGCCCGTTACCTCGGTGATCACGTCGCCGGGCTCCACGCCAGCCTTCGCTGCAGGACTGTTCGGCTCGACGGCGGCGACCAGCGACCCTTCGGAACCGCTGAACTTAAACTTCTCCTTCAAGGTTTCGTCCAGCTCTTGCAACCGCACGCCGAGATAACCGCGGACGACTCGTCCGGTCTTCAAGAGGCTATCCATCACGCTGTGCGCAAGGTTCGCTGGCACTGCGAACCCGATCCCCTGGTTGCCTCCGGTTCGGCTGAAGATCGCGGTATTGATTCCCAACAGCCGGCCTTCGATGTCAACCAGCGCACCACCGGAGTTTCCCGGGTTAATGGAAGCGTCTGTCTGGATAAAGTTTTCGTAAGCAGTAATCCCAAGATCGTTGCGCCCGATGGACGAGACGATGCCCATGGAAACGGTCTGCGTGAGCCCGAAAGGATTGCCGATTGCGAGTGCGAGATCGCCAACCCTGACTTTGTCGCTGTCGGCAAAAGTGATCGCGGGTAAGTCTTTCGCCTCAATCTTCAGGACGGCGAGGTCTGTGCCGGGATCGCCGCCGACCTTCTTCGCCTTATACTCCGTCTTGTTGCGGCCAAAGGTGACCACGATGTCATCCGCACCCTGCACGACATGGTTGTTGGTCAAAACGTGGCCGTCGGGGCTAACGATCACCCCCGAACCAAGTCCGAGCGCCTGCCGCTGGGTGCTGCCGCCCCGGTTGCGCCTTCTCGGCGTGGGTTGCGCTTCATCATCAGGGCCGCTCTCTTCCTCATCGGGAATGCCAAAATAACGGCGGAACTGCGGGTCGTTGAAGAACGGAAGACTGCCCGGACCTCCGCTGCCCCGAGCACCCGGCTTGACGTTTTTCGACGTGGATATGGTGACGACGCTGGGGGCCACTTTCTCGACGATCGGCGCGAAACTCGTAATCATGTTCGCCTTCGCGGTGACCGGCGCCGGATCGATCTTGACGTCCGCAGGCTTCTCGACCGCCTCCGCTCCGAAAGCGGATAGCCGCGCGAACACCCCTGCCGCGAGGAGAAGAGCGGAAATACGAGGAAAGAGGCTGGTTTTCATCAGGAGTGCGCAGTGAGACATGCACTCCCATAGCCTGTTCAAACGCGCAGTCCATGCGGGTTTTTCCCGACGCAGCGTGGGGCACCGTGGGAAGAGAACCTCCCGATGGTGCTCAGCCCGCGAACGCGGTCAGGATCGCGCATTCCAGCGCGAGTTGCTCCTGCACGTTGCGGTTGAAGTTCTCGCGCAGACCTTCCAGCGCCGAGGCACTTCGCAGCAGGCGGCCCGTCGTCGCGCGGGAGCCCAGTGCACGGGTTGCGGCTGCGTGTTCCGGAAAGTCGAGCCCGGCGGCACCATGCTGCTGGCGCAAAGCATCTGCGAACCATTGTTCCAGCACCGCGACCAGCGACGCGCGCGCGGATCTGTAGCGCGCCTCAACCAGCGCCTTATAATGTTCTTCCCTTTCATCCAGTCCTCGCGTGTCGCCGACCTTCTTGTAGGCGATTTCTTCCTTCTTCAGTTCCTCATCGGCTTCCTCCTGGATGCGGCTCTTGGCTTCCCCACAGAGGCGGCTGAATTGCTGCACGAGGAGGAAAGCGCTCGCCAGATTCCCTTCCTCCTCGATGGATGACAGCGTCTTAAGAAGTTCCCGTTCTTCAGAGCAGAGCTCAGGTTTCGTGCCGACTCGCAACGGAACCTCTACGCATCGGGAAATGACTGTTTCGAGGAGTTGATCGCCTTGGCTGGAGACAAGCAATAGATGCGACCCCGTGGGAGGCTCTTCCAGCGTCTTGAGAAAAGCGTTTGCCGCGGACTCCATGAGACGGTCCGCATCAAAGATGATCCCGACCTTTGGTCCACCGGAGAAAGAGCGCAGTTGTAAGGCGCGGTCCAGCTCGCGCACCGCGTCGACCTTGATGCGTCGCGACTTGCTCTCGGCCTCCAGCACATAAGCGTCCCGGTGGCTTAGCGGCGCATCATCCACCCCCAGGATCAACCCCGTCAGCTTTGTCGCCAGCTCACGGGTCCCGCTTCCCGGCTGGCCGGTAATCAGATACGCATGCGCTAAGCGGCCTTCCGCATGCGCGAGGCGCAGAAAGGAGAACGCTTCCTCAGAAGTCAGTGCCACTGGAGAGGCTTCATGCAGGACCCGCGGAGCGACCTCTCACGCGGGACATTCTCCTCACCGCTTCGCGCCGACCTTTGTCGTCACTGTCGGCTCGGCGTTCGCCACACGGCTTTTATCACGAGCCTTCACGAGATCGTTGTTGTCCCCAAATTTACCCCACGGTCCAGGCGGAACGGATTCCACTTCGACGAAACGCCAATCGGTGACGTCGGTTCCGTTGATCCCAAGGAAGTCGCGCACGGAGGGCGACACATCGAGACCAGCTCCAGCGTTCAGATTCGGTTTTGGGCGCTCGTTGCCGAAGACATATTCGTAGTGATCCGTCCGGAAGGGGCCGCAATCGCTCCATTGTGCATATGCGATTCGCCCGTTACGCGGGTTGCGCACTGCTACCCAACGATCCCGGCAAACGCTCTGCCCTGCTTTGACGAAGGCCTTGTCGAACCACGGAATTACCCGGCGGGCTTCCGGCTTCGTCGTCCCGCGGGTGGTGTCGTTGTAGGGAAGCGCGATGTAGAAGGGATTTTGCTTCGGCGTGAACTTTGCTGGGCGGAAATCAGCGGTTCGCGCGGACGGATCGGGGTTATCGAATCCGCCAAAGGCCTCGGCCCAATTCGCATCCCACGAGCTGCTTCGGTTGTGCACCGGGTTGTTTACGCTCGAATTCTCACCCACCCAGAACGTCGTTGTGACGATCCCCGTGCGCCATGCATACGCGCTCGTGCGAGCAGTGGTCGGAGTGCTCACTCGTGGCTCGAGTGACGAGATCGCCGCCTCACGCAGTTTCATCGCATACTTATGGAACGCATCTTTCGCAGCCTGGTCGGACTCCGCGGAAACCGTTGTGGCTCCAAGCAGTGCTGCCAATCCAGCGAGGTAGTGAAATGCTCGATTCATGGGTTTTCGCGAGAATGTTTCGGGCTGCGCGGTGCGGTCCAGTATTTTCTCAGGGCTGCGTTGCACCTTTCGGGCCAATCGCACTTGCCGCGCACGGGCAGTCTTCCTGCCGACTACGGCTTCTTCACGATCTCCGCTTCGCCCGCATCATTCGGCCCAAGGAAAAATCCAAAGCCGACCTCCTGTTTTTGGAGGATTACGGCGTTCACCGATGCTGGCTTCTTCTGCGCGGGATGGTCGAATTTGACGCTCATCATTCCGGTCTTCGTTTTAATTTTTGCGGAAAGCCTGGCCGCGTTAGCGCCAGCGATCTGCACCTTGTTGTTGCTGAAGATATTCATGTGAGCAGCAACGAGCGCGGGTAACCCGCCTCCCTGGGCGCGAATCTTCGCATTCCCATCCAGATCAGGTTGCGAGAGATCCGGGAAGGCGGTCTGTCCGCGCGTCGCAACATATTGCGATCCAACCGCGTTCGTCTGCACCCCGTTGGGCCAGCCTTGGGGGTAGCGACCGCGGCCAGCCGGCTTAAACCAGAGGAGGCCCGCGCCGTCGAGATCGCTCGTCTGCGGGAGATCGCGGAATGCCACCGATCCGCTCACGGACCCTCGTTTCTTGTCCGTGAGGAGGAATAGCGGGAGCACGTTTCTTCTCGAGACGGCGTTCGCATATTTGAACTTCGAGCCGTCCTGCATGGTCCCCGCAACCTTCACGATCCCTCGCGACGAGACACTAAGCGTCGCAATGCCATGGCCCGGAGGAATTGCTACAGCTTGTCCGTTTTGCGCCGAGGAAAGCGGCGAAGCGCCCGCAAAAGCTGCCGTATACTTCGCTGACAAACCGCCGGTGTTGACGGCCCGCTCAGCGAGGATGGTTCCGAATGGTGCGGCGCCCTCGGTAATCGTCGCAGTCAGGGTGTCTGTGCCGCGCCCTTGGAACTGTAGATCCATCACCATGGACGTTCCCCTCAGGACGAGGCCGGTTGCTGTCCCGTCCGGGTTGGTCCTCCCACGGAATGAAAAGCTCTTGCCGCCCAGGAAGAGCTTGCCACTAAAGCTGCCGCCGCTGTTCAGACGCGCCCGGATCACGCCGGTTTTTGCGAAGCTCGGCGAGGTGCCCGCCGCTGCCCGGACAAAGCCGGTGTAAGTGCCGGGCGCTTCAGTGTAGCCGCCGATCGTAATCGCGAAGCTTTGCTCCGTTGCATCCACGCCCCCATCATTGGTTCCCCCGTTATCCCTCGCCTGCACCGTCACCTTCGCGGTCCCGCTGACGTCCGTTGCCGGCGCGTAGGTCAGCGTGCCATCCGGAGAAATGAACGGAGGGGTGATAAAGAGCGATAGATCGCTAACACTGACGACACTCAGCGCGACGGTTTGACCGGCTTCATCGGGCGCGCCGGGGTTCACGCCGCTGACGAATCCGGGCACGGTTTGCGGGCTCGCTCCAGGGGCCGCGCCTTGATCCGGCCCGAGGATGAATGTCGGAGCATCATTCACTGGAGAAACCGCGATGGAGACAACCGCGGTGGCACTCTGGTTGTCAGCATCGGTGAGGCGGTAGCTGTAACCTGCCGCGCCCGAGAAGTTGAGCGTCGGCACGAAAGTGATAGTCCGGTCCGGATTGATCACCGTATAGCCGTTCTCTGAATCTGAAACAGTCAAGGCAATCGGCGGGTCGCCTAACCCGCTATCGTTCGCGAGCACATCGATTACGACTGGGGTGTCTTCACTGGTTGCTCCGCCGTCGTCCGCCGCGACGGGTGTTTGCCCCGCTTTCAGCACGGCGATCGTCACCGTTGCGGTAGAACTCTTCGCAGTGCTGTCAGTCAACTTGTAGGTGAAAGACGCCACCCCGCTGAAGTCATCAGGCGGAGTATAAGTGATCGTGTTGTTGCCATTCACGACTGCCGTGCCGGTGGCAGGGGGAGTGTTGATCGTCACGGTATGCGGCGGATTATTCAGCCCGCCGTCGTTTGCGAGAACGTTGATGGTGACGGGCGTCTCGACGGCCGTCGTGGTGTTGTCGTTTGTCGCAATCGGCCCGATCGTCGTCCCCAGAAGCTCGATGTCATCGATGTTCCAACCGGACATCGAGTAAACGTCGCCTTGCGTTTGATAACCCCACCGAACGAAGACGGTAGCCTGATTGTCTGCAACGGCTGAAATGTCATACTCGACCGCCGTCCAACCACTCTCCGTGACGGGAGACTGATTGTTGTTCTGGTAAAGCAAGGTCCACGTCGTCCCATTGCGAGAGACCTCCACAGTCGCCTTCGCGTAAGGTCGGAAATCGGTGTTCAGCCAGCGTTGAAACCGCAGCCGAGCTGTCGAGATTCCGGTGAAGTTAACCGCTGCCGTCGTCAGGCGAAAAGGGCCTGCGTTGGCCACGTTGTAATCACCGGAAAGGTTCACGCCGAAGACATTTGCACCGGTCGCGCCCGAGGTTGGATCCGGGCCTCCCGCATCGAGACCGCCATTCCCGGTCGGCTGACCGAAAGCCCACTGACCAGCTCTTGCCCATCCGGGGTCAGTATCCAGAGAGAAGAAGAAAACGCGCGGAGGCGAGACCTTCAACAGCACCGGCCGGAGTTGTATCCGCCCCGTCGTCGTATTCGTGAAGGTGACTACATCGGCATAGTCGCCGATCGCTAAAGCGTTTGCATCCGCGTTGATGCTGACGGTGACGGTCGTGGTCGCATTCGGGAGAAGGGTGCCGTTTGACGGGGTAACGGTGACCCATGATTGAGTATTCGAGGCGGTGAAGGTGAGCGAATTAGCGCTCTCATTCTTCAAAGTGTAAGTCTTGCTATCAGGGCTGAAGGGCCCGCCGACCGTTCCGCTACTAATCAGACCGCTCGCGGGAGTGATCTTCAAGATGTCTGGCAGGTCGAAAGCCTCGTTGATCCCATTGGTGGTGTCCGGATCTAAGGGGCCGCTGGCGCTGAATCCCATCCCTCGCTTGGCAAATCCCGCCCAAATGGGATCGCGGTTGGCGCCCCCGGTGAGGACGTCATCAGCTTGTAAGATCGCATCGCGCGCTTGCAGGTAGGTGGGGTTCGCGGGAGCCAGCTTCATTCCGTCAGTCACGAGCTGCAAAACCAGATCGTTCCCTGGGATGACGCCGCCAGCTTTGGCGATTAACTGCGCCCGCACCTCCCAAAGGGCGCTGCACCAGACTTCTCCCATCGCGTGCACCTCCTGCGCGGGAATGCCGGCAAAAATCGGACTCACAGGAACTCCAGCGTGGGAACTTGCTCGATCCGGATCGATGTCTTTGAAGGTGAGGGGGTTTTTCGACAAGTTTGTCGAATAGGGATAGCGGCGGATGCCAAAGTAATAGTTTGTGGTGAAACTCGGACCGCCGATCTGGTAACTCGCGTAACCCCCTACCGGATACGTTCCATTAACGTCATCGCCCGCTTCTGCGAGCAGGCACAGACCGTAGAAGTCGCTCCACCCTTCACCCATCCCGCTGGGTTGCAGTGCTGAGATCCCGCTGCCGCCGCCGACGAGACGATTGCTCAGGCCGTGGGTATATTCGTGAATGACGATCTCCTGGTCGAAGTCACCGTCGCGATTTGGTTTCGGGCCGCTGAAGATATACATCTGCATCCGCGGCGCCTGACCGTCCGGAGGAGTGTAGAAGTTGGCATTATCCGTGCCGGAACCATCCTGCGCATCCGCTTGCACCGCATCGTTCCCGGCCCCGCCTTCTCCATTTGTGTTGGTCTGAAAGTTGCCGGCAGCAGGGGTGAAGCCGAGTTCGTAAAAGCGGTCGTGAATCCGGTTGTTCCAATAGAACAGGTTCACCACCGCCGCCGCCTTGTAGGTGCTCGGCGCGGCACTCAGATCGAGCGGCGGATTGAAAACCCGATCCGGCGATCCTTGCGGGCGGGGTAGATCCGGCGCGTTGTCGTTGTTCGTGTCGGTGTGCGCGTCGACGTTATTGCCGCGTGTCTCGTTTGCCCCGTCGGCGATCCATCCGAAGGGCGAGGCGACGGGATTCAGAGCTGCCGTCGTCTCGAGGCTGCGCGGCACGATCGGCGGCTGGCCGGATTGCGGCGTAGGATGCCCTGGAGTAAACGGCGACGGACTGTCACTCGTGAACACCGAGTAAGTCGCGTCGGTCAGATAGTTCGTCAGCCCGTGCCGCAACAGCACCTCACCCGTCTCCGCATCGACGAGCGTCAAGAACCCTTCTCCCCGGCTTCGACTCGTGTGGATCACCTGCCAGCACAAGCGCAGCGTCTGCTCCTTCAGCGGCAGCCAGACTTGCTGCACCCGCGGCTCGAAGATGTTCCGCGCACGGAACGCCTGCTTCTTCTCCGCACCTTGGGCCGGCGCAATCGCGCTCACCGTTGCGGTTGGGACCTTGTCGCCGCTTTCCGCAGCTGCCGCGACGATCGCCTGAGCCGCCGAAATTGCCTGCTTTGTGGCCGCCGCCTTCGCCGCTGCACTGGCGCCCGCGAGATCCCGCACAAACGCGCTCCCCACATTGACCAATTCTCCGCGCTTCGTGACGTGCGCCTTCAACAACGAGTGGAAAACGGGAACTCCGTTCAACTGCTGCTGCCAGACGACCGTGCGGAGCCCGTTGTGGGTATCCACGTAGTCGCGGGTCTTGCGGGACTCATCGAGCACCTCGGGTCCATGTCCGAACAATGCGCGATGCTCGATCAGAAAGCCTTTCAATGGCCGCAGTGCATCATCCGGTTTGAGTTGCGCAGCCGTCTCCGCGCGAACCGCACCGCCGACTCCGCCCGGTCCAGTCAGAAATCCGCTCGCCGGGCGCACAAATTTGGGCGCTCCGGTAACGCCTTCGAACTCGACTTTCACGCCGGGCACGCGTGCTTCCAAAGCGTTCGCCGCCGCACGGTGAGATCCGATCGGAGCCGCCGAGACGCGCTTGTCGATATTCGGAAGCATTCCCCGCTCCGGCTTGACTTGGGCATAAAGTGGGCTCGCCACGAGCAAAACAACGGCGAACGCAGTGGGAGCAAGGAGCCAGTTCAACGAGGCGGAATAGCGGCGGTGCATAGGAGTGAGATGAGAAGGGAGAAACGAACGCTCGCGGGGCGCCGTTCTGGACAGAGGTAGCTGCACTGCAGCCGAGGGCTTCCGCGAACGTCCGTCTATACTTTGACCGGCCTGCGGTCATTCACTTTCTTTCGGACGCGCCGAGTCTCCGAGCAGGTGCCGGAGGAGAATCAACTCTGCCGCCGCAGCACGGTGTGGTGGCAAAGGCGCGGGTCAGGCGCAGGAAAATCCAGCGTGTAATGCAGCCCACGGCTTTCTTTCCGCAGAAGGGCGCAGTCCACGATCAAACCTGCGACCGTGCAGAGGTTCCGCAATTCCACAAGGTCGGTGGTGATCTTG
>Ga0136611_10003268_pt1 | contig 11361 bp, 11 predicted proteins | sample AntDrymUQ2232306_2_FD_106645 | JGI IMG/M metagenome (GOLD analysis project Ga0136611, IMG submission 106645) | Polar desert sand microbial communities from Dry Valleys, Antarctica - metaG UQ223 (23.06) | ecosystem: Environmental > Terrestrial > Soil > Desert | place: Antarctica: Dry Valley... | reverse complement strand
TGACAGCCGTGGTGCTCAGCGCGCTGGTCGAGGACCCAGCCCTGTTCGTTCACCCGCTGACCCCGCTGTCGGAGCTGGTCCCGCTGCCCGAGGACCTCCGGCCACAGGATCAGTGGTCGGACGAAACGACGTTCAGCCCATGCACCGTCGTGCAGGTGCCCGTCCCGGACCGCGTCCACAGAGAGCTGGGCAGGCGGGCCGACCTGCTGGGTGAGCAGTTGCCTGCGTACATCTCCATGCTGCTCAGCGCTGCGGCCGACCGCATCCTGCCTCCGGCCCGGGGCTACGGCTCTTATCCCGCGTCGGACGCCTATGACGACAGCGGCGACGTCATCCAGCTCAGCCGTTGGAGTCGCTGACCGCGCAATAGTGCCGCGGAATCCACCCGACCACCACTGCGCCGTCCGCCATCAGCGCAGTCGCCAACATGTCGTCAGCGGCCGCACCGAGCGCCTACGTCGCTGCCGTCTGTCGGACGACAGACGGATGAGCGTCGGACGACAAGTCTGATCCTGGCTCCCTCTCACCGCTGTTGACGCTACTGGGCTGTCCGCGCTGCTAGGACAGCGACGCGCCGTCCTTCCGCCTGCTCCGGCGTCGGCTAGGGCGGCGAGATCGCCAGATGCCACGTCCATGCTTGAAGTAGGCCATCTCTACGGCGTCGGGCCTGACCGGCGCTCCCGTGCGCTTGCTCCCCTGCTCCGCCTCGTGATGGGCGTGATCGAGCCACCGCTCGTAAGTCGAGGCTGACCAGGGGCCGTTCTCTGGTAGTCCCCAGCCGTGCCGGTCGTTGAGGCCGATGGCGACGAACTGGTCGAGGATGAGTGCCGGTCCGCAAGTGCGGTCGCCCGGTGCGCTGGCGGCGTAGAGGTACTTGGTGAAGAAGGACGCTCGCATCCACTTGGTGCGTAGCGGGCCGCCGTCGTGGAGGGCCTTGTAGGCGGCGGCTGGCCCGTGCGTGCCCAGGATCTCTCGCGCTTCGACGAGGCGCTGGCCAAGGATCTCGCCGGGCGTGTCACGAAAGACCCTCGCGCGCCGCCCAACGAGCCAGCCTTCGGCCCCGGTCCCCCAGACGTAGCAGGCCAACAAGAGGCTGCCACTTGCATCTGGGCTGCCGTCCCGGTGGCGTGTGAGGAGATCGGAGCGGGTGACGTGGTGGTAGTCGCGGCCCTGCGCGGCTGGCCGCAGGTCGTTGAGTTTCGTCGCCCAAGACGCCGAGACCGTTGACCGCTGCCACCAGGCCGGGCGGAAGTCGAAGCCGTGCGTGAGGACCGCTTGCTCGTCCTCGCATGGCAAGGAAGTCACGCCGGTCACCTCCGAGGTCCAGCGGTCGAAGCCGCCAGTTAGTGCACGACGCCGAGGACGCTCTCGGCGCAGCCCATGCAGATGTCGCCTTCGTGGCGGTACTCGGGCGGGGTCGGCTGTCGACAGTACCGACACCAGCGGAACGTGCGCCGACGGGCCGTGCACACGGCATCTATGGCCGTGCGCAGTTCGGTGAGGTCCTCCACGACGACCGGTGACGCGGGCACGTAGACGAGGCCATATCGCCAACGCCCCTCGGGGCGGCTGACCAGCACGTCGGAGGAACCGTGAAGCAGGCCGATCATGGCCTGCACGGGATCGCCAGTCGCGTACCAACCGACGTCTTCTACCTCGCGCTCGACCTCGCCGAGTGGAACGTCCACGCGCTGCCAGTCGCGGCCTGCAAGGTGCCAGAACTCGACCAGGGGCATGCCGACCTGGGCGGCGATGCTCTCATCGGCGTAGACGGGCTGTTCGGTGTCGTCATCCCAGGCGCTCATTGAGACACCCCCTTCCCCTGCAACCGCTCGCGAGACACACGAGGTGGCCGCTCGGACGTCAGTAATACTCGCGGATGTAGCCGAGGGCGCGTTCGTAGACGTCATTGTCGCGGATCATGAACTTGATGTAGAGCGTCTTGCGCAGGGCTTGCTGGACCAGCCGGTCGCCCTCATGGGTGTCCTGCCAGCCGTCGAACCGGACTGACCGAACGACCTCGTCCACATCATTGACGACCCTCTCGACGATGACCGGGGTGTCCTGGTCCTTCAGGGACTCGAACAGTTCGGTGAGAGCAGCCTTGCCGCGCTCCTCGCGGGGGACTTCGGCGATCTCTTTCTCGGCTACGACGGTGTCGCGGGCGAGGGCGAACAGTTCCTTCAGGAAGTCCAGGCTGGCTTGCTGCCCGTGGGCGTACCGCTCGCGCAAGGCGTTGAGACGCTTGCCGAGTTCGATGAACTTCGGGTTGTTGAGGTGCCTGGCGATGCGGGCGGTGATCTGCCGTTCGAGTTCTTCGGGAGTGACGTCGGTCTTCCTGCCGGACATGAGGTCTTGGACGACTTGTGCGTCGAGGACGATGATGTCGAGGTCGGTGCGAGGGACTTCGACCCTGACGTGTTGGTTAATCAGTTCGACGGTCTTTGCGCCGAGGGAGTGCCAGACGAGCCGTCCGGTGACGTCGGCGGGACGGACTGATTCGTAGACGACTGGTTCGACGAGTACAACAACCGCCCGCACCGCAGCCTGAGTGGACGCTCGCCTCTCGAAGCGTGGTTCGACGACCAGCACCCGATCCAGAAGGCGGACCCGGCGGAGATTCGCAGCGCGATGCTACGCAGCGAGATCCGGACGGTGCACCGTTACGGCATCTCCTTCGACCGCGCCGTCTACAGCAGCCCCAGCCTCGGACAGCCGAACTGCCCCGTCACCTGCAAGGTCGAGGTCCGCTACCACGGACACAAGCCCACCCGGCTCGAAGTATTCCGCGACGGCACGTGGATCTGCACCGCCACCATCTCCACCGCACAGACCCGCGAGCAGCAGATGGGCGTCCAGTCCCGCCGCAACGCACAGAAGCGCAAGGCCGCCCGGATGATCGCCAATGCGAACTACCTGCGCGCCCTGTCCGAGCGTGAGCGTCAGCGGGAAGCCGGTGTGCCCGACGCCGACTTGCCGCCGCTGCCGACCCACCCGGACAAGGAGGCAGAGAAGGCCGCTGGGAGGGCCGCTTCGACGCGGCAGCCTGCCCGCCCGAACGCCTCCAGCAGCCGCAACCCGTCCGACGCAGACCTGTCGCGTCCCCCAACCCAGGCCGAGATCAACGCCATCACCAAGAAGGAGTCAGCATGACCACTCACGCCTCCGCTGAGGAGGCCACCACGACACCTCCCGGCAACGCGCCAGACCAGGCGCTGTTCCCGGAAAGCCTCGACGTCACCCGACTCCGAGGATACCTCCCGCCGCCTCCGCCGGTCTTCGCTGAGACGCCGTTCTCGATGCTGATTGGCACAACTGTCCAGGAAGCAGTGGACAGCGGCGAGATGGCGATGATCAGCGGGCCAGTCGGCGTCGGCAAGAGCACCGCCGTGGCGCAGGCGGCGCGAGACCTCGACAAGACGGTCGTTTACGTCCTCATGCCGGACGCGCCGAGCGTGAAGGCAAGCCTCGAAACCATCTGGGAAAGCATGACGCGCACCGCAGCAGCGTCGCGCGAGACTCAGATCAGGAGGGACATCGAGAACCACCTGCTCCGCCACCAAGACGTCGCTCTCGTCATCGACGACGCGCACTACATCAGCACGCGCGGCCTTCGGGTCCTCACCAACCTCTGGAACAGCATGGCCGCGCTACGCGGCCAGGGGGTGCCGATGATCCTTGTCGGGAACGACCTTCCGACCGCGCTGAAGGGCGTGCCGGAGATCGGCTCCCGGTCAGTCACGCGCCGCAACGTCGGGCCGCTCGCCGGAGAAGCGTTGTACGCCTTCCTAGCCACCATCGAGCCGCGCACCGCAGAAACCGACCGCGACGTCCTCGTCCTACTGGACCGGCAGCACTTCCGTGGCGAGTTGCGCAAGTGGGTGCAGTTCCTGAACGTTGTTCGGCGGCACCAGCAGCAGCCCGACGAAGCCGGAGCACTGGAGCAGACCGAGATCCGGCAGGCCCTGCTTCGGCAGGGGTGGATCGGATGAGCGCCCCCGTGATCATCACCGAAGCGCCCGCTGAGGTCCCTGCGACCCGAGTCGGGAGTCTCGCTGACTCGAACGACCTGACACGCATCGCGTTTGTGCCGGGCACGACGAACCGCACCAAGGCCGGTGTCGCCGCCGACGTCTTGTCCGCTCTCGGAAAGTCTCCGGATGTCAACGGCAAGGCGCGCCACGGGTACGACGACGTGTCGCTCGTTCCGATCTGGCTGACCGCACATCGCACGACAGACGTGTACGCCATCGCGCCGCAACACACGCCCAGTACCTACCTCGGCGATCTCGCAACGATGCTCGCCGCGTCCCCGGCGACGCTCACCTTGGCCTGCGACCACGGTTACGCGGAGAATCTGGTCGCCGACCTCGCGCCTCTGAACCCGACCGTGGTTCCGTGGCCCGACTTACCGAGCGACTGGCCTTCTACGGAAAACGAGGACTCCGGCCACGTCTGGGACCCCAGCGCACGGGAGGTCGTCCCCGACGTCGAGTTCCTGACTTTCCGGGCGACGGCGCAGGACCTACTGCCTTCAGCGGCCTTCCGGGCTGTCGAGGCACTGTTCGGTGACGTCCTCGACCGGACACTGCTGTGGCTGACACAGGTCGGCCCCGAGAACGTCACTGAAGCAGCGACCCGCGCGGCGCTCACCGAGTTGCTCGCCGAGCAGGTGACCTTCGACGAGATCAACATTGCTGTGAAGGCAGCGCAGACTGCCTTCTTCCACCACGGCTGGTACCTGACCGTGGACCAGCGGGAACTGCGCGCCGGGATGCTCCGCTTTCCCAGCCACGTCGTCAGCACCGCCAGTTGGCGGTCCATCCGCGCCTATCGGGACACCGCCCGTGCAGCCACCGTCGCCTGCTACCTAAGCGGTCACAGCCCCCAGCAGATCCGGGACCTGACCGTTGCCGACCTCGCCGCCTGGCACGCCGACCCGGCCACGCCACTGCGCGACGCACCGATTCACCCGGAAGCCGCGCCCTACCTGCGCGCTCACCTGTTCGCACGAATCAGCGATAGCCCAACCAGCACCGACCCGGCGTTCGTCGGCGCGGACCGGCGCGTCCTCATGGACCTCCGCCAAGCCGGAGACGACCTCGGCCTCAACCTCGGCGAAGCCAACCTCGCACCCGCTGACCGGCACGGCCAGCGCCGCGTCGGCAGCCGCGTCTTCCGACTGGCACGGCTGACATGAACATCACCCTCAATGCCGAGCAGTTCACCCTGCTTCGGTTGGAACGCGGCTTCGCGATCCGTCAACTCGCCCTCGACTCAGGCATCGACGTCGCCGTCCTGAACCGACTCGACGCCGGAGGCATCACCACCGCCCCGTCACTGACCCTCGCGCAGTTCCTTCGCCTCGCCGACTGCCTCGACGTGCACCCCGGCGACCTGCTCACCGTGGAACGGCACGTCAGGGCCGATCCGGACGCCCAGCCCGACGACCCAGCCACCCTCGGAGCGCTCCTGCACGACCTCAATGGAGCAATCCCCGCCACCGTCGTCGCAGAAGCGCTCGGATGGACCCTGCCGCGCCTGCACGCCGCCACGGACAACCTCACCGAACATCTGGCCACCGCCGGGATGACCGTACAACGCCAATCCGGACGGCTCGCCCTCCGCGCCCGCAACGACCGGCACGCCACCGCCGTGCACGCCGTCCGGCACCACCCGCGTGCCAACCAAAGCCAACGCGTCGTCACCCCAGGCCGGGCACGAATCGTCTACAAGGCAATGCAGCAGCCACTCAGCCAGCACGCGCTCAGCGACAATGACCGGCGCGAGATCGCCATCCTCATGCGCGCCGGAATCCTCGAACTCGACAACAACCGCGACGTCGCTGTCACCACACGGGTTCGCAATAGCATCCGGCGCCCGGCGCGGGAACCCAAGTGAGGAAGCAACCGCGAGGTGAAGGGCATCTGTCGGTGTGCATGCGTACTGTCGGCTTGGAATGCGGACAACGAATCGCCGACCTACCTGCGGGAGACGAACCAATGACTGACGCGGCAGAGGCCCCCGGCCTGCGGCTGTGGGACGACAACCCGAGTCTCATTGACCTGCTCGGGTTCGACGCGGTCATCAACCCCATCCTCGAAGCCATCGAAACTGAACACCTGGACCCGGTCACCATAGGAGTGCAGAGTCCTTGGGGCGGTGGAAAGTCCACCGTCATAAATCTGTTGGAGAAAGCGCTCCAAGACGATGTCTTCGTCGTCGTCCGGACCGACCCGTGGCAATACGACAATCACGACGATGTTCGCGGGATCCTCATCGCAGAGATCCTCGATGCCCTCAGAATCGAGTTCGACTCCAACGGTGAGATCACGAAGCGGGTCGAGGAACTGCTCAAGCGGATCAGTTGGAGCCGGGTCGCAGTCGCTGTTGGAAAAGGAGCGGCAGGACTGGGCTGGAGCCACGAAGACTTACTCAAAGCGTTTACGCCTCGTAAGCGCTCCGAGCCGGAGTCGATGAGGGGCTTCAAAGAGGAGTTCGCCGCACTCATGAAACTTCTTCCAACGACGACACGACGCGTTGTCGTCCTCATCGACGACCTCGACCGATGCCTCCCACCGGCTGTCATGGGCACACTTGAAGCCATTAAACTCTTTCTCACCGTCCCAAAGATGGTGTTCGTCCTCGCCGCCGACCAGGAACTCATCCGAGATGCCGTCGCCGCGCACCTGGCAGGCACCAACCGCTCCGAGGCGTTCGCGACCCGGTACCTGGAGAAGATCGTCCAGTTGCCGATCTCCCTGCCCCGCCTCTCGGAGGAGGAGGCCGAGACCTACATCGCGCTCCTGCTCGCTGACCGGGAAGCACCCAGCCGCAACGCCTTCGAGTCGGTTGCCGCCCACGCCGCCGCTCGTCGCAACGACAACAAGTGGCCGCTGTTGGCAGAGTGGCCGGACGGAGGATGGCAGCCGTCACACAAGGTGCTGAGTCTGGCGCGGCAACTACGGGAAGGGCTTTCGGCGGACAAGTTGTCCAGCCCGCGACAGATCAAGCGATTCCTTAACGCGTACGGCGTGCGTTCAGCCATCGCTGGTAGTCGAGGCGTAGACGTCCCGGCCTCCCTGGGCATGAAACTGCTTCTGCTCGAAGACAGGCACCGGTCAGCGTTCGAACGGCTTGCCGGTTGGCCGATCAGCGAGCGTCAGCAGCACATCGAGCAGTGGGAGCGATGGGCAGCCGGAGACACCGACGAGGCTCCGGAAGGGATTGACGACGCCACCAAGGCGTGGGCGAAGGCCGCACCGTCGCTGACTGACTTTGACCTGACGCCGTACCTGCGGCTTGCTGCGAGCCTCGTCAACGCTCCGCTCGGGGCGAGCGTGAGCGACGACATCGTCGCCGCCGTGAAGGACCTGCTCGACGACAGCGACGCGATCCGGATGTCAGGGCAAACAGTGGTCCTTGGCCTTGCCCCCTCTCAGCAGGTGCAGGCCATGTCAGTACTGCTGGACAGTGGTCTACGGCTGGAGGACCCGAACGCCATGTGGGTGTCCGCGATCCGTTGGGCTAAGGAGTCATCGGCGGTCCTGGATCTAACGGTGCAGGCGGTTCGAGAGAACGTCACCCGGCTGACCATGAGGTTCCCGCCGAACTGAACGCGTCCGGCCAGCCCGCACTGAGGAACCTAGTTGCTGAGATCGCGTCGTCCGAACACGCACCGTCCGATGTCGTTCAGGCCGCGCAGTTGGAAGTCGAGCCGTAGCCGTGGGGACCAACACGTCCTACGGCGGCAGCAACAGCAAGGACTGGCAGACAGTTCGGCAGTTGTGGACCGGCCTCGGCGGGTCGGACCTTCCTACCCCGCCCCCAACCGACGACCAGCCGAGCGACACACCGCCGGGCGACATCCCCCTGCCGCCGGACTTCCAGCCGTCGCCTGCGTTGGACGCGCTCGGCGAGGCTCTGGCCGACGCGCTCGGACGTGGCCTGCCCCGGACACCTAACTACGACGTTCCGCTGTCCTCCCTGATGCCTCGCCGCCGAGGTGCTGGTGGCGGCGGCGGAGGAGCCGGAGGAGCCGGAACCGGACAGTCCGGTAACGCCGGGCGGTCCGCAGGCCGGTCCCGGCAGCAGATCCCCAAGCAGGCAGCACGGGGCGGCGCGGCCATCGGAGCCGCCGTCGCCTACCGCGACCGGGACGCTGCTGCCCTCGGCGAGTACGGCATCACACTCGATGAACTCGATGCGATGGGTCCCCGGCAGCGCAACAACGCCATCCTCGACTTTGTCCTTGGCGACGCTGGCCACCCGGACGAGGCAGCGCTTCGGTCCGCCTCGCTCGAACAGATCAAAGTGCTGACCAGCCCAGAAGGCGTCGGACGAACAGCAGTGGAGGCGGTTCGGGCGTTCATCGGACAGTTCGTCGTCCAGATTGGTCTGGTCGAACTTCGGGACCAGTTGCAAGCCGGAACCGCCAGCCGCGCGGAAGTCAAGCGGCGGGAGACGAGCCTGAAGCAGTGGGTCGCCTCCAAGATCCACAGTCTGAACCTCGCCAAGTACGGAACGGTCACAGCCACGGACTGCCACAAGGCCGCATCACGCATGGCCAGCGACGCCCTGAAACTGATGAGAGGCAAAAAGTAATGGCCAGCGGCTCCTACGACCTCCGCAGCGCCAGCAGTCCTACCTCCGCCGCCAACGGCGTCACACCGCTGCGCTGGTCAACCGAACCCGGCGCGAGCGACACCGTCGATTGCGACCTGGGCTGGATGCTCGACCCCTGGGCGGGCGTATCAGGCGCAGCGACCGACCTGCTGCGCCTGGCAACCGGTGCCTACCTGGCGGACGCGCTCACCAAGCGCGGCACGACCTTCACGCGCGACCTGTCGATCAACGTCGCCGTGACCGACCCCGACCGGTGGTCCGAGACCCTCACCAACGACGTCTGCGACCTCCTCTACTGGCTGACCGGAGACCAGTGGCAGATCAGCGTTACTGCCGATGACTCCAACCTGCCTGCGCCAACGCTGACCGACGACAAGGACGAAGCACCGGTCAGCCTGCTCAGCGGCGGCCTCGACTCCTTCCTCGGCGCGATCCACCTCCTCAACGCAGACCCGTCCATCACGTTCGTCGGCCACAAGGACTCCGCCAACGTCATCAAGGCCGCGCAACGTGCCGTCGGCTCCTGGCTCGCCGGGGCCTACAAGCCTGCGCCCTCCTACTCCCGCGTCACCTTCAAGCAGGCCGAGAAGAAGCAGGAACCTTCCTCCCGCAGCCGGTCGCTGCTGTTCGCCAGCCTCGGCATCGCCGCCGCCAGCATGCGCGGCAGCAGCACCCTCTACATCCCCGAGAACGGCTACACGAGCCTGAACGTCCCGCTCCACCCGAACAGGGGAGGAGCGCTGTCCACCCGATCAACCCACCCCCTGACGTTCGAACGCATGACCAGCATCCTGAGCGCACTCGACCTCGACATCACCCTGGTCAACCCGTTCGCCGACATGACCAAAGGTGAGGTCATGACCTCGGTCGCGGCTGCCGGACCCCCCAAGGGATGGCTCGAAGCGTCCTGGCTCACAATCTCCTGCGGCAAACTCGACGGCGGACGCATGGCGGGAGGTGACCCGAACTTCAACTGCGGCCTGTGCGTCCCCTGCATGGTCCGCCGAGGCACCTACATCGCCGCCGCACAGGCCGACAAGACCAAGTACCTCGTTAACGAGATGACCGGCAGCGACCGCGACGGCCTCGTCAGCCGCCGCCGAGGGGACCTGGACGCCATCACCTACGCGACCGGCGAACCAGTGGAAAACAGCCAGATCGACGCACTGTCCTGGCCAGCCACCTACGACCTTGACGCTGCAACCGACCTGGTACAGCGCGGCCTGGACGAACTTGCAGCGGTACCTCAGCCGTGACCGGGACGCTCGAAGGACTGCCCGCCCTCGACAGTCACGCGCACATCGACCCGACAGTCACAGCCCGGCAAGTGAACGCGCTCGGACACAGCCACACCTTTGCGGTCACCCGGAGCCTGGAAGAAGCCGGACGCGTCCCCCGCGTCTTCGCTGACCGGCTAACCTGGGGCCTAGGAGTCCACCCTGCCGTGGCCGCCGCGCAGCAGGCGTACGACGAGCGGACCTTCGCCGAACTGCTACCCCGTTTTGCCCTGATCGGTGAGATAGGACTGGACAAGCGAGCCGGAAACCTGGAACGCCAGACGGGCACACTGACATCCATCCTGCGGATCGTCGCAGACCAGCCCGTTCTCCTGTCCCTGCACAGCACCGGCGCAACCGACCAACTCCTCGACCTCCTAGAGCAGCACCCCCACCCCGGCTCGATCCTGCACTGGTGGACCGACGAGGGACCGGCACTTGACCGCGCTGTCTCCGTTGGCGTCTGCTTCTCCGTGAACGCAGCCACGAAGCCCGCTGTTCTAGCCCGTCTTCCTAGCGACCGGGTTCTCACGGAAACCGACTTCCCCGCCAGCCGGGCCGGAGGACGACGACCTGGCGACACCAGTCAGATTGAGACGATCCTCGCCGAGCACTGGCAAACTACTCCGCAGGCAACTCGCCATCGGCTGTGGGCCAACTTGCGACGCCTGGCGACGAGAGCCGAAGCCCTCGACCGGCTGTCCGAACCACTCGCCGATCTGCTCGAAGCAGTCTGACAAGACCGGTTTCCGGCAAGGGCGTTCTCACCGCCGCTCGACGAGGCGAAGCCCGCACGGACCTGGAAGTCCTGCGGCGACCAGCCGTCGAATCCTGTCCGCTGAGCAGTCCGGACGCGGGAACGGCCCCTCCCGTTTAGGAGGGGCCGTTCCGCATCACTGGCCGAACGCCACGCTGGCTACCGTCGCATGTCGGGACTGCCGTCCCACACCTTCAGACTTGTCATCAGACTTGTCATCAGACTTGTCATGGTTGACGGTTCTCGGTGTCGTCCGACACGTCCGCCGAGCTAGCTGCACCCGCTCGTACTCCCGCAGCTCTCGCACACGTAGCAGCTCCCCGCTGGCCGCATCTTGACGCCACAGGTCATGCACAGCGGCGCATCGGCCGCCGTCCCCTGCTGCGCCTCGAGCAGCTCCATCGAGGACCCGATGCGCGCCGGCGAAGGAGCCGCAGCGACCGCTGTCAGCGGGACCGACTGCGCCAGCCCTTCGACGTCAACCTCGTCGGTCGCGCCGTACGTGCCGGCCGCCGCGGCCGCGCGCTCCTCGGCCGAGAAGATCCCCAGCTCGGCGCGCTTGTCCATCGGCAGGTAGTCCAGCGCCAATCGCCGGAACAGGTAGTCCATCACCGACTGGGCGATACGGATGTCGGCGTCGTCGGTCATGCCGGCCGGGTCGAAGCGCATGTTGGTGAACTTCGAGACGAACGCCTCGAGCGG
>Ga0136611_10003267_pt1 | contig 11364 bp, 12 predicted proteins | sample AntDrymUQ2232306_2_FD_106645 | JGI IMG/M metagenome (GOLD analysis project Ga0136611, IMG submission 106645) | Polar desert sand microbial communities from Dry Valleys, Antarctica - metaG UQ223 (23.06) | ecosystem: Environmental > Terrestrial > Soil > Desert | place: Antarctica: Dry Valley... | reverse complement strand
CGCTGCACACTTTGGAAATTTCGGCGCTGCCGCGAGACCTGCCGGAGCAGATTACGGTCGATGTTTCGGCATTGGAACTCAACGGCGCGCCGATCCACGTCAGCGATTTGCAAGTGCCCGCAGGCGTAACCATTCTCACCGACGCCGAAGAGCCGGTGGCGATGGTCAACATGCCGCAACTCGAACCCGAACCCGAAGAAGTCGAAGCGGTTGAGGGCGAAGAAGGCGAAGCGGTCGAAGGCGAGGAGGGCGAAGTTGCGCCCGACGAAGTGCCGGCTTCCGATCAAAGCGGCGCGGAAGGATCGAAGGACAAAAGCTAAAACTCGCGTTTTATTTCGGCATCGAACGGCACGAACGAAGTTTGTTCGTGCCGTTTGTTTTTGGCCTCCATTCCCCCACGCAGGAGTACTCCTTATGTTCTTAATCGTCGGTCTCGGCAATCCCGGCGCGCAGTATGCTTCGACGCGACATAACGTCGGCTGGATGGTTTTGGACGAACTCGCGCGCCGCCACAATATCGAAATTATTCGCAAACTCGGCGACGCCAAAATCGGCGTCGGTGAGTTTGGCGAACACAGAGTACTCCTGGCCAAGCCGCAAACCTTTATGAACTTGTCGGGGCGCGCGGTCGGAGCGTTGCTGCATTTCCACAAAATCGAGCGCGCCAATTTAATCGTCATCACCGACGATTTGAACTTGCCGGTCGGCAAAATAAGGTTGCGCGCGGCGGGCAGCGGCGGCGGACACAACGGTTTGGCTTCGATTGAAAAAACTCTCGGCACGCGCGATTATGCGCGGCTGAGAATTGGTGTCGGCGAGCCGCCGGAGCGCGAGCGCAGGGAGCGCGGCACCGCCGATTACGTCCTGAAACCGTTTTCCGCCGACGAGCGCCAACTGATCGAAGACACGATTGCGCGCGCCGCCGATGGAATCGAAACATTTGTCCGCGAAGACGTTGGGGCCGCGATGAACCGTTACAACAGTTGAAACGTCGCAACGTCAAACAGCCGGACAAGGAGATTATTTTCAATGAAAAGTTTTAAGCAACGCGCCGCATTACTCAGTGGTTTGGCGATGGCGACGACTCTGGCAGTCGGTTCGATGACGATGCCGGCACGAGCCGCCTCGACCGTGAAGTGGGAAACATCGCTTGCGACCGCGCAGCAAAAAGCCAAAGCCAGCGGCAAGCCGATTCTGATCGATTTTTATACGTCCTGGTGCGCGCCCTGCAAGGTCATGGACAAGAAAACTTATCCCAACGCGGCGGTCATCAAAGAATCGCAGAAGTGGATCATGCTCAAAATCGACGCCATGAAACAGGAAAGCGTGGCCGCGAAATATAAAGTCGAGGGCTACCCGACTATCTTGTTTCTCAAACCCAACGGACAGTCGGTTGGCGGCGTTCGGCAAAAAGGTTTGAGCGCGAGCGCCCTGCTCGCACAAATGCGCGCCAACTATTCCAAAGCGCGCAAGTAAGTTCAATTCGGAGTCGTAAAACGCGCATGAGTGATGAACTCATGCGCGTTTTGCTTTTTGAGGTCGAAGGAGTACTGCCACATGGAGCAGTACTCCTTCGCAATGACACACGCTTTATAATCACTTGTTTTGTTGCAGCGCGCGGCTTTGGTGTAGCCTAACGAAAACGATATGATCTATAATTGTGCAATAGCGAATTATCCGCAGGAGTTAAAGTTGTTATGAATGTTCAATATTCCAAATCGTATATTGATCGCATCTGCGAAATGGGGGATGTGTTTACACTTTATAGCATTGTTGTTTCGCTTAACCAACAGCGTCAATTGGCTGAACCACTTCGTCTCTTCGCTCGCTTATGGGATTGGTGCTGTATGACGCGCTCCGGCATTTGGCAATACTACGAAAACATCAATCCAGAATACATAGAAGAAACCGTAGGCATAATGGAACGAAATCATCTTAATGAAATTGCAGCACGTTATCGAGCGGGACTGACTAATTGGCAAGAGCCTCATTACTGTGAAGACTTGGATAATTGGATCGAAGACCACTGGAACGACATTGAGCAGATAGCCTTGACTCTTGTAAAAGCCAATCGGGAAGGCTTGTATCCCGATTAAAAGGTATGAGAAGTAAAAGAACATGACCGCAGCAGAACAAGGCGCTGCACCCGACTGCCTACACCTCCGTTCGTCGTGCCTCCTCACTGCGCCGCCGGCGACGCGCGAACTTGTCGTTTCTTTTTGCATCCGATGAGTTCTTCTGCGAAACTATCATTATTGGAGGCGCAACATGAATGTTCAAATTGTTCTCGAACGCGGTGAAGACGGCTATTTCGTTGCTCATTGTCCATCGTTAAAAAGTTGCTGGTCGCAGGGCAAAACGCGAGAAGAAGCGTTAAATAATGTTCGTGAAGCTATCGCGCTTTATCTTGAGCCGGAGCCGGTTGAAGTGGCCCAAAGTGCGGGACGCGAAGTTCTGGAATTGGCGATATGAAACTGCCGTTGCTTTCGGGCCGCCAGGTTTTGGCCGCCTTGCAGCGTTTAGGTTTCGCGGAAGTTCATCGGCGCGGTAGCCATATCAAGATGGAACACGGGGATGGAAGAAAGATTGTTTTTCCATTTCACGATGAGGTTGACCGCTATACGCTCAAAGGGGCTTTGCAGGATGCGAGCATTGAAGTCGCTGACTTCCTGGCCGAACTGTAACGATAATCGCATTTAGCACGAGTACTGCCGCGTGGAGCAGTACTCTCCCATGAAGCAGTACTCCCTTTCACTTCAACAAACGCATCGCATCGCGCGCCACGATAATCTCTTCGTCGGTCGGAATCACCCAGATTTGCACTTGGGAATCTTCCGCGTGAATCGCGCGTTCGGGTTCGCCTTCCGCGTTTTTGGTTTCGTCGAGTTTCGCGCCCAAACAATCGAGATCGCGGCAAACGGCGGCGCGCACCGATGCGCTGTTTTCGCCGATGCCGGCGGTGAAAGTGATCGCGTCCAAGCCATTGAGCGCCACGAAATACGAGCCGATGTAGTCGCGCACTTTGCGGCAAAACACATCGAATGCAAGTTGGGCGCGCGCGTTGCCTTCATTCATCGCGTCTTCGATGTCGCGCATGTCGCCCGACGCGACGCCGCTGATGCCTTTCAAGCCGGATTCTTTCACTTCGATGCGGTCATACTCGTCGGCGCTCAAGTTTTCCTGACGCATCATGTAAGTAACCGCGCCGGCGTCGTAGTCGCCGGGCCGCGTGCTCATCATCGTGCCGCACTGCGGCGTCAGGCCCGAAGAGATGCCGACGCTTTGGCCGCCGTTCACCGCGCACACCGAAGTGCCCGAACCGAGATGACATTGGATGAGCTTCGCGTTCGGCTTGTTCATCAACTCCGCGACGCGCGCCGACACGAAACGATGGCTGCACGAATGGAAACCATAAGAGCGCACGCCATATTTTTCGCGCCACTCGAAAGGCAAGCCGTAAGTGAATCTATCGGGCGCGACGGTGTGATGGAAGCCGGTTTCGAACGAGCCGGTTTGAATCGTGTCCGGCAAAACTTGTTGGAAGATTTCGATGCCGACCAGACTGGGCGGATTATGCACCGGCGCGAGCGGAACCATCGAGCGCAAAGTTTCGATTTCCGCTTCGCCCAAAACTTTGGCTTCGCCGAGCTTCATGCCGTCGTGCGCCAATTTGTGCGACACCACATCGATTTCGTCGAGCGAGTCAAGCACCGAAGAAGTCAGTTGATGCAGCATCCATTCGATGGCGGTGCGATGATCTTCAACCGGCTTTTCTTCGCGCACGTCGTCTTGTCCCGGCACGGAATGTTTCAAAACGCCGTCGCCGCCGCTGCCCAAACGATCCACATGGCCCGAAGCCAGCAGTTTTTCGTGCGGCATCTCGAACAATTTATATTTTAAAGTCGCGCCGCCACAGTTCACACATAACACATTCATAAGATCGCCCAGTTTAACGCGCCGCGCGCAAAAGGTTTATACTGCGCTCATGAAACTTTTTTCCTCGCTGGCTTTGTTTGGAGCAGTTTTGCTGAGCGGCTGCACGCCGCGCGCAGACGAAGCGCCCGCCGAACCTCAACCCGTCGCGCCTATGGCCGAACCCGTCGATCTCAAGCCCGAAGCAGTGCCGGTTTTCAAGCTGCGCGCGCGCATCGTTTCCGCCGGGCCGGATAAAGCTCCGTTGGCCGACAAAAAGTTCACCTTTCGCTGGGGCACCGGCTTGCCGGGCGCGACTTTGAATGTTGCCGGCGACGCCTGGAGCGAATGGCTACCTTTCGACAAAGAACAAATTGAAGCTGTGCTCAAAGGTTATCCGGCTTTGTACATGAAAGGCTGGCCGATTATGGCGCGTCTCGAAGTCGGCGGCGTGATTGATCCGACAACGGTCGAAGCCGAATTGAAGTTTGATGAAGGCGGCAAAGTCGTGCCGCTGAGCGGCGATTTGATGGGGCCGAATCTGGGAATGTTGATTTGGCGCGACGGCGCAAAAAAGCCTCATGCCGCGACGATGGCGGAATATAATCGGCGCTACTGGAAAGCGTTGGAAGGCGTCGCCATTCCCGCAGCCGAACGGCCCAAAAAGTTTCCGATTGTGGATCGCTTCATCGGCGGCGACGACGACCGGCGCGCCTGGAAGGAAGGCATCACCAATTTGTCCAAAGCCGGCTTCAGCGCGATCATGCTGCCCGGCGACGCCAAAATCCGCGCATTGCTGCTCGAAGCCGGCGAGCGTCGCACTGCGGCGGCGATCTATAACCCGCCCGGCTACGCTTTCGAGTTCACGCCCAATGAGCAGGAAAAGAAAATCACACCGCAGATGTTGGAAGAGTGGGCCAAAGCTCAGGCCAAGCCGTTTCTCGACGCCGGCTACGCGCCGCGCGACATGGCGGTTTATGCGATGTCGGACGAGCCGGGCTGGTATTATCCCTCGATCTTCAAACCGCTCATCGCCGACCCGCAAGCGATGGCGCGTTTTCACGATTTCATCAAAAACCAGGGACTGAGCGCGCGCGATGTGGGTGCAATCTCGTGGGAAGCAGTACTCCCGATAGGCCGCAGCGAAGTCAAAGATTTGCCGTCGCGCCGTTTGTTTTATTGGACGATGCGCTTTTATGCGTGGGATTCGGCGCGCCACTTTGCCAACAGCACGCGCGCATTGGAAAAAGCGTTTTATCCGGGCGTGCCGGTTTTCACCAACTGGAACTTTTTCGCCGGACGCTCTTATGTTCCCGGCCCGGTCGCCAACAATCCCGACAAAACCAACCCGGACGCCGCGATGGGCGGCCACGATTGGCTGGAGTTTGGACGAATGCGCGGCGGCACAATGTTGTGGACGGAAGACTGGTTTTCCGACGCCCAGGCCTATCAATGGTCGTTCTACGCCGCAAAGATGAACAGCGCCGCGCGCAAAGGCGGCGTGCAGTTTGGCGGCTACGTCATTCCGCGCACTTCGGGCGACCGCGAAGACGGCATGATGCAGAAAATTTTGTCCGTCGTCGGCAACGGCGGCAAGGCGCTCAAGTATTTCGTCTTCGGCCCGGAATACAATTTTCCCGGCAACACCTACTCCGAAAAGTCCGAGCTTTTGCCAAAAATGGCGGCCGCGCATCGCATGATCGGCAAAGCCGAAGACGTGCTTTGGCCGGGCGTGCGACCACGCGCGCAAGTCGCCATTTTGCAGCCGCGCAGCGCGCAGATGTGGGACGAAAACGGCGTCTCGGACGCGACCAACACCAACCTCAACGGCGCGACCGTCGGCTACATGGCCGAAGTTTTCGATCTTTATCTGGCGCTGCAACACGCCAACGTTCCGGCGGATTTCGTGGAGGAAGAAGACCTTTCGCCCGCCGGTTTGAAAGATTACAAAGTGCTGTATGTAACCGCGCCCAACATCCCGACGGAATGGCAGAAAAAGCTGGCCGATTGGGTGCGCGGCGGAGGCACTCTGGTGACGGTCAGCGGCGCGATCACGCGCGACCGCTACGATCAACCCGACGACACGCTCAACAAACTCACCACAGTAAAAGTCGCGCCGCGCGAACGTTTGCCGATTAAAGATTTGAATGATTTGGCGGAAGTAGCAAAAGGCAACGGCGCGTTGGGCAGCTTTTCCGCTTACGGCGCGCGCGATACTTTGGATAAGAAGAGCGGCGAGATTAAAGCCACTTTCGCCGACGGTTCGCCGGCTGTCGTCGAGCGCGAGGTCGGGAGCGGAAAGCGCGTGCATTTCGCCTGGCTGCCGGGCCTCGCCTACGCGAAATCGGCGAAGACGGCCCAAGGCGAACTGCCTTCGGGCTTTTCCGAATCGGTTCGCAAATGGATCGTTTATCCCACAATTTTAGCGCGCGTTTCGCCGCCGGTGAAAGTGGATCGGGCGATGGTGGAAACGCCTCTTTTGCTCTCAGATGCGGGCGGCGCTTTGACTTTGCTCAACTGGACGGGCGCGAAAATCGACAAAGCGCAAATCACCGCGCGCGTGCCTTTTGCCGTGGGCAGCGTCGAAAGCGTTCAGCAGGGCCGCATCGCGTTCCAAAAAACAAATGGTGGAGTTACATTTTCGCTGCCGCTCGACGGTGCTGATATTGTGATGCTGCGAAAATAAGGAGTACTGCCGCACGGAGCAGTACTCCTGTGTCATTTGCAATCGGCTTATTGCGCGGCCAAGAATGATTGACAAGATTTTATGAACCCCAAAGATTTGCGCGCAGAAATACTCGAAGATCGGTTTGTCGCTAATCGGCATGGCGGCGATGGGCGCGGTTTCGCTTTTGCAAACCGGAACAGTGAAACATTTGCCCGCCCCGCCGATTGGAAGTTTCGATTCGGGCAAAGTCAATTTATCGGAAACGGCTTATCGTTCCGGCGCGCCCGACGGCACAATTTCTCTGGCCGGTCTCGCCGCCAACATTCCAATGCCGACCAAACAAAAAGCCTGGTGTGGCTATTGCATCGTCGGCGCTTTGTGCAACTGGGGCATCGCCGCGCTTACTTTTCCCGCCGCAAAAAAGGCACTTGACGAACTGCGCGGCGTCGGTAGAGCGAATGAAGAATAGTCTGCCACTTGCGCCAAATAGCCGTTTCGCGTCCCAACTGCACCAAAACCAACTCACACTCCTTCGCACGAAAACCGAAGTCTTGCAGATCAACGTCGGCAAAAAATGCAATCAAACCTGCGTTCACTGCCACGTCAACGCCGGCCCCGCGCGCCGCGAAATCATGACGCGCGAAACAATAGACAGAGTACTGCTTTGGCTGGAAAACACCACTATTCCAACAGTTGACATCACCGGCGGCGCGCCCGAACTCAATCCTCATTTTCGCCATCTTGTCGAACGCGCCAGAAACCTGAATCGGCGCGTCATGGATCGCTGCAACCTCACCGTTCTCTTCGAGCCGGAACAAGAAGACACCGCCAATTTCCTGGCGAAGCACGAAGTCGAAATCGTCGCTTCCCTGCCCTGCTACGGCGCGGAGAATGTCAACGAACAACGCGGCGATGGCGTGTTCGGCGCAAGCATTCGCGGGCTGCAACTCTTAAATAATTTGGGTTATGGCCACGACGAAAAGTTGCCACTGCATTTGGTTTATAATCCGTCCGGCGCGTTTTTGCCCGCGCCGCAAGCGGAGATGGAAGCCGATTATAAAACCGAACTGAACGAAAAATTCGGCATCGTTTTTAACAATCTTTTCACCATCACCAATCTGCCGATTGCGCGCTTCGCCAATTTTTTGCGCCTGGCTGGAAAGCTGGACGAATATCAGGAGTTGCTCGTCAACGCTTTCAATCCGGCGGCGGTGCAAAATCTGATGTGCCGCAACACTTTAAGCGTCGGCTGGCGCGGCGAAGTCTATGATTGCGATTTTAACCAAATGTTGAATATGCAATGGCGCAATGGCAAACCCTTGTATTTATGGGACATCGACGCCGATGCGCTGGAAAATCGGCCCGTTTTAGTGGGCGATCATTGTTTTGGCTGCACCGCCGGCGCGGGTTCGAGCTGCGGCGGTGCGGTCGTAAAATAATCACTTCTCAACTCGCCGCGAACACTCCCACGCTCCGCGAAAGTTGCGCCAAACCCGCGATCCACAGTTTCATCGCGGCGTCGGCGGCCTCGCCGTCTTGCAACGGATCGTCCACATGCGCGACGTGACGATTGCGGAAAGCGTTCATTTTATCCAGCACCGGATAAAGCGCCTTCATCTTTTCGTCGCCCAGATATTCGCGCACATCCTGCCAGACACCGCCCAATCCCGGCGCGCCTTGGACGGCGTGTTCCAAGCAAAACAAGAGTACTCCGATGCGGTTGTTATTTTGGTTATATACCAGATTTTTGCGGAGATAGCGCCCGTTTTTGGCGAAGACATTTTCCTGCGCCGCCGATAAATCGCTGAGGTCGGGCAGAAAATAATAGTCCGCTTCGCCGCGATGGTTCGGCACGCGCGACGCCAAAGTTCGGCGTAGCAGTTCGCCGCACAAGGCTTCGAGCGGATACAACAACGATTGGAACGCGCCGCCAAACTGCGGATAATTCTTCTTGCGGTCGTAAGCCAGTTGGTTCACCGCTTGCGTAACATAAACTCGCAGCTCTTCCGGCAAGTCGTCCACGCCGGCAATTTGCAACGCTTCTTTGGTGCGTTCCTCGCGCACTTCTTCGGGCGTGGCTTCGAGCGGCAAATCGATCTGGCTGCTCTTCAGCTTTTCGAGAACGTTGGCATAGCCCCCGAAAAGTGTGCCAAAATGGAGTGTGGATTCTCTGTTATCAAAGGAGAAGAAGCACATGAAGAAAAGGTTCACTGAGGAGCAGATTATCGGCATCCTCAAGCAGCACAAGAGTGGCATGAAGACGGCGGATGTGTGTCGCGAGCATAACATCAGCCAGAATACCTTCTATGGCTGGAAAAGTAAGTTCGGCGGGATGAGTGTCTCTGAATCGCAGCGGCTTAAAGCTCTCGAAGCCCAGAACGCCAAGCTCAAGCGAATTATAGCTGAGCAAGCCTTGGATAACATCGCTTTGAAGGACTTGCTCTCAAAAAACTGGTGAAGCCCGCTGCCAGGAAACAGGCCGTGTCGCATTTGCAGCAAGAGCACGGCTACTCCCAGCGGCGGGCTTGCCAATTAACAGGTTGTAACCGCAACAGTGCGCGCCACATCTCGAAACGCCCGGATGATGGGCCGTTGCGCTGTGCGCTGCGGGAGCTGGCACAGGAGAAGCCGGCCTGGGGCTATCGCTTGCTGCATGGGCGTTTGCGTTTGGAGGGCTGGGAGTTCAATCACAAGAAGGCATATCGCTTGTACCGTGAAGAGAAGTTGGTCTTGAGAAACAAGAGCAAGAAACGGCTCAAGTGCGAGAAGCGGGGTGCCACCGAAGCAGCCACGAGGCCGCGCCAGCGTTGGAGCCTGGACTTCATCCACGACCGCCTGGCCGATGGGCGTAGCTTTCGCACTTTGAACCTGACGGACACTTTCACGCGGCAGTGTTTGGCTCAGGAAGTGGATACCAGTTTGAGTGGGCAACGCGTAACACGAGTGCTGGATCGAGCCATTGACGAATATAGCCGGCCCGAAGAGTTGCAGTTGGATAACAGGCCAGAGTTTCGCAGCCAGGCGTTAGATGTCTGGGCGTATGAAAACAAAGTGAAGTTGATCTTCATCGATCCAGGCAAGCCCACGCAAAACGGACACATCGAGAGCTTTAACGGGCGCTTTCGAGCCGAATGTTTAGATCAGGAATGGTTTGGCTCGTTGCAGCAGGCCAAACGCATCATCGAAGCTTGGCGCATCAGCTACAATAGCCAAAGGCCTCATTCCAGCTTAGGCTATTTGCCGCCGGATCTCTGGACGAAAAACTATTATCAACAACAGAAAAATCTAATGCTCTGATTGGTATACCGACGGGGGCTGGCTCAGGATCAGTGCAATTTCGCATTCGGCTACAGCAAGAGCAGCTTTGCCAGACGGGACGAATCTCAATCGGAATTCGATGAGTTGTGGAGCCACCTGCATTGCTAAGCATAACTATCCTTTTAGAAAGCGACCTCAAGCATTTTTCCAAGTCATTTGAGTTTATCCTTTAGGCTCAGTCACTGTGTATCATCCTCCCAGCTCTCAGTTCATGAAATCACGAAATCACGTATCATAAAGGACGTTATGTTGCATGATATTGCACAAAGTACAAAGGACGTGACCAGGTGCAGCTCTGGCGCTGGCTGACATAAATATATTTCGTACTTATCTTCAATCTAGGCGCGGTGCTACGGACGTAGATGCACTCGGCCCGTCGAAGAGAACTCCATAAAGGATGTTGGCCTCTATGGAGCGCTTATCAATTCTGGCTGGAGAAACTTATCCACGGTCAGGAGGAATTCACCAACATCAAGCGGCTTGGTCAGATAAGCTCTGGCTCCGGCAGCCAACAACCGCTCTACCTGCTTTGGTGTGGCATCGGCACTGATGACAACAACCGGAATATCTTTGGTGATGGCTGATTGCTGCAAGCGCGTCAGGACTTCGCTGCCATGAATATCAGGTAAATCCAAGTCAAGCAGAATAAGGTCGGGTTCATGCTGACGCGCCAGGTCGAGACCAACGCTGCCTTGAATCGCGGTCAATAACGTGGTTTCAGGACGCATTTCAAAGATGGTTTCCATCAGCCGTAGGTTGGAAGGATTATCTTCGATGCAAAGGACAGAGTAAAGCTGTTCTGCTTGCTTGTCTGTGTGCAGAGAATGAGTCACTTGCGGGACATTGGTCACTTGCTCTTCCGGCGCGGTCGCCTGTGGTAGTTCGAGGGTAAAGGTCGTGCCTTGGCCCAAAGTACTTTGAGCGGTCAATGTGCCGCCCATTGCCGTCACCAGCCGCTGCGACAGAGCCAATCCCAATCCGGTGCCTTCGATTGCGGAAGTCGCGGTGCCCAGCCGCTCAAACGGAGTGAAGAGCTTGGGCAAGTCGTCAGGGGAAATGCCCAATCCGGTGTCTCGAACCATGATAGAAATCCAGCTATCCGGCTTGTGGGTGCAAGAGACTTCCACCTGTCCACCCTCACGATTATATTTAATGGCGTTGGAGAGCAGGTTGATGAGCACCTGCTTAAGCCGCTGAAGGTCAGCTAAGACGTAGTTGCCGCTCAGTTCCGGCAAGCTGTTATTAAGAGTGATATCGCGCTCTGCTGCAAGTGGCCGCACCAAAGCACAGACATCCGGCACAACATCGCTCAGGGCAATCGGTTCAAGAGAAAGGTCAAGATGTCCCGCTTCAACACGAGAGATGTCCAGAACCTCGTTGATGAGGCCAAGGAGGTGTCGCCCACCTTTGAGGATATGACCGACGCTTTCTCGGGAACGTGAGTTTAAGTCTTGCCTTTCCAAGAT
>Ga0136611_10003266_pt1 | contig 11366 bp, 10 predicted proteins | sample AntDrymUQ2232306_2_FD_106645 | JGI IMG/M metagenome (GOLD analysis project Ga0136611, IMG submission 106645) | Polar desert sand microbial communities from Dry Valleys, Antarctica - metaG UQ223 (23.06) | ecosystem: Environmental > Terrestrial > Soil > Desert | place: Antarctica: Dry Valley... | reverse complement strand
CGTGGCCATCTGGTCCTTCCCGCTTAAGCTTCTGGACTGCATAATAGCACGAATGCCGCCGTAAAGCTATAGACGTACACAATCCACTATGTTATATTGTACTCCTACATAATTTCACGGTTTGATCGGGAAGGATCGGTTATGAGCGCGGTGACACGGGAACGGGAACGCACCGGGCGCGCTCTCGGGAATGGCATAGAGGTTGAGGGGCTCGTTCGCAAGTTCAAGAAAGGTCCCCGCGCGGTAGACGGCATCAGCCTCACCGTTGCGCCAGGGGAGATCTACGGGTTTCTTGGGCCGAACGGTGCGGGCAAGTCCACCACGGTGCTGATGCTCACGACGCTGTTGCCGCCGACGGCGGGGACAGCGCGTGTCGCGGGGTACGACATCGTGCGCGAGGGGCCGAAGGTGCGTGCTGCCATCGGCGCGGCGTTGCAGGAGGCAGCGCTTGATCCGCTCCTCACGGGCCGCGAGCACCTGAAGCTCCAGGCGGCGCTGCACGGCCTCCCGAGGCAGGAGCGCACCCGTCGCGGCGACGCCCTGCTGGAGCGCGTGGGCCTCATGGAGGCGGCGGATCGCAAGGTGCGCGGCTACTCCGGCGGGATGAAGCGTCGGCTCGACCTCGCGCTGGCGCTGGTACATGAGCCACGCGTGCTGTTCCTCGACGAGCCAACCACTGGCCTTGACCCGCAAAGCCGAAGCGCGCTCTGGGAGGAGGTTGCCCGGCTCGCGCGGGAGGACGGCGTGACCGTTTTCCTCACCACGCAGTACCTCGAAGAAGCGGACGCCCTCGCCAACCGTGTCGGCATCATCGACCACGGCCACATCGTCGCGGAGGACACCCCCGAGGCGTTGAAGGCGCAGATTGGCCGCCCCAGCGTCGAGGTCGTGCCCGCCGACCCAGCGGATCGCGGTGCGGTCGAGCGAGTGATGGAGCGTTTTGGCGAGGGCGTTCATGCGTCAGGAGCGGCCATCGCCGTGCGGCTCTCCCGTGGTGACCTCGCGGATGTCGTGCGCGCCCTCGACGCGGAACACCTGCACGTCACAAACCTCAAGCTTGACGAGCCGACGCTCGACGACGTCTTCCTCGCGAAGACGGGCCGCTCCCTTGAAGGCTCGGGTGGGGCCGAGGAGGAGGCGTCGTGAACCGGGTGCTGCTGATACAGCTCGGCCTTTTGGCCCGCCGCTCGTTTTTGCGGACCCTGCGGCAGCCGGCCACGATCATCCCGTCCGTGCTCTTTCCGCTGCTGCTGCTCGGGGTGAACGCTGGTGGCCTCGACTCGGTGACGAAGCTCCCTGGCTTTCCCGCCGACTCGTATTTGCAGTTCGCGTTTGCCATACCGTTTATCCAGGGGACGCTCTTCGCGGCGATCTCAGCGGGCACCGATCTCGCGCTCGACATCGAGACCGGCTTTCTGAACCGTCTATCGCTCACCCCCACGCACCCGGCGGCAATCCTGCTCGGTCAGCTCGCGGGGACGGTCGCGCTCGCGATGTTGCAGGGCAGCGTCTTTGTGCTGGTCGGACTCATTGCCGGCATTCAGATCGAGGCCGGCATCCTGGGTGCGGTGCTACTGGTGCTGATGATGGCGCTGCTCGCGCTAGGCTTCGGCGGTATCGGCGCGTTGCTCGCGCTACGCACTGGTTCCGGTGAGGCGGTGCAGGGGGTCTTCCCTCTCCTGTTCGTCGGGCTGTTCCTCTCCTCACTGAATCTGCCGCGCGATTTGATCCAGACCGACTGGTTTCGCACGGTTGCGACATTGAATCCCCTCTCGTACATGATCGAGGGATTGCGGAGCCTAATCATCACCGGTTGGGACGCCCAGGCGCTCGGCACCGGCCTGGCGGTGGCATTCGGTCTCGCGATCATCGGGCTGTCGCTCTCCTCGGCCGCCCTCAGTCAAAGGATAGCGCGCACATGAACGTTCGTAGCTTCATGTCTGTTGCCCGCGCGGTGGCGTGGCGGCAGTTGCACAACTTCGTCACTAGCCCGCCGCTACTGCTGCCGTCCATCGTCTTCCCCCTGTTCTTCCTGCTCGCCTTCGGCGGGGGCTTGTCGAGCGTCGGTGATGTGCCGGGCTTCAACTTTCCGTCCGGCTATACTGCGTTCCAGTTTGTATGGTCGCTCTTGCAGACGGCGGCATTCGGCGGAGTGTTCACCGGCTTTTCGATAGCGATGGACTACGAGAGCGGCTTCGCCCGGCGGCTGATGCTCGCGGTGCCGAACCGGGTGGGCATCGTTGCAGGCTATGCCATCGCCGGCGTCGTGCGCGCCCTCATCACGGGCACGGTACTCTTCTCGGTGGCGCTTCTGTCGGGAATGAACGTCGATGGCAACGGTATACATCTCGCTGGGCTAATCACGCTCGCGCTCGTGCTGAACGTCGCGGCCACGTTGTTCGGTACGGGCGTCGCGCTGCGCATCCGCTCGATGCAGGCGGGGCCGCTGATGCAGATGCCCGTCTTCCTTACGCTTTTCCTCGTTCCCGTGTGGGTGCCGCTGGAGTTGCTCACTGGCTGGATCCGGTCGGTGGCGTCGGTGAACCCGGTCACCGCGATCCTCGGGGCCGGGCGTGCATTTATCAGCGGACAGCCGAGCGGTTCTGGCATGGCGTTTGCCGTTGTCGCCGGGCTGGTCGCGGTCTTTGGCGTTTGGGCGCTCACCGGCCTGCGGCGGGCAGAGAGAGCGGGCTGAGCGCGCGGACGCAAGATACACGCCGGATTGCTCTGGTGGTAGCACAGAAGTGGAGGCGCAAATGACAGTGGACACCAAACCAACAGGGCGCGTGCCTGGCCGGTGGGGAAACAGAGCAATTCGCATGGCGAGCGCGATGCACATCCAGCTCTATCGTCGGACCGGCGGACGGCTCGGCGGGGCGTTCCCGGGCGGCGCTCCCGTGCTGCTGCTCCATACCACGGGCCGCAAGACGGCAGTAAGCGGACGACGCCCCTGCTGTACATTGTGGACAGGGACGACCTCGTCGTGATCGCGTCCGCGGGCGGGGCCGCGAAGCACCCCGCGTGGTGGCTGAACCTGCGAGCGCAACCGGCGGCGACCGTCCAGGTGGGCCGCGACACGATCCCGGTCCGCGCCGAGGAGGCGACGGGGGATGAGCGGGAGCACTTGTGGGCACGGGCGGTGGAGGTGTACTCAGGCTACGCCGGGTATCAGCAGAAAACCACGCGCGAGATCCCCGTGGTCGTGCTCCGGCGGACCCGCGCCGGACACGAGATGACCAACGCACGAGACGCATAGACGACCGTTCAAGGAGGTATATCCCATGGCAACCACAGCAACAGGCACGACGACCGACAGGAGCGGGCGCATCCCGGTGAGCCGCATACTGCGCGCCGGGCTCATCGCGGCGGTGCTCGCGGCAATCGTGAATAGCGTGATCTCGCAGATAGCGCGAGGCATCCTCGACGCCCCGGACGCGTTCGCGCCGCTGCGACTGCCTGCAGTGCTCCTCTCTACCGTCGGCTTCATCCTCTTGGGGACGGTGGTGTTCCTCGGCATCAGCCGGTTCGCGCGTCGGCCCGTGCAGGTCTTCCAGATCGCAGCCGTGATCGCGCTCCTGCTCTCCTTCTCGAATCCGTTCTTCATCCTCAACGCTGAGTCAGAGCGCTTCGCCGGGATCACCGGCCCGATCATCGCGGTGCTCTTGCTGATGCACACCGCCGCCGCCGCAATTACCGTCACCATCCTCAGCAGGACGGGCCGGGGGCAGACCATGTAGCTCCTCCCCCAGCCCAGATGATCGGTACATTCCTGGTTTGGGTTTAGCGGTGTGTCGGTGGAGGGCTGTTCCCGAGGTTTCTATCGTAAGGCCCACAGAAGGCCATGCTCCCCAGGGCAATCAAGTACTGTTATACGGTGTCCGAGTGACGAGTGCAGAATGACATCCCGTTCGAAGGCACAAGGCACGATTTCAGCGGAAGCGAAGACTCGGTACACCCTGCCACAGATTCCTCTCTCTCTCGGAATGCCAGGTGCGCCACTACCCGATCGATGCATCGCGGTGCCCCTCGTTCCGTCCCTGCCGCAACGCTACAGGCAGCTTGACGGCCACAGGGCCAAGTTCGCGACGACGCCAAGTGGCACAGCCCGTGCAACTCCCGCACACGGCTCGCCCAGTCCGAACTGGGTGTGATCGGAGGGGGTTCTTGAGCGTTTTGTCATTGCTCGGCTTGGTGTCGATGCAGGAAGCGGACTTTGCGGAGGAGTGGTTGCGGTTCGCCACGCTCGCGTTGACGCGCGCAGCCGAGGCGATTGGAGCGCTCGTGATTGCGACGGGCATGTTGCGGGCGATGTTCGCCTGGCTGGCCCAAAATCTCCCCGGCAGAGACCGAGACGCCTCGACCGAGAGTATCCGGCTGGGTCTCGGACGGTCGCTTGGGCTTGCTCTGGAGTTTCTGCTCGCCGCAGATATTCTCGCCACCGCCGTCGCACCCTCGTGGGACGCGATCGGCAAGCTCGCCGCCATTGCGACGATTCGGACGCTGCTGAACTACTTTCTCGGGTGGGAGTTACACGAAGAGGAGCGTCGGCGGGAGGCGAGGGAGATGCCCACGGCTGGATCCGGGGACGGGAGTGTGGAAGATAACCCGTCGCCGAGGTCCGCGCGCCGCTAGTCGCGCCCACGGAAAGAGTTATCATCCTCAGAGCTTCGAAGAGATTCGTTCGCCCGGACGTTTCGTGGCCTCAGACGCAACCTCGTTGTTTCAGCGGTGGGCGCCACCCTTGAGCAGGGCAGGTCTCCGGGCCTGCCCGCGGGCCGCAGCCCGCCCCCTGCCATTCCGGAGGTCAATCTTCTTGCTCACCGCTATAGTGGTGTTTCCGCCGTACAGCGGTGCGCAAGGGGATTGATCCTCCCCGCATATGATGCCGCGCCGCTGCTTCACAGGGGAGTTCAACTGAACGCCTGTGCAACTTCGCCTGCACACCCATACCATCGGGCGCCATGCTTACGACCACCGCGGCAGTGGCGCGACGTGGCGCCGCAAACGAGAGTCCTTACATGGGGTCCAGATCACAGCATCTGGGATTCGCCAACAGGTACACCTGGCGTTCGAAGCCTCGGTCAGATGTTCTTCCGCAAGTTGAGGTTGGTCGTAGTGTAACCGTGTTTCTGGTACAGGCCGATCGCGACGTGGTTGTCGGCAAACACGTTGAGACCCATGCGGGAAACACCATGCGCTTGAGATCTTCCTCCAACAGATCCAGGGCACGGCCACTGTAGCCCCGCCCCCGGTGGTCGGGATGGACAGCTATCTCAAACAGGAAGGCGTGGCGCGCGGCCTCGTCCACCCGAACCCACAGAAAGCCGACCGGCGCCCCCGTTTGGGTGATGGTCCAGAAGTGGTAGTCTTTGGTGTCCGCGCCGGTTGGCAGCAGCTCGGCATATTGCCGTTCGGCCTGCGCACGCTCGTACTCCAGGGATGTGCCGAAGTTCCTGGACCGCTGCTGGGCGAATCCCTCCTCCCCGTCCCGAAGGAACGCCTCGAACTCCACATCGGTCATCGCGCGCAACTCGATCATCGGCAACTCTTATTGGGGAATCGTAGCTAAACCAGTTGAGGAACGATGCGTTTTCATCCCGCCCCACCCCATGCGTGCCTGCTACCCCACCGTTTCCATGCGCTCCAGGACGCGACGCAGCGCCCACCATGCATTCGGGGGATCGAGGCTGCGGGCGGCGTACGCGGCGTCGAGGAGTTCCCCCTTGAGCACCCAGTCATACTTCTCCGACATCTTGTTCGCCACCGTCGCCGCGAGCCGCGCGCCGTCGGGCGCCCCGCCGCGCACCAGCGCTTCCAGATGCCGACAGATCTGTGGCACGGAATGTCCGTGGACGGATATGGCTAGCCCGTCCTTTCCGACCTCGACACCGCGCGCCGCGAGCGCAACCGCAACGGTGTTCATCACCGTATCGCCCGCCCACAGAAAGAGCATGCTGTCGGCGCCCCACGAGAACACTGGCCGCTCCTCGACGTTGTACCGCGCGAAGTTGTCCCGCGCTTCCACGAGCAGCATCCGTGCGGTTGCGTCGAGGTAACCGGGGATGGTGTCGTCGCGGTACACGGCGAGCATCTCCCGCCGAACCCGGTCGTGTACGGGCGCCTGGGTGCCGCCGAAGCGCGGGGCCTGCCCTCCTGCGGCTCGCGCGAGGTCTACCACCCGCTGCGTCTCATCCACCGAGAGTATCCGCCAGCGCCTGCCGGCGAAGATCAGGTAGGCGCCCTCGACGAGTGGATACTCAATAGGGAGGGTGCCGAGGTTGCGCCCCTCGCTGGTCAGTCGGTACTCCTCCGGTGTGGCAAAGGCGGCATAGAAGCTGTAGTGGTTCACGACGCGCTCGCCCACCGTCCCGAGCAGCAGTGTGCCATCCGGCGCCTGCATCAGGAGGTCGGCCTGGCCCATCGCGCGCAGCAGCGAGGCGAACTCCCCACGATCCACGCCTCCAAACGCGCCGGGTCCGCAGAGCGCGCCGTGGGCCGCGCCCGCCGCCACCCCGCCGTGCTGCGCGACGAGCGAGAGGATCTGCTGCACGAGCGTCGAGAGGTGCATGTCTCCCGCGACCGGAGGCTCGTACCAGCGCCCGAGCAGCAGGCGGACCATCGCGATTCCCTGCACCAGTTCCGCCCGAAGCGCCTCCGAGGGTGGGGTCTGGGGGGTTACCTCCTGTTCGGAGATGTACATCCGCAGCACGGCGGCTTCGCCCCTGCGGCCAGAGCGGCCGAGGCGCTGGCGAAGGCTGGAGACCGAGATCGGCGCGCCGACCTGCGCGATGCTCGCCACCGAGCCGATGTCGATCCCCATCTCCAGTGTGGAGGTGCAGACGGCGTTGATGGGGAGGCTCCGGTCCTTGAGGCGCATCTCGACGTGCTCGCGCAACTCCTTCGAGAGGCTCCCGTGGTGTGGCCAGAACTCGTTCGGCACGCGCCGCCGGGCACAAATGCGGGCTAGCAGGTCGGCATACGTCTCCACCTGCTTGCGGGAGTTGGCGAAGATCAGGTTGTCCGTGCCGTGCAGTGCGTTGTAGAGGTGCTCGCTGATCGTGAGCTTCTCCTCCTCGACCACGTCCTCCATTTCCACCTGCTTCCCGGCCTTTTCCAGCGCGGCGGCGGCGCGGTCGGTCAGGCGTGGCGGGGCGCTCACGTACCCGCGGAGCTGCAGCTTTAGTTCCTGCCCGTCGTCCGAGGAGGTGATGAGCCGCACGCCATCGGCGCGCTCGGGACGAAGGAACTCTGCGGCGGCGGACATGTCGCCGAGTGTTGCGGAAAGCCCGATGCGCGGCGTCTTCCGGCGTAGTGCAAGCTCCAGCCGGTGCAAAAGCGACTGGAGCTGTGCCCCACGCTCCACGCCGATAAATGAGTGTAGCTCGTCTACGACGACGTAGGCGAGCCGGCTGAAAAGGCCGGGGATGCGCGAGCCGTGAGTGACAAAAAGCGCTTCGAGCGACTCGGGCGTGATGAGCAGCACCCCCCCCGGCTGGCGCAACACCTTCGCCTTGCGCGAGCCGGGCACGTCGCCGTGCCAGCGGTGTACGGGCAACTCCAGCCGCTCGCACAGCGCATCCAGCCGGCCATACTGGTCGTTGATGAGCGCCTTGAGTGGGCTTATGTACAGCACCTGCACGCCCGAGCCCTCCATGCCCGTGTCCAGGAGTTTGGAGCAGATTGGCAGAAATGCCGCCTCCGTCTTGCCCGAGGCGGTCGCGGCGGCGATGATCACATCCGTGTCGCCCGCGAGAATCGGCTCGACCGCCGCCTCCTGGGCGTCGCGCAGCTCGCGCCAGCTCTGCTCCCACACCCAGCGCTGCACGCTTGGGTGCAGCCGCTCGAAGGCGGCGGAGCGGTCAGAGCCGGAAGGAGGAGAGGTCGCCATCGTCCTCCGGCACGACGTGCGCTGCTGCGGAGCGGGCGTCTGCGTCATCAGCGAGCGGTGCGAGATCGGGGTTGCCCTCGGGTGCGATCTCGACCTGACCGACGAGGTTCCGCCACGACGCTTCCGGGTTCTGCTCCAGCACGGCGAGCAGGTTCACGAACTGCGTAATCGTCGTCCGAGGAGTGCGGAAGTACGCCTCGCCGACGCGCGTCAGGCAGTGTTGCATGAACGCCACAAGCCCATCGTCGGGAATGAGATATGCTGCCGGGTCGCCGGCAGCGTACACGTGGCGCAGCTTGGTGAGCAGCACGTAGAAATCTTCCTGGCTGAGGTTTGCGAGCCGTAGCACTGGGCCGGAGTAGTCCACAAGGCCCTGGGTGGCGAACGAGTTCTCCGCGAGGCGTGACTGGAGTGCGGGGTAGCTGTACAATCCTCGGCGGGTGTCGAGCAGGAACTCCGGCGTGCCGCCGAGCAGGAAGCCGAGCCCCGCCACGGAGCCCTGGAGGCTGTCGTTGAGGATGCGCAACACCTGTTCGTAGTTTGCGTTGCGAGCCTGGGTGTTCGAGAGCTTGTAGAGGTTGACCAGTTCATCGAGACAGACGAGCAGCCCCGCGTACCCCGCGAGCGTCACGAAGCGGGCGAGTAGCTTCAGGTGGTCATAGACGCGCGCGTCGTCCACGAACGTGCGCACGCCGAGCGCGTTGCGGGCGTCTGTGCGGGTGGTGAACTCCCCCCGCAGCCACCGAACCGCGTCGCCCTTCAGCGCCTCGTCGGCGGTATCATGCCCCCGCCAGTACGCGGCGATGACCTGCGCGAAGTCGTAGCCGCCGACCATCTCAGAGAGGTCCTGCAGGCGTTCGTGGATCACCGTTTCGGGCGAGTCGTTGCGCGCGCGGGCGTCGGCCAGCGCCTGGGTGACGAAGCGTTCCACAACGCTCGATAGCGCCCCGCCATCCGGTTTGGAGCGCGTCGCCATGTTGTGTGCAAGCTCGGCGTACAGACTGCGCGCCTGGCCACTCGTGGCGTGCAGCCGCCGGTCGGGGCTCAGGTCCGCGTGCATCGTGACGAGCCGCTTCTCCAGCGCGATGGAGCGCACGAGGTGCAAAAAAAACGTCTTTCCTGATCCGTATTCCCCGATCACAAAGCGCACGGTGGAGCCGCCGTCCGCGATGCGCTCGATGTCGCGAACGAGCGCACGCACCTCCTCGACGCGGCCAACCTGGATGTGTTGCTGTCCGGCACGGGGCACCACGCCAGCGCGCAGCGACTGCACGATCGCGTCGCGGTCGCGGGGACGGATGCGATCGGGGGTGGTCTGTGTCACGCGAGCAACTCCTTGAGCGCTTCCTCATTCATCTGTATCGGGTCCTCGCCTTCGCACGCCGGCTCGCCACTCGCTTCGAGCGACGCCTCATTGATGGTATCGAGTGCGCCTTCTGGCAGCAAGCCTTGATCTGCGGCGAGCGCCTCCAGCTCCATCCGGCGCCACGATGGCCGCACCGCGAGCGCACACACCAGCGCGGAGTGCGCGGCGTCCAGCCCGGAGACATGCTGGTCTTCCGTTGGTGGCGGGGCCGCGCGGCCCCGCCCTGGATCCTCTTCCTGAAAGATCGATCCGAGCAGTGCAGAGACAGCCGCCGAGTCGGCGAGCTTGCGCTCCACGCGCGCGCCGTCGAGGACGACCTGTCTCGAGGGGGGCGCTGGTATCGCGAAGCCACCGTGAGTGGGTGCGGCTGCCCGGACCCTGACTGGTTCGCGCGCGGCCTGCGAGACGGTGTGGGCGTGGATCTCCCCGTAAACCTCGCCGGGCGCGAGGCCCAGGAGCCGGTATATCTTCTCCAGCGCCTTGACTTCTTCGTGGGAGACGGGGCCATCCGCTGCTGCGACACTGACGAGGAACCGGCCGATCGTTGGCCGATCCTCCGCCGGCAGCCCGGCCAGGCGTGACTTCAGGCCGGTGAGGCGCGCGCCGGTAGTGAGCCGCCACGCCAGGTGTGCTCGGAGTCTGTGCCGCTCCGCATCGGTCAGGCTCGGCGCCATTTCAGCGTACGCATAGAGAAACCAGCGCTCCGCCTCGCCGGGCGCTCCGTCTTCGAAGCACACGGCGTTCGCGAGGTGGAGCAGCAGCGTGGCGCGCATGTACGCGGAGCTGATCTGCACGGTCGGGCCGGGCGACAGCCGAAAGATCGCGACGCGTCCCGCGCTGAGGGTCGGGCCACCGAAGCGGGCGTCCGGCTCGACGCCGTAGCCGAGCCGGTCGAGGAGCTGTGCATACAGGACGAACTCGCTCTTTGTGAGCTTACCGGAGGTGGTCGCAGGCCAGTGGGCGATGAGATCCGCGCCCTCAATCATGGCGATCTGCTTGTCGGCTAGCCGTTCCTCGATCCACGCGCGCACAGCCTCAACTTTGTGATTCGTGCCGGCCAACTCAGGCGGCAGAAGCATGGCGGCGGCGATGCTGTCCGTATCGTCCGGGTGGCGGAGCGCCCAGCGGCTATACGGCCGGAGCGCTTCGGAGCACTCGGACCCTATCTCGGTCAGCTTCTGCACCGGCGTTCGGAGCCCGCTGATGTCCGGCACGTTGCCCACCGGCAACTTGACGCCCCCGGCGAAGCTCTTGGATGCGGCTCGATACTGGAGGTGCAGGCGGCGCTTGTTTGGTTTGAGCACCATCCCCTCGCCGAACTGTTCCTGGTATCGGAGGATGAAGAGGCGCTTGAACTCCTCGGGGCAGCGGGTTGCGGGGGTCGGCAAGCGGGTGTCGGGGTGCGCCCGCAGCCAGGCGAGCGCCCACGCCGCCGGGATGGATTTTCGATCGGCGGAAAGCTGTCCCAGTGCCAGCTTGATCTGGTATGGCAGCTCCCAGCCGCGCTGGACATCGGGCGGCGGATCTTCGTACGCGCGTCGTGAGTCGCCATCGAGCAGGCGCACCGCTTCCAGGAAATTGCGTGCGTGATACGCAAAGGAGTAGTGCCCGCCGTAGGCCTCGAGCAGGCGCTCCACCTCCGCGACGATCGCGGGGGCGTCCTCCCATGCCTTCGGCGATCGGAGGGCATCGGCCATGAGCCGGCGCTCCAGGCCATAGAAGAAGAGGAGGACGTGCTCCACGGGCGCGTTAGGATCGCGGCGGTCACCGGCGAGCCAGCGCAAGTACGCCGCGCGCTCGGGTGGGGGGAGGTCCTTATAGGCAGGTGCATAATAGTAGCGCAGCCAGCCGTTTGACGGCTTTCGACTCAACGGCAGCACGGGGTCGATCAGCGCGGGCTCCGTGCCAACGTAGGTGTTTACTGCGGGCAGGCCGGTCCCAATGTACAGCATTCCGCCGAGGATGACGTAGCCGCCGATCGTAACGCGTCGACCCGGAGGAATCCAGAAGCTATCCGTGCTAATTGTTCGCTTCGCGGTCGGCTTCTGGCTGGGCTGGACCGGTGCTATCCGAGAGTCGTCCGGCCCCGCGTGTCGCAGCATGGCATGGATG
>Ga0136611_10003265_pt1 | contig 11367 bp, 11 predicted proteins | sample AntDrymUQ2232306_2_FD_106645 | JGI IMG/M metagenome (GOLD analysis project Ga0136611, IMG submission 106645) | Polar desert sand microbial communities from Dry Valleys, Antarctica - metaG UQ223 (23.06) | ecosystem: Environmental > Terrestrial > Soil > Desert | place: Antarctica: Dry Valley... | reverse complement strand
CTGCCGACGGGATGAAGATCGCCATGGTTCGACTGGACGCGGCCATGCGCGAGCGCGGCCTTCGTTCCCAGATGCTGCTCCAGGTGCATGGCGAGCTCGTCTTCGAGACCGATGAGGACGAGCTGCCCATCCTTGCCGCCCTGGCCGACGAGATCATGGAGGGTGCCCTGCCACTGGACGTGCCGCTCGAGGTGGACCTCAAGGTCGGCCAGAACTGGGAGGAGATGGACCGATACGAACGCGGCCCGGGTGGAGACTGGCACCGCGTTCCCAAGTCCGCAGGCCAGGTGGCAATCGACGAGGCTGACGAGGCGCTCGCCGACGTCCTCGTCCCGTAGATGCACCACACTCCTCGTCATGCCCGAGCTCCCAGAGGTCGAGACCGTCGCGCGAGATCTCCAGCGCGAGGTCGCCGGCGCAACGATCGTCGGCGCAACGGTCAACTGGGATCGCACGATCCGACACCCCCAGCCGCCCGAGCGGTTCGCTGACGAGGTCCGCGACGCGACCATCAGGAAGGTGACGCGGCGGGCGAAGACGGTGCTCATGCACCTGGAGGACGGGCGCGTGCTCACCGTGGCCCTGCGGATGACTGGTGCGCTGCTCGTGGTCCCGGACACCACGCCGGAGGACAGGTACGCACGCGTCGTCTTCGACCTCGCCGACGGTCGGCAGCTCCGGTACCGGGACGTGCGGAAGTTCGGACGCATCGGCCTGTGGCCGGGCGGCGGCCTGCGGTCGGTGGGCGCAGGGCGAGGGTCTCGATCGAAACGCACGGCTGAGGGTCGAGGGCGCTACCGCATCGGCGAGGTCTTCTCAGGACACGGGCCCGAGCCGCTGGCTCGCAGCTTCAGCGCGGAGCGATTCGCCGAACGACTGAAGGGACGATCCGCGCGCCTCAAGGCCCTGCTGCTCGACCAGAGCTTCATCGCGGGGGTCGGGAACATCTACGCGGACGAGGCCCTGTGGCGGGCGCGCCTGCATCCGTTGCGAGCCGCCGACACGCTCGATGCGGCCGACGTTCGGCGCCTGCATCGGTCCGTCCGTCAGGTCCTGCGGCAGGCGGTCGCCAACCGGGGCTCGAGCGTCAGCGATTACGTGGACGCGAAGGGGGAGCGGGGGAGCAACGCCGACCGGCTGGCGGTGTATCGGCGCACGGAGCAGCCCTGCTTTCGATGCGGGACGCGCATCAAGAGGATCGTCGTGACCCAGCGCAGCACGCACTTCTGCCCGCGTTGCCAGGTGGAGCCGGTAGCATCGGTCGAGGAATGAAGGTCATCGGTCTCACCGGCAACATCGGCTGCGGCAAGAGCACCGTGGCGGGAATGCTGCGCGACCACGGGGCGGCGACAATCGACGCGGACGCGGTGGCGCGGGAGATCCGCTACAACGACGCCGATGCGCGCGCCGCGATCATCCGACGCTTCGGCACCTACGACGCAGCCGAGCTCGCGAAGGTCGTCTTTGCCGATGCGTCCGCCCTGCGCGACCTGGAGCGGATCCTCCACCCGCTGGTGCGCGGGCAGGTGCGGAGCCGCCTGGCGGAGCTGGACCAGGGCGGGGTCGAGGTCACCTGCGTGCAGGCGATCAAGCTGCTCGAATCTCCGTTGGCTGAGGAATGCGACGCGATCTGGGTCGTGCGCTGCAACGAGGCCGATGCCATCCGGCGCCTGGCCGAGGGACGCGAGATGGACGAGGCAACGGCACGAGCCCGCATGGCCAGCCAGAGCTCCCAGGACGAGAAGCTCGCGGCGGCCGACGTGGTGATCGACGGCTCCGTGCCGATGGAGGAGACGCGCCGCCAGGTGGGGGAGGCCTTCGCGGCGCTCGGCGCATAGAATCGAAGCCCCATGCCCGACTTCAAGGTCCACGCCCCCTACGAGCCCACCGGTGACCAGCCGACGGCCATCGAGCAGCTCACCGACGGTGTGTCGCGCGGGCTGAAGCACCAGGTCCTCCTGGGGGCGACCGGCACCGGGAAGACCTTCACCGCGGCGAAATTGATCGAGGCGGTGCAGAAGCCGACCCTGGTGATGGCGCACAACAAAACGCTCGCCGCGCAGCTCTACCAGGAGTTCAAGGAGTTCTTCCCGGACAACGCGGTCGAGTACTTCGTGAGCTACTACGACTACTTCCAGCCCGAGGCCTACCTGCCCCGGTCCGATACGTACATCGAGAAGGACTCGTCCCGGAACGACGAGATCGACCGGCTGCGGCACAACGCCACGCGGGCGCTCTTCGAGCGGCGGGACGTGATCATCGTGGCCTCGGTATCGGCCATCTACGGGCTCGGTGCGCCGGTGGACTACGGCGCGACCGTCATCGCGCTCAAGCGCGGCGGGCGGTATCGGCGAGACGGCATCCTGCGGCACCTGGTGGATCTCCAGTACCAGCGCAACGACACGGCCCTCGGTCGGTCCAAGTTCCGGGTGCGCGGTGACGTGCTGGAGGTCCAGCCGCCGCACGGCGAGTACGTGGTGCGCGTGGACTTCTTCGGCGACGAGATCGAGCGCATCGTGGAGATGGACGACCTGACCGGGGAGGTGCTCGCCGAACGCAACGAGGTGAACTTCTACCCGGCTTCGCACTACGTCACGCCGCGCGACAAGCTGCTGCTGGCGATCGACAAGATCGAGGCCGAGATGGAGGAGCGCGTCACCTGGCTGAACGACCAGGGGCGCGACCTTGAGGCGGCGCGGCTCCGGCAGCGGACCCAGTTTGACCTCGAGATGATGCGCGAGCTGGGGTTCTGCTCCGGCATCGAGAACTATTCGCGGCACCTCGCCGGACGCGAGGCGGGGTCGCGGCCGTGGACGCTCATCGACTACTTCCCGACCGACTTCCTGCTGATCATGGACGAGAGCCACATCTCCATCCCGCAGGTCCACGGCATGTACAAGAACGACCGGACTCGCAAGGAGATCCTGGTCGACTTCGGGTTCCGGCTACCGTCCGCGCTGGACAACCGGCCGCTCACCTTCGACGAGTTCGAGGACCACATGAACCAGGTGGTCTACATGAGTGCCACGCCCGGGCCGTATGAGTCGGAGCGCGCGGATCACGTGGCGGAGCAGTTCATCCGTCCCACCGGCGTCGTGGACCCCACCATCACCGTCCGGCCCACGACGGGCCAGATCGATGACCTGCTGGGCGAGATCCGCGCCACGGTCGAGCGGGGGGAGCGCGCGCTGGTCACCACGCTCACCAAGAAGATGGCCGAGGACCTCGCCGACTACCTCGCCGAGCTGGGGATCAAGGTCCAGTGGCTGCACTCCGAGGTGGACACCCTCGAGCGCATCGAGATCCTGCGCGACCTGCGCCTGGGTGTGTATGACGTGCTGGTCGGCATCAACCTGCTGCGGGAGGGGCTCGACCTGCCCGAGGTCACGCTGGTCGCCATCCTGGACGCGGACAAGGAAGGCTTCCTGCGGTCCGGCGGGTCGCTCATCCAGGTCATTGGCCGCGCTGCTCGCAACATCGGCGGCCGCGTGATCATGTACGCCGACCGCGTCACCGATTCCATGCGCAAGGCAATGGACGAGACCGATCGGCGGCGCGAGAAGCAGGTCGCCTACAACACGAAGCACGGCATCGTCCCGGAGACGATCATCAAGGAGATCCGCGCCATCCACGAGAGCCTGCGTCGCGTGGCGGAGGCGCGCTCAACCCTGAATGTCGGCGACTCCTCGATGGAGGAGGTGGCACAGATGACGTCCCGCCTGGAGGCGCAGATGAAGGAGGCCGCGCGCAACCTGGAGTTCGAGCGCGCCGCTGCCCTGCGGGACGAGGTCCTCCAGCTGCGGCGCCTTCGGGAGGAGCTGGACGCGGCGCCGGGGACCATCCCGGCTGAGGTCTACGCGGCCGCCGCGGACGAGCGGGAGGATGCCGAACGCCGGCCCGGCCGCACGTCCCGTGAGGCGTCGCAGGTCTTCAGCGTGCAGACCAAGCCGAACATCATTCCCGCGGGGACCATGCGCCGTCCGCCGCGCCGCCGCCGCCCGTGATGGGCCGCCGCTGATGGCCGGCACCATGCCGCACGCGATCTTCGTCGAGACTGATGTCGACGGCACCGGTCTCGTTGCAGCCTACGCGGCCGAGCTGCCGGGCTGCGCTGTCTTCGCCGGCACGGACGACGAGGCGACCATGGCCATGCCGCGTCGAGCGGGGCGATTCAGCGCGTGGCTGCGCGAGAACGGGGAGCGGGCGGCCGACTTCGTGGGAGACAACTGGTACGAGGTCGAGCGAGCGGCGGCGACCGGTTCCGACGGTGCCCGCCGTCGTGCCTCGTTCACGCTGGACGAGCTGCCGCCCTCCGAGGAGGAATTTGCGGCGTGGCTCCGCTGGCTCGAGCTCGCCCGTGAGGAGCTGGCGGCGGCGCTGGATGCGGCCCCGTCACCGGCGCCCGTGCTGCTGACGGCAATCGCGCGCCAGGATGCCGCGTTCGTGGCCGAGCTCGGTGGCGATGCCGCGCCGGCTGTCGCCGACCCAACCGACGCCCTGTACGCCGCGCGCGACGCCCTCACCGACGCGCTTGCGGCCGCCGGGCCCTACCAGGACGGTGTGCGCCGCATCCTGCGTCTCGCCATTGCCGATGACCTCCACGTCGCGTCCGTCTTTCGAGGCGATGCGACCGCGTGATCGACCTCGCTACCGCTGCTCCCCGGCGGTTGCGGTACATCGGCGAGTGGTCGATCCCGCAACCGAGGCGCGCTCCGCCAGGCACCGAGCTGCGCACGCTCCAGGACTCGATGCCGCAGTGCGACGAAGGCGCGGTGCCGGTCCTGTCCGGGGACGGGAGCGAGCGAGCGATGCTCATCGGCCAGGCCCCCGGATGGCGTGAGATCGAGACCGGCGTCCCGTTCGCCTGGGACGCGGGGAAGCGCCTGTGCGGTTGGCTTGGCGCCGCGGGCATCGGCGTGGACGACTTCCGGTCGCGCTGGTACGTGACCAGCATCGGCAAGTGCTACCCCGGCCGAGCCCCGGGCTCATCCGTGGACAAGCCACCCTCCCGGACGGACATCGAGCGCTGGACGCCGTACCTGCGCGAGGAGATCCGCATGGTCTCGCCGAGGCTCGTGCTCCTGGTCGGCGGGCTGGCGCATCGGTTCGCGTTCGGTGCGGCCGCGCGGCTGGATAGGCTGGTCGGACGCGAGCTGACGTGGGACGGAGCCCCGGGGGCATCGGTCCTGTGCCTGCCGCATCCGTCCGGTGCGTCGACGTGGCTCAACGACCCGGGCCACGTCGAGCTCTGGCGAGCCGGGATCGGCCTCCTGCGTGCCCGGTGGGCGGACCTCGGCGGATGAACCGGGAGGTCCGCATCGGGGTGGCAGTGGTGGTCGCGCTTGGCGCGTTCGTGGCCGCCATGCTTCTCATCGGCAACCTTGGAGCGCCGCGTCCCGAGGCGGTCCCGGTGGAGGTGTCCGAGATCGTCTCGGGATCCGCCCGACCGTCAGAGCGCTATGGCGGGGACGAGATCCATGTCGTCGGCTGGTACGTGGAGCTCGACGCGGACTGTGAGGGCGACGGCGGCGGATCCGATGCGACGGTCGCGTGGCTCCAGAGGCAGTGCCCGCTGCGGGTGCTCATGCCCGAACAGCCGCGGGAGGACGTCACGCAGGCAGAGCTGGAGCGGGACGGGGTGCGGCTGGCAGCACCGCTCGGCAACCGGTTCCCCTCGCGCGCGGCCCCTGAAGGACCGAACCGGCGCGCGCAGCCACTCGTCTTCGTCGGCCACTTCGCGGAGGGCGCTTCCGACCGCTGCGTGCCCGAGCGCCAGGCTCAGTGCGAGGACACCTTCGTCGTCACCGACTACGACGAGCTCTACCGCTGAGGCGAGTTCAACTGCCGGTCACCATGTCGAGCAGCCCCGCGCGGCGGGCGCGCTGCATGAACCACGCGAAGGCAGCCAGGGAGAGCGGAATGGTGACCGCGGTGGCCAGCACGAGGAAGAGCATGACCGTGCCGTCCGGGATCGTTCCCAGCTGACCCGGTGAGCCGTGGCCCAGGAGTCCACGCCGCGAGGCTTCCAGCCACCAGGTGGTGGGCAACGCATAGGCGAGCGGCTGGATAAAGCCCGGAAGCAGGTCGATCGGGAAGATGGCCCCGGATACCAGGTACAGAGCCCCCGCGATTGCCTCGGGGTAGTGCCACGCCTCCTGGCGCAGCTGGAGGCACCAACCGGCCATCATGACGCCCAGCGAGAGCACGGACAGCACACCGATCACGAGCGCCGGGATGAGGATCAAGAAGTTCGGTCGGAGCTCGACGCCGAGGAAGAAGACGCCGACGACCAGCGTCAACGCCACGGCGATGAACGAGATGAGCATGCGGGCCAGGCTGCGGCCCAGGAGGAACGGGAAGAGCGACGTGGGCGTGACGACAACGTACTTCATCATCCGATAGCGCTCGCGGTCCTCGAGGATCGACTGCACCAGGCCGGCCATCACCCCGAAGACCACGTTCCACAGGGCGCTGCCTACGATCAGGAACTGAAGGAACTCGGTGTTGCCGCCGCCGGTGACGACCTGAAACATGATGACCAGGATCATCGCCGCGGCGAGCGGCTTGGCGAGGGTGTAGACCGCGAACAGGAACGGGTCCGACCAGTTCGACTCGATGGCCCAGCCGAGGCCGATGGCCGCACGGAAGCTGCGCCACGCGTCGGTCGCGGTCAGTCCGCGCACGGGCACCCCGGTCCGATCGGTCACTGCCATCGCAGGGTCAGGCGTCCCTCGCGCCGCGCAAGGTGCTCGAGGTAGGCGAGCGCGAAGCGTGCCCCGACCAGGAAGACGATGGACATCGCGCCCAGGATCAGCAGCTCGGTGCCCACGGGGAGCAGCCCCTGGCTCAAGGGTCCGGGGAACGTGAGCTGGCGCATGGCATCCAGCCCGACCGCCAGCGGCAGGATCGCCACCACGACTCCGGAGACGGCGCCGAGCGCGCGGAGGGGGAAGTTCACTCCGCCCAGGAAGTAGATCGGCTCCTGGAGCAGTTCCGCCAAATGGGAGGCCTCACGTCCCCACATGAGGAAGAGGCTTGCGAACAGCATCCCCAGTCCGTAGAGCGGGATCATGGTGAGCACAAAGGCCGCGACCAGAAGAAGGGGCTCCCGGATGTCGTAGGTCACCCCAAACAGGATGCTGCCGATGCCGATCACCGCAATCGCCCGCGAGCTCGTCATGACCAGGCCGCCTATGGCCATGCCGGCGAGGATGCTCATGAGGTGCATCGGTGCCGTGAAGTACAGCTCCAGGTTGCCCTGGTCCTTCTCCCAGTAGAACTGGGCGGCCATCATCCAGACCACGTTCAGCCAGAACGACGTCACCGCGCCGCCGAGGACCACGAAGCCGATGTACTCCTCCGGAGCCTCGAGCGCCCGGTAGACGAACACAAAGGCGCTCACGGCGAGGAACGGGAGAAGGATCTCGAAGAAAACCCAGGAGGGCTCGCGGGTCAGGCCGATGATTCGGGGGTAGGCCCGCCCGACGATGGCGCGCAGGTTGTTGGCGATGATTCGCCGGTTCGACCATTCCGCGGCTTCCTGGGCGTTCGTGGCGTGCGAACCTCGGTAGCCGGTCATGACCGCTGCTCGTCGTTCTGATCACCGAAGCCACGCCCCACGAGCTCCACGAAGACGTCCTCGAGGCTGGGCTCGGACTTCGCGAGGCCAACGAGATGCGACCCGCGCTCGGCCATGGCGGTCACCACGGTGGTCAGCGCCGAGTCGTCCGCGAGCGCCACCTTGAGGGCCACCCGGTCGGCACCCGCGCCGTCGGAGCCGTCCTCGTCCGCGGCGACCGCCGAGAGAACGCCGGGCAGCGCCGCCAGCCCCGCGAGCCCGCCACTTTCGGGGAGATGGTCCAGCTCGATGCGGAAGATCGACTCCGCCTGCACCCGTCGGCGCAGCTCCTCGGGTGTGCCAAGCGCCAGGATCTTGCCGCGGTCGACGATGGCGATCCGGTCGCAGAGCTGCTCGGCCTCCACCATGTAGTGAGTCGTCAGCAGGACCGTGCGTCCCGGGGCAGCCGCCCGCCAGGCGAGGGTGTGCTCGCGCAGATCACGCGCGGCGCCGACGTCCAGGCCGAGCGTCGGCTCGTCCAGGAAGAGGACCCACGGGTCGTTGATCATGCCGCGCGCGAAGTTGAGCTTCTGGCGCTGCCCGGTCGAGAGGGTGCGGACCTTCTGGTCGCGCTGCTCCTGGAGGCCGGTGATCTCGATCAGCTCGTCCACGCGTCGCCAGCCCTCGCGCGTCGGCAGGCCGTAGAACTGGCTGAACATCCACAGCTGCTCGCGCGTGGTCAGGAGCCCGTAGCCGGACTGCTCGCCGCCCGAGACCATGTTGATGACGCGCCGGATTTTGGCCGTCTCGGTGACGACGTCGAAGCCCGCGACCTTCGCCGTCCCGCTGGTCGGCAGGAGCAGGGTCGTGAGGATCTTGATGAGCGTGGTCTTGCCGGCGCCGTTGGGACCGAGCAGGCCGAAGAACTCGCCGGGCTCGACGTCGAGGTCGACGCCGCCCAGGGCGGTCACGGGATCGGGCTTCGCCTTGTAGACGCGGGTCACACCGCGGGCATGGATTGCGAGTTCTGCGGGCACGCGGGGCAGCCTCAGAGGGACGACGGAATGGCCGGGGCCGCGAATCGTATCACTCGCGTGAGGCCGTGAGGCCGTGAGGATGTCAGATCAGCGAGGGATCGCCGCCCTCGCAGCATCCGGGTCCGTGCTCGCACTGATCGGCGAGCAGGAGCGCTCCCGACATCTCGAGAAGCGCATCGCGAACGTCCTCCTCGAACCCATAGGCGATCGGCTTCAGCGCATTCTCCACACGCGCGTTCAGAGTCGCCGACAGCGACTCTGATGCGCTATAGGTTCGCCACTGCCCGTCTTCCCAGAAGACGATGCCGTAGCCCTTGAGAGCCACCGAGAACACCTTGGTCCCTGCCCCGCACGTACTGGTGGAGTACTACTGAATCGTGCCGGGGTACCGGGTCCCTGGCAACTGCCGTAGACCACTCCCGATCGCACCAATCCGCCCAAACCCGGCAACGAGAGGCCCTTGTCGTGCCTACAGTGGGATGCGACAGGGCCCGCCCAAGGGCTCCCAACCGGAGGACAGCATGACCACCGACTACGAACCGCAGCCTGCATGGGGCGGTGAGCCCGCTCCGGCACCGGTGGCGCCGGTAGCCGTCGCGACGTCACGGCGCTCCGGATGGGTGACCACCTCCGCGGTGGTGCTCCTCGTGGTGGGGACGCTGAGCGCCCTGGCCGGCGTGCTGATGCTGATCATCGGCCTCGCCTTCGGGTCCAGCTTTTCCGACATGTTTGCCGGCCAGCCGGGCGTGCCCGAGAACGTGAACTTCGAGGCAATGTCCGGCATGATGACCGGCTTCATTGTCGGGTTTGCGATCATTGCGCTGCTGTGGGCCGCGGGCCATGTGGCCGCAGGAGTGGGGATCCTCGGCGGACGGGCCTGGGGCCGTATCACCGGCATCGTGCTGGCGGCCATCGGGCTGGCGTTTTCAGTGCTCGGGATCTTCGGCACCCTGGCGTCGGCCGCCGCGACGCCGGACATGATGAGTGACCCGGACTTCGCGGCGCTCTATCCGGGCATGTCGGCGCAGGATGTGGTCACCACATCGATCGTCACGGGCCTGCTCTTTCTCCTGCCCTTCCTGATCGGCTACCTGATCGTGATGATCACGCTGATCCGCAGCGGGACGTTCTTCGATCGGCCGCGGGTCGCGTAAACCGAACAGGCGTTCGGATCGGCCCTCATCCTGCTAGCATTGAGACCGATGCCCTCCGACAAGATCGTGGTGCGCGGCGCGCGCGAGCACAACCTCAAGAACATCGACGTGGAGATGCCGCGCGACCGCCTCATCGTGATCACGGGGCTGTCCGGCAGCGGCAAGTCCAGCCTCGCCTTCGACACCATCTACGCGGAGGGCCAGCGCCGCTACGTCGAGTCGCTCTCCGCTTATGCCCGCCAGTTCCTGGGGCAGATGGAGAAGCCGGACGTCGACCAGATCGACGGCCTTTCGCCTGCGATCAGCATCGACCAGAAAGGCGCTTCGCGGAACCCGCGCTCGACGGTGGGCACCGTCACCGAGATCTACGACTACCTGCGGCTGCTCTTCGCGCGCATCGGCCGCATGCACTGCCCGGTCTGCGGCAAGGAGATCTCGCGCCAGACGGTCGAGCAGATCGTGGACCAGATCTACGAGCTGCCGGAGGGCACGCGGCTGATGCTGATGGCGCCGCTGGTCCGCGACCGCAAGGGCGAGCACGAGAAGCTCCTGGCGGGCGCCAAGCAGGCGGGCTTCGTTCGGGTGCGGGTCGACGGCGAGCTGCGCGATCTCGACGAGGAGATCACGCTCGACAAGAAGTTCAAGCACAGCATCGAGGTCGTGGTCGACCGACTGGTCGTGCGCCAGACCGATGACGACGGCGCCGAGCGACCCGATGCCAGCCGCATGGCCGACTCGATCGAGACGGCGCTGCGCATGTCGGAGGGGCTGCTGCTGCTTCACCAGCCGGATGCGCCCGTGCGCGAGGCGGATCGGCTCTTCAGCGAGAAATACGCCTGTCCCGAGCACGGCGGCTCGTTCGAGGAGCCGGCTCCGCGCAACTTCAGCTTCAACTCGCCGCACGGCGCCTGTCCCGATTGCACCGGCCTTGGGTCGCGGCTCGAGATCGACCCCGACATGGTGCTGCCGAACGACGAGCTCTCGGTGGACGAGGGCGCCATCCTGCCGTGGCGCCGGATGGCCGCCACCGAGAGCTGGTTCAGCAAGATCCTGGACGCAGTGGCCGAGCACTACCACTTCCGGACCGATGCACCCGTCCGCGACCTGACCGAGCGCGCCCGCCAGATCCTCCTGTACGGCAACAAGGGCGAGCGGGTGGGCGTTCGCTACAAGGCCCGCAACGGGAATATGCATACCTTCAAGACGACCTTCGAGGGCGTGATCCCGAACCTGACTCGTCGTCATAAGGAGACGGGATCGGACGCCATGCGCGCCGAGTTCGAGCGCTACATGACCAACAAGCCGTGCCCGACATGCAACGGCATGCGTCTCAAGCCCGAGTCGCTGTCGGTGACGATCGCCGGCAAGAACGTCATCGAGACGACTCGCCGATCGGTGACCGATGCGCTCGCCTGGTACGACAAGCTGCCCAACAAGCTCAACGCGCGCGAGAACCACATTGCCCGGCAGGTCCTCAAGGAGATCCGCGCGCGCCTGGGCTTCCTGGTGGATGTCGGGCTCGACTACCTGACCCTGGACCGCGCGTCGGGCACGCTGTCGGGCGGGGAGGCGCAGCGCATCCGGCTGGCGACGCAGATCGGCTCGAGCCTCATGGGCG
>Ga0136611_10003264_pt1 | contig 11368 bp, 11 predicted proteins | sample AntDrymUQ2232306_2_FD_106645 | JGI IMG/M metagenome (GOLD analysis project Ga0136611, IMG submission 106645) | Polar desert sand microbial communities from Dry Valleys, Antarctica - metaG UQ223 (23.06) | ecosystem: Environmental > Terrestrial > Soil > Desert | place: Antarctica: Dry Valley... | reverse complement strand
TGACTACACTGTGTTTCGACTTTGGTAATACCAGGCTTAAATGCGCAGTTTTTAACGATCGTACATACGCTGAAACCATTGTTTTGGAAACCGACTCTGTTGAAACTATTGACCGGCTTATTCTAAAATATAATCCCGTAAATTCTATTTTATCCTCTGTTTTAGATCATAACCTTGAAATTGAAAGTGTATTAGAAAAAAAAACGCACTTCCATAAATTATCTTACGATAGCAAACTGCCTTTCACAAGTCCTGTAGGTAAACCTCAAACAATAGGCGCTGACAGGCTTGCTATGGTTGTAGCAGCCATTGATTTATATCCTAAACAGCATAACCTGATAATAGGCCTTGGAAGTTGTATTACTTACAACTTTGTAAATAAGTATCACGAATTTATAGGAGGCAGCATTTCTCCTGGTATGGAAATGCGTTTCAAAGCCCTTCAGTACTACACTGCTAAACTTCCTTTGGTTGATGCGGACTGGAATATTCCATTGTTAGGGTACGATACAAAAACAAATATTCAAAGCGGAGTACAGCTTGGGATGGCTAAAGAAATAGATGGAATCATTGATGCATACAGCCAGAAGTTTGCCAACTTTAACGTCCATTTAACCGGGGGTGATACAGGCTTTTTTGTCCCCCTGCTTAAAAATCAGGTAATTGCAGACCCTTTCTTAATATATAAAGGCCTTTATGCCATTAGTGAGTACAATCAAAAAACTAAAACTTAGTCTCAGCCTTTTATTGTTGTTAGGGTCTTTTTTTGCCTCAGCCCAGGAAAACTCTCCTTTTTCACGATTTGGCCTTGGGAATGCTTTGCCTAACCGCAACATAGTAAACACAGCCATGGGTGGAACATCGGTTTCTTATTCAGATTTACAAAGCATAAATTTTTCAAATCCTGCCAGCTATAGCGAGTTAAAAAGGTATGTTGTTTACGACATTGGCGTATCTCTCACGAACAGGACTTTAAAAAGTATTAATCCGGCTGGTAAATACAGTTCAGTTGATTTGCTGCCTTCGTATGTTACACTTGGAATGCCTTTGAATAAGAAGCGGAATATGGGGCTTGTTTTTGGATTGCGGCCACTATCAAGGATTAGTTATTTAACACAAGAAGCAAAAAGAATAAAAAATAATTCATCAGGGCTTTCTGATAGTGTGTTATACTCATACGAGGGAAGTGGTGGATTATACCAGGCTTTCGCCGGCGTAGGTAAAAGCTGGGGCGGCTTTAGTTTGGGCGTAAATGCCGGTTACTCTTTTGGCCGCCGGGAAAATATTACGAGCACGTTTATTGTTGACAGTGTGCAATCCACCAACTCCAACTCATCCATACTTACCTCTTACGGAAACCTTTTTATAAGTGGCGGCATGCAGTACAAAGCAAACCTTAGTAAAAGGACGGTTCTTCGGTTGGGTGTTGCAGGAAATATGAAGCAAAAGTTAAACGCAAAACAAGACATACTGCGCGAGACTTATGCGTTTCAGGCAAACGGAAGTACACTTTCTATCGATACCGTTTCGTTAATATCGGCTAAAGCCGGAACTATTGAATTGCCGGTATCGTATACTGCGGGTTTCAGTATCAATAATGTGATATTAGATCGCCTGGGCAACAAGTTCGATAAAGGATCAATTTCTTTTGAATACGAATCCTCACAATGGTCAAACTTCCGTTTTTACAACCAGCCGGAAAATCTGGTTAATAGCTGGCAGTTTAAGGTAGGAGGTCAGTTAGTTCCCGACCCCTTAAGTATTAAAAGTTATTGGAACCATGTAGCTTTTCGCGGAGGCTTTTATTTCGGAAAAGATGCTGTGGCTATCAATGGTAAATCTTTGTCTGTCTCAGGAGTTTCTGTAGGTGCTGGTTTTCCCGTTCGCAAATGGAGGTCTTACGATAATCAATTTACCAATATAAATACATCAATTGAGTATGGCAAAAGAGGAAATAAAGACAATAATATTTTCGAAAACTTTTTTCGCTTTTCAGTTGGGCTTAGTTTAAGCGATGTCTGGTTTATCAAACGTCAATATGATTAAGAGCTTTTTACAACGGTATAACATTGGGGCAGCCTTTATAGCGGGCTGCTTTTTTGTTTGCTCGTGCGAAAACGATATGCGAGAAGTGCAGGCGTTGGGCCAAAAAGCAATAGGCGTTGAAGAAGCAAAAAATATTGAAAGCTATTTCAGCCAGGGTGGAAAAGTGAAAGCCAGGTTAGTTGCGCCTCTTATGCTTCGGTATCAGCGGGACACACCAAAGGTAGAGTTCCCTAAAAATTTGTTTGTAAATTTCTATAACGACAGCTTAAAAGTTGAAAGTGTACTCTCCGCTAAATATGGCACCTACCTCGAAAATGACAACAAGGTTTTTTTGCGGGATAGTATAGTAGTCTTTAATGTAACAGGAGATACCCTTTTTTGCAACGATTTATACTGGGATCAGCAAAAGGGGATTTTTTATACAGATAAGAAGGTGATCATAAAAAAACCAGGTGCACAACTTATGTATGGTAAAGGATTGGTTGCCAGCCAGGATTTTAAAAGCTACACTATCAGGAGTGTTTATAATAGCGTAATTAATATTCCCGACAGCTCTTTTGTAGCTGAATGATTTAGTTAAGACGAATAGGTTTGGTGGCTGCAACAATCTCATTACATTGTAACCTCCATATTTAAACAAGGTAAACTATAACTTGTACCTACATCATAATTTAGCCTATCACGGTTTGGTTTATACGAATTAAACAGGTTGAAAAAGTTATCATAAATTCGTTACATGAACGAGGTTTACTTTAGTATCTTTCTAATTGTACTAACAATTATATCAATTGGTTTTTTTGCGGGAATGCAAATAGCTTTTGTTACCGCAAACCGTCTTAGCATAGAGCTTAAGAAAAAACAAGGAAAAACCAGTGGCCTTATACTTTCACGCTTTGTGGAACAGCCTTCCCGGTTTATCGGTACATGCTTTATCGGGGTTAATGTATTTCTGGTGATTTATGGCCTGTTGTTCAGTAATTTATTACATCCCACCTGGCAACGCCTCGGCTTTCAAAATACCTATTTAAGACTTATCATCGATACTATTATATCTACACTCGTCGTCTTAATATTTGGTGAGTTTATTCCTAAAGCCATCTTCCGTGCAAAGAACGATACCCTGCTTAATTTTTTTGCAACAACCGCCAATTTCTTCTATAAAATCTTTTACCCTATAGCATCCATCCTGGTAACTATAGCTGAATGGATTTTGAAATACATTTTTAATGTTCGCGTACACGACCATAACGAGGCATTTGGCAAAGGGGATCTCGAACAATTTTTTCAGCAGAGCAAAGACCAGGAAGAGGATAACCAGGAGCTTAATACGGAATTGTTTGAAAATGCTTTGTCGCTGCCTATGGTAAAAATTCGCCAATGCCTTGTACCACGAACAGAAGTGGAGGGCTTTGATATTAAAACCCCTATCTCTGTTGTGAAGCAGCATATGATAGATACCAAGCTTAGCAAGATGATCGTATATGATGAAAAAATTGATAACATACTTGGTTATGTACATCAGTTGGATTTGTTCAAAAACCCCGCCGACCTTACATCTATTTTGTTGCCGATACCGGCAGTGCCGGAAAGTATGAGCGCAACCGATCTTATAAATAAGTTTACCAAAGTGCGTAAAAGTATTGCATGGGTAGTTGATGAATTTGGTGGCACCGCTGGAATAGTTACAATGGAGGATGTGCTTGAAGAAATTTTCGGCGAAATAAAAGATGAGTATGATGTGGAAGAATTTGAGGAAAAGCAGATTTCTGAAGATGAATACATTTTTAGCGGTCGCCTTGAAATTGATTACCTGAATGAAAAATATGATCTCGAATTTGAAGTATCGGAGTCGGAAACCTTATCAGGATATATCATTGCAAATCATGAAGCTATCCCTCAACAAAAAGAACGTATTATTATTGACCGGTATGAATTTGAAATTTTAAATGTTAGCGAGACGAGAATTGAAATGGTGAAAATGCGGATTTTGCGATAGATTAAATACAAGCAAGGTCTGTTAATATAAGGGAGTGCAACTAAACATATTAATGCAAAAGTGCTTTAGTTCCTTTAAGGCAACAGCGGAAACAAGATTAATAATTTGCAGGCGAACTTCTTCAATAGATAACCTTCTTAAAGCAATCCCCTTTAATTCAATTTAAGAACTATTTGTATTGATTACTGTTAACTTTGCTCACCCATAAAAAGAAGTTTGAATTAATTCATGGCAATAAGCATTTTAAAGAGAGCCGGAAAGACTGAAGAAGAGGAGTTGACGTTTGTAGATCACCTTGAAGCCCTGCGATGGCATATTGTTCGCTCATTACTTGCTATTATTTTTTTCGCTGTTTTCATTTTTATTAAAATGGATTGGGTTTTTGAACGACTTATCATGGGTCCTCTTCAAAATGATTTTGTCAGCTATAGATTATTGTGCCGTTTCAGCCATTGGTTGCATATAGGAGATGCTTTATGCATGCCAGCTATAACAGTGAAATTGCAAACCACAGCGTTTAGTGCCCAGTTTATGGGCAGTATAACTATTGCTTTTGTAGGTGGGTTTATTGCTGCATTCCCTTATATATTTTGGGAATTATGGCGATTTGTAAAACCTGCATTAAAGCCCTCTGAGTTAAAAAGCACCCGTGGCAGCATTTTTTTCGTGTCGTTATTTTTTTTTACCGGAGCTGCTTTTGGTTATTATTTACTGGGTCCTTTTACGTTTAATTTCCTTTCAAACTATACTATAGGAACTTCACAAATTTTAGAAACCAAGCCTACTTTAGACGATTACCTCGACAACCTTGTAAATATTATTCTTGGCTGTGGTATTGCATTTGAATTGCCGGTTTTATCGTACGTACTAACAAGGATCGGATTAATAACTCCTGAATTTTTAAAAACATATCGAAAATATGCAATCGTAGTTATCCTGGTTGTTGCTGCAGTAATAACTCCGAGCCCTGACTGGAGCAGTCAGATGCTGGTATTTGTTCCTTTATTCCTTTTATATCAATTAAGTATTGCAGTTTCGAAAAGAGCATTTAAGGCAATGGAGAAAAAGGATGCGGAAGAATGGGATTAATGCTAAGCTTGAATTATAAATAGAAATTGAAATTTTACGATGAAAGCAGCGGGTGACACGCAGTTAATAAACCTTTCGAAAAAACTCCTGCAGCTCCTGTTCTCTGCGGTTCAGCATTTTTTTTGGATTTTGCAAACTACTCGTAAACTTACCAATTCTTCACAGGTCTTATTTCTTTAGCTAATTTCACACGTTCAACTTTTTAATATGAACGCCAGTTTTGATACATTGAAACCTATTGCAGTAGGGGCTGACCATGCAGGCTTCGAATATAAAAATTTAGTAGTCATTCATTTAAACCAAATGGGTTACCAGGTGTGCGACTTTGGAACCTACTCAGCAGACTCTGTCGATTATCCTGATTTTGCTCATCCAACTGCAGCAAGTGTCGAAAATAGTGAAACAGCCTTTGGAATTCTTATCTGCGGTAGCGCGAACGGAGTAGCCATAACTGCAAATAAACATGCCAAGGTGAGGGCAGCCATTTGCTGGCAAAAAGATATTGCCGAACTCGCGAGAAAACATAATAACGCAAATGTGCTTTGTATTCCCGCACGCTTTATAAGTATACAGAGTGCAATAGAGATTGTTGATACTTTTCTGAACACAGCTTTCGAAGGCGGAAGGCACCAGGACCGGGTGGATAAAATTGCCTGCTCCTAATTTATAAAAATACATGAGAAAATTTCTTATTGCTGTTGCTTTATTAGCAGCGTTACCTGTTTTTGCCCAGGATAATAATGCAATACGTTATTCAAATACTATAACTCCCGCATCTCTAAAAGCCAAATTATCAGTTATTGCATCCGCCGAAATGGAGGGAAGAGAAACTGCAACTCCAGGCCAGAAAAAAGCCGCCGCTTACATTGAAAATTACTTTAAAAGCCTTGGCCTTTTGCCGGGAACCTCTACGGGTTTCCAGATGCATTACCCGGTATATGTTGATACTTTAATGGATGCTTCTTTAATGGTAAATGGAAAGAAATTCACCTTTGCCCAGGACTATTCATTTGATATAACCGGTATGCCAACAGGTAACTGGATTATTAATACTATGAGTTATGCAGGAGCAGGGGTTGTAAGCGAAACAAGAGATGACTACAAGGGTTTGAACGTGAAAAACCAGTGGGTATTAATTGATGAAGGAACAACCACTGAAACAACTTCTTTAATACGATTAACTGTAATGAGACGTAAGGTTGAACAGGCAAGGTTAAAAGGTGCAAGAGGAGTAATACTCATTAACAAAGATTTTCCAAAGAAGAGCATTCCGTTAAAAGGCAGTATGTATTTAAAAAAGAAAGTAAGTAGTCTACCAACTTTATTCATTTCTTACCAGGTAGCTTCTTCAGTTTTTAAGAAGGCTATAGACTCATCTGCCGATCTGGCTAAAACTAAACCATCGTCGCTTACAACGAAAGCTCATTTAGCTGTTTATAAAAGGGCGATCCAGCTTGAAAGCAGTAATGTAATTGGCGTAATGCCGGGCACCGACAAAAAGGGTGAGTATGTGATGCTTACAGGCCATTATGATCATTTAGGTAAGCGGGGAAACGAAATTTATTACGGAGCAGATGATGATGGGTCAGGAACAACCTCTGTAATTCAAATTGCCGAGGCTTTTTCACAGGCAAAAGCAGAGGGACATCCCCCACGCCGTACAATAGTATTCATGACTGTTTCGGGCGAAGAGAAGGGTCTGCTGGGATCAGAATTCTATTCTGAAAACCCGGTATTTCCTTTAAATAAGACTTCGGCAAATTTAAATACTGATATGGTGGGCAGAATTGATCCCGGCAGAAAGGAAGGCGACTCAACTAATTATATTTACGTAATTGGGGAGGACAAGCTTAGTTCAGACTTAATGAAGATTACCGATTCTGTTAATAATCAATATGTCAAACTGGAGCTCGACCGGCGATTTAATGCTAACGATCCTAACCGTTTTTATTACCGCAGCGACCATTACAACTTCGCCAAAAAAGGTGTTCCTATTTTATTCTACTTTAACGGAACACATGCAGATTACCATCGCACTACCGATACCGTTGATAAGATAAATTTTGATTTAATGTCAAAGAGAGTAAAACTTGTGTTTAATACAGCGTGGGTAATTGCTAATCGCAACGAAATGCTTAAAAGGGATATTCCCCTGAGATAAGTATTTTTCTAACCTCCCTTTTCTACCTCTTTTTTTATAATTTAATTTCATAAGTTGCAATTGATGAAATTGCAGTATTCGTTTAAAAATATAGTAACCCGCGCTGCCATTAATAATAGCACGCTACTGCCTTTTAGAACAAATCTCAATCAACATCCTGTTGCCTGCGCTAATTGCAGGTTCATAAACAGAACTACTAATAATTTTTGTACAAACTGCGGTTACCCCGTCCATCCCAACAAAGCGCAGTTGGAAATATATAATAAGCGGTTGCAGCAACGCAAGGATTTGCAGAATTATTGCCGTGAAAAAATTTTGTATGCAAGAAATACGCTGTATTTATTAGGAGCCTTTTGCGCCATAGGAGTAACATACAGCTTTAGTAGCAGACGAATAGCTTTGATGAGATGCTTTGTAATGCTTTTACTGGCAGCGATTTATATAACCCTTGGCAGGTGGACATTAACCAGGCCTTTTACTGCCCTGCTGATAAGCTTATTGCTTATGCTAACTTTTATTGCAATTAATGCCTGTGCTGAACTAAGTTCGATGTTTGCTACCCCCGCCGGAATATACTTATTGGTTATACAAATAGCGTTAACGTATTTTTTAGTACACGGCGTAAAAGCAGCATTTCATGCGGATATTCTTGAAGAGGAATTTAAATTGTGATCGCTTTGGAAGAAAGACGTAACTCACGTATTTGTGAAGAGTGTAATGCTTCTGTACTGGATGAACAAAGGTACTGTCATAATTGTGGCACCTACTTAGGTGGCGAAGCTGTAACAATAAACATCTTCAACAACGCTTCGCTCCGGCGCGTTTTTATCTTTTATTTTATTTACCTGTTTATTTGCCTGGTAGTAAAACATGGTACCTGGTTCAATACTTACGACGAGCTTTTTTGGGTAGAAATAGTGCTGGCAGTAATTACTTTAAGATTTGTATTGCTTAACCGCGGGGAAATGAGGCGCGTACTAAGATTTAGAAAGTTCAGGTGGTATAGATTATTTGGAGTTGTAGTAATTGCAGCCCTTGCTTCGGCTTTAGTGAGCTTCTCTGTAAGAGAAGTTAACGTTACATTCTTTAATACTGATATAAGTTATTACGATGCTTATAAAATGTATTCTTATCCTATACCTATAATGTTGTACTCAATCGCCCTTACACCGGCAATATTTGAAGAAATGGCATTTAGAGGAGTAATGTATAATTACTGTGCAAGTTTTTTAGACGAAAGGCTTGTAGTAGCCGTAACTGCATTTTTATTTGCCATTATGCATCTCAGCCTGATATCGCTGGTATGGCTTATTCCATTTGGGTTTTTTATTGGTCATTTAAGAAGAAGGTATAGAACAATTTGGTATGGGGTTGTCTTTCATTTTAGTTTTAATTTTACAGCTTGCATGATTGATCTTTATCGTCATGACATGTGGGCTTTTTAAATACAGCAATACAATACTGACCTTAAGAACTTCAAATACATTCTTCATAAATCACAAGGCTTTTTTTGCATTTTTAAGCTTCCATAGTTGAGATACTAAAATGAAACGTATAAGTTTTAAAATCTGCAGATTGGAGTATTTGTAGCTGAATGTGTAGGTTTATTAAATTCTATAGAAAATCTCAAACGTTCAGCCGCAATAAAACATCATTAGCTATCTGCGTATTTAATTTATGTTTACTTAAAACAGAGTTATGAGGAATATCTTATTATGCTCCTTTATTATTGTACACGTTGTAATGGCTTGTAAAAATAGTGCTGATAAACTACATCATAATCCTGTTAATGAAACCGAGGCAAATATTTACCGCTCCGCAGATAGCATGATGGCGGCATTTAAACGAAAGGATTGGTCCACGTTTGCCCAATATAATCATCCTGCTATGATGAAGATGATGGGAGGCCCGGACGCATTTGCATCTTTTATAGCAGAGCAAATGAAACAGATACCTGATACAGCGATTAAAAAGCTTGAAACAGGAAAAATTTTGCAAGTAGTTAAAACCAATAATGATCAGCAATGTGTTGTTGAGCAAAAAATGGAGATGCATTTGGAAGGTACAACGATCTCCAACACAACTTATTTGATAGGGGAGTCATTAGACGGCGGAAAGAACTGGACATTTTTTGATGCAAGTACAAAAGCAATGGCGCCAAAAGATATTAAGCCTGATATAAGCCCTGAGTTAAAAATACCGGAGAAGAAACAAGAGGTGCGGGAATGATGGAAGAAATGTCTGTATGAATAAGTATTTTTACCGCCGGGCCACTGAGGGAGAAACAAAGAGTGCGCAGCGTATACTTTGCGGTTCTCTGCGGTTAAAACTTCCTCTTTATTACTTTGAAAAGTTCTCGAAATCGGCAACATGACAACAGACGCCAATGGCAGTAAAGACGTTACCTGACCGGCTTATTCAAAGTCTTCCAAAGCAAATCCTTCAATTCAACTAAACCTTGTTGGGCAACTGACGAAATAAATAAATGAGGAATATGTTCTGGTAATTCCTGTTGTATAGCTTCTTTCAACTCATCATCCAGCATATCGCTTTTACTTACTGCTATTACAAAATCTTTTTGTAATAGCTCAGGGTTATATTCTTCAAGTTCGTTATGTAAGATTTCAAATTCCTTACGGTGATCCTTACTGTCAGCCGGAATTAAAAACAATAGGCAGGCGTTGCGTTCAATATGTCTTAAAAAGCGATGACCTAAACCTTTACCCTCGGCAGCGCCTTCAATAATACCTGGAAGGTCGGCAATGCAAAAACTCCTGCCATCCCTGTACTCAGCCATTCCTAATTGGGGCGTAAGTGTGGTAAAAGCGTAGTCAGCAATTTTAGGTTTTGCGGCGGTAATTACCGACAATAAAGTTGACTTACCTGCATTAGGAAAGCCTACTAAACCTACATCAGCCAATACTTTCAGTTCAAGGATTTTCCAACCTTCGACGCCTTCTTCACCTGGCTGTGAATGTTGAGGAGCCTGGTTGGTTGGTGTTGCAAAATTGGAATTACCTAAACCCCCACGTCCACCTTTAAGCCAGATAAGTTCGTGGCCGTCTTCTAAAATTTCTGCTTCCACTTCGCCGGTTTCTTCGTTCTTAGCCACCGTTCCTAACGGAACTTCTATAATTATATCTTTCCCTTCACGTCCTGTACTATTGTTTTTGCTGCCATTTTCACCATTCTCGGCAAGTACATTTTTATAATAGCGAAGGTGAAGCAGCGTCCAAAGCTGGCTGTTGCCGCGCAAAATAATATGTCCGCCTCTGCCGCCATCGCCGCCGTCAGGACCGCCCATTGCAGTTAACTTGTTTCTCAAAAAATGTGTGCTGCCCGAACCTCCGTGACCGCTTTTAGCGAAGATGCGGATATAATCTATAAAGTTTGTTTTCTCCATGTAAGGGCAAAGATAAGTTTTGTGTTTTCAGGAGAAGAAGGGTAAAATTTGCGGTGCTTAATGGAGCATTAAGCTAAGCAGTTTTTTAAAAAATGATTGTTGTAATTTAGTATAATGAAATTGACACTCGAAATTCCTGACTCCCTTGATGTGGATGAAAATGAAATGAAAAGATTACTGGCAGCAAAATTATATGAAGCAGGAAAACTTTCTCTTGGCCAGGCTGCCGAACTTGCCGGAATGCCGAAAGTGGCCTTTGCAGAAATCTTGCATGAGTATAATGTTTCGCTGATTAATTACCCGGTTTCAGAATTGAGAAAAGATGCAGCGACCAGATAGAGTCGTTATTGCTGATACAAGTTGTTTCATTCTGCTTGATAAAATAAATTACCTCCATATTTGAATAACTTTTTTGGGGAAGTAACAACTACTATAGAAGTATCAAATGAATTTTTATGACGCGAAACAAGATTATATGGTTATGTGTAATCATAACAGTAATTAACGTTGCTTTCCTAATACTGTTTCGAACTGTTTTTAACGGAAGCGGTTTTTCAACTAATTCAAAAGATTGGACCGCTGCAGCAGGGTATTTTACTTTAGCAATGTATCCATTCAGCCAAGTACATTCTATAACATAAAGAAAAGCCGCTAATTGCTGGGCTTCCAGTTA
>Ga0136611_10003263_pt1 | contig 11372 bp, 8 predicted proteins | sample AntDrymUQ2232306_2_FD_106645 | JGI IMG/M metagenome (GOLD analysis project Ga0136611, IMG submission 106645) | Polar desert sand microbial communities from Dry Valleys, Antarctica - metaG UQ223 (23.06) | ecosystem: Environmental > Terrestrial > Soil > Desert | place: Antarctica: Dry Valley... | reverse complement strand
TCGGCGATGGAATTTAAACTTCTGCAATTTCTCATCGAAAATCAGGGTGCGGTTCATTCGCGCGATAAATTATTGGACGAAGTTTGGGGCTACGACGCGATGCCTTCGACCAGAACCGTTGACGTTCACGTCGCGTGGCTGCGGCAAAAATTAGAAGATAATCCGAAACATCCGCAGTTTATCCAAACTATTCACGGCTTCGGCTATAAATTTAAGGTTGATTAAATCATTTTATCCGGCTGGAAAGTGTTAGGATAAAACTATGGTATTTATAAATATTCCCTTCGTCGTCGAAAATAAAAATATTGATTCGGAAATAGTCATCAAAGCGTTAAAATCGCTCGATATCAGCGAAGATGCCAAACACGAAGCGTTTCAGGCTATTTACAATCGAAAACCGCGCGGCGTGCATTTCGGCGAAGGCGAATTAAGTAAGGCTGTACTGCTCGAAAATGCTTTGGGCAAATTGGGAATTCCTTACCGACAAACGGAAGAATCCGAACATCTGCTCTGCGATACGGTCAATCCATAATATTGAACTGAAATATCAGATAGCAAACCGATACAACCGCAAAATAGGAAAAGATTTTTAACACCGATTCACACCGATCAAACACGGATAAAACAAAAGATTTTGGCTTGAATTATCAATAATAATCCTGCATTAATCGGTGTGAATCGGTGTCAAAAATTGCCTTCCAACTTTGCAGAAACCTCAGTTAAAACTCCGAGTCGCTGTCGGTGCGTTCGCGCCGCGCTACGCCGGTTTGATACGCCGCTTCTTCGACTTCTTTAGCAACCGCTTCGCCGACTCTTCTGTCAAAAACCGAAGGAATAATATAATCGGGATGTAGTTCGTCTTCGGTAATAATTCCGGCAATCGCGTTTGCCGCCGCCAACTTCATTTCCTCATTTATTGCGGATGCTCGACAATTGAGTGCGCCGCGAAAGATACCGGGGAAACAAAGAACATTGTTGATTTGATTCGGGTAATCCGAGCGTCCGGTAGCCATCACTGCAACGTGATCAATCGCTTCTTCGGGCATAATTTCGGGAATCGGATTCGCCATCGCAAAAATAATCGGATCGCGGTTCATCAGCTTTAGATCGTCTACGCCGATAACCGCCGGTGCGCTCAAACCGAAAAATACGTCGGCATTTTTAATTACATCGTGAATCGAGCCTTTTTCCATATCGCGGTTGGTATTTCTGGCATACCAATCTTTAACCCAATTCATATTTTCCGTCCGACCTTCATAAATCGAGCCGGTCTGGTCGCAGCCGACAATATTTTTTACTCCAGCCGCCATTACGATTTTTGAACAGGCAACGCCCGCCGCGCCGACACCGTTGACGACAACTTTTATTTCGTCCATTTTTTTACCGACGATTTTCAAAGCGTTAATCAGCGCGGCTAAAACGACGACGGCGGTTCCGTGCTGGTCGTCGTGAAAAACCGGAATGTCGAGTTCTTCTTTCAGACGATCTTCGATTTCAAAACAGCGCGGCGCAGAAATGTCTTCGAGATTGATGCCGCCGAAAGCGACAGCGATATTTTTTATCGTCTGGATAATTTCGTGCGGGTCTTTCGTATTCAAGCAAATCGGAAAAGCATCAACGCCGCCGAATTCCTTGAATAATTGGCATTTGCCTTCCATTACCGGCATCGCCGCCGCCGGTCCGATGTCGCCCAAACCCAAAACCGCCGTTCCGTCGGAAACGACCGCGACCGTGTTTTTCTTGATGGTTAAAGTGTAAGCCTTTTCCGGGTCCCGATGAATCGCTTCGCAGACGCGGGCGACACCGGGCGTGTAAGCCATTGATAAATCGGAACGAGTTTTTAGAGGCATTTTTGAAACGGTTTCGATTTTGCCGCCGAGGTGCATTAGAAAAGTGCGGTCGGAAGTGTTGACGACTTCCACGCCGTCAATCAGACTGACGGCTTCGACGATTTCCTTGTCGTGCTGTTCCGAAGAAGCGTTAACGGTAATGTCACGGATCAGAAAATCCTTACCGACCGAAACGATGTCAATCGCGTCAATGTCGCCGCCCGCTCTGCCGATGGCGGTTGTGATTTCGCCCAATTTTCCCGGGCGATTATGAATTTTTACGCGCAGAGTCAAACTATAACTCGCGTTTGGTGTCGGATTATTTGCCACAATTTAAGTCAGCGGTCTTAAAAGTCCGCGGTAAACTCCTTGAATTTCAATTTGGTCGGCGGAGAGCCGAAGCGTTTCGTATCTGTCGTTTGCAGGACGTAATTCAATGAAAGCTCCGGCGCGATAATAATTCTTTAAGACGGTGCGTTTTTTTTCGATTGTCGCCGCGATACAATCGCCGTCGCGGACAAACGTGCGTTTTTCGATCAAGATAACGTCACCTTCATAGATGCCTTTGTCGAACATCGAATCGTTCGGCGCACGAAAGGCGAAAACTTTTTCGGGCGCGAGAAAACCGATTAGAAATTTCGGTACGAAAAGCGGCTCGTCTTCCCATTCTTCGCGGTAAGCCGTATCGCCCGGCGCATCGAGCCATTCGACGCGGCAGACGATTTCGGTGACGGCTTCCTTCGGACGAATTTCAAGATTGAAAGTTCCGTTTTCGCGCCGCCGCGTCAGCAATCCCTGATTCTCAAGTGCCGCAACGTGCTTGGCAACTCCCGCCTTTGAATTTACGCCGAGATACTTGGCAATCTGCTGATAAGACGGCTCGTAACCTTGTTTATCAATATATCTGGTGATAAACTCCAACACTTCCTTCTGTCGTTTCGTGCGCGGCTGCATAAATGTAGATTGTATTGAAATGAGTTCAGGATTCAAAATTCAGGATTCAGGATTTAGCATTAAGAATGAGATTTGAAAGCTAAATGTTGGTTTTCAATCCTGAATCACAAATCTTGAATCCTAAATCCTAAATCTGGCGTATGAAATTTGATATAATGAAACTACTATATTTCGGAGGTTATAAGATTTATTAGTAATATTCACGGATTCACTCAAGGCTTAAAGCAAAATCAATTGCGCCGCATCGAACGACTTTCCTCGCGCCGCGTCGCTCCCGAACAAATCGTTTCGCCGGAACTCGCCCGCCAACTTTCGGAAATTTCACACGAAACGCGCCGACAAATCGGCGTTCTCATCAACCGCAAAGGACAAGTCGAATATGTAATGGTGGGCAACGCCAAGCAAATCGAGATGCCGGATTTCGGTCGCGCCCGCGTGTCCGAAGAACGGTTTCGCGGTCTGCGCTGCATTCACACGCATTTGAACCGCGAAAAACTGACGCAGGATGATTTGACCGATCTTGCGCTTTTGCGGCTCGATTTGATGGCGATTATTCAGGTTGACGAGAAAACCGGATTGCCGGATTTGGTTTATTCGGCGCATCTTTTGCCGACGACTGCCGAAAAACTCGAAACTGATGGCGAAGGCTTGCCTTACGAATTTTTAGAACCGAACATTCCGTCGCAGCTCGATACGAATTTTATCGGTTTGATAAATTCGCTCGAAACTGAAATGGCGCGAAACCGGCAAACGGCGAGAAGCCGTCAGACGAACCGCGACCGCGTAATTTTAGTAAATGTAACGACTGGATATTTATCGGAAGCCGAAGAATCGCTTGCCGAACTCGAAGAACTCGCGCTTTCGGCTGAAACCGTCGTTCTCGACAAAATCATTCAACGCCGCCCGAAAATTGATTCGCGCACCGTTCTCGGAAAAGGGAAATTAGACGAACTTCTGATTCGCTCGATGCGGCTCGGCGCGGATTTAATCGTTTTCGACACCGAACTTTCGCCCGCGCAGGTTCGCTCACTTTCTGAAGCGACGGAACTGAAAGTGATTGACCGACCGCAGCTTATTCTCGACATTTTCGCCCAACGCGCCCAATCGCGCGAGGGAAAACTGCAAGTCGAACTAGCCCAACTCAAATATCTTCTGCCGCGTCTGGCGCAGGGACAAAATCCGGCGTTTTCGCGTCTGGCGGGCGGCATCGGTGGGCGCGGTCCCGGCGAAACGAAGCTCGAAACCGACCGCCGCCGTGTGCGCGATAAAATTGCGCAACTCGAAAAACAGGTTGACGGATTGAGCCGTCAGCGACAGGAACGCCGTAAAAATCGCGTCCAGAAAAATCTGCCGATAATTTCGCTCGTCGGCTATACGAACGCCGGAAAATCTACTTTGCTGAATACTCTGACGAGCAGCGACGTTTACGCGGAAAAGAAAATGTTTGCGACGCTCGACCCGACTTCGCGCCGTCTGCGTTTGCCGATTGAACAGGAAGTTATCATCAACGATACGGTCGGTTTTATCCGCGATTTGCCGGAAACTCTGGTCGCCGCTTTCCGAGCGACTCTGGAAGAAATTTCCGACAGCGATTTGCTCGTTCACGTCGTTGACGCGGCAAATCCGCGGGCGATTCAGCAGATCGAATCGGTCGAAAAGATTCTGCTCGAACTGAAACTCAATGAAATTCCCCAAATTGTCGTTTTAAACAAAGCGGATTTGCTCGACGAAGTTTCGCTCGGAGCTTTGAAACGACAGCTTTCGCTTGACAAAGACCGCGAAAGCGTGTCAATTTCAGCTATTCAACCCAAATCATTAAAATTATTAATCGAGAAAATCGGCGAAGTTTTATCGAAGGATTTAAGCAGTTTCGCCGTCAACGTCGCGTGATTTCGGATTAGGAAAGACGGATTGTTTAATAAACGGCAATCCAAAATCCAAAATCCAAAATCTAAAATCCAGATGAGTAAGCGTATTCAAGATTTAGCATCGCCGCTAAAAAAATGGCGCAATGAAGTCGGACGTTCCGCCGGAAATTTGCTTGCCAACTTTTCCGCCGCGCAAAGATTCTGGTTCGGCTTTGCCGTGTTGTGTATTCTGACGACATTTTTGATTAATAATCCGTTTTGGCGTACTTCCCGCGAAGCAATTTACGCGCAGGGCGACATTGCCCGCGAAAGCATTATTTCACCCGCCGACATTTCCTCGACCGACGCGGAAGAAACCGAAAGAATCCGGCAAACCGCGAGAGAATCAATTAAACCGATTTTTACATATGAATCGAACCGGGCGGACGAAGCGGTGCAAAATTTTCGTTCGGCGTGGGAAAGTCTGCAAAGAAAAAACGAACCGACGGCAAACTCCAATCTGAAAACCAACGGCAATGCGCGAACAAATACCAACGCGAAAATTGACGCAAATTGGACGGGCGCAGGAGGCGCGGAACTCGGCAAAATTTTTGCCGCCCGCCGTTTCAGCGAAAACGAACTCGAAGCCGTCACGAGAGTTTTACGCGAAAGTGCGCGCGGTTCGATTTACGGCGATCAGGATCGGCAGTTTTTCGAGTCGGAAATATCGCTGCTCGACCGTCAAAACCCGAATCAGCAATCAATCGTGCAGATGCCGGAAAGCAATATGACCGCACTTTCCGCCGCGCGAAAAAAACTCAAAGCGGATTTGTCGGAAATAAAAAGTTTGTCGTTAATCGAGGCGGATGCTTTTTATAACGCGATTGCGCCGCTGATTCAGCCGGGCATCGCGTTTGACAGCGCGGCGACCGAAAGCGCACGTCAAAACGCAGCCGCGAGCGTCCAGCCGGTAACGATTTCGCTCAAACGCGGGCAAACCGTCGTTCGTGAAGGCGATACGATAACAACCGACGCTCTTTCGCAAATCGTCGCCATCCGCAATTACAGCACTTCAACCAGACAGGTCAACCGCTTTTTCGGTCTTCTGTTTTTAGTTTCAGCTTTATATTGGGTCGCCTGGAAATTTATTCAGCAGCGCGGAGTTGTGCCGAGACTCGCTCTTACGGAAGAAAAAACTTTCTCTTTATTCGGATTCGTCGTGCTGGCGCAGACGGCATTGATGGCGATATTTTTTCGCCTCGCCGAATTTACCGCGTTCCAAAATATAAAAGCTCCGCTCAACGACCCGACGCTGTGGGCGTTTGCGATTCCGTTCGCCTTCGGAAGTCTTTTGATGACGCTGCTCGCCGACCGCCGAACGGCTATTTTTACAGGGATTTTCACATCTTTAATCGCCGGACTGCTCGCGCCGCGCGGACTCGAATTTGCGATTTATTCGACCATTGCATCGTCGGTCGCCGTTTACGGAATCGGACAGTATCGAAGCCGCCAAACCGTTACGATTGCCGGCGGTTTAGTCGGTTTGGCGAGCGCGTTCGTCGCTATCGCTTTGATTGCCTACACGCAGCAGCCGTTTATTTTAAACACGATAATGCTGGCGGTCGCCTGCAGTCTGGCAAGCGGAATCGTGACGGCGGCGGTGACGGCGGTTTTTCTGCCGATTTGCGAAAGTTTTTTCGGGATTCTGACCGATGTCAAACTGCTCGAACTTTCAAACGCCGATTTGCCGGTTCTCGGACAACTCGCCCTGCGCGCACCGGGAACTAATCAGCATTCGCACGCCGTCGGGCAATTAGCGGAAGAAGCCTGTCGCGTCGTCGGCGGAAACGGGCTTTTGGCGCGAATCGGTGCGCTTTATCACGACATCGGAAAAACCGCCGCGCCCGAACATTTCGTCGAAAATCAACTCGGCAAGAATCCTCACGACCGTCTGCGTCCGGCGCAAAGCGCGAAAATCATCATCAGCCACGTTACTTACGGAATAAAACTCGGCAGGGAAATGGGATTGCCGCCGCGAATTATTGATTTTATCGCGCAGCATCACGGAACACGTACGCTTCATTATTTTTTAAAAAAAGCCCAAGCCGATGCGCGTGAAGAATCCGCCGTCGAGGAAAATGATTTTCGCTATCCCGGACCGAAACCGCAGTTTAAGGAAGCCGCAATAATGATGATCGCAGATTCGTGCGAAGCGGCGGCGCGTTCGCTCGAAGAACCGACACCGGAAAACGTGCGCTATATCGTGACGAAAATAATTGACGCGATTTTGGCGGACGACCAACTCGGCGAGTGCGATCTAACTCTGCGCGAACTGACGCAAATTCGTGAATCAATGATAAAATCGCTCGTTGCCATTTATCATTCCCGCATAGATTATCCCGGCTACACGCCGCCGCCTTCGATGCAAAAACTTCTGATTCCCGATGATTTACTTCTGGAAGAACGCGGATTGCATTTGCACTCGCCCGCCGACATTCCCATCAGCAAAGGCGGCGAAGTCGAAGAAGAAGCGATTGACCATTCGCCTCAACCCGATAAAGCCAGGGCAAGAACTGTAAAATAAAATTTTTTATTGAACTTCGCACGGTCGCCGCGCTACCGGCAGTTCTGCGAAATTTTAACTTCAACATCGGCAAAACGATAAATCTGATTTTCCGCCGGATTCATAATCTTAAAAAGCACAAAACACGAAATTTCGTAAAATTTCGTTTTTCTTTCGTTACTTTTGCCGCGCACATCTTCTAGTATTTCGTTTAATCGGAAGAAAGTATTGTGAAATGTTTTCATCATTCCGACATTAGCAAGTTGAACAAATGAAGGCTTTCAAGACCAAAGAGTTTCTTTTCTTTCAATTTTTTTTAGTTTTTTGAAGAGGATATTATGAAAAAAATTCTTATTTCCGGCGGGATTCTTTTATCACTCGCCGCGTTCGCTTTAACCGTTTTCTATTCGTAACGCCCGCGCCCGCCGCTTTGCCGAAATTCATTCCGAGATTGAAGCCGTCCGGCTGATAAGTTTGGCGAAGCGCGGTCTGACAATGCTTGGTCAAATCCATCAGTTCGTCGGTTGCCGATTTTGAAGCCTTGTCCAAATCGGCAATGTGAGCATAAGGGACGATCATTAAATGACCGGAAATATACGGATAAATATTTAAAATGACAAAGTTATGCCCGGCTCGATGGAGAATAAATTTTTCTTCATCGGTTGCCGGGCTGGTTAATAATTCGCAAAAAACACAACTGCTCGCTTTGAAATTATTATCACCGCTTTTAATATAATCGTATCGCCACGGACTCCATAAAATATCCATAAAGAGTGGAAAGTAGAAAGTAAAGAGTAAATATTTGCTTCTCCCCGCTCTCAACTCTTTACTTATTTGCCTTCGTTAATAACTTCTTTCAATTCTTTGCCCGGTTTGAAATAAGCGACACGCTTTGCCGGAATGTCTACCGAATCTCCGGTTTTCGGATTGCGACCTTTGCGGGCGTTGCGCTGGCGGACGCGAAAACTGCCGAAGCCGCGCAGTTCTATCTTTTCACCTTTATTCAACGAAGCGATGATGCTGTCGAAAATGATTTCGACTAACTGCTCGGCATCCTTTTTCGTCATATCGGCTTCTTTGGCGACTCTTTCAACTAAATCTGCTTTTGTCATTTCTGCTTTTCCTCTCTAAAATCTCTGCAATATAAAAGAATCGCTTTTAAGCTGTTTTCTCATCGGCATTTTCGGCAGCCACATCGTCGCCATTTTCAGTGTTTTGAGCAGCAGTTTCAGAATTAACGGTTTCGCCTTCTGCTTCGGAAGTCGGTTCGAGAGCAGTTTTAGCCGTTGTCTCATCCGCTTCAACCGTTTCCGTATTTTCTGATACGGGTTCATCCGAAGTTGCTGCTGTATCATCGGCAGCGGTTTCACCATTCATTTCGGGGGTTTCGGAAATCTCTGCAGTCGTTTTTTCATCCGCCGCGACGGAAACTTCCGGCGTTGTTTCTTCAGTAGTTGTTTCTTCAGTAGTTGAATCTATTGCTTCCGACGTTTCCGGTTCGGATGTTTTAGAATCGTCAACCGATTGAGTTTCCGCGCCGACTTCGCTTTCGGCAGTAGCCGCTTCATCCGATTTAGCTGCGGTTTCAGTTTCTTTATCAGCTTTCGGTTCTTCCTTTGTCTCTTCAACGGCGGCGGCTCGTCCGAATTTCAAATTAGCAAGTTCGCCGAGTGATGCCATTCCGCCTTTGGCTTCGGTCGAATACATTTTCGTATCAACGACCGGCTCGTCTTCTTTACCGACGGCGCGTGCCGAAAGTCCGATTCTTTGATCTTCGTGTTCGATTCGCAGAATTTTAAAGTCCATTTCCTGCCCCATCTGAACGACCGATTCCGGGCGGTCAACTCTTTCATCGGAAAGTTCGGAAATATGACACAAACCTTCGAGACCTTCTTCGAGTTCGACAAAAACACCGAATCCGGCAAAGCGAGAGATTTTTCCGTGAACCGTATCGCCCGGACGATGCGTGGCGACGAATGATTCCCACGCGCTCGGCGTAAGCTCTTTGATCGAAAGCGACAATCTTTGTCCCTGTTTGTCAATATTCGTCACAACCGCGTCAACTTCCTGATCGCGTTTCAAAACTTCCTTCGGATGTTTTACTTTTTTCGTCCAGGTAATATCGGAAACGTGAACGAGTCCGTCAATGCCGTCTTCGAGTTCGATAAACGCCCCGAAATCGGTCAAATTGCGAACCTTTCCGCGAACTTTCGTTCCGACCGGATAACGCTGTTCGACGGTTTGCCAAGGATTAACCTGCAACTGCTTCATTCCGAGGCTGATGCGGCGGTCAACCGTATCGGTTCCCAAAACCTGAACCTCAATATCATCATTCGGATTGAAAAGTTTTTTCGGGCTTTTCGAGCGTTTCGACCACGAAATTTCCGAAACGTGAACCAAACCTTCAACGCCCGGTTCGAGTTCGACAAAAATGCCGTAATCGGTCACGGAAGACACTTTGCCGGTGACTTTTGAATCAACCGGATAAACTTCATTGACGGTTGACCACGGATCGGGAAGCAATTGTTTGTAGCCGAGCGAAACTTTTTCCTTTTCGCGGTCGAGCTTTAAAACTTTAATCTGAATTTGCTCGTTGACCTTAAACTGGTCGGCAGGATTATGGAGTCTGCCCCAAGACATATCGGTTACGTGAAGAAGTCCGTCAATTCCGCCGATGTCAACGAACGCGCCGTATTCGGTTAAGTTTTTGATTGTTCCTTCAACGACGTAACCGACTTCGATTTGATTCAAAGTTTCGGCTTTTTGCTGATTGACGACTTCATCGGTTAATGCTTTGCGCGACAGAACGACATTGTTGCGGCGGCGGCTGAACTTAATAATTTTGGCTTCTATCTCTTGTCCTTTGAATGAATCGAGATTGCGAATCGGGCGCGAATCAACCTGCGAACCCGGCAGAAAAGCCTCGACACCGTTTAAATCAACGCGCAAGCCGCCTTTGGTTTTGTCAATCACATAACCTATAACCGGAGTTCCGGCGTTGAATGCGGTTTCGAGTTCGCCCCACGATTTGCGTGAAACGGCATCGCCGCGCGAAAGCATCGGCGGCGCGTCGCCCGAATGAATGCTTCTGATGACGACTTCGATTTCATCACCTTTTTTGACGGTGACTTCGCCCTCGGGCGAAGTAAAATCTTCAATCGGCGCGATGCCTTCGGATTTATATCCGAAATCAACCAAAACACCTCTGTCAGAAATACCGACGACCGTGCCGGTAACTAATTCACCGGAATGATAAATCGTTTGTTCCTGTTCAAATTGTTCGAGAATTGAACCGAAATCAACTTCATTCGTGGTCTCCGGTTCATCGGAATTCGTGGTTTCCGGTTCATCGGAAGAATTGTTGACAGCCGTGTTTTCTGCATTATTATCTGCATTGTTTTCCGCTTGTGCGGCGGAATTTTCGATAGTTGCCTGTTCTGTAACCGATGTTTCCGGCGTTGCCGTTTCTTCGGTTTCGTTATTAACCTCGTTTGCCATTTAGCCTTTTGTTAACTTCCTTCTATTAAAATTGCTTTGTAAAAAATTGCTTTGTAAAACTGCGCGATTCGATTTTATTCGGTGAACAAGACAATCCGGCATAGAACAAGCCTGTGGGAAAGTGCGAAACCGTTCGTTAAATTTATCTGTAAATATTTTTTAAGAAGGTTGAGAAAGCACACATTATCGCTCGTAATCCAAATTTTCTGCTTGTCGAATAAAACTAAAATTTACACGCCAAACCGCTTTCGTGTCAAGACGATGATGCGTAAAATGCTTAAAAAACGGATATTTGCGAAAAATTACTTTTAAGTTGCAGAAAGTTGCAGGTAGTTTTCAGAAAGTTGCATAAAGTTAAATCACTTCGTTAAAGTTAAATCACAAAAGCTAAACTTTTGCTTTTCCAACTTTCTGAAAACTACCTGCAACTTTCTGCAACTTCCTAAAATTTATCTTCAGATTCTGGAAATCAAACCGCCAGTGTTTCCGACACCGCTCATTCTTTCCATTTCTTCTTTGGCTTGCGCCGCCGTGTTTTGGATGCCGGCGAGCCGCAGACGGAATTCGTCCGGGTTGGTCGAGCCGCGCAATGCTTCTTCGAGCGAAATAAGACCGGATTGATAAAGATAAAAAAGCGATTGATCGAAAGTCTGCATTCCGTATTGCGACGTTCCGGCAGCG
>Ga0136611_10003262_pt1 | contig 11378 bp, 12 predicted proteins | sample AntDrymUQ2232306_2_FD_106645 | JGI IMG/M metagenome (GOLD analysis project Ga0136611, IMG submission 106645) | Polar desert sand microbial communities from Dry Valleys, Antarctica - metaG UQ223 (23.06) | ecosystem: Environmental > Terrestrial > Soil > Desert | place: Antarctica: Dry Valley... | reverse complement strand
GACATATAGCTGTCGTACGCATGGCAAGAAGACACGGCTTCAACCGCTGGCAACGCCGTCATCTGTCACGAACGGCAAGTCCAGTTGGCGCTCCTCGGTCAACACTCGTTGACGGCGCAGTTTGTACGGAGAGTCGCGAATTACGCTCAGCCACTCGCCGTCGTTCATATCCCAAAGGAACGGCTGTGGTGACCGGTACGGCGTGTCAACGCGATCCAGTTCACGTACCCTGGCCAAATGGCGCTGATCAGGCTGGTAGGTCACACGGTATTGTGCGAGCGGCTCGTCGGCAAAGGTCATCGTCAAGGTCACCCCATACAGCCAGACGGCGACCGCTTCGCCAGGAAGGCCGCGTTCCCCGTACACACGCCAATGGCAGAAGCGCGCATACCCGAAGGCCGAGACACGCGTAGAACAGCGCATGATCGATTGGGCTGCTTGATTCCCACAAGGAGGCAAGTGCCGTCGGGGTATTTACTGTGCCGGATAAACGGTTGGAGAGGATATCAGTGATGAATTCTCGGACGTACTCACCGGTGACCAGCACGGGAACCGTCGGCATGCCCCGCGATTGCAAAAAGGCGCCAAACTGCCATACCGATCCGAGGTCGATACTGACCGTTGCCAGGGGACTTGTTTTCTGCGAGCAATGCTCGCCGCCATGACGCGATCCATGCGTTTAGTTCAGTCGATAATGTTCGGTTGGAGAGGTAACGGACCGTCCACGGCTCATCGGACACCCCCACAAACTTGTTCAGTTATGAGTTCTAGGAGCATTGTGCCTAGAACAAGTGTACTATTCCAATGACCAGCGGAAAACGGGGACTTGGAGCCCTTGTCGGGATTCGAACCCGAGACCTCTTTCTTACCAAGAAAGTGCTCTGCCAGACTGAGCTACAAGGGCATGTGCTCGTTTCGCCTTCGAGCGACGCGAAAGCATACCGCATGGGCGGCGCGGCCTGCTACTTCACCGCTTCCCCATCGTCCCGATCGGTTGGTTGCCGAGACACTTCGCCGCCTGCGACAATCCCGCTCTCGCATCGCGTTGCCGTGAATGGAGCAGACCATGTCTACCGACGAAGCCCCCGAGCCGATTCTGATGATTCGCGGCGAAACCGTCGGGCTGGGACCACTTCGAAGTGACCTGGCGACGACCTACCAGCGCTGGGTGAGCGAGCTGGGTTCCACCCGCACGCTTGCCCTCTCGTGCCTGCCGATGACGCTGGAGGCCGAGGTGGCATGGTTGGAATCCATCGCGAATACTCCAAGCGCCATATTCAATATCTACATTCTGGAGTCGATGCAGGTGATCGGTAACACGGAACTACACGACATCAGCCATGAGAACGGCACCTGCGGCTTCGGCATCCTCATCGGCGAGCCGGACGCCTGGGGCAAGGGCTACGGCACTGAGACGACCCAGCTCATGCTCGCCTATGCCTTCGATGTGCTCGGCCTGCACAACGTCATGCTGGAGGTCTACGAGGAGAACCCGGCGGCCATTCGCGCCTACGAGCGGGCCGGATTCAAGCGCATGGGCGTCCGCCGTCGAGCCAAGCGCATCGGTCGCGAGCATTGCGACATCATTTTCATGGACGCCGTCGCGGACGATTTCCCGCCCTCGAAGCTGCACAACATCATGCACCCGAATGGGTGACACTGGCTCCGCATTGAGTTGGTTGGTGGCGACGTGACCCCTCTCCCCGACGCGGGGAGAGGGCCGGGGAGAGGGGTCACGTCGCCACCAACCAACTCAATGCGGAGCCAGTGTCACCCATCACCCTCCGCAGCCACCCATGCCGACCCCTCCCACGGCCCAACATCAACTCCCAGCCGCTGGAGCAGCGGCGCGACCCAGCGGGCTGGGTGGGGAATCGGATTGACCGGGTGGTTGGGCCAATGCGAGTCGGATCCTGACGATACAAGCAAGTCATTGCGTTCTGCCCAGTCGCGGTAGCGTTCGGTGTCGACATCTTTATATGAACGGTAGTGCGCCTCGACCCCGTCAATCGGGATCTGGCTGAGCAATTCGTCCAGGTCGGCTTCCAGTAGGAAACCTGATCCGTCGTCCCGCCCCGGATGCGCAACGATCGCCAGCGCGCCCGACTCGTGTGTCGCCGCGACTGTCTCATCCAGTGGAATGTCAACGACAACCGGCTCGCCGAGGCCGCGCACGATGTTGTGCGCCTGATACAGGTTGTTACCGTGTCCATGGCGGATCATGGCGGTGAAGACGCGGTGCGGCGTGAGCGGCAGGCCCATCGCAACCTGATCCAGCTCAGGGATGTAGCGGCAATGCTCGTTCAACAGCTCGATCATCCGTTCCGATGTCGTGCGTAGCTGCTCCTGTTGTCGGGCCAGGATCGCCAGGAATGGCTGCGAGCGCGGATCGTCCAACGCGACGCCGTAGACCAACAGATGCACCTGGCGATTGCGCCAGCGGGTCGTCATCTCGACCGCCGGGATGAAGGCGATGCCGCGCTCCGCCGCCAGCCTGCCGACCTCGGCGACGTTGTGCATCGTGTCGTGGTCGGCCAGAGCGATCAGCCGAAAGCCCTGCTCGGCCAGATGCTCGACGAGCGTCTCTGGCGTCCAGCGCCCATCAGATGCAAATGTGTGCATGTGGAGATCGACCGGATCGTCGGGTTGGAGATGAATCGTCGTTGGTTCAGCGGTAATCATGTGTTGCAGGCATCCTGTCGTGGATCAGTGCTTGAACAGCCTCAGCAACGAGTATACCGAGGTGTCGCGCTGCGCAGCCGTTGACACGTCGCCTCTGGTGGCACAATGTACGGCAGAATCGGCATCCCCAAGCGACCGCAACAGGTCAACGATCACGGAGATGACCCGCGATGGTACACCGCGCCGAACTGATCGCCTGGTGCGACGAACGGTTAAACGCTGCCGCGATACCTGATATTGCCAGCAACGGGCTTCAGCTCGAGGGCCGTGCAGAGATTCGCAGGCTCGCCGTCGCCGTCAGCACGTCGCTGTTGACCATCGACGCTGCCGCGAGCTGGGGGGCTGATGCGCTACTCGTTCACCACGGGCTGTTCTGGGGCGGTACGGTCGGTCCGATTGTCGGTGGTCACGCCGCGCGCCTCCGCAGCCTGTTCGCCGCCGACCTCAATCTCATCGCCTATCATCTTCCATTAGATGCGCATCCTGTCATCGGCAACAACACACTGCTTGTCGAAGCCATCGGCTTGACCGTCACCGATCGTTTCCCCGTGTATACACCCGGCGCATTTGGCGCACTTGGCGAATCGGACGCATCGTTGACGGTTGAAGAACTTGTGCGACGATTGACCAACGTGACTGAACGCACGCCGACAGTGGTCGGCATGATTCCAGCGTCGATTCAGCGCGTGGCAGTTGTCACCGGATCGGGCTACGGATATGTCAGGGCCGCCGCCGACGCGGGCTGTCATGCGCTCGTCACCGGCGACGTGCGCGAATCAACGATGGCTGAAGCGCGTGAGACGGGTATCACCGTCTTCGCCACCGGTCACGAAGCGACCGAACGCCTCGGCGTCCAGGCACTTGCACATGAGCTGGCGGACCGATTCGATCTCGAAATCACGTTCATCTCCGACCCTAATCCGATCTGATATGACGTAGTCAACAGTGGAGAGGACAGCTTGGAAACCGTGGTAGCTGACACAACGACCGGCGTCTCGCTACGCGCGATCACGCGTGACAATCTTGACGCGATCCTTCGTCTCAATGTCGATCCCGACAGAAGACCTTCGTCGCGTCCAACGTCTACTCGCTGGCTGAGGCGTGGACCGAGCCGTCTTTCCAGCCCTTCGCGATCTACCACGCCGACGAGCCGGTCGGCTTCACGATGTACGGCCTGGAGGAGTCCACCGCCCGCTGGTGGGTCGTCCGCCTCATGGTCGATGCAGGTCATCAGGCGCATGGCTTTGGACGCGCGGCAATGCAATTGCTGTTACCACTCATGGTGGAACGTCACGGAATGCAGCGGATCGTCACCAGCTACGAACCGGGCAACGATGTCGCGGCGGCGCTCTATCGCAAACTCGGGTTTCAGGACACTGGAGAACTGGACGAGGGTGAGTACCTGATGGTGCTCGACCTGCCGGCAACGCTCACAGGGAAGGACGACCTCAGCACATGAGCGACGATCAGGACAGACTCGCGAGTCTCTTCAAGGCGTATGACATCCGCGGGACCGTGCCGGACGAGCTGACGCCTGACATCGCTTACCGCATCGGTCGATCCCTCGTGACCTACCTTGGCGTCGACAACGTCTGCGTTGGCCGTGACATGCGTCTTTCCGGGCAGGCGCTGTCCGGCGCGCTGATCGACGGCATCCGCGATCAGGGGGCTGATGTCACCGATATCGGCCTCATCTCCACCGACGGCCTCTACTTCGCGGTCGGGAAGTTCGGCTTCCCCGCCGGTGTCATGGTGACCGCGTCGCACAACCCCGCCGAATACAACGGCTTCAAGCTTTGCCGCGCTGAGGCGCGTCCACTCTCGATGGACGAGGGCATCGGCCAGATTCGCGATCTGGTCTTGGCGAACAACTTTGCTGACGTCCCGCGCCATGGCGATCTCATTCAGCGGGAAGTCATCGATGACTTCGTCGAGCACGCGCTCTCGATGATTGATGTCTACGCTGTTCGCCCGTTCAAGGTCGTGGTCGACGCGGGAAACGGGATGGCAGGCAAGATCGTCCCGCCCGTGTTTGATCGCCTGCCGTGTGAACTCATCCCGCTCTACTTCGAGCTGGACGGATCGTTCCCGAATCACGAGGCGAACCCGATCGAGCCGGAGAACACGGCGGTCCTGCGTGAGACTGTCGTGCGCGAACGGGCCGACCTCGGCATCGCCTTCGACGGCGACGCCGACCGCATGTTCGTCATCGACGAGCGCGGTCAGTTTATCGGCGGCGACATGGTCACGGCCATGGTTTCGCAGGTGCTGCTACGCCGCAGCCCTGGCTCGGCCATCGTCTACAATCTGATCTGTTCGCGTACCGTCCCGGAGGTCATTGAGACAGCAGGCGGTGTCCCGGTGCGTTCCCGCGTCGGGCACTCCTTCATCAAGGGCCTCATGCGCGAGCGCGACGCCGTCTTTGGTGGAGAGCATTCCGGCCACTTCTACTTCCGCGACAACTGGTACGCAGATTCCGGCTTGATCGCTCTGCTGACGATGCTTGAACTGCTTTCAATGGAACACGCATCACTTTCCGAGTATCTGGCGCCGATCGACACACGCGTGCGCTCCGGCGAGATCAACACCGAGGTATCAAATGTGCAAAGGACCATCGCGCGCGTCCATGCACGCTACCAGGATGGCCAGATTGATACGCTGGACGGACTGACGGTGGGATACCCGACCTGGTGGTTCAATCTGCGTGGTTCGAACACCCAGCCATTGCTGCGGCTGAACGTTGAAGCTGACTCTCAGGCTGAACTCGACGAGCGCACCGCTGATGTCATGGCGATCATTCGCGAATGACGTGACGCCCTGACGTGAAATTCAGTACGAATAGGCCATCTGTCGACCCTTGTAATTGGCCGCATGGTGCGGTTCCATCACGACATGCGTAGCGAATATTTTGTGGGACGGTAGTGAATGAGTATTGACGATGCGATCAACCATGCTGCCTTGCCAACTGATGAGGCAGCACATACTCCAACCACTCGTCAGGCGCTGCGCGATGAGATCGTAGACTCCATCTTTGCGATCCTGGACCGTGACTCGTTCCTGCAACGCATCGCGCGGCGTATCTCCGAACTTATCGATCTTCCAAACGTTGCCATCTACGCCCGTTCACCCGCCGGAGATAGCGTCCTGCTACGTGCCAGCACGTTTGCCACCTCCGACCGGCTGCCATTACGTCTGGGTGCTGATGTCGCCGCGACCCACGACGAGCTCGACGGCACTCGCCTGGTTGGGCATCCTGTCTGGACTGTTGTCTCAGCACCGATGGGAACAGGACCTGCGTGGGCGGGAACATTAGTTGTCCGCGCCGATCTCGACGCTGAACTATCCGCCGAACACATACAGTCCATTGCCGATCTCGCGTTGGATATCGCTCCTGCCGTCGCGGTAGCCGAGATGCACCACGCTGTGCGACAGTCATCAGTTATTGACCTGACGACGGGTGCCTGCAACTACTGGTACCTCAGCCAACGCTTTGATGAAGAAATCGCCCGCGCTCAGCGAACGAAGAATCCGATCACGATCGTGCTGGCCCGTATTCTCGACTTCGAGCGGGTCCAGTACACCATTGGCTACGAGCAGTCTGACACGCTGCTGCGCGATCTCGCCAGCGAGTACGCTGGGTTGACGCGCACGTTCGACATCGTCGGCATGCGCAGCCGCGCCGACTTCTCCATTCTGTTGCCTGACACTGATATGGCCAGTGCTGCGACAGTCATTGCGCGTGTTCACCGTCGCTCGGGGCGAGTGATCGAGAAGCTTCAGGCCGCGCATCCGGGCCTGACTGTGCAGGTCGTCACTGGAGCGGCCTCGTTCCCGGCAGACGGTGAACGCGTGGCGGAGGTCGTGCTGGCCGCCGAACAACGTCTCGACCAGAACGAAACTCTGCATCGTCGCACCGCTGAGAGCGCCTGAGTGGTGAGCGACGCGCCGGTTGACCAGTGGACGATCTACAAGCTGCGACCCGACGGATCGCTTTCGACCCAGTACTCTGCGATGCCGATTCCTGCACCAGAAGGATGGGTGACAGCCCGCGCCGAGTGGATGTTCCAGCGCGTCGATATCGGCTACTACGCCTTCGAGCCTGGCGACATCCTGCTTGAGTATTTCTCGCGCGATCGTGGCTACAACGCCTTTGCGACCTTCCGCGCCACAGGCGAGTTCGTCGGCTGGTACTGCAACATCACCCATCCGACAACCGTGAACGATGTCACCCGCGAGATCCATTGGCACGATCTCTACGTCGATGTCCTCGTGCTCCCCGATGGCATCGTTATCGTCGTTGATGAAGACGAATTGGCCGAATCTGGCCTGGCTGCGTCGGACCCAACCCTCCACGCAACGATCCTCTCTGCCCGCGACGAACTCCTCGAACGGATCGCCAGAAACGCATATCCGTTTTCGGAACTTTCCGCGGCCATCTGACACCGAGCGCGGTTCATGATGATTCCGCTGGGATCACAATGTGTCGACCCTGCTCTCAGTACTGCATCATCGTGAACTTGCCACATCCTCTTTTTCGGCAGGGTTGATTTCTCTGCGCTGTTCGGGCCGCGTCCTCGAAGACACCGGTCCCTGGCCGGACAAACAGATCGTGGTAGAGGCGATGAACTACGTTGGCGCGCCGTATGTCTGGGGCGTGACGACGCCTGGTGGCTTCGATTGCTCGGGCTTCACCTACGACATCGTCAACAAGGTGGCCGGGACTGGCCCGCCACGCGACATGACGGGCCAGTCCCAACTGGTTCGCATGTCGATGCGGACAATCTCGCACCGGGCGATCTGGTCTTCTTTCAGGACACCTATTAGTGGGGACTCTCACACATTGTCAACTACGTCGGCAACTGCCAGTTGGTCTACGCCAGCAGCGAGCGTACTGGCGTGACGGTTACGAACCTGCTGGGCGACTGCGAGTCAGTCCGCCGCGCGCTCGACGAGAGCGGTGAGCAAATCGCGGATCTCCTGGGCGGACAGTTCGAGCGCGCCGTCGCCGACAGTCAGTTCGGTCTTCTGCCATTGCGGGCGGGGGGTTGGGAAGAAGCGACCCCAGGAGAAGATGCCGGTTTCGCGGGCCAGGTCGAGCGCGGCGGACTGGAGGCCGTCGGCATCAGCGTGCAGGTGCAGCTGCATCATGTTGGTGTGCGGCGGGTCTGGCACGATCTCGACGCCGGGGATGTCGCGGATGACGTCGGCGATCTCGACCGCCTTACCGTGGTAGAGCGGCATGCGCTCCAGGCGGGTTTCGAGGCCGTGGCGGGCTGAAAGGATGTAGGGGTACATGCGAAAGAGGGTGCCGCCGTGGCGCTTCTGCCAGACGCGGGCTTCGGCCAGCACGTCCGCCGGTCCCGCCAGAGCTGACCCGGTCAGGCCGCCGAGTGTCTTATAGAAGGAGACGTAGACGCTGTCGAACAGGGCGCAGATCTCGGAGTATGGTCGGTTGTAGAATGGCTGGCACTCCCAGAGGCGCGCGCCGTCCATGTGCAGCACGATTCCGCGCTCGCGCGCCCAGGTGCAGATCGCGACGAGGTCATCCCACGACGGAAGCTGGTTACCGATTTCGCGTTGCGGGAGCTCCACTACCAGCGCACCGATTGGCTCGGCGACCGCTTGCAACGCTTCCAGTGTCAACATGGTATCGAGCGAGCCGACGCGGATGCCTTGCAGCCCGTGCAGCCGTTCATAGGCGTACATCTCCTGCCCATCAAGGTGGCCGCGTGGGTGAATCGCGACTGTGGGGATACCGCGCCGAGTCGTCCAGACGCGCAGGACAGACTGCTGCGCCATCGTGCCGCTCGGCATAAAGACGGCCGCCTCGGTTCCCAGCAGCGCCGCGATGTCGCGCTCAAACGACTCGATGATCTCGCCCTTGCCGTACTGGTCGGGCTGGTCGTCGTCGCTCGCCAGCTCCGCCAGCTCAATCAGTGTCTGCTTGACTGACAGGGGCGAGTGGTGGTTCAGGAACCGGCTGCACCCGACCCGTACGCTCTCGATCTCGCGCTCGTTGATCTTCGTCGCTACCATCGTGCTCTCCCTGCTTCTGCATGCTTCGATTGGGAGGAGAGTACCATGCGTCGCCGTCGCTGAAATCTGGCCCGTGTTCCAGATCGTTTGCTATACTAGCGCGGTGTCCGAGAGGCACGCGTGCCGACGTAGCTCAGCCTGGCAGAGCAGCTCTTTCGTAAAGAGCAGGTCCGGGGTTCGAATCCCCGCGTCGGCTCCCCGAAGCGTGACCGTCTCAGCCATCAGCGGCATGATGCTCGTGACCAACCTCGACCCAATTCGACGCCGAAGGCTGGTTTTGAAAGTCGGCGAGCCTTCCACTGCCTGTGCTTCTGATTGTTGACGCGATTCAAATACAGTGGATGCGAGTGACATCGTCTTGCGTTTCTCATCGGGCGCAATCCCATCGTTTCATTATGAGAGGAAACAGATGCAAGCTGGTGATGTTCGTTTGGGTCAAGTGTTTGCCAACCATCATCAGAATGTAATCCCTCTTTTCCAGCGCCCTTATGTTTGGGATCAGGTTAAGAATTGGGAACCATTGTGGCAAGACATTCGACTTGCTACTGAGGAGGTCGAACAAGAGTCAGGAACACTCAATTCGCAAGGTGATGTTCGAACCTACTTTCTTGGTGCAGTCGTTCTCCAACAACGACATACAAATCCGCGACGCATCTCCTCCTCAAACGTTGTCGATGGTCAACAGCGTCTCACCACTCTTCAAATCCTGTTTGCTGCGGCACGCAGTGTTTCTCAAAGTTTAGAGGCTAAGAGCCTCACCGCGAAGTTCTCAAGCATGATCGAGAATCACGCGGACATCATCCATGAGGATTTTCCGAACGATCGCTATAAGGTGTGGCCGCTCCCACAAGACAGAGACGTATTCTTGTGGGCGATGCGGAGTCCGGGCGACGACACTCGTCCGGTCGATCAGGACCACCGGATCGTAAGAGCGCGAATATGGTTTGATAGTGTAATCCGCTCATGGGCCATGGATTCGACAGACCCTGCTGAACGTCTCGAGCATTTGTTTGACACCCTTAAACAGCGTATGCAACTTGTTTCAGATCACGCTAGAGTCAAGTGATGATCCACAAGTGATCTTCGAGGTCTTGAATCATCGTGGTGTTCCCCTCGACGCCGCTGACCTCATCAAGAATCTCCTCTTCCAGACTCTGGACATCGAGGGGCACCGTTCGCAAGCTGACGAACTACTCATGTCCAGTTGGCTACCATTGGACAAAGCCCCATGGCGAGGTGAAGTCACAACCGGACGAGTCAGACGAAAGCTCATTGACCTGCTTCTGGCGTACTGGCTGACGATCCGAACTGGCGATGAAGTAGCAGTGGAACATCTGTTTGCCGACTTTAAGAAGTGGATGCAACAGAGCGGCGAAAATGCAAGTGACGTGATTCGGAGCATTCGGCACTATGCGGATACCATGCTGTTGCTTCGATCTCTTCCCGAAATTGATCCAACGTCCCAGTTGATCGATCGGATGGAGGCCACCCAAACAACGACGCCATGGCCATTACTCTTGTACATCTATGGGAATGAGATGATATCCGCTGCTCAGCGGGAACGATCAGCAATGGCTATTGATTCATTTCTGATGCGGCGTGCAGTATGTCGGCTGACAGCACAAGATTACAATCGACTTTTTCTGCAAGTGTTGTCAAGTGCCAAATTAAGTGATCCTCAGTTCGTCGGTGAGGAAATCGAGAGCGCATTACTCGCTCAGACTGCTGACTCGCGCAGGTGGCCTACGGATGAAGAGTTCATCGCGTCTCTTACTCAGCCAAATATCTTCAACTTTTTGGTGCGAGCGCGTCTCAAGGCGGTTCTAGTTGGCGTAAAAAACCACCTCCGCACTGACAAGACAGAACCAGGGCCACTGTTGAGAAGTGGGGACCCGAAACTAAACATTGAGCACCTGCTACCTCAGGCTTGGGAAAAGACTTGGCCCTTGAGTGTCGATCCCATTGATGAAACGTACCAGGAACACCTACGCCGAAGGCTCAGCGCGGTCCACCAACTTGGAAATTTGACTCTGACCACGACGAAACTGAATCCGTCATTGAGCAACAAGCCATGGGCAGCGAAGAAGAAGGATATTACGAAACACAGCCTTCTTCGGCTTACTACGTCATCTGTGCTCACAGCACCGGAAACCAACACTATCCTAAGCGACGAGGGATGGTCGAGTCTGTGGGACGAGGAACGGATCGCTCGACGTAGTGATTGGATTGCCAAGCAAGCGCTAATGACATGGCCGCGCCATGCAATCGTCACGATATCTAAAGAATCGTAGCGAGCTACCTTCGAAACGCTCTGCCTGTGTCCGCGAACGATGCTTGAATCTCTCTAACAACTGAACCGAACCGATCCAATCCCGTCTCGGTCAGCCTCGGCCATGCCGACTTCAGATCGTCGGCCTCGCCGTCGTCGATCCAGCAGGTAAGGTGGGATACGCCGACGGCGTGGAAGGCCTGGAGCTGGGTGGCGATCTCGGTGGGCGTGCCGCGCAGGGCGTGGGCGCGGTGGCCGGTGGTGGAGCGGGAGTCGGGGGCGAAGCTGATGAGGGTGGAGGCGGTGCGGGCGATGGTGGCGGGGTCGCGGCCAACGTCGAGGCAGGCCTGATCGAGGCGCGCGAAGACGGCGCGCAGGTCGTCGGGGGTGG
>Ga0136611_10003261_pt1 | contig 11381 bp, 9 predicted proteins | sample AntDrymUQ2232306_2_FD_106645 | JGI IMG/M metagenome (GOLD analysis project Ga0136611, IMG submission 106645) | Polar desert sand microbial communities from Dry Valleys, Antarctica - metaG UQ223 (23.06) | ecosystem: Environmental > Terrestrial > Soil > Desert | place: Antarctica: Dry Valley... | reverse complement strand
GGCCGATGCCTGCGAAACTCCGGCGGCGCCGCCGATCGCGGCGCCCGGTGTGATGAATGCGGCCGGTGCGCCGAGCGCGCCAGATTGGCCGATGCCCGACTGTGCCATGCCGGACTGGGAGACCTGGGTCTGCAGCTGCGCCGTGGGCGCCATCGTCGCCCCGGTGGCCGGCAGCACGACCGACGCGCCATTGCCGAACGCCGTGACGGGCGGCACGATGACGCTCGTTGCGCCGACTCCCGGGCTGCTCGTCGCGTCGGCTGGCCAGCACGAGGCAGGCGTTGGCGAGCTCGGCACCGGTCTGGAACCGGTCGTCCCGCGACTTCGCGAGGCACTTCGTCACCAGCTCGTGGGCCGCCGCCGCGAGATCGGAACGCACGTCAGTGAGCGGCGGCGGCGGCTCGTAGGCGTGCTTGAACAGCATCGCCGGCGTGCTGTCGGCCTCGAACGGCGGCCGGCCCGCCAGCAGCTCGTACAGCACGACGCCGAGCGAGTAGATGTCCGAGCGCCCGTCGAGCGGCTGCCCGAGCGCCTGCTCCGGCGACATGTAGCGCGGCGTCCCGATCGGCCGGTGGGCAAGTGTCAGGTGGAGACCTTGCGCGGCGCGCGCGAGTCCGAAGTCTGTCAGGAGCGGCCGGCCGTCGTTGGCAATCAGGATGTTGCCCGGCTTCACGTCCCGATGCAGGACACCGGCCCGGTGCGCGTAGTCCAGGGCGTCGGCGATCTGGGCGATCAGTCGGAATGCCCGCGCGGGAGCCATTTGGTTCGCGTCGGTCGCGACCGCCTCTAGCGTCGGGCCTTCCACCAGCCGCATCGCGATGTACTGGCGACTGTCGGCCAGGCCGAAGTCGTGGATCGACACGATGTTCGGGTGGTCGAGCTTGGCCGCGAGCTGCGCCTCCTGCTCGAATCGCTGGCGGAACTCCGGCATCGCCATCAGCGTCTGGTCGAGGATCTTCAGCGCGACGAACCGGTTGAGCGGTCGGTGGAAGGCCTTGAAAACCGTCCCCATCGCCCCCTGCCCGAGCAGCGCCTCGATGTGGTAGGCATTGAGATCCGTGCCGACGAGGTCAGCGATGCTGGGTGCGCCCGCAGGGACTCCCTGGCTGGGCGTACTCTGGCTCGGCGGGGTTGAGGTGATCGCCGGCTGCACCACTCCCCCCGGAGTAGACGAACCTGATGCCGCCGAGCGTCCCACTGTGCCAGCGGACGCGGATGTTCCCCCTCGGTGGACGCCGCGCCGACGCAAGGGGCGGACCATGCTCCGATCCGTCGATTGATCCAGGCCGGGCGGTGTCGAGGCGGATGGCTGCGATGGTGGCGTGCTCACCGTCGGCGGCTGCCCCACCTGGCCGTCGGGTCGCGGGAGCGGCGGCGCGCTCGGCCGTGGTTGCGCCGCCATCCTCCCGTACCGTCATCGTGCCTCCTCCGCTCGTGCTGCTACTGCTGTCGGCCGTCGCACCCGTCCCCCTCGCCCGCGTTCCCTAGCGCTCTTGCCCGTCCCGCGTGCCTGCGATCCGGGCCGTTCCTGTCGCTATGCGCCCCGCGCCTTCGCCTCGTCGGCGTCGAGCGTCGGCGGCTTCTCCTCGTCGATGTACCCCTGGTTTAGCTCGACGATGTTGCCCTCCGGATCGGCCACCCAGGCGACCCGCATGCCGGGAATGAAGTTGCTCATGTCGATCGGCCCAAGTGTGACCTTCGCGTCGTCGACCAGCTCGGCCAGCTTGGCGTCGAGGTCGGGCACCAGGAACGCGATGTGCCGCCAGCCCGGGTATTCCGGGCCGGCCCCGCCGACCGGCGGCGTCGGAGCGACCTGCGTCGCCGAGAAGATCTCCATCGAGATCTCGCCGGCGCGGATCATCACCACCTGGCCCTCGCCGGGCGCGTAGACCCGCGCCCGCGTGAAGCCGAAATACTTCGTGTAGAACCGCTCCACGGCTAGCGGATCCTTGCAGACGATGGCGATATGCCCGAACTGGAGCACGGCCCCTCCCATCTCTCGACGCTAGCGTTTCGCGCCGTCCGACTTCGCGGTAATCTGGTCGATGATCGCGCGCGCGAACTGGTGGCAGTGCCCGCCGGTACGCGCTGTGATGAGGTCGCCATCGATGACGACGTCCTCGTCGGTGTAGATCGCCCCCATGTTGATCACGTCGCCGTGCAGGTTGTTGTGGCAGGTGACCCGCCGCCCCCGGACGAGCTCCGGCGTGGGCGCAACCAGCCACATCCCGTGGCAGATGATGCCCTTGATGACCTCAGGCATCGCGAAGGCGCGCTTCAGGAACTCGGTCGCCGGGGGCAGTTTGGACACGTCGTCGGTGTAGCGTAGCCGGTCCGACACGATCGCGCGGAACTGGAATTCGGTGCCGATCGGCAGCGAGATCGACACGCCGGCCGCGACCCGGACGACCTCCTCGGCACCGGTGCCGTGGCTCCGCCGCCAGAGCTCGCCGGTGCCGGCGAGGAAGTACCAGAGCTCCTCGACCGTCCGGTGGCGGACCGCAGCCGAGACGGCGCCCGGCCGCAGCGTGCAATGCACCATGCTCGCGTGGCGCACGTCCGCCAGGATGCGGACCTCCGAGGTGTCCGGCGACAGGGTGTCGTAGGCATCGGGCCTAGCGCGCGTGGCCCAAGGTAGCTGCGTCAAGGGGCTACTTGCCTTGCAAATCGAGCGCGAGCAGCGCGCCGGTCACGATGCTCTCGGCGTCGATGCCGTAGTAGCGGTACACGTCCGCGCGAGTTCCCGATTGGCCGAACTCATCGACCCCGAGCGGGACAACCTTCGCGCCGAACGCGCTGCCCAGGAAGCTGAGCGCGTGCGAGGCGCCGTCGTGGATGGTCACGATCGGGGCATGCCGCTCGTCGGCGGGGATCAGCTCGGCCAGGTGGCCGGCATCCGCGCCGGTCGTGCCGCTGCGCAGGTGGCGGCGGCGCGAGTCGGCGATGCCGCGATACAGCAGGCCTGGGCTCGTAATATTCAGCACGTTGGCCGCGACGCCCTCTTCGTGGAGCAGCTTCGCGGCTTCGAGCGCCTCCGGCACCATCGCGCCGGCCACCGCGATCTGGACCGCGTACTCGGCCGGCAGGTCGGGGGCGTCCACGCGGCGATCGACCAGGCGGTACCCGCCGGCCAGGATCTGGCGGCGGAGGTTGTCCTCGCCGATCCGCGCGATGGCCGGCTCCATCAGCGATTGGTCGATCGCCTTGGTCGAGAGGCGCAGATAGGTCGATTCGCCGTGCTGGCGGTCGGCGATCTGGCGCAGTGCTTCGAGGAGCGTCCACTCGACCTCGCGGGCGAAGCAGGGCTCGTAGAAGATCAGGTTCGGCAGCTCGATACCGAGCGACGGCGTGACCGTCGATTGGTGCGCGCCGCCCTCGGGGGAGAGGCTCACGCCGGAGGGGGTGCCGACGATGATCATCTTGGCCTGGTTGTAGAGGCCGTAGATCAGCGCGTCGAGGCCGCGGCAGACGAACGGGTCGTAGACCGTGCCGATCGGGAACAGGTGCTGCCCGCTCAACTCGTACGAGGTGCCGAGCGCCCCGAGCATCATGAACAGGTTCATCTCGGAGATGCCGAATTCGAAGTGCTGGCCGGTCGGGCCGGGCTCCCAGCGCAGCAGGCGCGGCCCCTCGGCCTCGTGGTCCGGGGACGAGTGCGGCGCGTAGACGCCGACCTTGTTGATCCAGCCGCCGAGGTTGGTCGAGACGGCCACGTCCGGCGCCACCGTCACCAGGCGCGATCCGAGCTCCGGGATGCGCTCGATCTCGGTCAGCATCCGCCCGAGCGCCTCCTGCGAGGAGCTCTTGGCGATCGGCCGCAGCCCGAGCGTCTCGGGGATCTGGTCGCGCGTCACGAGCGGTGCCGGGGCAACCTCGTCGATGCCGCGCAGGCGCTCGGCGGCGTCCTGGCAGTAGCGCGCCTCCGGCGAGTCGTCCTCGAAGCGGTCCCACTCGCCGCCCTCGGGGATCTCGAGCTTCGCGCGAAGATCGACCATCTGCTGCTCGGTCAGCAGCGCCGAGTGGTTCATCGGGTGGCCGGCGATCGGCAGGCCCCAACCCTTGATGGTGTAGGCGAAGACGACCGTCGGGGCGTCGGTTTGGGCCGTGGCCTGAGCGAAGGCGTCGAGCAGCTCGGCGATGTCGTGCCCGCCGAGGTCGGACAGCAGCTCCGGCAGCTCGTCGTCGGCGATGTCCTCGATGGCCTGCGCCACGCCGTGCGGGTCGGAGGCATTCAGGATGAGCCGACCGCGCGCCTCCTCGCCGGAGACGCGGATGATGCTCTGGTACTCGGGGTTGCTCATCTCGTCGATGCGCGCCCGGAGCGCCGCGCCGTTCGGGCGCTCGAAGGCCGCCTGGAGCCGCCGCCCGTACTTGCACTCGATGACGTGCCAGTTGCTGGCCCGGAACAGCGCCTTGAGCTGCTCGGCGCGGATGCCCGGCACGACGCGGTCGAGGCTCTGGCGGTTCAGATCGACGATCCAGAGGACGTTGCCGAGGTCGCCCAGGTGGTCCTCGAAGACGGCCTCCCAGACGTTGCCCTCGTCGAGCTCGGCGTCGCCCATCAGCGCGATGAAGCGCTTGGAGGTCACGTCGCCGAAATGGAGCTGGGAGTACCGGGCGACGGCGGATGAGAAGGCCGGGACGACCGCCCCCAGCCCGACCGAGCCGGTCGAGAAGTCGATCGGGTCCGGGTCCTTGGACTTGCTCGGGTACGACTGGAGGCCCTTGAACGAGCGCAGCTCGGTCAGGTACTTCCTGGGCAGGTTGCCGAGCAGATACTGGGCCGCGTGGAAGGCCGGTGAGGCGTGCGGCTTGACGGCGATGCGGTCGCCCGCCTGGAGCTCCTTGAAGTAGAGCGCGGTGAGGATCGAGATGACCGAGGCCGACGACGCCTGGTGGCCGCCGATCTTCGAGCCGTCGAGGTTCGGCCGGACGTGATTGGCGTGGTGGATCATATTGGTCGTGATCCACAGGATGCGCCGCTGAATCGCTTCGAGCACGGCGAGCTCGTCCGCCGGCACGCTCCCTGTGCGACCCGCCTCAACTGTGAGCATCGTTCCTCCGACCCCGACCTGGCCCGAACCTGAATTCGCCCGAACCCGCCCTCGTCGCTCGGCTTGCCCCTTAGTATACGTGCCGCTCCCAGGGCCGTCATCCGAGACTGTCGGGAACGTCGGAAGAGCCCGCACCTCGCCCGACCGATGTATTTGACAGTGCAACGTAATAGTGTCATAATGCCGTCCATGAGCGAACCGCGCGGCGCGTCGTACACGGTCAAGGAGCTCGCCTCGCGGGCGGGAGTTACGACTCGCACGATCTACTACTACGTAGGGGAAGGGCTGCTGCCGCCGCCGCGCGGCGGCGGCCCCGCTAGCTCATACGACGACGAGCATCTGCTCAGGCTCCGGCTCATCCGGCGCCTGAAGGAGGAGTACCTGCCGCTCGCGGAGATCCGCCGCCGGCTCGTCGGGCTCGATGTGGAAGAGGCGCGCGCCCTGCTCGCCGCGCCCGCCGCGTCGCCCGCGCCGGACAGCGCGCGGGCGTATCTCGCGCGCGTGTTGGGCGCTGCCGGAGAGGCCGGCGAGCCCCGCGCGGCCGAGGAGACGCCGGCCTCGCCCGCGCCGGGCGACGCACGCCGCGGGCCGGCCCAGCGGCCGGCGTCTCCTCGGCCGCCGCCGTTCGCCGCGCCTCGATTCGCCCGACCCCTACCCGAGCCCGATGTCGCCGGTTTCGACGTGGCCGCGCCCGAGGTGCCCGACTCCGACATGGCGAGCGGGGGCGCGCCCGGCCCCGATGTGCCCGACGCCTGCCTGTCTGACGTGGGCGCCGACACCACCGTCGAGGCCGCGTCGCCCGGCCGCGCCTGGTCCGACGCGGCCGCCGAGCCGGAAAGCTGGCAGCGCATCCGCATCAGCCCCGACGTCGAGCTCCAGGTCCGCGCGACCGCGCCGTCATTTGTGCGGCGCCGGCTCGCGCGCATGGTCGATGCCCTGCGCCGCGTCTTGTCCCCCTGACCCGCCGCCCCGCCGCCCCAGAAGAGGAGCCCATCATGGATATTGCTGCACGCTTCGACCGTCCGCTCGTCCGGACACATTCGCGATCGACCCGCTACCTGCTCGTGGAGCTCGCGGCCCCGGCCCGAGAGCGCGCCCGGCCGCGCCCGCCGCTCAACCTCGCGCTCGTGCTCGACCGCAGCGGGTCGATGAGCGGCGAGAAGCTGGATCTGGCCCGCCGTGCGGCGGGCACGCTCGTCCGCCAGCTTTCAGACGAGGATCGGGCCTGCGTTGTCACCTACGACGACGAGGTCAGCGTCGTCAGTCCGTCGGTGCGTCTGACCTCGTCGGCCCGCGCCGACCTGGGGCGCGCCATCGAGGGCATTCGCAGCGGAGGCTCGACGAACCTGAGCGGCGGCTGGCTCGAAGGTTGTCGCCAAGTGGCCGAGCAGCAGGACGGCCGGGGGACGATCGACCGGGCGTTGCTGCTGACCGACGGCCTCGCGAACGTCGGGATCGTGGACCAAGAAGAGCTGTGCGGGCACGCGGCGGAGCTGCGGGCGCGCGGCATCTCGACCAGCACGTTCGGCATCGGCGCCGACTACAACGAGGATCTGCTGCGGGCGATGGCCGAGAAGGGTGGCGGGCACTACTTCTACCTGCGCGGCGCCGCCGATCTCGCGCCGAGCTTCGGCCAGGAGCTGGGCGAGCTGCTGGGGACGGTCGCGCGCGACGTGACGGTGGAGGTCCGCGCGCCGGGCGCCGCGGTGGCGCTCCTCAACGACGTACCGTCCGAGCCGGTGCTCGGCGGCGTGCGCGTGCGGCTCGGCGACCTCGCCTCGCGCGAGGAGAAGTCGCTCGTGGTCAAGGTGACCACGGAGCGCTCCGGTGCGGGCGCCACGGTCCCCGTCCGCGCCACCGTGACGTTCCGCGACCCCGACGACGGCGGCCTCCGCGAGCGCGAGGCTTCGGCGGTCAACTTGCGGCATGCCGACAACCGCGAGGTCGATCGCCAGCCGCGCGACGGGCGGGCGCAGCGCGCGACCGGCCTGCTCTACGCCGCGCGCGCCAGGGCGGAGTCGGTCAGCCTGAATCGGGCCGGCCGTTATGACGAGGCACGCCGTGTCCTGGAGCGGACGGCCGGGCGCATCGCGAGCTACGCCGGTTCGGATCCGGAGCTGCTCGCGGCGGTCGAGGGCTTGCGCGTGGCGGCGCCGGAGTTTGGCGTGGCGATGGCGGCGCCCGCACTGAAGGAGGCGGCGTTCGAGTCGTACCGCGTGAGCCGGTCGCGTCGGGATTACCGCTAGGTACGGGGCGGCGCATCGGAAACGTCCGCCCGAGAGGCGAGGGAACGGGCGCGTCTGCACCCTCGCCGGCCTGCTTCGTGTGCCCCCAGGTCCGGTGTCAGCCTTGACACGCGGCGGCCCGGCTCGCATCCTCTCTGCATGCACAACGAGCCCCATCGCACCCGGATGCTGCCGTGATCGAGGTTGGCGCGCGGCGCGTCGAGCGCTCGGACGCCGACGGGGGGCCAGTCGTCGTGCTCGAAACGAATGAGCCCGAACCGCGCCAGCTGGCCCTGCCGATGTCGCGTCCGGAGGCCCACATGCTCGCCCACGAGCTGCGCGGCGAGACCACGCTGCCCGGCCTCGGGTATGACATGCTGGCCGACGTGATGCACGCCCTGGGCGGCGACCTCTCGGCGGTGGAAGTGACGCGCGGTGCCGACGACAAGCCGCTGGCCCGACTGCGGCTGGAGTCGCACGAGGGGCGGGCGGTGGTGCCGGCGCGCCTGGGATTGGCAGTGGCCCTCGCCGCGCGCTTGAAAGTCCCCCTGCTGCTGGACGAGGTGCTGCTCGACGGCCCGGCGATCGATGTCGGTCCTTCTGGGGCGGCAGATCGCGGCGCGTCGCCCGACCCGGGCCGGCGAGCGCGTCGCCGCCCCGTGCGAGGCGAGGACACGAGCGCGCGGAATGCGGATGGTGCCGGCAACGATGCCAATGGCCCCACGGCCGTGCCGGACATCTTCCTGCGCGCCTTCAACGAGTAGGCAGGGGCGCAGGCCGTCGTGGCGGATGTGCAGCCCGACGCCAGCGGCGGCATCACCCTCCTCCGCGGCGATCTGACGGGCTGACGCGACCGAGTCGTCGGGTGGGAAGGCGGTCGCGACGCCTGCTGCCTCTCACAAAACCGGGCGCCGCCTGGCCTCTCAGTCGGCGGTCCGCTCGACGGCGACGGTGCGGCCCGTGTCGGCGCTGGCACGGGCCGCGTCCATGACCGCCTGGACGCGCAGCCCCTGCCGGAAGTCGGCGAAGTCGCCGGCGCCTCCCTTTGCCGCGCACGCGCGCCAGCACGCGCTCGGCTAGCTCGACGAACGGCGCCAGGCGCGGATCCCCCTCGACCTCGCGGACGAGCCGCGCCGGGATCTCGACCGGCGCGAAGCTGCCCTTGCCCGCCGCCGCGTGGAGCTCGGCGTCTTCGAGCAGCAGGAGCGCGCCGTCGCTGCCGTACGCTTCGAGGCGGTTGCTGCCGGGCCGGGTGACCGAGCTGAGATCGACGGTGCAGCGCGCGCCGCTCGCGAAGCGCAGCAGGAGGGCCACGTCGTCGTCGGCGGTGACATCGCCCCAGTCGCGGCCGTTCTCGTGTGGGCGGCGCGTCACGAAGGTGTTGAGATGCGCCGAGACCTCCGTTATGTCGCCGAACCACCAGAGCAGCGAGTCGATCAGGTGCGAGCCGATCGCGCCGAACCAGCCGCCGCCCTTCTCGCGCTCGGACCACCAGCTCCAGGCGCGCCCATTCGGGTCGGCGAGCATGCCCATCAGCCAGCCCCAGCGGATCACGCGCGGCTCGCCGAGGTGGCCGGCCTCGACCATTTCCTTGAGCAGGCGGCGCGCGGGGCGGTAGCGGAACTCGTGATCGACGGCGTGGACGAGGCCGGAGCACTCGGCCCGCTCGACCATCTCGCGGGCCTCACTCACGTCCATGGCGAACGGCTTCTCGCAGAAGACGTGTCGGCCGTGCTCGAAGGCGGCGAGGGCCATCTCGCGGTGCAGGTACGGCGGGGTGACGATCGACACCAGGTCGCACTCGACTTCGTCGAGCATGGCGCGCCAGTCGGCGAAGGCGCGGGGGATGCCGAACTTCGCGGCGGCGGCGCGGGCGCGCTCCTCGCGGCCGGAGGCGACGGCGACGACCTCGACGCCGTCGCAGCGCTGGAAGCCGGGGATCTGGACGGCCGAGGCGAAGCTGGTGCCGATGACGGCGACGCGGACGGGCGCGACGGGCATGGAGCTACCTCCCTCGGGCGCAACATACCCCATCCGGTCGGCGTGATGGCCCCGGGGTGACTCGAACATCCGACACACGGTCTTAGGAGTCCTGCGAATGGAATTGCCCGATACCCTACCGCGTCCAAGTGCAGGCGCGTAGACGCGACCTGGAATCGTCCTGCTATCATAGGTTGCGCCACCTTGGGAGACGATACGGCGGCTGTGGGCTATACGGCATTGCTGGGGGAACTACGGAAATGACGGATACACCAGAACAGCAGCAGACGCATTCCCTGACGAGGAAGCCGCCCATCGCGGTAAGGCGTCAACTACGAAAAGAAGTCGGTTTCGGGTGCCCGGTTGTGGCGAACGGACAATACTGTGGCAACCCTTACCTGGAGTGGAATCACTTTGACCCGCCTTGGCGAGTGGAGCACCATCACAGGCCAGAAGGCATGATCGCCCTATGTGGCGAGCATCACAGGAAGTCGGATGCGGGAGCCTTTACGGAGGATCAGCTTCGAGAGTTTAAGCGTCGGGGGGCAGAGCGGGCGGGGGAGGTCAAGGGACGATTTGACTGGATGCGCAATGAACTCATGGCGGTCCTGGGTGGTGGATTCTATGTGGAGTCGCTAGTCATTGTAGAAATTCGTGGAGAACCGATCATCTGGTTCGAGCGAGACGAGGACAGTTTACTAATGCTAAACGTCCGCATGCTAACTACATCTAGTGAAACGCGGATGCAAATCGAAAATAACTTCTGGGTCGCGCGCGGGGAACCTGACGACTTCGAGTGTCCACCTTCCGGTCGCCTGATTCATGCGAAATACAGCAATGGTGACACGCTGCGAGTCGAGTTCTTCGAGGCAGTGTCGGGTGATGAATTGATCCGAAGGTTTCCGACCTTTGATCGCAATAATGTTCAGTACCTATCGTTTCCCATCACATGCGTGGAGGTCCAACATGAAGTAGCTGACTCTCCCTGGAACTTCGGGCCAACTAGCATGACCGACCACCAACAAAACGTATTCACGGGTAGCTTCTTTCAGGGCGGAATGGCTGCCTATTCGTTCGACAATAGATCGACAATGTCACCACCACGACCGCAACCTGGGATCGCAGCGATTAGATACATGCAATGGCTCGAAAGGCAAGCGGCACAGCGTAAACGTGCCGATGATAAACGGGAGTAGTTAGACTCACCCGCCTAGCTCGGTTGGCGGCATGACATTTCCCTCACGGTCCTGAATCAGCGCCTGCAAATGGTAGTACCGGGGCATCAGTTCTTCACGCTTCGAGAGATCGTTTTTGTATTCCGAGTAGAGGTCGTAGAGCCCTGAACGCATCAATCGAGTGAGAAACGGAGCCAGCTCGTCGGCACGAAACTTTGGAGTTGACCCGACTCTCCTGCGGCGCGGACGGCACCCGATGCATCCTCCGACAAGGGCGAGGTCGCCGGTTGAGGTCGCCGGTTAGGGGAGCAGTTTGGGAAATGGACGCCAAGAAGGCTTCTTCGGGTCGACTCCCGAAGGGGCCTTCTCCTTCTGTTCAGTGTGGTGGCCCCGGGGTGACTCGAACACCCGACACACGGTTTAGGAAACCGTTGCTCTATCCGCCTGAGCTACGGGGCCAAGGGTCGGGCTGGCCGTCGCGGGAGGGGCGCCCGACTCCATCATGATACCAAAGTGCTCGGGCGCTCCCACTCGCCAGGTAGTACACCACGCTCCTTGCTAGGCAGTACACCATCGGTGTCGCTACTGGGGTGCGGGGTCGGTCAAGACAGATCGTGGAGGTCGTGGAGGAGGGCATCGGCGGCGCGGCGGCCGGACGACAGGGCGCCCTGGATCGAGCCCTGCTCGCGGTGGTCGCCGCAGACGTAGAGGCCGTGCTTCACGCGCACCCACTTGAACGGCTCCGAGAGGGCGGGTGCCGCCTGGTCGGGCAGGCCATGCGGGATGCGGTCGGTGCGAAGGTGCCGCCAGCCGGCCACCTTGGGGCCGAACCAGTCGATGAGCTGGGCGCGGACGGCCGATTCGAGGGCCGCGTCGTCGGCGGCGTGGCGGTCGGCGCTCGTGACGCCGGGGATCGACGAGTTTGCATCGTCGGAGATCGATGAGCG
>Ga0136611_10003260_pt1 | contig 11382 bp, 13 predicted proteins | sample AntDrymUQ2232306_2_FD_106645 | JGI IMG/M metagenome (GOLD analysis project Ga0136611, IMG submission 106645) | Polar desert sand microbial communities from Dry Valleys, Antarctica - metaG UQ223 (23.06) | ecosystem: Environmental > Terrestrial > Soil > Desert | place: Antarctica: Dry Valley... | reverse complement strand
GGTACCACTGGCGCCGCTCGACGGATCGATGGTGACCTTGCCGCCAGGCTCGATGGTGTCGTCGGTCTGGATCGTGCCCGTGCCCGAGTTGTCGTTGTTGGTGAAGCTGGCATCGGGGTCGTTCTCGCTCAGGGTGATCGTGAACGTCTCATCCGGCTCGATTGTGGTGTCACCGTTGATGGTGGCGCTCACGGTCTGCGTCGTCGAGCCTGCGGCGAGGGTCACCGAACCGTCGACACCGGTGAAGTCCCCGGCTGCGCCTTTCGTGGCCGGGTTGGTCCCGGGGCCACTGGTGAACGCGAAGTTGACTACGACGTTGTTGCATTGGCCGGCGACGTTCTCGGTCGCAGTGATGGTGAAATTAAGGGTGGACGTCCCCGTGTCGCCTTCGACCACGCTGACGTCATTGACCGAGACCGAACAGTCGTTGGCCGCCGCGGATGCGCCGGTGGCCATCCCGGCGGTGAGGAGCAGTCCAGCCGCGGATGCGACGAGACCTCGTTTGAAATGCTTCATACGCAGAGGGGTCCTTTCGGGATCACCAGAACTGAGTCCGTAACCGAACCCAGTCTTCTACTCTGCCCAAACTCTCCGGATCGTGAACCCTGTCCGTGAAGAATGAACGACGCTCAGTGGTATATGGGGTCGAGCGACTCGAGCACCGAGCCGTCGCGTCGGAAGACCAGAAAGCGGTCGAACGATCGCATGAACCACCGGTCGTGGGTCACGGCGACCACCGTTCCGGTGAACGTGGCCAGGGCTTCTTCGAGTGCTTCGGCCGACGCGACATCGAGGTTGTCGGTCGGCTCGTCGAGCAACAGCAGCGTCGCCCCACTGAGTTCGAGCAGCAGGATCTGGACGCGAGCCTGCTGGCCTCCACTCAAGGTCTCGAACGGCTGTTGCGCCGCCCCCGAGAGCTCGTAGCGCCGAAGGGAGGCCATCGCTGCCGCCAGCGCCAGGCCGTGGTCGGCGAGCACGTCGACGAGACGCCGGCCGACCAGCTCGGGATGCTCGTGCGTCTGCGAGAAGTAGCCGGGGACGACCCGTGCGCCGAGCGCCCACCGGCCCGCATGCTCGACCGGCTCCCCGGCCAACAATCCGAGAAAGTGCGTCTTGCCGGTGCCGTTCAGTCCGAGCACGGCGATGCGTTCGCCGAAGAGCACCTCGGTGTCGAAGTCGTCGACCAGGCCGGGGAACGAGAGACCCTCTACAACGATGGCCCGCTTGCCGGTTCGGTCGCCCCCGAGGCGGATCGAAAGCGACTGATCCTTCGGCCGCTCAAGAGGCGCAGACGCTTCGTGGCGACGGATCTTCGACTGGGTGGCCCGTAGCCGCGACGCAGCGGCGTCGCTCATCGTGAGTTGGCGGCGGTACTCGCGCACTTGGTCTTCCATGCGCTTTCGCTCCTCCTGCCAGCGGCGGTGGTCGTCGTCGAGTTTGGCGAGGCGCTGCTGTCGGGCGTCGTGCCACGTTGCGAACGACGCACCATGGGTCCAGGCGCGTCGGGCTTCGAGGGTGACCACCCGATGGCTGGCGTCGGCCAACAACTGTCGGTCGTGACTTACGAAAAGCACCGTCTTGCGCGTGGTGTTGAGTGCGTCAGCGAGCCACTCCTTTCCGGGGACGTCGAGGTAGTTGTCGGGTTCGTCGAGGAGCAGCACGTCGTCGTCCGAGCGCAACAACAACTCGAGTGCGAGTCGTTTCTGCTCGCCCCCGGACAGGGTGCCGACGCGCCGGGTCTCGACCTCGGCCAGATGCTTGCGCATCGCCACGGTGGTGCACGTGTCCCAGAGGATCTCGGCGTCGTAGCCGCCCACGTCGCCCCACGCCGTAAAGGCCCCGGCCAACCGCATGCCGGAATCGGCCGACGACAGGCGGAGGTTCTCGGCCTCCGCGAACTTCAGCCGTTCCGCCGCCGCTCGGATGGCCGCCGGCGAAAGACCTGCGAGCAGGTCGCGCACGGTGGTCTCGTCGCGGATGGAGCCGATGGACTGGCGCATCACCCCGAGGCGGCCGTCGACGGCGATCGATCCGGTATGCCCCTGCTCGTCGCCTGCGATGAGTCGGACGAGGGTGGTCTTCCCGGCGCCGTTCGTGCCGACGAGGGCGCTGTGTTGCCCGTCGCCCACCCGGAATGACACCTCGTCGAACAGGGTGTCCCCGCCGGGAAACGTGAAGCCCAGGCGGGACACCTCGAGGGCGCCCATCGCAGGACTCGGCCGCTATTCGTCGGCCAACCCGGCCCGGATCTGGGCCAGGTGGGCGTGGTCGTGCTGCACCAAGAGGTCGGCGATCTGGGTCACCGTCATCTCGCCGCGCTCGGCGTGCATGCCGGTGAGCTTCCACTCGTCGGGATCGAGGGAGGCGAGCACCCGCAGGTTGGCGTCGCGCAGCGTCCGCCAGCGCGCCAGTGACTCCTTCGCATCGGTCTCGAGTTCGGCGAAGCGGCGCACCCATGCGTTCTCGTCGAAGCCCGCCAAGTAGGGACGGTCGGCGGTCACGACCATGCGAATCCGGGTGCCGTAGACGAGTTCGGCGTCGGCCAGGTGGGCCACCACGGTGGCGGGAGACCATTCGCCGTCACCCTGCTCGCGATGGAGCGCGTCCGTCTTGGCCGTGGCCAGCAGCGCCACCAACTCGCGCGGCGTGCCCCTCAGTCGGCGGAGGGCGATGCTCGGTTCCAGGACGGCCATCATGTCTCCTAAGAAAGGACGGGAGAGTTTCGCCCGACCAGATCACCAGCCCCGAATGAAGACAGATCTTCGAAAATCTCCCGTCCTTTCAGACGGAGCCATGTCCTCAAACTAGACAAGGGCCATGGACCCCGGACCCGTCAAAGACGTCCTGACGGTGGTCGTCGGCGTCGGGACCGGCGTGTTGTCAGCTGCGTTCGGCGTCGGCGGAGCGGTCGTCTCGACGCCGGCCATTCGGGCCCTCGGGATCCCGGCGCTCCTGGCCGTCGGCACCACCCTGCCGTCGATCTTTCCCAGCGCGATCACGGGGACGGCGCGTTACGTGCGCGAACAGCTCATTCTGTGGCGGGTCGTGGCCGTCACCGCGCCGGCCGGGATCGTCGCGGCCGTCGTGGGCGCCGAACTCTCCGATGACGTCCCCGGCGAAGGCCATCTCCTGATGGTGCTGACGGCGGTACTGCTGGGCTACACCGCGTTGCGCATGGCGAGGAAGCCCAAGCCGGTCGTGGTCGATCCCGAATCCGAACCGGTGCGGACCGACGGGGGTCGTGCGGGTGTGCTCGTCGCCGTCGGCGCGCTGGCCGGACTGATGTCGGGCCTCCTCGGCATCGGTGGCGGCGTCGTCATGGTGCCCGGCTTCACCGAGTTGGGGAAGCTGCCGCTCAAGACGGCGATCGCCACGTCGCTCGCCTGTGTCGCAATCTTCGCCATCCCGAGCACTATCACCCACGGACTGAACGGCAACATCGACTGGCGCATCGCCCTGTTCTTGACGATCGGGGTCATCCCCGGCGCCCGTATCGGCGCGGCGGCGGCAGTGAAGGCCAGCGACGAAGGCTTGCGCAAGACCGTCGCCGCCTTCCTCGGCCTCATCGCCGCGGTCTATCTCATCGGCGAGCTACTCGCGTTGTGATATTGCCTCGCTCCCCCTTCGCATTTGGGTTGCCCTTGCGTACTGGCGAAGGGCAACACCAATAGGTTTCGACGTCTGGAAGGGCAACACCAACGCCAAGGTTGGGCGAGCGGTCAGGCGCCGCGCTCGCCGAGTTCGCGGGCGCGGGTGAAGACGGCGTCGAGCATTGGTTCGGTGAGAGTGCCGGTGAAGGTGTTCTGCTGGCTCGGGTGGTACGAGCACACGATCCAGCGGCCGTCGTCGAGCTCCACCTCGGCACCGTGGCCGAATTTCGGACGCGGCCGCACGCCGAGGACGCGACAGACCGCTTCGTAGCCGAACGCTCCCAGCGCCACGAAAACCCGTAACGAGGGAAGCAGTGCGATCTCGCGTTCGAGATATGGCTGGCAGGTATCGCGTTCGACGGGGGTCGGTTTGTTGGCGGGAGGCGCACAACGGACGGCCGCGACGACGTACGCACCCGTCAGCCGAAGTCCGTCCCCTCGGGCGACGCTCGTCGGCTGGTTGGCGTACCCCGCGCGGTGCATCGCCCGAAACAGCCAGTCGCCGGACCGGTCGCCGGTGAAAACCCGACCGGTACGGTTGCCGCCGTGGGCCGCCGGCGCGAGCCCCACGACCATCAGGTGGGCGTCCGGATCACCCAGGCTGGGCACCGGCCGGCCCCAGTAGGGCTCGTCGCGGAACGACGCCCGTTTCTCGGTCGCCACCAACTCGCGCCACTCGACCAAGCGGGGGCAGGCGAAGCAGTCGATGATCTCCGCCTGCACCGCCTCGAGCGAGTCGTCTTGCACGACGGGAAGGGTAGGTTGGGCCCCGCCGATGCCCCGCAGCCCGAAGCCGAAGCCGACTCCGCCGACCACGATCCTGTTCGTCAGACACGGGCAGACACCGACGACCGGTTCGGTGCTCCCCGGTCGGGCCAAGGGCCTCCACCTCGCCGACACCGGTCGCCAGCAGGCCGAGGCAGTCGCCGAACGTCTGCGGGCGCTGCCGAAGGTCGACGCCGTCTATGCGTCGCCGCTCGAACGAACTCGCGAGACGGCAGCACCGATCGCCAAGGCGCGTGCATTGAAGGTCGTCGCCGACCGGGGCCTCCTCGAGTGCGACTTCGGCGACTGGACGGGGCGGCAACTCAAAGAGCTGATGAAGTTGCCCGAGTGGTCGACGGTGCAGCGCTATCCGAGCGGATTCCGCTTTCCCAACGGCGAGTCGTTCGCCGAGATGCAGACCCGCATCACCGGAGCCGTCGCCGCGGTGGCCGCCCGCCATCCCGGTGGCACCGTCGTGTTGGTGTCGCACGCCGATCCGATCAAGGCCGCGGTCGCCTCCGCGCTGGGCACTCACCTCGACCTGTTCCAGCGCATCGTCATTTCCCCGTGCTCGGTGACCACCGTGGCCTACGGCACGGGCGGACCCATCGTGCTCAACGTGAACTCGACGACCGGCGACCTCGGCGCGGTGAAGCCGTCGTGAGTGAGTCCGTCGAACTGCCTTCGGTCGATGCCATCACGTTCGGCACCATCGGCGAGCCGGGCAAGCGTGTGTTCTACGTGCAGGCCTGGGCTGGACAGACGATCCTCACCTTGAAGATGGAGAAGCAACAGGTCGGCGGTCTGGCCGCAGCCCTGCAAGAGGTCTTGGCTGACCTTCCCACCGAGTCGACTCCCGTGTCTGCGCCCGGTCTGCAGCCGCCGGTCGAAGCCTCTTGGATCGTCGGCGGCATCGGCGTCAGCGCATTCGACGACGCCACGCAGCGCATCACCCTGCTCTTCGAGGAGGCGGTGACCGAGGAGGACGCCATCGGCGCTACCGCCCACATCGGCGTGACGATCGCGCAGTTGGTCGCCCTCATCGCGCGAGGCGAGGAACTGGTCGCCGGGGGCCGGCCCAACTGCCCGCTGTGTGGCAACCCGATGGATCCCGACGGCCACGCATGCCCGAAGACGAACGGCCACCTCAAGCACTGAGCCTCCTCGACGAGGGGGAGATCGAACTCAAGGGACGCATGCCGTGGAGTTCGAACGGCACGTTCCTCGTCGGCCTCTGCCTCGATCCGGGCGACGGGGGATGCCGCGAAGAAGGCGACGCCATTTACAAGCCCCTCCGAGGCGAGCGCCCCCTTTGGGACTTTCCTGGTGGGCTCTACCGCCGGGAGATCGCGGCGTGGCGCCTGTCGGATGCGTTGGGTTGGGACATGGTCCCCGACACCGTGCTGCGGCGCAACGCACCCCTCGGCGAGGGTTCGCTGCAGCGCTTCGTGGACGCCGATTTTTCCGAGCACTACTTCACGCTGCTCGAGCGTGAACACCTGCACCCGCAACTGCGGCGAATGGCCGTGTTCGATCTACTGGCCAACAACGCCGACCGAAAGAGCGGGCACTGCCTGCTGACCGAGGACGGACGGATCTGGGGCATCGATCACGGGGTCTGCTTCCACGACGAGCCGAAACTGCGCACCGTGATCTGGGACTTCGCCGGCGAGCCCATCGAGGCCGACCTCCTCGCCGATGTCGCCGGCTTGCTCGGCGGACCTCCGGACTTCGACGACGTGCTGACGCGCGTCGAGTACGGCGCCTTCCGCCGCCGGGTCGAAGCGGTCCTGCACCTCGGGTGCTTTCCCGACCCCCAGGGCGATCGCCCCTATCCGTGGCCCCTCGTGTGAGCTCGCACACCAGTCGCGAGTTGATCGAACTCGGAGACGTCGACGAACTCATCCGCCACGTCGACCGCCTGGCAACGGCCGGCGCATGGGACGAACTCGTGGAGTTGCGAGACCTCAGCCGAGCCGCGCTCGACCGGGGGCGCCAGCTCTGGCCCATCGCGGCCCGAGTGGAGTATCGGCTGGCCCTCGATGCGCCCGGCAACTTTGCCGCACAGATGCTCGTCGGCGGCACGGGCCGCTTCGGCCTCGGTCCGCTGGCCGAGGTGGCGGCGAGTTCGCACACATGGGATGAGTTGGCGGGCCACGTCGTACAGGGAGCGCCGGAGGCGGCCGTTGCCGCCCACGAACGGGTGGTGCGGGGCGAGGACCTGTCGGGGGACCGCCGCCTCGATCCGTTCGTGCTCGAGGTCCCGCTGGCCTTGGCGCCGTGGGAGCCCGAGTATCCGGTAGCCATCTACACGCCGGACGCGGCCGACTTCCCCATACCCGAGCTGATCGGTTTCGTCGAGGTCACGTTGACCGGCGGCGCCCGCCGGGCCGACGACCACGAGACGGTGCGGGCTCTGGCCGAGCTGTGCCAGGCGTGGACCTCGGAGTCGAACGGGCGGGCCTCGGCCGTCGCCGTGCACGGTGACGCCACCGCCGCCGTTGCCGCCCTCGAACCACCGCAGGCGCGAATGGTGGAGATCACACCGCAACAAGGATTGGCCCGGTTGGCGTGGGCGGCGGCCAGCGGTGGCGCCCACGGACGGCGCCGCGGCATGGCACCGGGCCGCCACGCCGCCTGGTGGGCGGCCTCGGCCCTGGGTGGACTGCTCGACGACTTCCCGCCCGAGCCGTCCGAGCTCGGCGACTCGATCTGCGAGCTGCGCTGGTGGGCGTGGGACCGCGGCGCGGCCGAACCGGGCTGGTCGTGTCGCCTCGCCGTCGAAGATCCGGCCGACGGCCTCGCCTGGGCCCTCGACGCCTTCGACCCGCCCCCAGACGCGGTTCTGGGCGGATCCATCAGTCACATCGACTGAAGGATCCGCCCAGAACGAAATTGGGGTCTCGCCCTAGCGGGCCTTGAGGGCTTCGATCAGCTTGGGGACGACCTTGTGCACGTCGCCGACGATGCCGAGGTCGGCGATCGAGAGGATCGGCGCCTCCTCGTCCTTGTTGATGGCAATGATGTTCTTGGCGCCCTTCATGCCGACCATGTGCTGGGTCGCACCCGAGATGCCGAGAGCCAGGTAGATCGTGGGCTTGACCGTCTTGCCCGTTTGGCCGACCTGGTAGGCGTACGGCACCCAACCGGCGTCCACGATGGCGCGGGAGGCGCCGGGCGCACCCTTGAGCAGCTTGGCCAGTTCCTCGACCATCTCGAAGTTCTTGGCCTCGCCGAGTCCACGTCCGCCGGAGACGACGACGGCGGCCTCGTCGAGCTTCGGTCCGGTGCGCTCCTCGACGTGCTTCTGCTTGATCTTGGCGCCATTGGTGGCGCCGGCGTCCGGGGCCTCGATGGCCTCGACCGTCGCCGCACCGCCACCGCTCTCCTCGGGGGCGAACGACTTGGCCCGCACGACGAAGAGGTAGGGCGTCTCGGTGGTGAGTTTGGCCTTGACAATGGTGGCGCCACCGAAAATGGCGTGTTCGGACGAGCCTTCGGCGTCGAGGCCGACGAGGTTCGTCAGCACGCCGAGGTTGAGCTTGGCCGAGAGGCGACCGGCGATGTCGCGACCGTCGTAGCTCTGCGGGAAGAGAATGGCGTCGGGCTTGTTGCCGGCCGCGATCTGGGCGGCGATGGCGGACGCCACCGGCACGCCGGGAAGCGATCCGCCGAGGTCGCCGACGTTGTAGACCTTTGTCGCCCCGAACTTGCCGAGGTCAGCGGCGAACCCTTCGGCGCCTTCGCCCCACACCACGGCCTCGACCGTCGTGCCGACTTCACGGGCCTTGGTAAGCAACTCGCCGGTGATGGAGGTGAGCTTGCCGTCGGCGCTGGCCTCGGCCAGCACCCATACCTTGTCGAATGACGCGTTTTCAGGGGACATTGGTCAGATCACCTTCAGCTTCTCGAGGAATGCAACGATCTTTTCGTGGGCGTCGCCCTCGTCGGTGACGATCTCACCGGCCTGGCGCTCTTCGGCGGCCGTGACGTCGGTGATCTCCTGGCCGACGTTGACGTCGCCCTCGATGCCGAGTTCGGAGACCTTCATCTCTTCCACCGGCTTGCCCTTGGCCGCCATGATCCCCTTGAACGACGGGTAGCGGGGCTCGACGACGCCGGCGGTGACGGTGACGAGCGCCGGCAGGGGGCACTCGACTTCGTCGTAGCCCTCTTCCGTCTGGCGCTCGACCTGCACCGTGGTGCCGTCGGTGGTGATGCTCTTGGCGAACGTGATCGACGGGAGGCCCATGAGCTCGGCAATCTGCACCGGCGTGGTGCCGGTGTAGCCGTCGGTCGACTCGGTGGCAGCGAGCACCAGGTCGGGGTTGGCTCGCTTGATGGCGGCCGCCAGGACCTTCGCCGTCGTGAGCGCATCGGCACCCTTGAGGGCGTCGTCCGACACGAGAATGGCCTTGGCCGCACCCATGGCGAGGGCGGTGCGAAGACCGCTTACTTCGCTGTTGGGGGCCATGGACACGAGCGTCACCTCGCCACCACCGGCTTTGTCGACCAGCTGCAGCGCCATCTCGACGCCGTAGGCGTCGGAGTCGTCGAGGATCAGCTTGCCTTCGCGGACCAATGTGTGACTGGTCGGGTCGAGGCGCCCGGGGGATGCCGGGTCGGGGATCTGCTTGACGCAGACAACGACGTTCATGGTCCGATTCTGTCGTGAACCCCCGTTCCAGACCAACTGAGGGGGTAGTAACTTTCGGGCCCATGCCGGACCAGGTGCAGCTCGCAATGCCCGCCGACCCGGAGTTCCTCCGTCTGGCGAGGGTCACGGCGATGGGCTTGGCCAGTCGGCTGTCGTTCACCATCGAAGAAATCGACGACCTGCGCATCGCCATCGACGAGCTGGTGTTCGGACTCATCGGCACGAAGGGTCGTCCTGGCACCGTCGCCATGACGTACGAACTCCTCGACGACGGCCTCGAGGTCAAGGGCGTCGGAAACTTCGAGGACGGCGAGCCGACGGTCGGATTGACCGAACTCTCCGAACTGATACTCGACGCCGTCGCCGACGAGCACGAGCTGACGACGACCGCAGGTTCGCCGACGTTCCGGCTGCTGAAGCGTCGCACCGAGGTCTGACGGTGGCCTTCGACGCCGAGCGTCGCCAGGAGCTTCGGGAGCTGTTCGTCACCTTCGCCGCAGCGCGCGATGAAAAGGTGCGGGCGACTCTCATCGAAGCGCACATCGGGCTGGCCGAGTATCTGGCGCGCCGATTCAACAACCGCGGCGAACCCCTCGACGATCTCATCCAAGTGGCGTCGACCGGCTTGATCAAGGCGGTCGACCGCTTCGAGCCCGAGCGAGGTCTCGAGTTCTCGACCTATGCGACGCACACGATCGTCGGCGAGCTCAAGCGCCACTTCCGCGACAAGGGCTGGGCCGTGCGGGTGCCCCGTCGCATGCAGGAGCTGCACCTCCGGCTGAGCACGCTCGTCAACACGCTGAACCAGGACTTGGGCCGCTCGCCCACCATCCCCGAGATCGCGCAGGCCGCCGGCGTCTCCGAGGAAGAAGTGCTCGAGGCCATGGAGGCAGGGCAGGCCTACCGGTTCACGTCGCTCGACGCGCCGGTGGGTGGGGAGGACGGGGGGTCACTCGGATCGACCATCGGCGAGGACGACGACTCGATGATCGATGTCGAACACCGCGTGGCGCTCAGCCCGCTGCTCGAGAAGCTGCCGCCGCGACAGCAGAACATCATCCACCTCCGGTTCTTCGAGGGCCTCACCCAATCCGAGATCGCCACACGGCTCGGCATCAGCCAGATGCACGTGTCGAGGCTCCTGGCCCGCAGCCTCGCCCAGCTCCGCCAAGACGCTGGATAGAGGAATCTCTCACGTGCCGCCTGCGTCGGGAGCGCCAGCGAGCAGCAGGCCGCCGAGCGGCAAGGAGCGCCAGCGACGCAGAGCGAGGCCAACAACACAGTGAGAATCTTGTTGTTGGTGAATGCGTCGGCGTCTTCGGTGACGGCGCGGACGCGGGTCGTCATCGCCAAGGCGCTGTCGGCCGATCACGACGTCGAGGTGGCCGAGACGAGCCGCAGGGGTCACGCAACCCGCCTCGCCCAGGGCGCCGTCGCCGATGGTGTCGAGTGCGTCGTCGTCCTCGGCGGTGACGGCACCCTCAACGAGGCGGCCAACGGACTGGCGGGCACGACATGCGCGTTGGGTGTTCTTCCGGGCGGATCGACCAACGTCTTCGCCCGCACCATCGGCGTCGTCAACGATCCGATCGAGGCCACCGGACAACTGTTGACGGCGCTGTCGAACCGCTCCATCGACCGAGTCGGGCTCGGTTCGGTCAACGGCCGCTACTTCCTCTTCCACGTCGGCATGGGTTTCGACGCCGCCGTCGTCGAACAGGTCGAGCGACGGGCCGGCCTCAAGCGCTACGCCGGGCACCCACTCTTCGTCTACGCCGGGTTCGCCACGTGGTTCCGCCACTACGACCGCAGCCGTCCGAGGATCTCGGTCGAGGCCGGGGACGAGTCGCCGATCGACGATGCCTACTTCGCCATCTGCCTCAATACGAACCCGTACACGTACCTCGGCAACCGGCCCCTCAACATCGCACCGGAAGCCGGGCTCGACCGGGGTCTCGTCGTCGTGAGCGTGCGGACGATGTCCTTCCTCCCGCTCATCTCCATCATCGCTGCATCCCTCGGGATCGGGCCGGCGGTGCGCCGTCACCGGAAAGTGTCGTACGTGACCGACATCGAACACGTCGTCGCCGTCGGGCACGGGCCGTTCCCCTACCAGGTCGACGGCGACTTCCTCGGGTCGACGTCGCAGCTGACCTTTCGCCACGAGCCCGCCGTCCTCGCCTTGGTGATGCCCCACTGATCGTTCGCTGCGCAGAGAAACCGCTCCGCTCACATGCCGCCTGCTCGCTGGCGCTCCCGACGCCGGCCCTTTGTTTCGCCGGTTGTTAGCGCAAAGCATGGCGGGCGATG
>Ga0136611_10003259_pt1 | contig 11386 bp, 16 predicted proteins | sample AntDrymUQ2232306_2_FD_106645 | JGI IMG/M metagenome (GOLD analysis project Ga0136611, IMG submission 106645) | Polar desert sand microbial communities from Dry Valleys, Antarctica - metaG UQ223 (23.06) | ecosystem: Environmental > Terrestrial > Soil > Desert | place: Antarctica: Dry Valley... | reverse complement strand
GGCCAGGGCAAGGCGGGCCAGGGCAAGGCGGGCCAGGGCAAGGCGGGCCAGGGCAAGGCGGGTCAGCATCGGAGCTCCTCGGTCGTCGACTCGGGGGACTAACCGTCGTGGCGCCGTTCGGTCACGCCCGGGTCGGGCAGGATGGGCCCGTCCCGCCCGCCGACGAAGGAGACGCGATGGCTTCGGGGAAGCTGACCAGGGCCGCGACCCAGGGCGCCAAGCTGGTGGTGCTCTACGGACCCCAGGCCAAGATCGTGTGGGAGAAGGGCGGCAAGCAGGCGGCCCTCGCGGCGGCCAAGCGTGCGCAGGCGCTCAACGCGCGCCGCAAGGCGCTCAACCACGCGAGCGGCGTGGTCGACGGGTCCGTCCTCAAGATCGCCCCCGAGGGCCTGGCGGTGTACGTCGTGTTCTCGGGCGAGACCCCGATCGCGGCGTACCCCCCGCAGGAGACGGCGTACGCCGCTCTCCTCGAGCACGCCGACCTCGACAAGCGAGTCCGCCCGCCGCAACCCGGCACCCGCCGCCGCGGCCACCGCGGCGCGGCCGGCCCCGGACCGCGGGAGCTGTCCTGACCACCGCGCGCCCGGCCACGACGTGGAACGTCTTCGTCGAGGGCGACAACCTCGACGTGCTGCCGACCGTGCCCGCGGGCTCGGTCGACCTGATTTACACCGACCCGCCCTACAACACCGGCAACGGCTTCGCCTACCTCGACGACTTCCGCCTCGTCGACACGGCCCGCACCGACGGCCGCCGCACCCGCGTCGGCCGGCACGAGGCGTGGGTGGCGATGATGCGACCTCGGCTGGTCGCCGCCCGCGAGACCCTGAGGTCGTCGGGGGCCATCTTCGTCAGCATCGACGACCATGAGGCGGCCCACCTCCGGCTGTTGATGGACGAGGTCTTCGGCGAGGACAACTTCGTCGCCCAGATCGTGGTCAATCTCAACGCCAAGGGCCGTCAGCTGGGCTGGGGCTTCGCCGAGGTCCACGAGTACCTCCTCGTCTACGCCCGCGACCTCAAGAAGTGCGCGTTGGACCCGTCGTCGACCTCGACGGTCGACGCGGGCGACTTCCCGCAGCAGGCCGACGACGGCCGGCGCTTCCGGCACCTGCCGCTGCGCAACACCAACAAGAAGTTCAACCCCGCGACCGCCGGCACCCTGCACTTCCCGGTGTACGGCGACCCGGCGACCGGCGCGGTCCGGTCGACGCCCTTCGACGGGGCCGTCGAGATCCTGCCGGTGTTCGGCGACGGTCGGCCGGCCGTCTGGCGCTGGTCGCGACCGACCATCGACGCCCGGCCCGACGACCTGGTCTGCCGCGAGATCGTCGGCCGGACCGGCGTCCGGGTCGACGCGTTCCAGCGCGACTGGCTGCACGCGGACCGGCGCAAGAAGCTGCGCACGATCTGGCTCGCCGCCGAGATCGGCTCGACCGACACGGCCGTGGCCGAGCTGAAGGCGATCGTCGGCCACGTCTTCGAGTCGCCGAAGCCGACCGGGCTGGTGCTGCGCATCCTGGAGACGATGCCGGCCGATGCCGTCGTCCTCGACTTCTTCGCCGGCAGCGGCACGACCGGCCACGCGGTCGCGCTCGCCAACGCCGCAGACGGCGGCTCCCGGCGCTGCCTGTCGGTCAACTCCGCCGAGCCGACCCGGCCGGGCTCCAACGCACACGTGGCGGGCTACCCCACGGTCGCCGACATCACCCGGGCCCGGCTGATCGCCGTGGCAGACCGGGTCGGTGGTGGCATCGAGCTGCGCTGAATCACTTCGGCGGCAGCGAACCGGCGTACGCCACCCCGAGCGCGACCCAGCGCCGCAGGTCGTCGTCGCTCTGCACGGCGGCCGGGGCCACGTGCAGCCAGCCGTCCAGCCGGCGTCCGCGCATCTCGAAGCGGTCGACCTCCGGGGGATCGAGGAGCTCCTCGGTCCGCGCCGGGTCGACGCGCAGTAGCATCCCGCCCCGGCCGCTGGCGCTGGCTGCCAGGTGACCGCCGACGAGGAAGGCCAGGCCCCCGAACATCGCCTTCTCGCTCAGGCCGTGCTCGTCGCCGACCACCTCGCGGATCCGGGCGGCGAGCGCGGCGTCGTACGCCATCAGCGCAGGCCCGCGGCACGCTCGAGGTCGTCGAGGGCCTGGTCGAGGTGGCCCAGCAGTCGTTGCAGGTGCGGCACCGTGCGGCGGCAGCCGGTGAGCCCGAAGCACATCTTGTCGTCGTAGGAGGTGCACGTGATGTTGAGCGCCATCCCGTTGATGGGGATCGACAGCGGGTAGGTGCCGAGCAGCTTGGCGCCGTTGTAGTAGTGCGTGGTCCGCGGACCCGGGACGTTGCTGATGATCAGGTTGTACGGCGGTCGAACGATCCCCTGGACCCTCAGCATCGAGGGGAGGATGGCCGGGGCCTGGCCGATCGCGCTCATCGCCTGGATCTGCAGCGGGGTCATCGACGAGAGCGCCTGCTTGCCGTCGCGCATCGAGTCGTGGATGGTACGCAGCCGGTCGGCGGCGTCGGGCAGCTCGGTGGCCAGCTTGACCATCACCGACCCGACCGCGTTGCCCCCGTCGGCCGACGCGACGTGCGACTGCTTGGCGTTGAGACCGACCGGCACCATCGCGACCATCCCGGTGTCGGGGAGGGCGTCGAGCTCGAGCAGGTAGGCGCGCATGGCCCCGCTGCACATCGCGAGCACCACGTCGTTCAGGGTGGTGCCGGTCACCTTGCCGATGCCGCGCAGCTGCTCCAGCGGCCAGTCCTGCGCCGCGAACCGGCGGGCGCCGGTGATGGGCTGGTTGAAGATCGTCCGGGGTGCGTAGAGCGAGACCGAGGAGGTCTCGTCGCGCAGGCCGCGCCTGAGGGTGGTGACGAGCGCGCCGGGCATGCCGGCCGCCTCGGCGGCGATGCCCAGGGCGCCCCGGACGACCTGCATCGGCAGGTCCGAGAGGCTCAATGGGTCGGGCGGCGCGCTCTGACTGGTCGAGCGCGGTCGGCGGCCCCACGGGGCGGGCATGTTGCGCTGCTCGGGATCTGTGCTCATCACACTGGCCAGCAGCCGCATCGCCGAGATGCCGTCGACGAGGGCGTGGTGGGTCTTGGTGTACATCGCGACCCGACCGTCCCGCAGCCCCTCGATCAGGTGTGCCTCCCACAACGGCCGCTCGGGCGCGAGCCGGGTGCCGTGCAGGCGTGAGACGAGGTCGAGCAGCTCGCGAACGCGCCCCGGCTTGGGCAGGGCGCTGTGGCGGACGTGGTGGTCGATGTCGAAGAGATCGTCGACCTCCCAGACCCACTGGCCGGCGGTGCGCAGCGACCGGGTCGGGTGCTTGCGGAAGAGCGGGGCGATCTCCTCGGGGGTGTCGAAGGCGCGCATCTGCTCGTACATCTCGCGTGCGTAGCCGCGCCCCGCCCCTGCCGGCTTCTCGAACAGCTGCAACCCACCGACGTGCATGGGCATCGTGCGGTTCTCCGCGAGCAGGAAGCCCGCAGCGGTCGGGTCGAGAGGAGTCACCACGAGCCCGATCCTTGCCGCTGGGTGATGGGGCCACAAGGGCCCTCGACCCCGGTGGCCGCGCGACCCTGCTCGACCACGGAGATAATGCAGGCATGGAGGCGCGCCCGTTCGACCGGCTGTGGAGCCGGGGCCGTACGTCGCTCGCCACCCGGGCCGCCCGCTGGCGCTCGAAGACCTGGCAGATCGCCCAGTGCGCGCTGGCCGCCGGCGTGGCCTGGTTCATCGCGGCGGACCTGCTCGGCCACGAGACCCCGTTCTTCGCCCCCATCGCCGCGGTGGTCAGCCTCGGCACGTCGTACGGACAGCGGCTGCGCCGCGTCGCCGAGGTCACCATCGGCGTGGCGGTCGGGGTGCTCATCGCCGACCTGATCGTCTTCCAGCTCGGCAGCGGCGCCTGGCAGCTCGTGCTGATCGTGGCGCTGGCCATGTCGGCGGCCTTCCTGCTCGACGGGGGTCAGTTGCTTGTCACCCAGGCGGCGGTGCAGTCGATCGTGGTCAGCACCCTGCTGCCGGACCCGGACGCGGCCTTCACCCGGTGGACCGACGCGCTGATCGGCGGCGCCGTCGCGCTGGTGGCCGCGACGGTCGTGCCGGCCGCGCCGCTGCGGCGGCCACGGGAGCAGGCGGCCGTGGTGGTCCGCAAGATCGCCGAGCTGCTGCGCGTCGCGGGGGACGTGATGGTCTCGGGCGATGTCGACCCGGCGATGCAGCTGCTGGCCGACGCCCGCGACACCGACTACCTCATCCGCGAGCTCCAGGACGCCGCTGCCGAGGGGCTGGCCGTGGTCGCGTCCTCGCCGTTCCGGGTCCGCCACCGGGGCGGCCTGCGCCGGATGGCCGACCTCGTGGACCCGCTCGACCGGGCACTGCGCAGCACCCGGGTGCTGGTGCGGCACACCGCCGTCGCGGCCTACCGCCGCCGCCCGATCCCGCCCACCTACGCGATGCTCGCCCGCGAGCTGGCCGCGGCCACCGACCAGGTCGCCGACGAGCTGGCCGCCAACCGGATGGCCGTCGACGCCCGGATCTCCCTGGTGGCGGTCGGCCAGGCGACCGGGTCGGTCGAACGCACCGGGGTGCTCTCGGCCGAGGTCGTGCTCGCCCAGCTGCGCTCGGTCGTCGCCGACCTGCTGCTGCTCACCGGGATGGACGAGATCGAGTCCACCGAGTCGCTTCCCCCACCGCCGTAGGAGGCGAACCTCAGACGCAGTTGGGGTCGCCCTCCACGACATCGACGAACGCGATGTCGACCGAGCCGGGCCCGAAGTCGGGGTCGCGGCCGATCTGGGCCGCGACGGCGGCCATGAGGTCAGCGCGCAGGTCGTCGGCGAGCGCGATCAGATCGACGCCGTACGAACCGACCAGGGCGACCCCGACCCCAGTCAGCCGCTCCTCCGCGATGGTCAGGCGGATCTCGGCAGGGGCGTGGGTGGGAGCACCCTGCATCAGACGGCGCAGGACGGCGGTCACGACCCGTGCCGAGACGAGGGTCCGCGACCCCTCGGCATCTCGGACCGACGTGTGCCGCTCGTCGAAGGCCAGGATTGGGTCGGAGGGAGTCACCACCGACCTCAACCGCGACATGATCGAGTTTGAGATCTCTTTCCAGTGGTCGGGATCGGCGTCCCGCGCCGCGCGTCGAGCGCGGTCGAGCGGGTCCACGGGAGGCTCTAACGCCATCGGGTCATCCTCTCCGCCAACGTCCGTCGTCCTCGGTGTAGGTGTCCACGCACGCTGCCCACCGTCAAGGCCATTGCCTCGGCGATCTCCTCATACGACATACCCTCGACCTCTCTCAGCAGCCAGGTCGCGCGCTGGTGCCACGGTAGTTCGTCCAGAGCGGTCTGCAATGCGGCGACCAGCTCGACGTCCAGCACGTGTTGAAGCGGGTTGTCGGTAGCAGGCTTCGACAGCCGCGACAGCAGGTCGTCGTTGATCGGCGTCGGACGGCGGTGTCGTTGCAGGTCGGCCGCCCGGCGGTGGACGAGCCGGAAGAGCCAGGTCCGGAGCGAGGAACGGCCGGCGAAGCCCGACAGGCTCCGCCAGGCGGACACGAACGCCTCCTGGGTCACCTCGCCCGCGTCGTTCTCGTTGCCGACCAGGCGCATCGCGTAGCGGTACATCCCGGGCCCGTAGCGGTCGACGATCTGCCGGAACGCGTCGTCGTCGCCGACCCTGGCGGCCCGCACCAGTGCCTCGTCCGAAGGAGTGCCCGGACCGGGGTCGGGAGCACGGGCTGCCATGTCTTCATCCTGTCCTACCGACCCTCGGACCGCCGTGCGTGGCGCAGGTCACAGCGACCCGTGTGACGAATCGGCGACTCGACACGACCAATCAGAGACACCCATCCACGAGAGGCCCATGACATGACCACGAACCAGTCCACCACCCCTGCCACCTCCACGCCGGGCACCGGAGTGGCCCCCCACAACGGGCCCGGCACCTTGGTCACCGAGCAGGGACGCACCTCGATCGCGGACACGGTGGTGGCCAAGATCGCCGGCATCGCGGCCCGCGAGATCAGCGGCGTGCACGACCTCGGCGGCGGCACCGCCCGCGCGGTGGGTGCCCTCCGGGAGCGCATCCCCGGCTCCCGCGTCAACCACGGCCAGGGCGTGGCGGTGGAGGTCGGCGAGCGGCAGGCCGCGATCGACCTCGACATCGTCGCTGAGTACGGCGTCTCCATCACCGATCTCGCCGCGGCCATCCGGCGCAATGTCATCACCTCGGTCGAGCGAATGACCGGGCTGGAGGCCACCGAGGTGAACATCACCGTGCACGACGTCTTCCTCGACGACGGCAGCGAGGACGTCGAGCCGGAGTCCGCGTCGCGGGTCGAGTGACGCGATGAACGAGCAGCCTTCCACCCCGGGTGACCCGGGTGACCCGGGTGACCCGGGTGACCCGGGTGACCCGGGTGACGCAAGCGAGCCGGACATCGAGGCTATCGCTCTGGTCGTCGCTCGCGTCCCAGGAGTGATCGGCCTGCACGCGGGCGTCTTCGGCGAGGTCGCGACGTACCTTCCGGGGCGCCGGGTGCACGGGATCCGGATGCGCGACCAGAGCTGTGAGGTCCATGTGGTGCTCGAGTGGGGCGCACCCATCTCGGCCACCTGCGACGCGGTGCGCGCCGCCGTACGCCCCCGGGTGACCGGTGCTGTCGATGTGACCGTCGAGGATATCGCGCTCCCCACACCCGGAGCCGCGCGATGAGCACCTTGCGCACCAGCCAGGAGCTGGCGGACCGGACCCGACGTCGGGAGGTGGTACGCCGGCTGCACCCCGACCTGGGCGGTGACCCCGGCGAGTTCATCGCCGCGCTGCGGGCTCTGTCCGAGCGCAGCCGTGTCGGCCACGGGTCGCCCGCCCCGGTTGTCGCGGTCTCCACCCAGGTTCCGCTCAAGGCACTGCGCCGCACCCATCGACACTTCGTCGGCGACCTCCGCCGACGGCTACCCCGGTCGTTGCCCGGCTCCCGCCGCTTCGTCCGCCTCTGAAGGAGACACCCATGACCACCTCCACCGTCGGCCTCCTCGCCGGCCTGCTCCTTGCGATCGCCGTCGCGATCGGGGGCCTCCTCGGACTGTTGCTCGGCGTCGTGCTGGGCGTCACCGGCTATCTCGTCGGCGGCCATGTCGACGGCGAGCTCGACCTCGGCGCACTGCTGCGGGGACGTCGTGGCTGAGTCGTCACTCGTTGCTCCCGAGGAGCGGGGCACGCTGGACGTCCGCACCCGGGCGATCCAGCACCTCGTCGAGCGGGTCGCGCTCGACACGCCCGGAACCGTCGCCCACCGCACCACGCTCGGCCGGCTGGTCGGCTCCGGTTCACCGCGGGCGAGGGTCACCATGGACGGCCGCCGGGCGCGTGTCGACGTCGACGTGGCCGCAATCTGGCCATGCCGGGCTGCCGACATCGCCACGACGGTGCGCGAGCGCGTGCTCGACGAGGCTGCGCGCCTCTCCGGTGTCCTGATCCGCGCCGTCGACGTGACCGTGCACGTGATCGCCCCCGAGGCGGCTGACGAGCCCGAGACCAGGAGGGTCCAGTGAGTGCCCGACGACGCAGCCACCAAGGACCGCCCCGCGCGAGACCGGTGGTCGTGCCTGTCGCGCTCATGGTCGCCCTGCTGCTGGTCGGGCTGATGGTGGGTGCGTTCCGCGACCTCGCGGTCGTTCAGGGGTGGGCGACCGGCACGTCCTGGGCAGGCAGGCTGGTCGATGCCCTGGACGGGCTCACCGCCGGTCCCGCAGTCGTCGCCGGCGCCGTTGCTCTGGCGTGGGTGGGTCTGGTCATAGTCCTCGTGTCGTTGGCGCCCGGCCGCCGGACACACCTGCGCGCCTCCACCGACGCCGACCTGTGGTTCTCCACGCGCGCCGTGGCAGCCCTCGCCGAGCGCACCGCCGACCGGGTCGCGGGCGTCGTCTCCACCGACACCCCACGGGTCGGCACCCGACGGATCATCGTCGAGGTGGTGGCCAGCCGTGACGCGGAGACGGTCGCGGAGCAGGTCCGTAGCGCCCTGGACGCCCAGGTCGCAGGCCTGACCGGTGCCACCATCGCCGTGCGCACGAAGGAGGTGCCGCGATGACCGCCCGGCTGCTGCGCACGGACCGCGTCGTGACCGCGCTGCTCGGGCTCGTCCTCGTCGGCGGGGGACTGCTCGTCCTCGACTGGAGGTACCGACTCGTGTTCACCGGCTACTCCGATGCCCTGTCCACCACCGCGGCGAGCGACGTGGTCGGCCGCGGTTGGTTCACGTGGGCCGGCGCCGCGGTCGGGCTCGTCCTGGGACTCCTCGCGCTGGCCTGGATGCTTGCGCATGCTCGCCGGCTCGGTCGCTCGACGCTCCGGCTCGCGGCCAGCGACGAGCGGGGACGGGTGGCCGCCGACCTGCGCGCGGTTGCCGGTGCGGCCGCCAGCCGCCTGGGCGCCCTGGCTCCGGTCACTTCGGTGACCGGGTCCACCAGGGTGTACCGCTCCCGCACCGTGATCGAGCTGCGGGGCTATGTCGACCCGGACGCCGACGTCGCCGCGATCACCGAGGCTGCCGACCGGTGCGCGAGCGAGATTCTGGCCGCCTTCCCCGACGACGACGTCACCTGCCGGGTGCTCGTCGACGGGCCGCGGCGCCGCCGCGCCCGACGCGACCGCCCCGTCAGGGTGCACTGACCACCGCACCACCCGATGCACGACAAATGAGAAGGAGCACCGAGATAGGTATCGCAGACAAGGCCAAGAACGCCGCCCAGGACGCCCTGGGCAAGGCCAAGCAGGTCAGCGGCGAGATGAAGAACGACAAGTCGCTCGAGGCCGAGGGCCGGAGCGACCAGAAGAAGGCGTCGGCCAAGAAGGTCGGCGAGAGCGTCAAGGACGCCTTCAAGAAGTGAGTACGGCGAGGTGGCTGGCCGTCCTGTGGGACGGCCGACCATCTCTGCGTCGCTCCCCGTCCTAGCCTGGGGGCGTGGCAGACGCAGGCGACTCCACGCAGCACTGGGTCCTGCACGTCGACCTCGACCAGTTCATCGCCGCGGTCGAGCTGCTGCGGCACCCCGAGCTGGCAGGGCTGCCGGTGGTGGTCGGGGGACGCGGCGACCCCACGGAGCGCGCCGTGGTCTCGACGGCGTCGTACCCCGCCCGCGAGCACGGCGTCCACTCCGGGATGCCGCTGCGGCTCGCCCAGCGCAAGATCCCCGACGCCGTGTTCCTGCCGGTCGACGCCCCGGCGTACGACGCGGCATCGGCCGAGGTGATGGCGACGCTGCGGGGACTGACCTGGGGAGGGGTGCCGGTGGTCCTGGAGGTGCTCGGCTGGGACGAGGCGTTCCTGGGGCCTGGTGAGGGGCACGGCGACCTGGGCGACCCGGCGGTCTTCGCCGCGGCGATCCGGGCCGCGGTGCTGGGGGCGACGGCCCTGCACTGCTCGGTGGGCATCGGCGACAACAAGCTGCGGGCCAAGATCGCCACCGACTTCGGGAAGCCGCGCGGGGACTACCGCCTGACCGAGGACAACTGGTTCGCGGTGATGGGGGACCGTCCCACCACTGCGCTGTGGGGGATCGGGTCCAAGACCGGCAGGAAGCTCGCCGCGCTCGGGCTCGATACCGTCGCCCAGCTCGCCGCGTCGGACGCCCGCGTGCTGGCCGCCGAGCTCGGACCGACGATGGGGCCGTGGTACCACCGGCTCGGCCGCGGCGCCGACACCAGCCCGGTCGACGCGACGCCGTGGATGCCACGCGCCCACGGTCGGGAGGAGACCTTCCAGGCCGACCTGACCACCCGCGCCGAGCTCGACGACGCCGTACGCCGGCTGACCGCGCGGGTCGTCGACGACATCGACAGAGAAGGCCGTCCCGCCGCCCGAGTGGGGATCAAGGTGCGGTTCGTGCCCTTCTTCACCGTCACCCGCAGCCTCACCCTGCCCGTCCCGAGCAACGACCCCGAGGTGCTCGCGGAGGCGGCTGTGGGCCTGCTCGACCGGGTCGAGCAGGACCGTGCCGTCCGGCTGCTGGGGGTGCGCCTGGAGATGACACCGCCGGATCCGCCATGATTTGCAAGGCCGCCCACCCGAGGTGGGAGCATGCGGGTCGTGTCGCCCGAGGAGTCCGCTGATCGTGCCCTGAACCTGACCCTCGACTTCTGCCTCCGGGTGGGCGAGATGCTGCTGTCGTCGGGGGCCGGGGCCGCCGACGTGCTGGTCACGATGCAGGCGCTGGCCCGCCACTTCGGTCTGGTCCAGCCCGAGATCGACGTGACGTTCACCTCGCTGTCGATGAGCTGCCAGAGCGACCCCGAGCGCCCGCCGCTGGTCGCGATCCGGCAGGTCAAGCAGCGCGACCTCGACTACGAGGACCTCACCCAGGTCGACCACCTGCTCCAGCACGTGCTCGCCGACCAGATCAACCTCACCGAGGCCCGCCGCTGGCTGGCGCGGATCGTCTCCTCGGGCCACCAGACGCCCCGCGGTGCGATCACCATCGGCTGGGGCGTCATGTGCGCCTCGGTCGCGCTCCAGCTCGGTGGCTCCTGGACAGTGCTGGCGATCGCGTTCGTCTCCGCGGTCTGCATCGACCGCCTCCAGCTGGTGATGTCGCGTCGCCGGCTGCCGTTCTTCTACCAGCAGATCGCTGGCGGTGCGGTGGCCACGCTGCTCGCCGTGGCGGTCGAGGCCGCCGGCCTCTCGATCGACACCTCGCTCGTGGTCACCGCCAACATCATCATGCTGCTCGCCGGCATCGGGTTCATGGGCGCGCTCCAGGACGCGCTGTCCGGCTTCTACATCACCGCCAACGCCCGCCTGCTCGAGGCCGTGCTCGCGACGGCCGGCATCATCGCCGGCGTCAGCGTGGGGCTCAGCGTGGCCGACCTCGGTGGCGTCGACGTGGGCATCCTGGTGCCGGGCCGGGCGGGCTGGGAGGGCGTCACGGTCACCGCGATCGGCTCCGCGCTCGCGGCCAGCGCGTTCGCGTTCGCGTCGTACGCACCGAAGCGGGTGCTGCTGCCCATCGCCGCGATCTCCGGGGTCGCGATGGTGATCTTCCAGGGCGTGGAGTCGCAGGGCTTCGACCGGCCGTGGGCCGCGGGCATCGCGTCGTTCTTCGTCGGGCTGGTGAGCTTCGCCGTCGCCGGACGCGTCCGGGTGCCGCCGCTGGTCGTGGTCGTCTCCGCGGTCGTGCCGATGCTGCCCGGACTCTCGATCTACCGGGGCCTGTCGCTGCTCGCGGAGGGCGGCTCGGGCACCTCGCCCGGCCTGCTCGCGATGATCACCGCCGTGTCGGTGTCCATCTCGCTGGCCGCCGGCGTGATCCTCGGGGAGTACGTCGCCCAGCCGGTCAAGCGCGAGGCTCGCCGGATGGAGAGCCGGCTCGCCGG
>Ga0136611_10003258_pt1 | contig 11387 bp, 13 predicted proteins | sample AntDrymUQ2232306_2_FD_106645 | JGI IMG/M metagenome (GOLD analysis project Ga0136611, IMG submission 106645) | Polar desert sand microbial communities from Dry Valleys, Antarctica - metaG UQ223 (23.06) | ecosystem: Environmental > Terrestrial > Soil > Desert | place: Antarctica: Dry Valley... | reverse complement strand
GTCCGCAAGCAGGAGGATGCCTGGTCGGAGCTGCTGGACGACGAAGGCGTCACGAAGGCCGGCGAGGCGCTCAAGGATCGCCTGCGTGAGGTCGAAGACGAGTTGATCCAGTGGCGCGCCAAGGCCGGTCAGGACACGCTCAACTTCCCGGTCAAGCTCAACGCCAAGCTGGCTGCCCTGATCGGCTCGATCAACGGCACCGAGGGCAAGCCGACCACCCAGGTGCGCGAGGTCTTCGCCGACCTCTCCGGCAAGGTGGATGCACAGTTGAAGAAGCTGGACACGATCCTCAAGAAGGACGTGCCGGGCTTCAACAAGCAGGTCAAGGCGGTCGCTGCCGACGCGATCGCGCTGTAGTGCGGGACGGCCACCCTTAGCCCATCGTATGGGCAGGGGTGGCCTTGTCATCTGCGCGAGATGAGACGCGTCATCGTGGGTGATAGCGGGTACGGATTCAGGATGGTTCGCGCCTGACCACGCCAGGCACCCGGCTGATTCCACGATCGAATGAGATGATTTCCGTGTCGCCCTGAGTGAGCGATCGGGCAGCCAGAATCGCGTCGGCGAATCCGAGATTGTATTGCCGGTAGAGGGTGAGTGCCAACGACAACGACGGTTTGTCGGAGTTGACAATGTTGTCATCCGCGATCAATTCGATCAGTTGGTCCGCGATCCTGATGCGCTCGACACGATAAAAGGAGCGCAGGGTCCAGACGACTTCGGCGAGTACGATGTCTTCAACCGTGACGGTGATGATGCCCGCTGCGATATCGTGGAACAGCGCACTGGCACGCGCTGCCATGTCGGGTGGGTCATTCGTCAGATAGCGCAGGATGATATTTGCATCGATCAGATGCGCCGTCATCCGCTACTCTTCCGAAAGACTGAGCGCTTCGCGTGTCGCTTCCGCCATCGCTGCCTCGCGTTCGGCTTCCCTCCCAGGATAGGGCTTGAGTCCCGCGAACACCCCTTGGAGGCCGAGGATACCGCGCCGGCGCACTGGGTAGAGCGCGATACGTTCATCTTCCACGACGACAACAACCTGATCTCCATCGCGCAGATTCATTGCCTCACGAATGCGTTTCGGAATGGTCACTTGGCCCTTGGATGTGATCGTCGCCGTACTCATCGACAACCTCCATGTCGTCTTACTTTCTTACAATAGTAAGAATACCATGCTGGACACGGAATCAATCATCGGCGGGTGAATAAGCCAAGGCCGACCAGGACATGCTCAACGCCAAGCTGGCCGCCCTGATCGGCTCGATCAACGGCACCGAGGGCAAGCCGACCACCCAGGTGCGTGAGGTCTTCGCCGACCTCTCCGGCAAGGTCGATACGCAACTGAAGAAGCTGGAGACGATTCTCAAGGAGGACGTGCCGGGCTTCAACGCCAAAGTGAAGGCGGTCGCCGCCGACGCGATCGCGCTGTAGCGTTCCTGTCGTACCCCGCTTCCACGCATGGGAGCGGGGTGCTGCCCTTCTCCGTTTCGTTCGGCACAGCCTGTCTGCCTGGATCTGAGTCATGTCAGTTGGTTTACGAAGTTGCACCCCAATGATAGACTGCATCGTGGATAGCGGTGTGACTGGAATCGCGAGGAGTGGACAGTATGGCGGTCACTGGGATGCAGCAGGCAAGCACAGTTGAGCGACTGGCGCGCGCCGCACGGGGTGCTCCTCCGGGCGCGGTTGATGCTGCGGCGCAGGTTCTTCAGGCGGTGTCGCGTCGTCAGGAGCGTGCGCCGTTCGTCGCGGACGTTCTCCGGGCGCTGGCCGGTTTGACTGATGTTCCTGAGTCCGTGACGAAGCCGACGACACCATCCTCCAGCTACAGTGTGCTGCTCGAACTGCTGAACCAGCCGCAGGTGCTGGATGATCTACGCCGTCACGACCCGCTGGCGTCGGCACGGTTGCGTGGTTTGCGGTTGCGGGAACAGTTGCTCGAGGCCGAAGACGGGGTCTGCTCTTCGACCGAACTGGCGAAGCTGCTCGGTATCAGCCGCCAGGCGGTTGATAAGCGTCGCAAGGTAGGTACGCTGATCGGTCTGGATCTTGGCCGACGTGGCTTTGCGTATCCGGCCTGGCAGGTTGGGTTAGCCGGACTTGGCGAGGTGCTGGCCGCGCTTGACTGGCTCGACCCGTGGAGCCAGTTGGCGTATATGTTGACGCCGAACATCTGGCTGGATGGCAAGACACCGCTGGCACTGCTACGGCATGGCGAGGCTGCGCCGGTCGTCGCGGCGGCGGCTGCGTTCGGCGACCAAACCGGCGCCTGAGTTCATTGGTGCGCATCGAAGATACATCCCCGCCTGGGCCAATCCCGCTTCCACCCGCCGATCTGAACGAACGACGTTTGCCGATCCGCGAGTTTTCGGGCGTGACGTGGTATCGCGGCCACAAGGCGACGCATGGACCGATCCACTACAACACCACCCGAGGCCGTTGGACCGATCCTGATGGGGTGTTTGGCACGCTGTATCTTGGCGAGACGCCAGCGTGCTCGTTCATTGAAGCGTTCAACCAGCAGGTTCAGCGCTCCGACTGGGGTTACTTCGTCGGTAATCGGGCGCTGGCCCTCTGTTGCCTGTGTCCGATTACCTCGGAGCGAGGATGGCGACTCGTTGATCTGACGACGGGACCAGCACTTCGCCAGGTTGGTGCGGACAATCGCATCTGCGATGGCCCACACGACGTGTCACAGCGTTGGGCACGTGCGTTCCGGGTGCATCCCGAGCAACCGCATGGCATCTACTATCGATCGCGACACGCCCCCGAACTGTTCTCGATGGCGCTCTTCAATCGACCTGATCGAACCCTGACGACAGACTGTTCTGTGAATGTGTTGCGTGATGTCAGTCGTCTGAGCGAGATCCTCGAATACTTTGAATGCGCGTTGTTGTATGAGTGAACCGATCCGACTGAGGAGACGATGATGTCTACGGGCGGCACAGGAGTGCGGCTGGTCGTACTGACGGCGGAGATGTTGAACGAGTGCGCCGGGTTGCGGGTGCGCGATGACCAGCAGGTCTTTGTCGACTCCAATCTGTACTGCATTGCCGAGTGCGCGCTGACGCCGTCGCTACGGCCGTTTGCGATCTACGCTGGCGAGACGATGGTCGGTCTGGTTGTCACCGGGATCCTCGCTCAAGAGCGCGGTCTGATCCAGCACATGATGATCGACGAGCGCCATCAAGGACGTGGATATGGTGAGGCGGCATTGGGCGAAGCGGTGAGGGTGCTGTGCGAGCAGGGCTGTCGCGCGATCGAGCTGACCTACTGGCCCGACAACCCTGCTGCCAGGCTCTATGCGCGCTTCGGCTTCGTGGCAACTGGCCAGGTTCGGGATGACGAACCGGTCATGGCGCTGCGTTGTCCGGCTCGCTGATTGCCGACCATTTCCGTAGGCAGAGAGCGGCGGGACCACGATTGTGGTCCCGCCGCGTCGGTGATGCGTCGTGCTTCGGGCGCTCGATCTGGAACGGAGCGGGCCATGCGCCACTAGCGCGCGTCGATTGTCCAGTTGCTGCCGGAGATTGACACCGTCCAGCCAAAGACGCTGCCATTGATCCGGCCGCTCGATACGCCGTTCTTCGCCAGTCCAGCTTGCCGCTGACGGTCACATCGCAGGCGAAGGAGGCGGCGGTCAGTGGGGTCGGCGAAGGCCGAAGCTCGCTGATCCTGGTCGGACCGGAGCCGAAGCTTTGGCGGCTGCCACTGACCTTGGCCTGACAGCGGTAGGTGGTCGCGTCAGCGACGGTGTGCCAACTGCCGCTGACCTTCAGACTGCTGTTGGTGTGGACATCACCATAGAACCTCGACGTGCTGCCGCTGATGCTGAGGGCGTCGTCGCTCCCCCTGCCGCAGTCGTCACGGCCAGCGAAGATGGCGTACGGCGTGACGGTGACGCCGAGTGTGTCGCTGGCGACGCGGGGTCGCTGCTGGCCGGTCCGGCACAGGCGGTCGCGTCGGCGAGCAGGAGCATGCCGAGCCCGTTCATGGCCAGCGCAACTGGACGGTATTTGTTGGACGCTATCTGGTGTGCAGTCATCTCACCTCGTGACGGGGCGATCGCTCAATCGCGACGGACGTTGTGACACCGAACGATGCGACGGTGTCGATCAGGCCCGATCGACACCGCTGACAGGGTGTGTGGCGCGCGCAATCCGCGCGTCAGCGAACGCGCGTTCGGCTAGCCTGGCCGGAGCACACGTGTCTCTGGAGTGCGATGTGCCTCGATTGTAAGAGGAGGGTATTTGCAGGATATTTGCGGATGCTCAGCAGCGGAAGGGAATTCGGCAGACGCAACTGTGGTGAACTACTGATGAGTCCACCACCAAAGCGTTGACGAGTTGGCTGTTCAGGAGGGTGGCGTAGTTCTCCTGTCGTCCTGAGCCGCAGCGAAGGACCTCCCTGCTTTGACATCATGGGAGTCAGACGCGGAGAGGTCCTTCGCTGCGGCTCAGGACGACAGGAGAACTGGTTGCCTATTACCCTGAGATCCCTCGACTCCGCTGCGCTTCGCTCGGGATGACAGGCCAACAACAGTCCGGCGGCGAAATCACGCTAGGCACCTGCTCAGGACGACAGGGGAACTGGTCGTCACTCGCCTCTGTGTGAACTCCCAAGGATCATGCTGGCCCACTACTGAGAGACAGTCAACGTCACGCGCTGCCGGGGGTGAGCGCGAACCGTATTGCTTCGTCGATACTCATGAGCCTGCCGGTGGCTGCTGTTGCCGCCTGCTCTGCCTCGTCCAGCGTGTGTGGCGTCGATGCCAGCGCTGCGCGCATCCGATCCGTGCTGTAACGCGGCGCTGGCTCGCCGACCGCGTCGCGCAGCGCCTGGGCCGCGCCGGCCAGACGGAGTGCCCGGATTGACTGCCCGGTGGTTGCCGCCAGGACTGCGTATTCCTCCAGGCAACTCACGATCGTCTCGCGGGCGCCGATCTCGGACGCGATGCTCAGCGACTCGGCCAGCAAGGCGCGCGCCTGTTCGACATCGCCTTCGTCGCTGGCGACCTGTGCCAGACCGATGAGGCCGCGCGCGATGTATGGTCGCTCTCCCATCTGTCGCAGGATCCCAAGGCTCTCCTCGTGATAGGAGCGCGCGCTGGCAAGATCGCCGGCAAGGAAGGCGACGAGTCCCAGATCGAATAACCTGATCGCGACCAGGTAGATGTCGCCGGTTGCGTGGAACAGGGCGACGCTCTCTTCAACGAGCGTCCGCGCTCGATCGAGGTCGCGCTCCTCCAGCTTGACCTGACCGAGTGAGCCAAGAGACATGGCGATCGACCATGCCTCTCCCAGCCCACGCCGGATCGATAGCGCTTCCTCATAGTATGCGCGGGCCGCTCCGAGATTCCCGCGTTGCATCGCGTAGTGACCGAGTAATGTCAACGCGCCGGACGCATGGTGCAGGTGGCCGATTGAGCGAGCAATCTCCAGACACTCGAGTGCGAGATCCAATGCCAGATCGTCACTCTGGAGTCGAGCGAATCTGGCGGCGGCGAACAGGACGCCTGCACGAATCTCCAGACAGTTAGTGGGAGCCGACAGCTCCAGCACCCGCGCCATCCAGACACGGCCTTCCGCGATTGACCCGCGCGTCTGCCAGTAGCGCCAGAGCCCTCAGCAGAGCTGAAGACCCAGCGTCGCGTCGCGTGCCTCATCAGCCCAGGTCAACGCCGCCCGCAGGTTCTCGATCTCAACGTCCAGCCGGTTCAGTCCGGTCGCCTGTTCCGGCCCACGCAGGATCTCCTCGATCGACTCCGCCAGCCGGGCGTAGTACGCGGCATGTCGCTGACGGACGGTGTCACCTGCGCCCGGATGCTGCCGCATGCTGTCCGCCAGTCGCTCGCTGGCATACTGTCGCACGACTTCCAATAGCCGGTAACGTGTCTCGGTTCCAGCCTGCTCGATCTGGACGAGCGAGCGCTCCGCGAGCTGGAGCACACGCTCCTGCACATCCGCGCTTGCCAGTCCGTCTCCGCTGAGCGTGGCCTCGGCAGCCGCGAGCGTCCAACTGCCTGCAAAGACGCTCAGGCGGTTCAGCGTGCTCTGCTGTGCATCAGTCAGCAGGCCGTAGCCCCAGTCGAGCGCGGCGCGGAGCGTCTGGTGGCGCCGCGATCCGGAGCGATTGCCCTCAGTCAGCAACCGCAGCGCATCGTCCAGCCGCCGGGCGATCTGGCCGACGTCCATCACATCCACCCGCGCCGCAGCCAGCTCGATTGCCAGCGGAATGCCGTCCAGTCGTCGGCAGATCGCCGCCACGTCGCTGGCAGTCTCAGCATTGACCGCGAAGCCCGGCTGCGCCAAATGCGCGCGCTCGACGAACAACTGGATCGCCTCACTCTGTTCGAGCTGCTCCGGTGACGACGCCTCCGCCTCCGGCAGGGACAACGACGGCACACGCCAGGCCTGTTCACCGGCCACGTGCAGCCGTTCGCGGCTGGTTGCCAGAATGTGTATCCGTGGACACGCTTCCAGGATCGCCGTGCAGAACGACGCGCATGCGTCAAGCAGGTGTTCGCAATTGTCGAGCACGATCAGGAGACTTCGCCCCTGGAGGGCGTCGATCAGCGTCGCTTCCAGCGAGCGCTCCGGCTGTTCGGTGACACCCAGTGCCGTGGCAGCGGTCTTCAAGACCAGCGCCGGCTCTGCCAACGCTGCCAGCTCCAGCAGCCAGACGCCGTCCGGGAACGCAGCGGCCAGCGCGTCGGCGGCGGAAAGGGCGAGCCGGGTCTTGCCGCAGCCACCGGCGCCGGTCAGTGTCACGATCCGGTGTTGCCTGACGACGGACAGGACGGACGTCAGTTCACGCCTGCGTCCGACAAAGCTTGTCAGCGGCTCCTTCAGGTTGCCGCGCGCCTTCGCCTGGTTCCCGGCGTTGCTTGTGGGGACGGCGCTGGCGATCTCCTTGCTCCGCCGGGTGATGGCTTCACCAGGCTCCTCGCCCAGCTCGCGGTCCAGCGTCTCGCGCAACTGCCGGTACTGATCCAGAGCCAGCGCGGGCTGCCCAGCCCGCGCCAGGAGGCGCATGAGATCGGCATGCGCCTGCTCGTTGGTTGGCTCGTGCTCGATAATCTGCCGAAGCGCCGCGCGGGCCGCGCTGTCATCTGCCTGTTGCTCGTGCAACCGGGCTTCGTGGAACAACAACGTCACGAGCATGTCGCGCAGCGCGTGGCGTCGCTCAACGAGCCACTCGTCGTAGGGATACTCCGGCAGCAGATCTCCGCGGTAGTGCTCGATCGCCGCCCGGCAGATGGCCGGATCCGACGACTGGCGCGCGCTGGCTGCAGCTTGCGTAAAGGCGTCAACATCGATCCAGAGATGACCGGGCGGCTCGAGGACGACGACCTGCTGCCGGAGGTGAACGATCGGAGCCGACTGATCCAGCGTTGCATCCTGCGCCCCAAGCGCGCGCCGGGCGGCGTGCACGACCTGATAGAAGTTTCCGGCCGCTGCCTTCGGCGCGAGATCGGGCCAGAACAGGTCCATGATCTGCTCGCGATGGAGCCTGTGGCCGGGGGTCAGACAGAGCAGCTGAATGAGGCTGCGCGCCTTGCCGAGTCTCCACGCGGTTTGTGGAACGGCCCGCTCATTGATGAGGACCCGAAAGCCTCCCAGCAACTGAATGCGGACCGCTACCGGAGCAGGACCAGCCTCAAAGAGGGATATCGGACTGTGACGCCTGGCGTCGTCGTTGGCTGACTTTATCATGCGCTACTACCGCTTGAGACGACCCTGTCACAACCGTGACGAATCTGGCAACGCCAGCGGAATTCGCTGCCCTGTCGCCAGGCGACTGGTTCCGTATTGTACCTGTTGCCTGGTTCAGTAGCGCCCGCCACCGGGCCTGAACAGCCGGTCCGGGTGCTGTCAGTCTGTTGTCATCGACTCGGTCACGCAACCGTCAGCGCGGCGGTCGGAAACAGGGCGGCGACAAGCTCCGACAGGATGTCGCGCTCCAGTCCTGCGGCATCGAGGACACGTAGCCGGATGTCGTAACCCTCATCCGTTTCAGTGATGTCGAACGTCAGGAAAGGACAGCAGGCGTTTTCGCGCTCGATCATCTCGGCCAGCAACGCGCCGAGGGCGGCCTTGTCGCCGGAGAGCGAGATGCTGGCGTGGTCGTCGCTGATTCGGGCCGTTGCGTGGTAGTTGCTGGCTGCCGCGCGGTAGTGTTCCTTGACGGCTGTCAGGTCGAGTGCGGTGAGGCTGCAAGCGATGGGCAAACTGGACATTGGTTCGACTCCTTCTTCTCTATGGACGACATGCTCTTGCCTACCCAGCACTCTACAAGTTAAAGTGCACTTGATGTCAAGGGAAGGTGAACGATGACGATTGGCGATGTGGCGGCGCGTTCCGGTCTGCGGACATCGGCGATCCGCTACTACGAGAGCGTTGGTATCCTGCCGGAACCGGAGCGGGTCAATGGACGGCGTCGCTACGATCCCGATGTACTGCACGTCCTGCACGCGGTCGGCGTGGCGCGGGCGGCAGGGTTCGGTATTGCCGAGCTTCGGCAACTCTTTCAGGGCATTCGCGGGCACGAGGCGCCGTCGGCGGTTTGGGAGCGGTTCGCCGAGCAGAAGCTGCGCGAGGTGGACGCGCTGATCCAGCGCGCGAACGAGATGCGCCGCCTGCTTGAGGAGGGGTTGCGCTGTGGCTGCCTGGGCATTGACGAGTGTGTCCTGTTCGGGCAATCGCTGCCCGGTGACGTAACAGATCAAGGAGCGTGACGGCGATGGTCAATCACTTCGTCCAGCCAGAGCGGGCGGCGCTGGTGCTGATCGATGTGCAGCCGCTGTTCGTCGATCTGATGCATGGCGAGCATGAACCGTTGCTGGCGCGACTGGAGCACCTGCTGCTGCTGGCACAGACATACGCGATTCCGGTCATCGCGACGTTCGAGCATCCGGTCGAGCGTAACGGCTGGTTGCCGGAGCGGCTGGAGCGCGTCTTCCCGCCGGATGGCGGGCGCTTCGTCAAGCAGACGTTCAATCTCTGCTCCGAGCCAGAGATCCGGGCGGCTGTCGAGGCGCTCGACCGCGAGCAGATGATCGTCGCCGGGGCGGAGACGGATGTCTGTGTCCTGCAATCGGCGCTCGGGCTGCTGGAGATGGGCCGGCGGGTGTTTCTCGTTGAGGACTGCCTCTTCACAGCCGAGCCGAACGATGGCCCTGCGTTGCGGCGGATGGAGCAGGCCGGGGCTGTTCCGCTGACCTACAAGACGCTGCACTACGAGTTGAAGCGGACGGTCGCGGTCCCACCGTTGCAGCAGGCCTGGAATGCACGTTTTGGCGACGGCGCGGAGCCGTTCGTCGGTCCCTACGAGCTGCCGCCATCGCGCCCGTCTGTCGACGCGCTTGTCGTCAGGTCGTGAATCGTCGTGACCCAGCTCGGAAACGCCTCGCTCAGCCAGCCGAGCAGATCAGCGCTGACGTGCGCGCTGCCGGTGACGTGGCCATGCAGGAGCTGGACGACGGTTGCGACCTTCGCGAGAGCGATCTGGTGGGTGAGGTTGGCCGCATCCCACGTTAGCGCTTCACGGTGATCCCAAGCAGCGAGGTAGGTGGCTGCGACACGGTGGTAGGCAGTGCTATTGCCGAGGCCGGGGACGATGATGGCGAGGTCGGTCGCCGGGGAGCCGGGGCCGAACAGTTCCCAATCGAAGAGGACTGGTGAGCCATCGACGCGCAGTCCCCAGTTGCGCGGGTTCGGGTCGCCGGAGATCCAGCACCATGGTATGAAGACTGCCTGACTCGCGATTTGCAGGCGTGTCAGGAGCGGCGCGAGGCTGGATGCATCGGATTTCCGCAAGCACGAAAGCGTTGCCTGGGTCATCGCATCGGTCCAGCCGCGATCGGGCTGCTCCTGGATATCGGGCGGCTGGGCGCGGGTGATGGCGTGGAGTTGGGCGAGGATGGCAATGATCCGTGGATCGGGCTGCCAGTCCTCCGCTCGCGCGACTGGCAATGGCGTCGGGATGTCCTCGATGACGAGCCAGTGCCTGTCCGGCTCGTGGAGCGCAAGCTCCAGAATCGGGATTGGCACGCCCGCTGCGCGCAATGATGACGCGACATGTCCGTAGAAGTGTGCTTCGTACGGCGACGGGCCAACCTTGAGGATCGCGGTTGATCCGGCGAAGCGGACACGCCAGACACCGCTCAGGCTCATCCCAGCCAACCGTTCGACGACGACCGGCGCGCCATGCGTCCGCGCGATATGGTCACGCAGCCGTGGTGGCCAGTCAGGGTCGAGCGACAAGCGAGCTTTCAACGTGAACGATCTGCCTGGCCGACCGCAGCAACTGGCGTGTCAAGCTGGTCGTAGACGTTGGCAATGCCACGATCGGGCATTCTGCTCGTTGTCATGTCATGTTCTGCTTTTGCTATCGTGTGTATGACGGATCCTGTGGTTCAAGGACTTCGAAGACTCGAGACGGAACGGTTACCGCGACCCTGCGAAAGCCACCGCGGTCATCTGAGATCGTCACCGTTCCAGAGAACGTTTGGATTGCTGGCCTTGCGATCCGCGTTGAATCCAAGTGCGTCGAATGCAAGCGTCGCAGCCCATTCTTCTGGGCTACCAAGCACATCTTCAAGAATGCTGTCAACTTGGATCGAGCCGAAGTTGGGTCCCGAGTTTGTCTGAATGCGGCCTGACAGAGGGTGCCGAGTCGTTCCGCGGATGAATGCTTCTTCGAACATCACGATAGCATACTCAGGCACGTTCAGTCCAAGGCGTCGCGCGAGTATCGACCTAACGAGATCACGCACGAGACACTGCCCCCACGGCTTCAGATCCTTAACCTGCGGATTGTGCAACTTCATGATGACGTTGTACCTTGCTCCATCATCTCCTTCACACTGAACTCGCAGAGGCTCGGATGCTCCACGGCCAGCGACTCCACGTAGCTCTCTGGCTCTGAGCCGGATTGGAGCGAGATGGTCAAACGTAGCTATAGGGCCGCCACCAAAATAGACAGTGCTCACTCAGGACGCCTCCGTGTTAAGCGCCTATCATGACCTGTATGAACACAATGTCAAGACTGCTTAGAAACAAGCGACCGGCTGGGCGTGAACCAGCGGATCGTTGGCAGGATAGTCCCCAGCTTTTCTGCTGGCACGGCATCCTCGGCTCTTACGATATCGGACAGGAGAACGCCGCTAATCCTGCGGGCACCTGAAAGCCGACACCCAGCTTAATGGCGCGCATTGGTGGAGAGAATGCGGCTTCCGGTCAGGCGATTGCCGTGGCTGTCATCTGGTAGAAGACCATGTCAACGTCACCTGGTGAGCAGCCTGCCTCGGTGAGCATGACGGCGATCTCACTGCGGTGCTGGGTGCTGTGGTTGATGATGTGTTGCATCATCTGCCAGAGTGG
>Ga0136611_10003257_pt1 | contig 11387 bp, 9 predicted proteins | sample AntDrymUQ2232306_2_FD_106645 | JGI IMG/M metagenome (GOLD analysis project Ga0136611, IMG submission 106645) | Polar desert sand microbial communities from Dry Valleys, Antarctica - metaG UQ223 (23.06) | ecosystem: Environmental > Terrestrial > Soil > Desert | place: Antarctica: Dry Valley... | reverse complement strand
TTTGGCGAACAGGGCTTTGTCGTTCTCCTTCATCACGAAATTTGCCTAATTTTTTGGGGATTGTTGGCCGTTGTCTTCCTAGTTGCCTTTCCGCGACCGGTTGCTTCGGTGCATCCGCGAGGGCCCCCGCCTTCACTGGCACTGCTCTGGCGGACTCTGCGGAAGTGAAGATGGCTGATGCTCTTTGCTGTTGAACGCTGTATTGAATGACTGTTATTCAATCAGGTTGAGTGGTTTCCAGACACGCAGCTTGCGCCGATTTGCCGAAGCCAAGTCTCACATCACGAGTAAACTAAGCAAGATCGTCCGGCCTGGATCAATCAATTGCAAAAGGCGATTGTTAGCAAAATTTTGCAAGCAGCTGGGAACCAAGCCAAGGCCGCCAACATTGTTGGTATTAGTATTAACAGAGGGAAAGTGAGACCGAATGGCCGCATTTGGCATAGTTAGATCGGACTTTCGCTTTCGCTAAACAGTAAGCTTCACCGCTTGCATTTTCGGGAACTCGTCTGTATCTGCCTTAAGTTCAAGAGGCTGTTCAAGTTCCTGCATCGACTCTTCGGGCGGAATTTGCTTAAGGAATCGACTGACGACGACGGTTATGTTATCAACGCCGCCGTTGACATTTGCATCATTGAGCAATTTTCTGCACGTCTCAGCGCTTAAAGCTTTCGAATCCAATTGTTTGCAGATGTGCTCTGGCGTTAACATATTGGACAAGCCGTCGGTACAGAGCATGAGGGTATCTCCGATCTGCAAATCAAATGCAGTCGCGTCCGGATGCGGTTTCGCGGATCCACCTCCGATCACGTTCCACAGCACGTGGGAAAGGTCTTTCCCCTTTGCATCCTGAGCGGCAATTGCCGAGTCCAGCTTCGAAGAGCGAGTATTTTCATCTACCAACTGCGCGAGGGTATGGTCTCGAGTCAGTTGCTGCAACCGATGATCGCGGAGGAGATAACATCGACTATCTCCCACATGAATTAGGAACACTCGGGGCCAAAGTATATAAGCCAATGTCAAAGTTGATCCCATCTTGCGGCGCTGAGGTACCATGGCCGACTCGTTGTCAATTACCTTTTGGCATTCGCGCAAAGAATATTTTAACTGTTCAACAAAGTCTTGTTCGTTGTCAGGATCTTTCTGCAACAACCAAGTCAATCGATTGAGAACATAATCCACAATGGTATCAAGTACCAATTGGCTCGCTCGCTCGCCAGACTCATTTCCGCCCATTCCGTCAGCCACAATGAGCAGTTTTCCCTGCGTGTTGCCGAAGAGCCTAGATTGGTGGTCCAAACCAAGACTTGTCTGATGGACACGCATGGATTTGCAAATGTCGGCAATTAAAAAATGGTCTTCGTTCGAGGGACGCTGCCTACCAATATCAGACGCTCCAAAACAATCCATAAATCCAATCATCGCGAACCCTTTCAAGAGTGATTAGAGAGACCTCAAGCGAATTGCAAGCAGGCCGCGAATTTATTCGACGGTTGAAGGCTATCGTTTTGACTTGAACAAGTTCGATGCAAAGCAAATTGTGTTCCTCTTTCAGCGATCTACTCAAAAAACAAAAATTATGGCTTCTTCGATTTTTGAAGGGCTGAAAGCGTTAAGAGTCGCACCCAGTACCACTCCCCGAAGCTACATGGCAGGAAAGGAAGTCACAAAGCAGTAACAACAGATTGTCACTTCCAACTTTTCTAAACAGCCGTCCTAAACAAAAACTAGGTTCAATTGAACGCGACGACTGGTGGACCAGAATTTCCAAAAGCGAGTCCTGGAATGCGCATTAAGTGTTACCTCTGTTCATTGTTCGCTTCAATGCACCACAGTCCTTCATATGTCCGTAGTATTAACTGCTTACCCGTAACGACAGGCGTCGCGCACATCGTCTCATCACCAATAAAATTACTGCCTAACAGCTTGAACTCAGGTGCTGCGTCAATGACAAAAACTTCTCCAGAAAGATTCGGAACGAGAAGGGCGTTTCCTGCCAAGATCATGGAACCCCACATCCCTCCATTTGCCCCTTTTCCTCGAATCCGCTTTTCCCATTTCTTTTCGCCCGTCTTCATGCTTAGACAAGTCCCGATTCCATTTTGTAGCATCAAGTAAAGGTGGCCATTGTGAACGATGCCGGACGAGATGCATTCCTTTTTGAGCGTCAATTCCCAAAGTTTATGAGCCTCGTCGATCTCGCCCTTTCCACCAGTCTTGATCGCGATGATTTTTGTACCGTTGGACGCCAAATGCCCCAGGGCTACAATCGTATCATCGCCGATCGCAGGGGTGGCGAAGACTTGCGGAGGTAGGCCGCCACAGGACCAAATTTCTTCGCCCGTCTTTGGTTCGTAACCAACAACGCGTTGCGACTCGACGACAACCAGCTCATTACGTCCCTCAACTTCGATCACAATGGGGCTGCTCCAAGATCCATTAAATCCTCCCTTTCCACTGAGATCAGCGCTGCGACCTGCATCTGAAAAGGGAGTTCCCTTATCGTCGCTCTCATCGCCGGGCTCACTACTCCCGCGAGATTCGGAGCGTAGCCTAAGCAGTTCGCGAAGGGAAAATGCACTTTTTTGCTTTTGCAGTTCTTTCTTCCATACAGTTTCCCCAGTCCTCACGTCACAAGCGTACAGCGCAGACTGCGTTCCAGGGCCAAAGTTCAGAAAACAGATTCCATTGTGAATGATTGGTGATGAACCACTGCCGTGCCACGAATCAACAGTGCCGAAATCGCGATGCCAGAGTTCCTTTCCATAAACGTCATAGCAATACAGACCTGCAGCGCCAAAGAATGTCACGATGCGTTCTCCATCAGTTGCTGGCGTCGACGAACAGTGAGGATTTTGCGCGTTGGTCGGTTCCTTTCCATCAAAAGTCACACCAGATTGCCACAATAGTTTTCCGGTGGCTTTTTCGAAGCACATGAGAGTGCGACGATTTTCGTTTTCAATTGCTTGCGTAACGAAAATTCGATCGCCTGAAACGATCGGCGTGGAATTTCCTCGATCAGGCAGTTTTATATGCCACGCAATGTTTTCGTCCGCCGACCACGACAATGGAATACGCGCATCGTATACAACACCATTTCCGTTAGGCCCACGAAACGACGGCCATGACTCAGCTCCATTTGGTGTGGTTTGACCTCGGACTGAACTTCGGCTAGCCAGTACAACATGGAAAAAAATTACGAACCCAACTATGAGCGGAATCGATTTATGTTGCATGATGGTTGTATCTGCGAAGGTCGGTGCCATCGCTTGAATATTGCCTGGAAACTGTCGAAGGAGTGGGACGAGCCGTCTACAATGATTTCGAAACATTTGTCGTACATGGTTATCACAAGTTTTGCTTGACACGCAATCATTAGAGTTTCCTCCGCGACTACAGGATGTACTCCGTGTAGGATCATCGCGTTATTCCCTTGTGATGGATAAATCCAAATCATACATTACGGAGTCAACACTACCTTAATACAGCCATCTTTTTTGTCTCGAAACGTCTTATAAGCGTTTGGTGCATCTTCCAATTTGACCCGGTGCGTAATGACGAAAGAAGGATCGATTTCCCCGGATTCAATTTTTCCAAGAAGTGGCTTCATATAGCGTTGCATGTGTGTTTGCCCCGTTTTCATGGTTAGTCCTTTATTCATGAATGCTCCAAAAGGGATTTGATCTGGGAAACCGGCATAGGCACCTGGAACAGATATCGTCCCAGCTTTCCTGCAGCACATGATCGCTTCTCGAAGAACATGTGAACGATCAGCAGTCAATTTAAATGGAGCCTTTAACGTGTCCACCACTGTCCCCAACGTTCCTGCCGCGTGGGCCTCGCAGCCCACTGCATCAATACATCGGTCCGGACCTCGACCTTTCGTCATTTCTTGAAGTCGGTCGTAGACGTTTTCGTTTTCGAAATGAATCGTTTCCGCTTTGCCGAATTTTTGGGCCATGGCAAGCCTTTCCGGCACGCAATCAATCGCGATGACTCTCGCGGCACCTAGAATCCAAGCGCTCTGAATGGCAAATTGTGCAACCGGTCCACAACCCCAAACCGCAACCGTATCGCCTGGTTCGATGTCGCAATTTTCTGCAGCCATATAACCGGTTGGAAATATATCGGAGAGAAACAGAACGCTTTCATCCGACTGACCGGACTCGATTTTCAAAGGACCGATATCTGCAAACGGCACTCGAAGGTATTCTGCTTGACCACCAGCAAAACCTCCCAGCATATGTGAAAAGCCGAACAGCCCTGCTGGAGAATGACCCATTGCCTTGCGTGCTACTTCCGCGTTCGGATTCGAGTTATCACAGCATGAGAATAACGATTTATCGCAGAAAAAGCAGCTTCCACAGGAAATCGTGAATGGCACCACCACTCGATCGCCAATTCGCAGTTTTTTCACGTCGCGACCGACTTCGACCACAATTCCCATCGGTTCGTGACCAAGGATGTCGCCCGATTTCATCGTTGGCATGAATCCGTTCAAGAGATGTAGATCCGAACCGCAAATGCCGCTTGCCGTTATCTTAACGACCAAATCTCCCGGATTTTCAATCTTTGCATCCGGAACGGTATCCACGCGGACGTCTCCTGTACCATGCCAACAAAGCGCTCTCATTGTCTATCCTTTTTTCGAAACCCTATTTGACTTCGCAATATTGCTTGTCCAACCGGTAACGACAAGCAAATGTTGAGCCATTAACGATGTTTCGGATATGGAGTTTTCTGACTTGTAGATGGTCGAAAAACCTGCAATCGAGCTGGTCAACGACTCTAGGCTTGCGTGGGCTATTTGTAGAGGGAGTGGTATTGGATAAGGAGTGCTTTTAAGCGTACTCTGATAAGCCAAGCCTCGGCGCAACACGTAGTCCAAATCAGATTCGGGATGATAATTCAACGCCGCCATGCATTCTTCCGACCGTAACACCGCAAACTTAGATTGGTAAAAATCATCGGAGGCAAATCTCGCTTCCTAGCCTCGATCGCAATTGGTCAACGGTGGACCAATCTTTGAGGCTTTGGACGTTGATCTCGCAGGCTGTCCTGATTTATACCAACCCGCCGCGAAATCAGCTGGTCCGGTTTTTTAAGATTATCCATAGAGGTCGCAACAGCAAAACTGTGCCAAAGGATTCGACTCGTTAACGTGCCCTCTATGCCAATAATGGAATTTGAAACCGGTTCGGACATATGCGATTACCTTCGCAAAATCATACGAGGGGATAGTCTGGCTCCTCTACAGGATATTTTCGAGCCAGAAGACTTGAACTTCAACGCGGAGTAAGCCGCTCGCCGTCCACCTTTTTCGATAAAATATTCTTGAGCATCCGAGCATTCTTTATAGCGAACCCATTGCGATCATTATTGAAATAAGCCCACACCTGTTTTGCCCCACTATTTCGTATCCGGTCGCTCCACACAGCGAGTTCCTGTTTCGAATAGTCATGGCGATACCATTGCTTGGTCCCATGAAATCGAATGTAGACATCTTCCGCAGTCTGTATAAGCTCATCGGGTAGACGAGGGCCGCTACAAGAACAAAACGTAACGCCTGCATCTTTGAACGCGTCGAACACGCGTTGATTCCACCAACTGAAGTGACGAAATTCGACGACATTTTTGCGGCCCGGTTCCAAGTTGTTTACAATTCTCGTGAGCGCATCAGAGGAATAGTGAAAGCTGGGAGGAAGTTGGAAAAGAAAGCATCCCATACGGGGTCCAAGCAAATCTGCAATAAAACCAAAATCGCGAACCAGTGACTTAGTACCAACAAATCGTTTCGTATGCGTTATGAGTTCGGAAACTTTGATCGTGTACGTCATCTTCGTTCGACCCGCTTGGCGAACCCAGGTTTTCACGGTCGCAATTGTGGGCCATGAATAAAATGGGGCATTGAGCTCGACCGTTTTAAACTTGCTTTTATAATGAGTGAACCAATCGCTGGTGGAGAGGTCCTCCGGATAAAAAACTCCCTTCCAATGCCAGTAAAACCATCCCGAGCAGCCAACGTGGTAACGAATTGCCTCATCCGAGTCCGTAACGGATAAAGTTGGTTGGTTATCCATACTGGAGATGCGTGCTTCGTGCATTTCCCTGGCGCGATCAACGTTGCGGATGCGCTGCTGTGCCCGAACCGCGTCTCTCTTCGCCCGCCTTTCCACTATGCCTTTGGTTAGTATCATGATCGTAAAAGTAGCAAATTTGCAAAGGCCGGTCCGGAGCGGCAGCACAAGCGTTAAATGGCAGTTCTTTCAAATGCTGGAACCTTGGAACACCTTTGTGGACGTGTTAGGACCAACTAAGCCCGCTGTGCCAAAGCAAATATCGCGCCAACACCAGAAAATTTTGAAAGGTGCTGGGCTGCTGTTCCGATCGGCTAGGAATCGTTCAACGTGCACAGAAACCGGCCACCGGTTGATTTTTTTCGGGTGTTTAATTGTGCTCCAATACCCTACGCCCCGTTGATCATTATTGTTGGTTCAAGGTTTGCATATGAGCCAAAAACCTTGCTAACCCAAGAAGCTCCATTCCATGAAGACGAACAATGAGTCTTAAAGAATACCGACACAAAAGAAACTTTAGTCTTACGGACGAACCACGGGGGAAGCTCCGTCGCTCCAGCCGAAACCTTAAATTCACGATCCAAAAACATGCGGCGTCGCACCTGCACTACGATCTCCGATTGGAACTTGACGGTGTTTTAAAAAGTTGGGCGGTTCCAAAGGGTCCTTCTCTCAATCCCAAGCAAAAACGCCTTGCTATCCACGTGGAAGACCATCCCTTGGACTATGGAAGTTTTGAAGGAAACATTCCGGACGGGGAATATGGCGGCGGCACCGTGCTATTGTGGGATCGAGGTGCGTGGGAGCCCGTCGAGGATGCCGAATTAGGATATCGCGAGGGGCACCTTAAATTCATCCTCCATGGAGAAAAGTTGCACGGCCGATGGGTACTTTTGAAAACAACTAGCAAGGCTATTCCGAGCCAACGCAATTGGTTGTTGATCAAGGAGCGCGATGAGTTTGCCGACACTTTCACGGATATAACTACGACGATGCCCAAAAGCGTCTCCAGCAATCGCGGCTTAGACGAGATAGCCTTGGACAAAGTGCCATCTCGCAAAAAACCCACAGTGACTCAGAAATCAGAACGCAAGAGTAAATTGGCAGTTAAGAGCAAATCAGAAGCCCAATCCTCTCGTCCGATTCAAGGCAAACCAACCTCCTTACCAAAGTCCATTTCCGTACAACTTGCCTCACGCGCATTGGCTGCTCCTGCTGGCGACGACTGGCTGCACGAGATAAAATTTGATGGTTACCGAATGCTGTGTAGCATTGACGCGGGAACTGTCCGCTTTACTAGCCGTAATGGCAAAGACTGGACATCGAGGTTCGTAACGCTTGAAGAAGCCGCGAAAAAACTTCCAATTCGAAACGCTATCTTGGACGGAGAAGTTGTCGTATTGAAATCGGATGGCACCACTAATTTTCAATTGCTACAAAACGCCTTCCAATTTCCTGGATCGATACCATTCGTATTCTATGCTTTCGATCTTCTTTATCATGATGGGTATGACATTCGGACTGCTGCTATCGAAGATCGCAAGGAAACTCTGCGCACAATAATCCCGGCCCACAGCAACGGTCTATTAAGATTTAGCGATCATGTGGTTGGAAACGGCACAGCTTTTTTTGGAGAGGCGTCGCGTTTGAAATTGGAAGGTATCATCTCCAAACGTCGAGGCCAACCGTATGTATCCGGCCGCGGGCACGATTGGCTGAAGGTTAAATTCTCCCTCCGCGAAGAATTTGTGATCGGAGGGTTCACGGAACCGGCCGGGTCTCGAAATCATTTCGGCGCACTTCTGCTGGGCCATTTTGATCCATTTCAACGACTACAATATGTAGGTCGTGTTGGCACAGGGTTCGACGATCGCACTCTCTCCGCACTAAACGAAAAATTCGCTAAGCTTATCCAGAAGAAATGTCCATTTTCAAATTTCCTTGATCGCGATGTTCGCCGCATCACTTGGCTGAATCCCAGTCTGGTAGCACAGGTGACGTTCTCAAATTGGACAAACGAGAGGCATCTGCGCCATCCTTCCTTTCAAGGTCTCCGCGAGGATAAAGATGCTTCCGATGTGGTCCGCGATGCAAGCGAGACTTTTACTGAAAGGCCGTTGCGAAAAGCTCCGAGTGTCCCCATTAAACAAGAAACTGCCAGTACGAAGACAGAACGTACGAGTCAGTCAATAATCAAGAGAAACACCATTCCCGGGAACGTTGCAGGGGTTCGGCTGACACACCCCGAGAAAGATTATTATCCCAACGAGGGCATCACGAAATTGGACCTTGCCCGCTACTACGAACGCGTTGCTGATTGGATGCTACCACATGTTAGCGATCGCTTGTTGTCGCTTGTTCGCTGCCCAGGAGGAAGCGGAAAATGTTTTTTTCAAAAGCATCCAGGTGAAGGGGTTTCCGAGCATCTTCATCGTTATTCCGTAAGCGAAAAAAAAGAGACCACGGTGTATCTTGCACTTGTTGACTTACCCGGACTTATTTCTCTTGTCCAAATGGGCGTGCTTGAAATTCACCAGTGGGGATCCCGCGCGCCAGATTATGAAAAGCCCGATCGTCTCATCTTTGACCTCGATCCAGATCCCCTGGTTGAGTGGCCGAAAATGGTGGTGGCCGCAAATGAAGTGCGATTGCTGTTAGAAACGCTCGGACTTGTGTGCTTTCTAAAAACGACTGGGGGCAAAGGTTTGCACCTTGTTGTCCCCATCCGGCGCCGAACAAACTGGGAAGATGCAAAGTTGTTTTGCCGAGCGGTCGCTGATTTCCTTGTTGCGAATGCTCCGGAAAGATATGTCGCGACGATGAGCAAGGCCGCTCGTAAAGGCAAGATCTTTATCGACTATCTGCGAAACGATCGCGGCGCGACTGCAATTGCGCCTTATTCCACTCGCGCTCATCCTGGCGCACCAGTTAGCGTTCCAATTGAATGGAGCGAACTTGATAATAAACTGACCTCGGGTTTTTTTAATATTCGCAATTTGCCGCCTCGATTGATGCGATTGAATCATGACCCCTGGCGTGATATGTCGAAGGTGAATCAGACGATTACAAAGGCCATGTTGCGCAAATTAAAAGTGCGCTAACAACTTTTCGGCACGTCCGGCCCAACAAGTACCCTCTCCTGAGCACGACGGAAACGATAGGTATTTAATTGCCAGGAAAGATGACGCTCTGAATAGTTGGCGTGAGCAACTGACGCTCAATGTTTTGTATTAGCGCTTTAGCCAACGTGGAAACAGGTCTGGGGTGAATGGACGGATGCTGGGTTGTACCTCCGACATGAAAATAGACGTCGCGATTGCGAATTAAGTCGTTGATCGCAGAGAATAAAAATAGTTGGGGCAAGTTTATCGCTAAGAGTTTTTGAGTTGCCCTCTGCGTTAGCTGTTGCTCGATTCCGCCCCCGCTTTGCAAAATTGCTTCCAGGTCAAGACGTCTTGAGGTCAAACCAGCGTATCCTTGTGCCGCTAACGTAAACGCATCGCTGTATATTAATAAATGCCGAATTCGTAACTGACCCTGCCCCAGTTGGGCATCCATCGATCCGTTCTGGATGTCGGTTGACGTGAATTGAGTTAGTGGTGCAAGCCGAGCCAGATCCGAAATCAGCGGCGCACTCTGCGCATCTGATTTTTCGAAACGCAACCGGACTGGGCCAGTGAGTGCACCAACCTCAAAAAAGTCGTCTGAATGAAGTTGAGCGGCCGCGTTAAACTTTCCGGTACCAAGAATTCTTTGAAATCCTAGCGCGCGACTTAATGCATCGAGTCTTCCATCATCGATCTTGAGAGAGGTGTCCAATTCGTATTGCGCACCGCCCCGGATTTTTACTCTAGCATTTAATCGACCTCCAAGAGCAGTACCGGTAATCGAAGAGGACTCAATCCTCCGCAATGAGCCTAGTTGACTGAGTATGACTTCCAAATCGCCATGCGCGTCTTCAATCGGTAGATTGTAGGCGTTCGCGTTGACGAGTCGCGCATGGCCAGATAGCAAAATCTGGCCATCGCTCTGCAATCGACCTCGATAGGTCAATTCACCCTTATAATGGCTGGCGTACTTAGGATAGAACAACGCCACTAAACTGCCTAACTGCAGTTTTTCTGCTTGAAAACGCCCTACTCCGCCCGTTACGCTCGTTGCAAGCTGTATTTCGCCTGCAGCTTCTATTCGGCCACCAGCGAACCCACCGGCAAGTTGATCGATAACGAGAATTCCATTCAGGTAACGAACGTCTACCGCCAGGCTTTTCGCAAGTGAATGTCGCTCAAAGTAGAGACTTGGCACCTCCAGTCTAGCACTCCAACCACGATTGCCCTTAGGCCTCACGTTACTAAGATCGAGACTTGCAACGCCATCATAACTCCGTCCGGTTTGGGGGCCGTAGTAGAGCGAAAGCAACCGCTTTAGTTGAACGCGGTGAAGTGACCCTTGTATGTTGACAGAATCGGTTCCATCCAAGACTTTTTCCCAAAGATTTGGAAAGTTTTGGACTGATTTAGTTATATTCGTTAATTCAATCGTGGCGTGTGCTGAGCCCCCAAGTGCGTCGCCGTCGATTTCGAGATGCAGCGTTTCATCAACAAAGGATGCTACCAACGCGAGTTCGCCAATCGGCATGGCTCGATACTGTAGATCACTCAGCGTGCCGGTAACGCTTCCTTGCCAGCCTGACATCATATCTGTTTCGGTGGCCTTTTTTCGAAAGCGAGCCTGCAGCGATACAAGCCCCTTTGCACCATGGAGACCGGGCGCGGCAAACGTAGCGAGGTAGGGTGCAACGTCGATGTCGACTAACCTTAAGTTTAGTAAATGTTTTAAATCTTTCGACGCGAAAAGCACCGGGCAATATATTGACAACCGCCGTCTCGATATCGATCGATCTATCAGCTAAAACGAGATTTACATTTCTCAAGTCGGCTGAACTGCTGGTCAACCAGTTTGTAGCATCGCCTTGAACATCGAACGAGCCTGAGGCATTAATCGGAATTGAGGATGCCAAGGAATTGAATTCGATCGACGTGGCGCTAACGTTGCAGTTTGCGAGGGTTCCTTGAAATGAATCAGAACTTCAGACTCCAAACTTTGTTTTTCCTCTTTCAGGGTAAGCCGTAGATCCCGCGAAGCAGGATCTTTTATTGCCGTGAGATCGAATCTACCGGGAGGCGAGTTGCTTGAGTTTAGTCCGATGATCGTCAGTTGAGATGTGGTTCCCCAGTCGATCCCATCGGGGCCTTTCTTGCTTTGCAGGTTGATCGTTCCACTTGCAACTCCATCCTTCGTGAACGGCGT
>Ga0136611_10003256_pt1 | contig 11388 bp, 4 predicted proteins | sample AntDrymUQ2232306_2_FD_106645 | JGI IMG/M metagenome (GOLD analysis project Ga0136611, IMG submission 106645) | Polar desert sand microbial communities from Dry Valleys, Antarctica - metaG UQ223 (23.06) | ecosystem: Environmental > Terrestrial > Soil > Desert | place: Antarctica: Dry Valley... | reverse complement strand
TGCAGCGCGACCGCCGCTGGTGCCAGGGCAATCTGCAGAATTCACGCCTGATCGCCGAGCCCGGCATCCATCCGGTGCACCGCTCGATGTTCGCCACCGGCGCCATGGCCTACCTGTCGGCGCCGCTATGGCTGTGCTTCATGACGATGGGAACGGCGCTCTGGCTGTCGGGCTCGCCGATGGTGCGCGACTGGAACGTGCTGCCCGGCGAGCTGCTGGGGCTGTGGGCCTGGACGCTGTGCATGCTGTTCCTGCCGCGTGTCCTGGGCTTGGCCGCCGTTCTGCTCAAGGGCAGGCAGCAAACCTACGGCGGGACATTGAACCTGCTGCGCAGCGCGTTGCTGGAAACGCTGATCGCGCTGCTGCAGGCGCCGATCCGCATGGTGGCGCATTCGCTGTTCGTCGTCATCGCGCTGACCGGGTTGAAGCTGGAATGGAAGTCGCCGCCGCGCGAAGCCGCCGGCGTGTCCTGGGCCAACGCGCTGCGCCAGTTGGCGCCGATGAGCGCCGTGATCATCGCGCTGGCGTGCGGCATCGCGCTGATCGACGCCGACGCGATGGTCTGGCTGCTGCCGGTCGGCCTGCCGCTGCTGCTGTCGATTCCGATGACGGTGCTGAGCAGCCAGGTCGGCGTCGGCATGGCGATGCGCGCGCGGGACCTGCTGCTGATCCCCGAGGAAAGCCGCTCGCCCGCCGTGCTCAGGCGCGCCTGGCTACATGCCGGCGCGCCGGCGGCGCCGCGCCTGCTGGCGGCCTGATCGCGGGTCGGGTGTGGAAGCTGATTGCTATGTTTTTCGTAGCTAGCAGCGCGCATGGAGACTGCGCAAATAGCATTTTTTACTCACAATGTTCGCGTCAGGCGGCTGCTTGTCGGCGGTTCAGTCGATGCCCGGATTCAAGGCAACTGCCTACAATCAACACATGACTTCACTCAACTCCGCCGCCGCCTCCGTCCGCCAGACCAACGTATCGGCTCGCCCGCCGGCGCGTCCGACGCAGGACTCGACTTCCGTCCGCCTGGCGATTGCCCAGCAGCTGCTGCTGACGCCCTTCGGCCTGGACGAAGCCGCGCTCAGCCGCGCGCTCGGCGAAATCACTTCGCACGGCGTCGATGACGCCGACCTGTACTTCCAGTACACCCGCAGCGAAGGCTGGAGCCTGGAAGAAGGCATCGTCAAGACCGGCTCCTTCAGCATCGACCAGGGTGTCGGCGTTCGCGCGGTGAGCGGCGAAAAAACCGCTTTCGCCTATTCCGACGACATTTCCGAAGCGTCGCTGCTCGACGCGGCGCGCACCGTTCGCAGCATTTCGGGCGCCGGCAAGGCGGGTCGCGTGAAAACCCCGGCGCGCAAGATCGCCGGCAGCCGCTCCCTGTATCGCGACCTCGACCCGATCGCCACGCTCGGCAGCACCGCCAAGGTCAAGCTACTCGAAAAAGTCGAAAAGCTCGCCAAGGCCAAAGATCCGCGCATCGTGCAGGTCATGGCCGGGCTGGCCAGCGAATACGACGTCATCATGGTCGCGCGCGCCGACGGAACGCTGGCCGCCGACGTGCGGCCGCTGGTGCGCCTGAGCGTTACCGTCATCGCCGAGCAAAAGGGCCGGCGCGAAGTCGGCTCGGGCGGCGGTGGCGGCCGCTTCGGCCTGGCTTACTTCGACGACGCCCAGATCGGCGAGTATGTCGACGCCGCTGTGGCCGCGGCGCTGACCAACCTGGATGCGCGCCCAGCGCCTGCCGGCCAGATGACGGTGGTGCTTGGCTCGGGCTGGCCAGGCATCTTGCTGCACGAAGCCATCGGCCATGGCCTGGAAGGCGACTTCAACCGCAAGGGTTCGAGCGCATTCGCCGGCCGCATCGGCGAGCGCGTCGCGGCCAAGGGCGTGACGGTGCTCGACGACGGAACGATCGCCGACCGGCGCGGCTCGCTGAATGTGGATGACGAAGGCAATGCCAGCCAGCGCAACGTGCTGATTGAGGACGGCATCTTGAAGGGCTACATCCAGGATTCGATGAACGCGCGGCTGATGAAGGTCAAGCCCACCGGCAACGGCCGGCGCGAAAGCTACGCCCATGTGCCGATGCCGCGAATGACCAACACTTATATGCTCGGCGGCGATAAAGATCCGCAGGAAATCGTGGCTGGCATCAAGAAAGGCCTTTACGCGACCAACTTCGCCGGCGGCCAGGTTGACATCACCTCGGGCAAGTTCGTTTTTTCGGCGAGCGAAGCCTACTGGGTCGAGAACGGCAAAATCCTGTATCCCGTCAAGGGCGCGACGATTGTCGGCAACGGTCCCGACGCGCTGACCCGCGTCACCATGATCGGCAACGACATGCGGCTCGACAGCGGCGTCGGCACCTGCGGCAAGGAAGGCCAGAGCGTTCCGGTCGGTGTCGGCCAGCCGACGCTGCGCATCGACGGTCTGACGGTCGGCGGCACTGCCTGAATCGAGCCTGTGCTACATTGCAGCCCCATGTCAGTTGCGAAGTTTTATTTTGGTTACTTCTGGTTCTCAAGCGCCTCCGGCGGTAGAGAGACTTTCGCGTAACCCCAAAAAACGCAGCAAATCTTTCAAAAAACCGCCGGATGTCCGGCGGTTTTTTTTTGCCTGCTCTAGTTTCAAATTCTGAAAACTCAAAAAGGAAGTCCGTGATGAATGCCTCCGCCCCCGCCCAGTCCGCCAGCGAAAGCTGGTATGCGAACGTCGATAAAACCAGTCAGACCGACGACGAACGCATCAAGGACATCACTGTGCTACCTCCGCCAGAGCATCTCATCCGCTTCTTCCCGATTCGCGGCTCGGCCGTCGAATCGCTGATCACGCAGACGCGCCAGAGCATTCACAACATCATGGCCGGCACCGACGACCGCTTGCTGGTGGTGATCGGCCCATGCTCGATCCATGACCCGATGGCGGCGCTCGACTACGCGCGCCGCCTGGCCGAGCAGCGTAGAAAATACGCCGGAACGCTGGAAATCGTGATGCGCGTCTACTTTGAAAAGCCGCGCACCACGGTCGGCTGGAAAGGGCTCATCAACGACCCCTACCTCGACGAAAGCTTCCGCATCGACGAGGGCCTTCGGATCGCGCGCCAACTGCTGATCGACATCAACCGGCTCGGTCTGCCGGCGGGCAGCGAGTTCCTCGACGTGATTTCGCCGCAGTACATCGGCGACCTGATCGCCTGGGGCGCGATCGGCGCGCGCACCACCGAAAGCCAGGTGCACCGTGAACTGGCGTCGGGCCTGTCGGCGCCGATCGGCTTCAAGAACGGCACCGACGGCAACATCCGCATCGCGACCGACGCGATTCAGGCGGCGGCCGGCGGCCACCACTTCCTGTCGGTGCATAAAAACGGCCAGGTCGCAATCGTGCAAACCAACGGCAACCCGGACTGCCACGTGATTCTGCGCGGCGGCAAAGCGCCCAACTACGACGCGGCCAGCGTCGGCGCGGCGTGCAGCGAACTGGCGGCGGCGAAGTTGCCGGCGACGTTGATGGTCGACTGCAGCCACGCCAACAGCGCCAAGCAGCACGAAAGGCAGCTCGACGTGGCGCGCGATATCGCCGGGCAAATCGCCGGCGGTTCGCGCAATGTGTTCGGCCTGATGGTCGAAAGCCATCTGAACGCCGGCGCCCAGAAATTCACCCCCGGCAAGGACGACGCCAGGGCGCTCGAATATGGCAAGAGCATCACCGACGCCTGCCTGTCCTGGGGCGATTCGCTGGCCTTGCTCGACACCCTGTCGGCGGCGGTCGCGGCGCGACGGGGGAAATAGCCAAAAATTGACAGTGTTTTATGGGTTTTACGCAATAGCAGCGGGCGTGGATAGCTATTGATTTAATAGCATACACATAGTTTGGACATTGGCTGCGCCACGCGCGTTGGCGCCGCTTTACACTCGCCTGAACGCAGCCCTGCCCAGGCTTTACCCACTCGCGCAAAACACCACACCACACCATGCAAGGTCAACTTTTCACCCAGGATTTTTTGACCCGTGGCATCACTGAAACGTCGCCGCATCAGGATCTGAGTGACGCCGCCCTTGCGGAGTTCTCCAATGCCCTTCAAGGCATCTTCAAGGGTCTGGACGGCGCTTCGACCATCAACGAAGCGCAGACCGAACAGCTCGTGATCAACAAGGTGCTGGCCGCGCTGGGCTGGGCCGACGACTATTTGCCACAGGTCAATGCCGACCCCAAAGGCCGCGAAGCCGTGCCGGATTGCCTGCTGTTTGCCAGCCCGGACAAAAAATCTTCCGCGCTGCTTGAGGCCAAGGATGACCGCTGCTACCGCCACGGCCTGGCCATTTTGGAGGCCAAACGCTGGTTGCGCCCACTCGACCGGGGCGACGGCAAAGACGCGTTTGACCCCGACGCCCCCTCGTCGCAGATGCTGCGCTACCTCAGCCGCATTGATGTCGCCTCAGACAGCGCCATCAAATGGGGCATGCTGACCAATGGCGCGGTGTGGCGGCTGTATTGGCAAGATGCCCGCTCCCGGTCCGAGGAGTTTTTTGAAGTTGATCTGGCCGCCGCGCTGGGCCTACCCGGCATTCAGCACGATCTCGACGAAATTGCGCCCAGCCACGCTATGCGCCTGTTTTATCTGTTCTTTCAGCGCAGCGCCTTTTTGCCGCAAAGCTGGGACAACACCAGCCGCAGCTTCCATGCCTACGCCTTGAACGAGGCGCGGCTGTACGAAGAAAAAGTCTCGCAAGACCTGGGCGCGCGCGTGTTTGGCGAGGTCTTTCCGCAATTGGCCGACGCCCTGGCCAGGGGCGACCTGCACGCCGTCACGCACGAAGTGGGTTACGGCCAGTTCAAGCGCCCCCAGTTCACCCGCAACTACCTCGACGAAGTGCGCGAAGCCGCGCTGGTGCTGCTATACCGCCTGCTTTTTCTGTTTTATGCCGAAGACCGCAACCTGCTGCCGGTGAAGGACGAGCGCTATGCGCCCTACAGCGTGCGGCGCTTGCGCGAGGAGGTGCGCGACAAGGTGGATGCGGGGACGCGGTTTTCGAGCACGGTGCCCAAGATATGGCTTGCGCTTCAAGGTGCATTCCATGTCATCAACGTGGGCGACGACGACATTGGGATGCCGGCCTACAACGGCGGCCTGTTTGACCGGGCACGCGCGCCGCTACTCGAACGCACCCACGTCACCGACGCGATCATGGCGCCCATCATCGACGCGCTGTCGCGCCGCACCGAAGACCTGGTGCACGGCTGGATCAACTACCGCGACCTGTCAGTTTCGCACCTGGGCGGCATTTACGAGCGGCTGCTCGAATACAGCCTGGTCCATGAAGTGCAGGCCCAGGACGATTACAAGGACAAGCCCGAGATCAACCGACTCATCGCCCAGCCCGCCAGCTTTGCGCGCAAGGTCTCGGGCAGCTACTACACGCACGACGATCTGGTGCGGCTGGTGCTGCGCGAATCCGTCGGGCTGCTGGCGCGCGAACGGCAGGCCGCTTTTGAAGCGCATCTGAAAAAGAATGCCAAAAAAACCGCCCTGAACCCCGCCGACTGGGACGCGCTGGACGCGCTGGACCCGGCCAGCCAGATTCTGGAACTGAAGATTTGCGACCCCGCCATGGGCAGTGGCCATTTTCTGGTGGCGCTGGTCGATGACCTGGCCGACCGCGTCCTCGAAGCCATCACCCTCGCCACGCACCAGGTCAGCGTGCAGCCGTGGGCCGCGCATCTGGTGGAAACAGGCCGCCCATGGCAAAGCCCGATGCTTGCCCGCGTCGCGCATATTCGCCGCGGAATCAAGACCACCGCCAAACACCGGGGCTGGGCCGTGACCGACGCGCAGCTCGACGACCGGCACATCGTTCGCCGCATGATCCTGAAAAAAAGCATCTTCGGCGTCGATAAAAACCCGATGGCCGTTGAGCTGGCCAAAACCGCCCTGTGGCTGCACACCTTCACCGTCGGCGCGCCGCTCAGCTTTCTGGACCATCACCTCAAAGTTGGCGACAGCCTGCACGGCGAGCGCCTGCCGCAGGTGCAGCGCAACCTGCAGGGCCTGGGCGCGCTGCTGCTGCGAAGCGAGTTTGACCGGCTGGCGCTGGCCGCCCGGAACATTGCCCAGGTCGCCGACCTGACCGATGTGGACATTGCCGAGGCGCAATTGTCGAAAAAACTCGCGCAAGAGGCCGCCGCGCAAGTCGCGCCGATTCATGCCGTGCTCGACTTCTGGCGCGCCATGCGCTGGCTGGTTCCCGGCTGGCCGGTGGACAACATCGCCAAACTGCCCAAGTTGCTGAAACAGGCCGCGCTACTGGCGCGCACACCCGCCTTCGACATTCCTGGAACAGGCCAAGCCTCTTCCAAAGGGAACGCAAGCCCGCCTTTACTCCCTCTCCCTCTGGGAGAGGGCGGGGGTGAGGGCTCCCCGCTTCTGGCCGGCCTCATCAAGCTGTTCGACCCCAACCACAACCTCGTCACCGTGCTGGCCGCCGGGCGGGTGGAGGGCGATGACGCCGCCAGCCGTGCCGCCAACGACCTGATGGCCAAAGCCCGCGCGCTGGCCGAGCGGGAAACCTTTTTTCACTGGTGGACCAGCTTTCCGACCGTGTTCGGCGAAAGCTCGGGCGGCGGTTTTGACGCTGTTATCGGTAACCCGCCGTGGGACAAAATTCGCTTTGAAGAGGTTCCGTGGTTTTCCGAGCGAATCGAAGCTATTGCAAAAGATCCCCGCGCCGCCGACCGCAAGCGCCTGATTGCCGCGCTGCAGGGCGTCAAGATGAGCCAGACCGCCACCTACACGCCGCCGGTGGTGGATTGGTGGGCGCAGTATGCGGAGGCCACCGCGCGCGCCGAAGCCAACGCCCGCGTGCTGGGCAACGGCGACTACCCGCTGCTGGGCGGCGGCGATGTGAACCTCTACAGCCTGTTTGTCGAGCGGGCGCAGGCGCTGGCCGCGCCCGGCGGGCTGGTGGCGCTGGTCACGCCCAGCGGCATTGCCGCCGACAAGGGCGCGGCGAAATTCTTCCGCAGCCTGAGCAGCACCGGGCGGCTGGGTGCGCTGTTTGACTTTGAAAACCGCAAGGTGTTTTTCCCGGACGTGGATTCGCGCTTCAAGTTCTGCACGCTGGTGTTTGGCGGCCTGGCGCGCACTTTCGAGCAAACGCGCTGCGCTTTTTACCTGCACCAATTGGACGAGCTGGACGACCCGGCGCGCGTGCTCACGCTCACCGCCGAAGACTTTGTCCGCGTAAACCCCAACACTGGGGCTGCGCCGATTTTTCGGAGCCAGCTTGATGCTGACATTACCCTCAAGCTGTATGCCCAGCATCCGGTGCTAGTGAAACATGGCGAAGTCAGTGCTTCAATCGGTCAGCAGTCCGATGTCAAGGTTTGGCCGGTAAAGTGCCTGCGCATGTTTGACATGACGAACGACTCCAAACTATTTTTGAAGACGGATGAGTTGAGCAAACAGGGTTTCAAGCCCGTCCCGCTGAACCGCTGGCGCAATGCGGCGGGGCTGGAGGCGGTGCCGCTGTACGAAGGCAAGATGGTTCAGATGTACGACCACCGGGCGGCGGATGTGGTAGTGAATGCCGCCAATCTCAAGCGTGCTGCGCAACCGGAAAGCATTTCGCAAATTGAAAAAGTCAGTACAAACCGCTATCCTGCGCCGCAGTATTTTGTTCTCACGAGTTCAATCCGTTGCGATATTGAGTTCAATTGGGCACTGTGTTTTAAGCAAGTGACATCAACGACCAATGTTCGGTCAATGATCGCAGCCTTGGTCCCAACATGTGGTGTTGGACATTCCATGTCCGTTATCGTGCCGGAACCTCACGGAGCGCTTCCCAGTGCTTCATTGCCGCTACTTCTTGCAAATCTGAACACGTTCGCTTTTGATTATTTGGGGCGTCAGAAGTTGCAAGGTCAAAATTACAGCCTCTACATTCTGGAGCAGCTCCCCGTCATCGCCCCCGCCCGTTTTCATGAGCGCTTGCCCCCCGCCTTTGCCCAGGCGATGCGCGCCGCCAAACTCATGAATGGCGACCATCCCCATCCCACGGTGGCCGATTTTGTGATTCCCCAAGTGCTGGTGCTGAGCTACACCGCCCACGACATGGCGCCGTTTGCCCGCGACCTGGGTTATGTGGACGGGGCGGGCGCCGTGCTGCCGCCTTTTGTGTGGAACGAGGAAGAGCGCCGGGCCCGGCTGGCGGCGCTCGATGCGCTGTTCTTTTACCTCTACGGCCTGAGCGCTATTGATGCGGCCTACATTCTGGGCACTTTCCCTATCGTGCGCGAGCAGGACATCAAGGCGTTCGGCCGCTACCGCACCCAGGACGATATTCTTCAACTTTTAAGTCTGTTGGCACCATCGCCATGAAAAAGCACCAAGCAGATTTGTTCTCTGACGCGACCCCCGCAGCTCCCGGCACAGACCTGCGTCTGGGTGGCAGGAAAACAGCGAACCTTTCGCCAGCGCAGCAGCGCTTTAACCGTCTGCTGGAGAAAATCGACAAGCTCAAAGGCCGGATCGCGGAAATCCAGACGCTGGGCGACGTCTACCGCCCGATCTACGAAAGCACGCTGGCGCCGTTGCGGAAAGAGCAAAAAATCATGATGCGCCGCATGGCGCTGTGGCTGGATGAGCGTTTGGAGCGCAAGGGCTTGAGCCCGACGCAAAAGCGCGCTGCCATCGAGATTCTTTGCGGCCTGTGCCGGACGCTGGCTGCCGAAGGCGATGCGGCCATGGCGGCGCTGCACGACAAGCGCAGTCGGCGCAGCCTGCGTCAGCAGGAAGAAGAGCAAGCGGCTGCGATGCGCTCCATGATCGAAGGCGTTCTGGGCAAGCCGCTCGATATGAAAACGCAGGACCAATCGCTGGACCCGATGGACGCGCTGATGCGCGCCAGCCACGAGCATCTGCACAAAGCGGCGCAAGCCGAACAGGAGCGGCACGACGCCGCGCAGGCCAGAAAAAAGAAAAAACCGACGCCGGCCCAGCGCAAAGCCGGGCAGCAGCAGGAAGACGCCGAAACCGTCTTGCGCCAGGTGTTCCGCCAGCTGGCCAGCGCACTGCACCCTGACCGCGAGCGCGACCCGGCCGAACACCGGCGAAAAACCGCGCTGATGAGCGAAGCCAACGCAGCCTACGGACGGCAGGACCTGGTGGCGCTGCTGCACCTGCAACTGCGTATTGCCCAGGCCGACACACAGGATTTGCTGCAGCAGCCGGAGGAACGCATCGCAGCCATGAGTCTTTTACTCAAGCAGCAAGCCGCCGAACTGGAAAATGAGCTTTTTGCGCTATATGAGCAGCTTGAGCGCGAGCTTGACCTGGATTTTCACCAGATGCCGTCAGCCGCCCTGTTGCAAAGCTACCTGGTGCTGCAACGCGAGGCCCTGAAGGAAGATCTGGAGTTCATGGAGTCTGACCTTCAGGCGGTACAGGACGATGCCGGCTTCAAGCGCTGGCTTAAGACGCAGACAAAGGTGAACGCTTCCAGACAGACAGACTATTTCTGATGCGCAACAAGAATTAATGGTCTTTTAACCTTCTAGCGCACTATCCACGGGCACAAGCAGCTATTATAAATATAGCACTATTGCACCGGGAGACGCGTTACGGTTTCACCGTTTCCAGCAGCCTGGCATGGATTCCGCCGAAGCCCCCATTGCTCATGCACAGCAAATGGTCGCCCGGCCGCACCGCCGCTTTGACCTGCGCCAGCAACTGCTCGATGTTGTCTGCGACCTGCGCCCGCTCGCCCATGGGCGCCAACGCGGCGCTGGCGTCCCAGTCGAGTCCGCCTGCGTGGCAAAACGCCAGGTCAGCCTGCTCCAGGCAAGCCGGTAGTTGCGACGTCATGCTGCCGAGCTTCATGGTGTTGCTGCGCGGCTCGAAAATCGCCAGGATGCGCTCGCCGCTTTTTCCGGCGCTGTTCAGTTGGCGGCGCAGGCCGTCGAGCGTGGTGCGGATCGCCGTCGGATGGTGGGCGAAATCGTCGTACACCGTGATGTCGCCGTCGCCGCGCCGTACCACGCCGCGCACTTCCATCCGGCGCCTGACGTTCTGAAAATCCGCCAGTGCCTCGGCGGCCAGCGCTGGCGCGACGCCGACGTGTTCGGCAGCGGCAATCGCCGCCAGGGCATTGAGCTGGTTGTGGACGCCGCCGACGCTCCAGCGTATCCGGGCGACGGCCGCGCCGGCCTTGAGCACCTCGAAATCATGCGGCTCGCCCCGCGCGGTGAATCCGGTAGGGCCGCTGCCAGCGTGCGTGCCGCCGAACGCCACCTGTTCGCTCCAGCAGCCTTGCGCCAGCACGCGCCGCAGGCTGTCGTCGCCGGCATTCACCACGATCCGGCCATGCGAGGGGACGGTGCGGATCAAGTGATGAAACTGCCGCTCGATCGCCGCCAGGTCGTCAAAAATATCGGCATGGTCGAATTCGAGGTTGTTCAAAATCGCCGTTCGCGGGCGGTAGTGGACGAACTTGCTGCGCTTGTCGAAAAACGCCGTGTCGTACTCATCGGCCTCGATCACGAATATTGCCCCCACGCTTGTCACTGCGTGTACTGCGCTGCCCCCCGAGGGGGCCGCTGCGCCTGCGGCCCGGCTTAGCCGGTTCCGCGGCCCCTGCTGGTCTGGAGGTGCTGCCCCCACGCTCCCCACTTCTTGTGGTTCGCTGCTCCCCGGGGGGGCCGCTGCGCCTGCGGCCCGGCTTAGCCGGTTCCGCGGCCCTGGCTGGTCTGGAGGTGCTGCCCCCGCGCTCCCCACTTCGTGTGGCTCCCTGCCCCCCGGGGGGGCCGCTGCGCCTGCGGCCCGGCTTAGCCGGTTCCGCAGCCCCTGCTGTGTTGAGGAGGCGTCGTCGTTTGATAGGCCACCCTCGGCAGAACTTCCACCCAGGCGGGCGGACACGCCGAAGTTGAGCGGAACGCCTCCGATCAGGAAGCCGGGTTGCAACCCGGCGCATTCGAGTATCCAGGCCAGCATCGCCGTCGTAGTCGTCTTGCCGTGCGTTCCAGCGACAGCCAGCACATGGCGGTCCTGAAGGACGTGTTCGGCCAGCCACTGCGGCCCGCTCGTGTAAGGCAGGCCGCTGTTGAGAATCGCTTCCATCAAAGGATATTTCGGGCTGCCATCGGCCAGGCGCGCCCGCGAAACCACATTGCCGACGACGAACACATCGGGCGCCAGCGCCATCTGGTCGGCGCCGTAGCCTTCGATCAGCTCGATGCCCAGTCCGCGCAGCTGGTCGCTCATTGGCGGATAGACGCCGGTGTCGCAGCCGGTGACCCTGTGCCCCGCCTCGCGCGCGAGCGCGGCCAGGCCGCCCATGAAGGTGCCGCAGATTCCCAGGATATGTAGATGCATCGCCCGTATTTTAGGGAGGCCGCGCCGGG